>Ga0181532_10000549_pt1 | contig 38705 bp, 34 predicted proteins | sample PEATcosm2014_Bin_33_FD_119768 | JGI IMG/M metagenome (GOLD analysis project Ga0181532, IMG submission 119768) | Peatland microbial communities from MTU Mesocosm Facility, Houghton, MI, USA - PEATcosm2014_Bin11_30_metaG | ecosystem: Environmental > Terrestrial > Soil > Wetlands > Peat | place...
CCTGCAGTTGTTCGCGTTCTTCTTCGTTCAGCACGACGGGTGGGCGTTTCTTGGCGAATGGCATACACCCATGAAAACATGCCGCACCACCATTGCATGTTTACTTGTCGAATACTCATCTAGCCTGCTGGCTGCGCCGATGGAGCGCCTGCGCCACCATTTCCTTGCCGGTGCCGCTTGCGCCCAGAATCGTACCGGGGCGCTGGTGGGGGCCACCTTGCGGATGAAGGAATCACTATACGGCCCCATCGCGAAGCGCCGCGGGAGCGGCGTGACATGGCGGAACAGAAGTAGACCGCCGGAACTCGAAATGTGGGCTAAGGAAGCGCTGATTACAGATATCGGCGCCGATGGGCAGTCTCGTGGTCCGCGCAGATGCTTGCTCAAGCCTCGACGAGGTTTAACCAACAGCCTTCTCGAGAGGTTCTTCTCTCGTCATAGATCTGCGACGTCGTGCCTCACCCTTGCTCTGCATCGAAGGGGATTTCCCCCCGCTGTCCAGCCATCGCGCGGCTAGTTGTTCCGCTTCAAGCACTTCATCGACAGTCATCGTTTTCGCTACGTCTTTCCAAGCTCGCGATATCCGTTCAGAGACAATCGAGTACCACGCATAAGTACGGAGCATGTCATGCGGGTTCTTTCTGTTAGCCGAGTAGAACTGAGCTAGTGCGAGTTGCGCCATGAGTGTTCCTTGCTCGGCGGCCCGCTGACACGCGACCAAAGTAGCCTCATCCTGCAAACTCACCTTGCCGGGGTTCTCGAAAAAGTACTCTAACGCTGATTTGGCATGGCAATCCTGGCTCAGGGTCATGAACAGGAGTTCAACGCGGTTTGACACCCCCAATTTGTCAAAAATTCGAAACAAACAATTCTTGATCGTATGTGGGCTCAGGTGTAATTGCTCGGCAATCTCACGATTTGTGAGCCCCTGGGCCACGCTACGAACGATCTCAAGTTCCCGCTTTGAAAGCAGATTCATGCCCCGTGCATCTACGGCACAGACGGTGTGCGAAGAAGCGAAAGCGCTTGCCAGGACGGCCATCTGCTCACTATTAGCCCAGATCTGCCCTTCATGCACTCGCCGCAGGCATTTGCTAAATATATCTACGGATTCGTGCCTGCCTAATACTCCGCGCGCGCCGGAGCGAAAAGCTTCCAGTATCGCTTCACATTTCGAGGAATCCAGTAGCATCACCGCTGGCACATAACCATGCGAGGACTGCAACCCTCGGAGGACCTCGAACCCACGGCCGGGGTGCTCATCCAAAGTAGAACTAAGGAGGAGAACATCGACGTCATGGAGGTCGGGACGTCCTATCAGACCTCCAGAACCCGCAAGTGAAGTGCTCACTTGCAAGCTGCCGTCACGTTTCAGTGCATCAGCGAGCAGCTCAGTGTGGACTCGCGTATCGTCGCTAACGAGTACACGGATTGGGGGTGACATGGATTGATGGCGCATGAGCGGATTCCAGAAGAAACAGTCTTCCACAGTCGGCCAGGACCGCATTTCTGGAAGGCTTGATCTTCGAAAGACTCCAACGAAAACCCGCAAACTTGAACACAAGGAAAACCCACCGCTGTTGAAGCCATCGGAGCGATGGTGGATGTTCAACTGCTGGCATGTGCAAACATTACTACGATTCTCCTCAGGAAATCAATGGATATTTGCAAAATATTTGCATAGTGTTTTTTGATTCCCAAGTTAGGATAACTACGCTTTTGCATACATCGACAATAGTGCCAGTCCAATGCACATACGTGCTATTTAGGTACATACTTTCCGGACAGCCGGATGTACCGGCAGCACACCTCGTATGAGTCTAGGAAGACCTTAAGATCGAACATGAGCTGAAGCAAAGACTAAAGTTATGGGCTACAAAACCAGCTTGTAGATACCCATTCGCTGGTTATCCGCATTCTCGATCCTCGCTTGTCTCAAAGGATCTTCTGCCCAGTGACAGATCCCGCGTTCGCGATGTTCAGTCTTCCCCCAGCTCGACGTAAGACGCTCGGGTTTAGCGGGATGAGAAAGCTTTCTCTGGGTACATATTCTCCATCCCCTGAGACGTGCTACTCCGCCGTAAGGGAGAAATACGTCGGTGAGACTGTGTACCTCTTGCAGCAATTTGCAACCGGCGTTACGCTGCACCACCTAGACGAACTGTTGTGGTCAACAGTTTCGTCCGCCTTAGGTCGCTCGCAGCCACGCTCCCGGCAGACTTAAGGACATCCAGCGGCGCGAGCTAGCGTTCCGGGAGTCCCTGACCGCCCTGTGGATCTCAGCTTTGGGATGCCCGGGTTGAGGAATCTGAAATTCGAGGGTCAAGTGACAACGTGACTCAGAGGGCGAAGCTATGAGCAGCTGCGATCAATCTTGGAGCTTTTGCGAGTCGCCTTCGTTTCTCGCCAGTGGCGCCGGGGCAGACACCGAAAAGTGGTTTGCGGTGCAGACGATCTCTCGACACGAGAAAGCGGTTGTCCAACGTCTCCTGGATAAGGGAGTAACCACCTTCCTACCCCTGGTCAGACAGGTACATCGCTGGAGCGACCGGCGGAAAAGTGTAGAGCTGCCATTATTCAGTTGTTATGTGTTCGTAAAACTCGTACCGAGGGACGACCAGCGCCTGCGTGTGCTTCTTGTAGACGGCGTGCTGAAGTTCGTCGGAACTCGGGGACAAGGAACCCCGGTTCCCGACGAACAGATCGATACCATTCGAACGCTGGTGGAAGAGCAACTACCCTACTGTTACCATCCCTTTCTCAAGATCGGGCGACGTGTGCGCATCCGCAGCGGCGCGTTGGCCGGCATCGAGGGGATTCTCGTCTCTCGAGTCGGAGAACGTTCGTTAGTCATATCCCTTGATGCAATTCAGAGGTCTCTCGCGGTACGCATCGAAGGCTACGACGTCGAACCGATCTAGCGTTTTTCCTTTCCGAGCTCTCTCGTGTCCTTCCACGGAGCGACCAAATCAATGGCGAAAAAAGCAATCGAACCAGTAAGGCTGCTGGTTGTGAGCCAGGAATCCTCTGTTCTTCGCCCACTTTGGTCAATGGGAGAGTCCAATTCCTGGCAACTGGAAAGCGCGGCCAGCGGCTGGGGGGCGATTGAGCGAATCCAGTCAGGCGTGACACCAGACCTGCTCCTGCTCGACTTGCCGCGCGGCGACACCGATGGCTTCCACATCTTGCGCTGGCTGCGCCGACTTCGTCCTGAACTGCCGGTCATTCTGATTTGTGATCCCCATGATAAGCCGAGGCTGGGAGAGGCCGTGCGGCTGGGTGCAAGAGATTGCTTGGCCAGGCCCCTCGAGGACCAGCCATTCGAAGCGGTCATCAGGCGCCACGTTTCTGCAGCGGGCGGGACCCTTGAAACGGACATCACCAGTGATGATGTGGAACAGATCAGTGACGACGTTTTCTTCGTTGGCGCCAGCCCAATCATGCGAAAGCTTCGGACGCAGGCAGAACTGCTGGCCGTGACCAATGTCCCGGTGCTGATCCTGGGCGAGAGTGGAAGCGGCAAAGAGACCGCTGCCCGACTGATTCACAGATTGTCCGTCAGGTCCGGATTCGGGTTCGCCAAGGTGAATTGTGCAGCGCTCCCGAGCGATATGCTGGAAATCGAACTATTCGGATGCAAACGAAACGGAACCGAACCGCCGCGGGTGAGGCCAGGCAAGCTGGAACTCTGTGAAAAAGGGACGATTCTTCTGGATGAAATCACTGAAATGCCAATGGCGCTGCAGGCCAAGCTGCTGGAGGTGTTGCAGAACGAGCGATTTGTCAGACCAGGAAATGGGAAGTCAGTCGAGGTCGACGTCCGTATTCTGGCTGCTAGTACGACAAGTGTTGAATCCGCGATCTTGGAAAACAAACTTCGTGAAGACCTCTATTACCGCCTGAGCGCCTACACGATTTACGTCCCGCCCTTGCGTCAGCGCCGAGAAGAAGTGCCGCTCTTGTTGCGTCATTTCATGCAAAATCTCGCCAAGCGTTATGGCCTCACGCCCCGCACCTTTTCCCCGGGTATGCTGGGTGCATGCCAATCGCATTCCTGGCCTGGGAACCTGCGAGAGCTCGAAAATTTCGTAAAGCGTTACCTCATGGCGGGAGGGAAAGAAGCGACCTTCGGCGAAAACAGATCTGAGCCGGAAGATGTAGCTGGTTATGACACTGTAATGACGCCACCCGTGAGCCCACTGGAGTCACTGGTGAGCCCGCCAAGCAGTGATTCTGGTTGTGACTCGCTCAGGTCCATGGTGCAGAGCGTGAAGGTGGAAGCCGAGAGAAACGCAATCGCTGCCGCCCTGGAAAGCACGGGCTGGAATCGGAAGGCAGCTGCACGCCGACTTAAAGTCAGCTATCGGACGCTGCTGTACAAAATCGAGCGGTACGAGATGAGGCCTCCTGATTCCTCACAGCTTCCGGGGAGCAACGGATTAAGAGGCAATGGGAACGGATTCCGGTGACGGCAGGGTTGGTTGAGTGGAATCGGGGAAGGCAGCGGGCGGCAAGGAGGTTGGTTGTGAAAATTACAGCTATTGAGCCGTGGGACAGACGCTTGGGTCTAGGACTGGTTTGCATCTTGCTTACCGGTTACGTTTGGGCGCAAATGCCAGCAGCAAATCAATCTGGCGCCCAAAGCCCGGCTCCGACCGCAATGGCTTCCGTCGCGCAACCGATGGTGGCGTCGACCAATAAGCCACACGATGACAGCTTTGTCATCGGGAACGATGACGTCCTGGCGATCAATGTTTGGAAGGAACCGGATCTTTCTCGCTCCATTCCAGTGCGATCAGACGGAAGAATTTCGCTGCCCCTGGTGGGAGAACTACAGGCAGCTGGGCAGACTCCTTTGAAACTCGAACAGGACATCGCCAACAAACTGCAGCCCTATCTCGAGGAACCAGAAGTCACAGTAATCGTCCAGCAGATCAACAGTCAGAAGTTCAATATCTTGGGGAAAGTGGTAAAGCCAGGCTCATACCCGCTTACCAACTCGGCGACGGTTCTGGACGCGATTGCGCTGGCCGGCGGCTGTCGTGATTTTGCCAAGGAGGGATCGATTTACATCCTGCGCCGGAATCCGGATGGCGCTGAGTCTCGAATTCCCTTCAATTACAAGGATGTAATCAAAGGCAAAAACACGGTGCAGAACATAAGACTCCAACCGCATGACACGATTGTCGTCCCTTAGGAGCAACTATGTTTACACGAGCTTGCTTGGGTTTGTTGTTACTGTTGTCCACCTATGTATGGTCCCAAGCGGACACAAACGGTACAGAAGATGCCACTAACCCAGGGGACCAGGTACCAATGCGTACACCGCCCCCGGTAAGCGGACAAGCTTACTCGACTGCCTTCACTTCCGAAACACAGTCAAACACCTTGCGTGCCGGGCTGACCTATAGCACTTCATACTCTGACAACGTCCTGGGAGGCGACAATCCTGTAGGCAGTGCATACTATTCGATTTGGCCCACGATTGCCCTCGATGCAAACACTACTCGGCTACACTGGCTACTCAACTATAGTCCTGGTTTTACGTTTTACCAGAGCGTAAACGCTCGTAATCAGTCAGATCAGAATGTGGCTCTGAATTTCCAGTACCGCTTGAGCTCGCACGTCACCGCCAGCCTCCAGGATTCTTTTCAAAAGACATCCAATCCGTTCAATCAACCCAATCCGCTTTCGGCCACGCCAGTTTCTGGCTCAGCGCCGGCTCCGAATCTGGGGGTCATCGCTCCGACTGCTGACCAGGTACGTAACACGGCAAACGCTCAGATCACCTATCAACTCAGTGCTAATGGAATGGCCGGAGTAAGCGGGACGTTCACGAATCTGAATTACCCCAACCCAGCAGAAGTTCCTGGCCTGTATGACTCGAGTTCAATTGGAGGCTCGGCTTTCTACTCCCGCCGTCTGTTGGAAAAGTACGACGTCGGCGTGTCCTATCAGTATCAGGACATATCATCGTACCAGGCAGGCGGACACTACAGCACTCAGACCCAGACCCAGACCCAGACCATTTTCCTGTTTTGCACGATTTCTCTGAAACCCACACTGTCGTTGTCACTGTCCGGTGGTCCTCAACACTCTGATGCCACTCAGTTGCCGCTTCCACCGTCGCAGTCGTGGTCACCCATGACGATGGCGAGCCTTAGCTGGCAGGGGCAACGCACTAGCCTGGCAGCCAGCTACTCCCGAATGGTCTCTGGCGGCGGTGGGTTGACTGGCGCCTACCATTCAAACACCGCAAGTATCTCAGGCAGGTGGCAGCTAAGTCGCACCTGGACCGCCGGACTATCAGCGAGCTACTGGCTTTATCAGACGTTGACTCCTTTCTTCTTTGGGTCGAGTTCCAATGGACGCACGGTTTCGGGAACCACGTCAGTCCAGCACCCACTGGGTGAACATCTGACTATCCAGGCCGGATATACGCGGATACTGCAGAGTTACGGAGGACTTGCAGCGATGTCCGCGACGCCCGGCATCAACCAAGAATTTGTATCCGTCTCTTACGTATTCGCAAGGCCGCTGAAAAGATAACTATGCCCGAAAATGTTAAAGCGAAAGATCCGGAGGGTTTCGACCTTCAGCACTACCTGGGAATCGTTCGCCGACGCCACCTGCATTTCCTGATCCCGTTGTTTCTGGGGTGGCTCGCAGTGTGGGGATCGAGCTGGATCCTGCCTGCGCGCTATGAGTCGAGCACGCTAATTTTGGTAGAGCAGCCAACCATGTCCAAGGATTATGTCGTGCCGAACGTGAATGAAGATCTGCAAGGGAGGATGCAGAGCCTCACCCAACAGATTCTTAGCCGTACCCGTCTCTTGCATATTGTCGACGAGCTGAATCTGTATGCGAAAGACCGCCGTCGGCTTGGCCCGGACGAGATCGTCGAACGGATGCGCAAGGACATCCAAATCGAGCTCGTGCAGGATGCACAGAAGCAGCATGTCACCGCATTCCGGATTCATTACTCAGCACATGATCCATCTATTGCCCAACAGGTCACAAGCAAGCTGACCAATCTGTTCATCAACGAAAACTTGGAGGAGCGGCAGCAGCAATCCGAAGGCACCACCAAATTTCTCGAGGACCAGATGGAGACGGCCCGGCAGAGCCTGGAGACGCAAGAGGCAAAGATCCGCGAGTTCAAGGGGCAGCATGTTACAGAGCTCCCGTCGCAGTTGGGAAGCAATATCCAAATATTGAGTGGGCTGCAATCGCAATTGCAGACTGAAAATGGTGCACTGAACGCTGCGAAGCAACAGCAAGTTTATTTGGAGACGTTACTCCGGGAATACCGGACACTCCGGGGGTCTTCCGAGAGTCCAGAAGGCGCCCCGATGGATTTGTCGTCCATCGAGCAGGAACTTGATAAGTTGGAAAAGCAGCTGGCAGACCTTAATTCTCGTTACAAGGAGCAAATGCCGGAGGTCCGTAAGCTGAAACATCAGATTGCCGCGATGGAAAAGATGAGGGATCAGCATCTGGCCGACTTGAAAACCAAAGGCAGCAGTACCCAGCCCGACGTTAACCCGGCCGCGCCTGCCGAGGACAGCACGGACGTAAGAAACCAACCCCAAGTGCTTCAATTGCAAAGCCAGTTGCAATCCAATCAGGCTGAGATCAGGAACCGCGAGCAGATGATTGCAGCCCTTAAGTCGAAAATCAACGATTACCAGGCTCGCCTGAACCAAGAGCCGGTGCGAGAGCAGGAGCTCGCAGATCTGACTCGTGGCTATGAGCAATCCAAGGCAAGTTATGACGACCTCCAGAAAAAGAAAAATCAGTCGGTGATGGCGACCAACATGGAACTGCTTCAACAGGGCGAACACTTTCGAATTCTTGATCCGCCTAGCTTGCCCATCAAGCCCAGCTTTCCCGATCGCCTGAAGTTCTGCGGAATCGGGCTGCTTGTCGGCTTGGCGCTGGGAGTGGGAGTGGCCGGGGCCTTCGAGATGATGGACGACCGAGTCTACAATGAGCAGGAGCTGAAAGGTATGTTGCCGGTTTCAGTGCTCTCCGAAATTCCCATCATCAATGCTCCAGCAAACGAAAGGGCCGAACAGAAGAAAGTCTGGCTCGGATGGGCCACGGCGGCTGTGGTATTTGCCACCATCCTGGCAGGATCCACTATTAGCTATTTGGTAGGCTGACTTCAATCCTGATGTACAAATCCTTTTACAATCTAGAGCGCAATCCCTTCGAACTCACTCCGGATCCGTTTTTCCTTTTTCCCACTGCTCGACACAACGAAGCTCTGGCAACGCTATACCACGGAGTGCGAGGGCACAAAGGGTTCGTTGTACTGACCGGTGAAGTCGGCACGGGGAAGACGCTGTTACTACGATGCCTGCTTCAATTACTCAGGCAAAGCAATGACGTCGCCTACGCGTACATTTTTAACAATCGTTTGTCACCGGTTGAGTTCTTGCAGTACATCGCGAGCGACTTTGGTCTTCCGGCCTCGGGCAGGAACAAGAGCGAGATCCTTTTCGATCTCAGCAATTATGTGATCGCCCGAGGCTCGAGAAAGCTTACTACCGTCTTGGTCGTAGACGAGGCGCACCATCTTTCGGCCGACATCCTGGAAGAAATTCGTCTCTTGACGAATTTGGAAACCACGCAGGAAAAATTGTTGCAGGTTCTGCTGGTTGGGCAACCGGAGCTTAATGAGAAACTGGACTCCGCAGCACTCTGGCAGCTGAAGCAGAGGATTGCTCATCGCTCACAGCTGGCACCGTTGGATCTGAACGAGACAAGGGGTTACATCGAGCGCCGTCTCCAGCTGGCGGGGTCAAATTCGAATGGCTGTCTTGTATTTCTTCCCGACACCATCGCAGCTGTTTATCGCCATTCCCGCGGCATTCCTCGGCTGATCAACACCATCTGCGAAAACGCACTCATCACATCTTACGCCCGACAGCAGCGAAGCGTCACTCCGGAGATTATCGAAGGCGTCGCCGCAGATCTTCGCTTGAACTTGAATGTGGCCCAATCTCCGCGGGAGGAGCTCCCCGGGGAACTCAACGAAATAGATGTTCAGCGAGCCGCTAAGAACCTGCTTGATTTATATGCATACCTGAGTCGGCTGCCGTCACGCGACGGGGAATTACGAACACCCGTAACCATCGAGAGTCAGCAAACATGAGCCAAATATTTGATGCGTTGCACAGGTCTGAGGCTGAACGGTCCGGAACCGATCTGGCGGAGTTGTCGGCCGCGGCGGATTTGTTAGAGGTAGCCGAACGGCAGGTTGCGCAGCTCGCGTCCGCGGGAGACCGCCCGACGGAGAACAAACAGCAAACCGAGAATGACCGCGACACCCAGCAGGTACACCTTGACCAGTTCAGCCAATTCCCGTCGGTGCGGGTGCTAGTGTCTCCCCAAAGCAAACTCGTATGCATAACAGAGGAGGAAAGCCTGGCTGCGGAGAAATTCCGATTTCTCGGTGTCCGGCTGAGACACCTCCAGCAAAAGCACCCCCTAAAGCGAGTTCTGGTTACCAGTTCGATGGCCGAAGAAGGCAAGAGCACGGCCGCTGCGAACCTCGCGTGCACTCTGGCAAAGAGGCAGCCGCAGAAGACGTTGCTACTGGAGGGAGATCTCCGACGGCCATCTTTGGCCCAACAGTTCGGTCTTGGGAAAATCGCAGGTCTCAGTGAATTGTTGCAGGGTGAGCCTGCCCCCGCCATGAATATCTACCAGCTTGAAGGATTAGGATTCTGGATCTTGCCGGCCGGTAGCACGCCAAGAAACCCTTTGGAATTTATGCAATCGGGGAAACTCTCATTGTTGATGGATCAATTGGCGGGCTGGTTTGACTGGATCGTGATCGATTCTCCTCCAGTGCTGCCCCTCGCTGATACCAGCATCTGGATGCGCCTGGCAGACGCTGTTCTTTTGGTGACGCGGCCGGGAAAAACTGAAAAACGGCAACTCCAACGAGCCCTGGAAGCGGTGGAGAAGTCGAAGCTGATTGGCGCATTGCTCAATGGTTCCAAGGAGGCTACCCTTGGCGGCTACTACCATTATTATGCTGGTAAGACAGCTGTTCCAGAGGCAATTGGCCAGCCTACACAGTAATCAACTGTAGTCAAGCCAGCTATCTTTTGTAACTCCCCGGGCAAATCGGTTAGCGCGCAAGTCCTTCATCACAGGCTAAGTCAGAATTGGTGAACCGCTCCTGGCCAGGAAACAAGGTACAGAACAAACGGAGGAAATCGTGACCCTGCAACGTAAGGGTAATGGTTCAAGTTTGGACTCTCTTCCATTGAAGTCGGTGTCCGTCGGAGAACGTGAGATCCTGCACGAAGAGGCCTTCAAGCGAATGATCTCCGTCGAGCGTAAGAGAACGGAGCGCTCCGCGAAACCGTTCCTGCTCATGCTGTTGCAAACAGGCGCCTACCACACTTCGGAGAAGAATGGAAACGTCCTCGTTAATGTCCTATCCGCGCTGATGGCATCCTCGAGAGAAACCGACGTGATTGGCTGGTACAAGAACAAGTCCACTGCTGGCGCGATGTTTACGGACCTCGAAATCGATGACCAAGGCTCAATTCTGAGCACGATGCTGACAAGGGTTAGCAACAGTCTGCGGGACATCCTAACTTTTGAACAATTTAGTCAGATTAGTATTTCGTTTCACTTCTTCCCTGACAAGTGGAATCATGATATCCCTCAGCGTCCGGGCGATCCGACGCTGTACCCCGATTTGTTGAAACGTGAGAAGGCCACCCGACTTCTTTCGGTGACAAAGCGGGTGATGGATATCATCGGCAGCGCGCTGATGCTCGTCATTTGCGCTCCTGTCTTGCTGATGATCGCCTTGGCGATCAAAGCGTCGTCGAAAGGCCCGGTGTTATTTAGGCAACGGCGGGTCGGACAGTACGGCAAGTCCTTTATATTTCTGAAATTCAGGTCGATGCATGTCGACAACGATGCCAGCATTCACAGGGAATACGTGACGCAATTGATTGCCGGCCAGGCGCAACGCAATCCCACCAACGGTAATGGGGATGGTGCCGGCGTTTACAAGCTTACGAACGACGCTAGGATCACGCGAGTAGGGGCGTTCTTGCGGAGGAGCAGCTTGGATGAACTTCCGCAACTCTTGAATGTGTTCAGGGGAGAAATGTCGCTGGTCGGACCGCGCCCTCCGATTCCTTACGAATTAGCAGCCTATCAGACATGGCATCGGCGAAGAGTCTTAGAAGTCAAACCAGGCATTACCGGGCTGTGGCAGGTGCATGGTCGATCCCGGATCAAGTTCGATGAGATGGTCCGCCTCGATCTCAAGTATGCCGAAGCCTGGTCGCCTTGGCTCGACATTAGGATCCTCCTGCGCACGCCCCGAGCCGTGGTTGAAGGCGAAGGCGCGTATTAAGGGGACGCCCCGCTTCGTCCCGGTTTGCGGTGCGCATCAATCGACGCAGCACTATTCTTTGCATGGTAAGTTACTTTGCCATGCACCCCGCTGCATACTTCCCAACCAGTACCAGTCTCAGAAAGAAGTAAGAATATGGTGAATTTCGGTGTAATTGGCTACGGCTACTGGGGCCCAAACATCGTCAGGAACCTTGATGGCTTGGAGGGGGCGTGCGTCGTGGCTGTTTCGGACAAGGTACCTGCCGCAAGAGCACGAGCACAGAAGTCGACTCGCGGAATCCAAGTGACAGCTGATGCATCCGCGGTAATATCATCGACCGAAATTGACGCAGTCGCGATCATAACCCCTGTCTGGACGCACTTCGAACTTGCTAAAGCCGCCCTTGAAAACGGGAAACACATTTTCGTCGAGAAGCCTTTTACAAGCACCTCAGCGCAGGCAGAAGAACTGATCAACCTCGCAGCCACCAAGAATCTGAAGATCATGGTGGACCACACCTTCCTCTTCACCGGTGCGGTAAAGAAGATCAAGCAGTTATTGCAAGAAGGCGCGCTGGGCAAACTGTATTATTACGACTCTATGCGCGTGAACCTGGGCCTGTTCCAGCATGACGTCAATGTGATTTGGGACCTTGCTCCACATGACCTGTCGATCATGGACTACCTCATCCAGAAGAGACCCGAGGAGATCGTCGCGACAGGCCAGATTCACTTGAACGGAGTTGAGGACGTTGCCTTCATCACCCTGTATTTCCCGAACGATGTCATCGCGCACATCAACGTAAACTGGCTGTCTCCGGTCAAGGTTCGCACGACTTTAATTGGCGGCGAAAAGAAAATGCTGGTGTGGAACGACTTGGAAGCGGACGAGAAGGTGAAAATCTACGACAAGGGAGTGCAAGTCACGAACCGCGAGGGTCTATATGACTTGCTGGTGAACTACCGATCAGGCGACATGTGGGCACCTCGGTTGGAGCAGGGCGAGGCATTACGTCTGGAGTTGGCCTATTTCGTCGACTGCATCGGTAATGACCAGACTCCGTTTAATGACGGGCAGGCGGGTCTGCGGGTCGTCAAGATGCTAGAAGCCGCCAGTCAGTCGCTGCGCCATCGTGGTGCAATTAAGTATAGCTAATGTCTCAGTTCAGCTCAGTGGCATGACCTTTCGCGAATAGTTTCGCGCCTTCCATGAAAAATGCTAAATATGCGCGTAGTAATGACGCTGGCAATTCGTACGTCTGTATAGCGGCAGATGTAAAGCTGGGCCGCGATGTCAAACTGTCCAAGTTCATCAATCTGTACGGCTGCGAGATCGGAGATGAGACGAAGATCGGGGCATTCGTTGAGGTGCAGAAAAACGCCAAAATCGGCAAACGCTGCAAGATTTCGAGCCACACGTTTGTCTGCGAGGGGGTGACCATCGAGGACAACGTATTTATCGGTCATGGGGTGACGTTCATCAATGACAGTTATCCTCGAGCGACCAGCGTCGAAGGCAAATTACAGACCGAAGCCGACTGGAAAGTGGAACGTACTGTAGTCAGGACTGGAGCCTCAATCGGTTCTGGTGCCACAATCCTTTCTGGGTTGACGATAGGGGAAAACGCGATCGTCGGGGCAGGAAGCACCGCCACGAAAGACGTGCCTGAAAATGCGATTGTCGCGGGCAACCCTGCAAAGATCTTGAGATATCTGGGCGGCAACGGACGGGTGGGATTGACCCAGAACAGCGCCAGGAAATAAGCGTACCTGCCGACCGGGATCGCGTTCGCCAGTAGTTACCTTTGGTTGAATGCGCCGGGTCATACTCATCAAAATGGAGGCGTAGACAATGAGCAGCACTTATATTCCGTTTCTCGATCTGGTTAGTCCTCACTTGGAGATGGAGGAGGAACTAGTCGCCGTTTTTCGGGCTGCACTACACACCGCTGCATTCATAGGCGGGAAAGCCGTACAAGATTTTGAAAACGCATTTGCGGAGTTCTGCGAGGTCAACCATTGTGTCGGTGTGGGCAGCGGGACGGATGCGCTGCGTTTTGCACTTATGGCCGCAGGGGTCGCCCCTGGGGAGAGCGTACTCACCGTGCCAAACACATTCATCGCAACCGCCGAGGCTATTTCACAGGCTGGCGCACAGCCTGAGTTCGTCGACATAGACGAGTGCACCTACAACATGGATCCTGAAAAGCTTTGCGAATTTCTGGAAACGAAGTGCGATCTCGATCAGCTTACTGGACGGCCCGTTTCCCGCCGCACTGGCCGGATGATTACGGCGGTCGTGCCTGTTCACCTCTACGGGCAGACGGCCGACATGGATCGGATTCTCGAGCTGGCCGAAGCGTGGAATCTCCTCGTAGTAGAAGACGCCTGCCAGGCTCATGGAGCCGAGTATTTCTCGCGCAAGGAGAAACGCTGGAGAAAGGCCGGGTCTATGGGGAAAGCAGCCGCCTTCAGCTTTTATCCTGGCAAGAATCTGGGCGCTTGCGGTGAGGCTGGCGCAGTCACAACCAGTGACCCGAACCTGGCGCAGAAAATACGCATGCTGCGCGACCATGGCCAAGCGGAGAAGTATTACCACGACATAGAAGGGTATAACGGCAGGCTGGATGCGATTCAGGCCGGCATTCTCCGATTGAAACTGGCCCACCTGTCAGAATGGAACAGCCAACGTCGAGACAGAGCCGAAACGTACCGAGAGTTGCTGCGCTCCGTGGACGGGGTAACGCTTCCGGTCGAGCCCTCGTGGGCTCGGGCAGTCTATCACCTCTACGTTGTACGGATACAGGATCGGCATGGGCTGCAGGAGAGTCTGAAGACAGCTGGCATCGGCACGGGCATTCACTACCCGATTCCGCTTCATTTGCAGAAAGCTTATAGCACCCTTGGCTACCATCAGGGAGACTTCCCGGTGACAGAACGAGTCGCAGCCGAGATTCTTTCGTTACCGATGTACCCACAGCTCACACGCGCGGACCAAGAGAATGTTGTCCAGAGGGTGAAGGACTGTTTGACGGCTGTCAGTAGCTTCTTGTCACGCCCAGTACGACAGGAATCTTTAGCCTAGCCCGAACATTTGCAAAGGAATCGACCGGCCCAACGGAACCGCAGCAGTCTATTCGGGAGGCCGCGGCGAGCGTCGTATGGAGTATGCATCCAGCCCGAAGTCGTCTTCATGCCGCGTCCATTGGTGTTTGATGGGGACAGACCAGACTGCAGGCCCACCGGAGATCTTGTTCGGGTGCCTCACTTATGAAGTCGGTTGGCTTTTCTGTGCCCTCGTGCAGCCTGGATCGACAGCAAGACAAGCATAGACTGATGGCAGCAGAGCATTATGACCGTTTACGAGATTGACCCTACCCAAGATGAGCGCTGGGACGACCTTCTGCATAAACATACGGACGCTTCGATCTTTCATACACGGGGTTGGCTCGAAACATTGCGACAGACCTACGGCTACAAGCCGGTCGTCTTCACAACCTCACCGGCGGGATCTCCGTTAACGAATGGCTTTGCTTTTTGCCGGATCTCCAGCTGGCTAAGTAGGCCTCGTTTGGTGTCGCTGCCGTTCTCTGATCACTGTACGCCGCTGCTCGAAAGCGCAGACGTACTGGCCTACTTACTAGCTTACTTGCGAGAGAAGCTAGGCTCTGAAAAGTTGAGTTACATCGAGATCCGGCCAAGAGATTCAGTTGTGACAGGCGACGCTCCTTTTGAGAAAAGCAAGAGTTTCTTTTTCCACAAACTGGACTTGCAGCCCAGCCTTGATGAGATCTTCCAGAATTTCCATAGGGATTGCGTGCAGAGGAAAATTGAGCGCGCTGCACGGGAGAAGGTTACGTACGAGGAAGGAAGATCAGACTCATTGCTGACCAAGTTCTACCATCTTCTCCTGATGACGCGCCGCAGGCATGGGCTACCGGCACAGCCAGTCGACTGGTTTCGAAATGTCATTGCTTGCGTAGGCGATAAAGTGAAGATTCGAGTTGCATCCAAAGATGGGCGTCCAATTGCGAGTATCCTTACCCTCCGCTACAAGCATGTACTTGTTTACAAGTATGGATGCTCCGATCGCAGGTTCAGTAATTTGGGCGGCACACAACTCTTGCTCTGGAATGCGATCCAAGAAGCCAAGCGGGATCAGCTTTCCGAATTCGACATGGGTCGCAGTGATTGTGACAATTCCGGACTGGTCGCGTTCAAGGATCGCTGGGGCGCCACTCGGACAGAGTTGGGTTATCTTCGATATCCTGTGAAACATTCCCACAGTGTGGCGCAAGCAAGGCAATCTCGTATCAGCAAGTATGTCTGGTCTCACTCGCCAAGCGCCGTGCTCGCTGCTGCCGGCAGAGCCCTGTATAGATACATGGGATAGCAAATTTCCGGATGTGTGCCAGTTCTTGTTCTGAGGGCGGAGTGCTCGCCCCTTGGTAATGCCACAAGTGGTTTGCGCGGCCTGCAGTTGGCGGGTCAGGCCATACCCGCCAATCTCAAGCAATGTTGTCCTCCCATCGATAGCGCGGATTAGCGTACAGATATGCTGAAGCTTCCTACATACGTTCTGATCACCGCAGCGCGGGATGAAGCTGAGTTCATAGAACTAACTATAAAGTCTGTAGTTTCTCAGACTGTCCGACCGCTTAAATGGGTCATCGTCAGCGACGGCTCGACCGACGGCACGGAAGACATCGTGAGCAAATATGCAGCTGAGTACCCATGGATTGAACTGGTCCGCATGCCCGAGCGTAGGGAAAGGCATTTCGCCGGGAAAGTTCACGCCTTCAACGCCGGATACGGCAGGGTCAGGGATCTGGAATACGAGGTTATCGGCAACCTGGATGGCGATATCTCGTTTGATGATCAAGAGTTCTTTTCTTCCCTGCTTTGGAAGCTAACGGAGGATCCCACGCTGGGAGTGGTTGGAGCATCGTTCAAGTACGCCGGACGTTACGTTTACGACTACCGGTTCGTTGATATCGAGCACGTTTCCGGCCCGTGTCAACTGTTCCGGCGCGAGTGTTTCGAAGAAATTGGAGGATACGTGCCGGTGAAGACCGGCGGGGTGGATGTGATTGCCGTCGTCGCCGCGAGGATGAAGGGTTGGAAGACTAGGACCTTTACGCACACATGGCTTCAGCTTCATCGGGAAATGGTAGCGGGGCGTGGTCGCCGATTAGAGGCGCCATTTCGGAGTGGTATCAAGGATTACACCCTCGGGAACCATCCGATATGGGAACTGCTCAGAACCGCCTATCAAATGACTCAGAGGCCTTTCGTCATCGGGGGCATGGCGCTGGCGTGTGGTTATGTGTGGGCACTCATCCGTGGCGCCAAAAGGGTAGTGTCTCCTGAGATGCAGGCATTTCGCAGACGCGAGGACAGGCAGCGACTTAGGAGGGTTTTCACCGCCAAGGGCAACTGGGCCTTGCAGCCTTCCTCAGGAGGGCCCGGCACGTCTGCACCTACCCTTATGAACCTGCCCACCTACGTACTTGTTACGCCGGCCCGGGACGAGGCAGGGTCTATCGAACTGACCATCAAGTCTGTAATGGCGCAGTCAGTGCGACCGCAAAAATGGGTCATCGTCAGCGACGGTTCCACCGACGGCACGGACACCATTGTGAGCAGGTATGCAGCTCAGTGCCCATGGATTGAATTACTCCGGGTGCCCGAGCGAAGCGAACGGGATTTCGCCGGGAAGGTCCACGCCTTTAACGCCGGATACGCCAGGGTCAGAGATCTGGAATACGAAGTTATCGGTAACCTGGACGGCGACATCTCGTTTGATGAAGACTACATTTCTCTCCTGCTTGGGAAGTTGGCAGAGGATTCGACCCTGGGACTGGTCGGAACACCGTTCTTGGACAGGTACATCAAACCATACGACTACCGCTTTGTCGGCATTGAGCACGTGTCCGGCGCATGCCAATTGTTTCGGCGAGCGTGCTTTGAAGAGATCGGCGGATATATGGCAGTGAAGGGCGGCGGCGTGGATCTGATTGCGGCCATCACCGCGAGGATGAAGGGGTGGACGACAAGGACCTTTACCGACAAAGTATGCGTGCACCATCGCGCAATGGGCACCGCACAGGACGACGTATTGAGGGCGAGTTTCAAAAGAGGCGTCAAGGACTACGCTCTCGGGGCCCATCCGATTTGGGAGTCCCTCAGGGTGGTCTATCAGATGAAGCACACGCCTTTCCTCCTGAGGGGAGTGGCACTCGGTGCGGGCTATGTGTGGGCGCTGGTCCGCCGCGTGGAGAGGCCAGTTCCCCGCGAATTTGTGACGTTTCGCAGACGGGAGCAGATGCAGCGATTGAGGGCTCTCTTGAAAGGCAGCACCAATTCCTTGCGGGAAAGCCATGCGGCGCCCTCCTAGTTTAGTCCGCTTGAGTCGGATCAGCAGGTTGTTTTGTGACCCTCTTCACCGCTCATCAGTGGAATTCCGAGGAATCAGGGAATCGATGAAATGTGAAGTGGAGCCCGTCCCGGCGACACGCAACAGCCCCGATGTGCCGTTGGGGAGGAAGTCTTCGGCCATCCCCGGCCCAGCCGGCGAACCGGCGCACTGGAGCCCCGAGGCGCCTCCCGCAGGTCTTCTCATCATCAACGCTGACGACTGGGGACGGGACCGCGAGACTACGGACTGCACCCTCGAATGCGTACTTCAGGGGACCGTCTCTTCGGTGAGCGCCATGGTCTTCATGGCCGATTCGGAGCGAGCCGCAGCGATCGCCCGAGAACGAGGAATCGATGTTGGCCTCCACCTCAACTTTACCACGCCGTTTTCAGTGGCGAACCCGCCCGCAGCACTGATGGAACGTCAACGCGAACTCGCCGAGCGCCTGCTGCGGCATCGTCTCTCCCAAGTCTTGTTTTACCCAAGGCTTATGCGGTCCTTCCAATATGTCGTATCAGCCCAACAGGACGAGTTCTGTCGCCTCTATGGAGCGTTGCCGGCACGTCTTGACGGCCATCATCACATGCACCTTTGCGCCAACGTTCTCCTGGGGCGACTCCTGCCACACGGAACCGTAATACGGCGAAACTTCTCCTTCCAACTGGGAGAGAAGAGCTTCGGCAACCGGTTCTATCGGAAGGTCGTGGACCGCATGCTGGCGCGGCGTCATCGCCTCACCGACTTCTTTTTCTCGCTCTCGCCGCTCGAACCTCCCGGCCGGCTCGAACGAATCTTTTCCCTGGCTCGCCGGTTTGTCGTGGAGGTAGAGACACATCCTCTCGACGCGGAAGAATACCGGTTCCTGGCGGGAGGAGAGATTTTCCGTTGGGCTGGGGATTGCCCGATTGCGCGCCGTTTCTGGGTTCCCAGGTGCGGCGGGGCCCAGCAGGAGGCTGATCAATGAAGGATTGCAGTCCCTCCTTCAGTGGGGAAAAGGGACAAAGACGTGAACGCTGCGGGAAATTTGAGTTTTGTGCACCACGGTAGGTTCACCGTAGCAATAAAGCCTAATTAAACTGACAGAGCGGTTGGGACGGCTTATTCATGCGGCCGGGGTACGGCAAGCACTAGCCCTTGTGGCAGGCCGAAAACGCGTTCTCTGTCGTCAATGAGAGTACGTGACGGATGAAATGAAGAACCAGCGCCACACCGAAGCGCTGATTCGCTGAGAGTGGAGAACATTGGTTAGGCCTTCAGCACAGCGCCTGCGAAACAAGTTTCGCGCGTTGCTTCAACGTTATGGGACCGAAGCTGTTAAAAGCCGCATGTGGAACCGTGAATTCTCCGCGGGGCGGTGGGACCATCTCGACGCCACGCCCGGCGATTGCGTTTACCCATTCGTTGAGAAATACGCCAACGGCGGGAGCATCTTGGATCTGGGGTGCGGTTCGGGAAATACGGCGAACGAGTTGGCGGCATCCTCATACCGAGACTACACCGGTGTGGACGTCTCGGACGTGGCTATCGATAAGGCGATTAAGCGGACAGAGGAGAACGGCCGGGCACATCAGAACCGCTTTTCACAGTCAGACATTTTAACGTATGTGCCGACGCAGAAATTTGACGTGATATTGTTCCGGGAATCGATCTACTACTTCCGGCCATCGAAGATCAAGCCGATGCTGGACCGATACGCAAGTTATTTGAAGAACGGTGGTGTCTTCATCGTCAGAATGTTGGAGTGGACCGGCAAATTCCAGAGCCTTCGGGAGCTCATCGAGGTGAACTTCGGGGTTCTGGAAAGACACTTTTCCGATGAGCCAAGGGCGATGGTCGTTGTCTTCCAGGCGAGATCTTCTTCCGAACGCCCAGCGTAGCCACCTGCTGGCCTTACGATGGGCCGTAAATTCGCTCCAAATACTTCTCGGGCTTAGTGAGAGCCCTAAACAAACAAGCGCCAACCCAGGATCACGGTAAGAAAGCGGACATCCGATCTCGCTCGCTTCGGCCGTGGTCCTGTGACTAATCAAGTGAAACAAATTAGTGTGTGCGTTTGCACTTACAAGCGGCCACAGCTCCTGAGGCGCCTATTAGACAGTCTTCGCGACCAGGACACGGGTGGACTCTTCACCTATTCGATCGTGGTCGCTGACAACGATCATCTGCAATCTGGGCGGGTCGTGGTGTCGGACTTCGCCGCTGCATCGGCCATTCCTGTCACGTACTGCGTCGAGCCTCAGCAGAATATCTCCCTGACGCGGAATAAAACCATCGAGAATGCTAGCGGAGACTTTATCGCTTTCATCGACGACGACGAGTTCTCGACGAAGCGTTGGCTGCTGACGTTGTTCGAGGCCTGCCACAAATATGACGTGGACGGTGTACTCGGACCTGTCAAATGCCACTTCGACGAAAAGCCGCCCAAGTGGGTTGTAAAGGGCAAGTTCTACGAACGGTCGACGTACCCGACAGGGCACATCATTACTTGGACACAGGGACGAACGGGCAATCTGCTGCTGAAGAAAGCGATCTTGATCGCGGACGAGCAGGCCTTCAGGCCGGAGTTTCGAACCGGTGAGGACCAGGATTTCTTTCGAAGAATGATCGCGAAAGGGCGCAAGTTTGCTTGGTGCAATGAGGCGATAGCATACGAGGTTGTTCCCTCAAGCCGGTGGAGCCGCGCGTTCATGTTGCGCAGAGCCTTTTTCCGAGGGGCGATCGCTCCGGTCCATCCGACCTATGGCGCGCGCGAGCTTGTTAAGTCCGTCATCGCTGTTCCCGCTTATACGGTCGCTCTGCCGTTCGCGCTGGCGTTAGGGCATCACCGGTTCATGAATCTCTTGATCAAGCTTTGTGACCATCTGGGCAAGTTGCTGGCCGTGGCGGGCATTCGCCCCATAAGGCGGGCTTACATCACCGAATAGGAGCGGCACATGGGAAAGGCTGACGGCGACGCTCGGATCGTAGGGGCTGATGACCCTATCCTGGTCACTGGCGCTGCCGGTTTCATCGGGCGTCGAGTGGTGCGGCATTTGCTCAATCATGGATTCAACAAGGTGCGGTGCTTCGTTCGGCGTTCCGCCGACCTGGCGCGAGTCCAGCCACTCATTGATCCCGGTTGCGAGAGGGCGCGGATCGAAATCATCGCAGGCGACCTTCTCCGGCGGGAGGATTGCGCTGTTGCGGCGAAAGGTGCGGCGGTAATCCTCCACTTGGCTGCGGGGCGAGGGGAAAAGTCCTTTTCCGATGCTTTCCTGAACTCGGTTGTCACCACCCGAAATCTTCTTGAGGCAAGCGCGCAAAACAGTTCCCTGAAGCGGTTCGTCAGTATCAGCTCGTTCGCGGTTTACACGAACAGGGGGAAGCCGCGCGGAAGGCTTTTGGACGAGTCGTGTCCCATGGAAATTCACCCCGAGCGAAGGGGGGAAGCTTACTGCTTCGCCAAGGTGAAGCAAGACGAAATTGTTGCCGAATATGGTCGCAAGTTGGGCATCCCCTACGTCATCGTCAGACCTGGCTATGTGTACGGTCCCGGCAACGAACCGATCACAGGACGAGTAGGGATCGGCACTTTCGGCGTCTTTCTGCATTTGGGCGGATCCAACCCCATACCATTCACTTACGTGGATAATTGTGCGGAGGCCATTGTCTTGGCGGGCCTCAAGGAGGGCATCGACGGCGAGGTGTTTAACGTGGTAGACGACGATCTGCCCACCAGCCGGCGGTTTTTGCGCCTTTACAAACAGCACGTGAGAGAGTTTAAGTCGGTTTACGTGCCTCATTTCCTCAGTTACATCCTGTGTGGTTTATGGGGGCGTTACTCAGCATGGTCGCAGGGACAGTTGCCACCCGCATTTAACTGCGGAAGATGGCACGCGAACTGGAAGAAAACGCGGTATAGCAATGCCAAACTAAAGTTGCGCCTGGGATGGGTGTCGAAGGTGTCCACCGCCGACGGGTTAAGCCGCTACTTTGAAGCCTGCCGCTACGGAGGACGCCATGCTTAAGGTGGCCATCGTGGGCTGCGGCAAGATCGCCGATGATCACGCTTCGCAGATTCAGCGGATCAAAGGCTGCGAGATTGTCGGCGTCTGTGACACCGAGCCCCTGATGGCGCGCCAGCTTTGTGAGAGGTTTCCAGTCAAGCAGTATTTCAGCGAGTTGCAGGAGCTTCTCCATGAAGCCAATCCGAGCATTGTCCATGTATGTACACCACCGCGCAGCCATTATGACATAGCGAAGCTTTGTCTGGAGTCGGGCTGCCATGTCTATGTCGAGAAGCCTTTCGCACTTTCAGAGGGGGATGCACAAGAACTCATCGGTCTCGCTAATCAAAAGGGCCTGAAGATCACCGCAGGACACGATGATCAATTTCGGCATGTGGCGCGCCGCATGCGCACCCTCGTTCAGAGCGGCTTTCTTGGTTCCGGCCCGATTCACATGGAAAGTTATTATTGTTACGAACTTGGGGGCTCAGCCTATTCGGGGGCGCTGTTGCGTGACAAGAAGCACTGGGTTCGTACGCTACCGGGGAAACTCCTGCACAATATCATCAGCCATGGCATTGCCAGAATCGCGGAGTTCCTGACTGGCGATTCGCTCGAAGTCGTTGCGTATGGATTCACGAGCCCCGCTCTCAAGAGCATGGGCGAAAGCGAGATCATCGACGAATTGAGAGTGATCATCTGCGAGCAGGAGCGCACTACCGCCTATTTTACTTTCTCTTCTCAGATGCGGCCCGCACTCCACCAGTTTCGTATTTATGGCGGCAAAAACGGTCTTATTCTCGACCAGGACCAGGAAACGCTCATCAAGCTTCGCGGCAAGAGGTACGTCAGCTATGCGGAGAAATTCATTCCTCCTCTAAGCTTCGGACGACAATATCTGGGAAACCTGGCCACCAATGCGCGCAGTTTTCTGGCTCGAGACTTCCACATGAAGTCGGGGATGAAGTATCTGATCGAGTCTTTTTACCGTTCAATTGTGGATGGCGCTCCGGATCCCATCCCGCACTCGGAGATTCTCCTTACCGCCAGAATCATGGATATGATCTTTGCTCGGCTCGACGCGCAGCAGCAACCCGTCGAATCTCGCGTCCAGGCGTCGGTGTATTAGACCATGCGGCGTGTACACATTGAAGAGGAGCCCCTGTCGTGGTGAAGAGTGTGGAGGTCAGTGTTAGGGGCAAGTGGAGCCAGGTCCCCGGGTTCGATGTCAATGGGAAGACTATGGTCGTGCAGGGGAACTGGGTGAAGGTGGCGTCCGTTGATCAGGAGGACTGGCTCGAGACGGAACTCGGCGACCCCGAAGCCTGCTTGCGGGAGTCGGGAAAACAGAGAGAAGCAGGCCTCCGAATCGACGTCCTGACGTTCGCCCAAAAGCTGCCCGACACCACCCGTCGATACGGGTACCCTTTGGAGTCGGAGAGCGTCGCCGCCATTCACATCAGCAGCTTTAAAGAATGGTGGGAAAGCCTGCCGCAGGAAACTCGCAAGAACGTGAGGAGGTCGCAAAAGCGCGGGGTGGAGATCAAGCTCGGGGAATTTGGCGACGAGATTTTGAAGGCGATAGCGGCGGTAAACAATGAGACCCCAGTGCGTCAGGGGCGACAATTTCCCCATTATGGAAAGAGCCTCGATCAAGTGAGGAAAGATTACTCGTCTTTTCTCGACCGCAGCGACCTCATTTGCGCGTATTACGGAACCGAGCTGATCGGCTTTCTGAAGGTGGTGTACCGGGGGGACATTGCCTCGATACTCCAGTTGCTGGTCAAGTCGGCGCATCATGACAAGCGGCCCGCCAACGCCTTGCTCGCCAAGGCAGTGGAGCTCTGCGCCGCCAGAGGGCTCTCGCATCTAACCTACGGCAAGTTCAATTACGGCAATAAAAGCGACTGTTCCCTTACGGAGTTCAAGACGCGGCACGGATTCGAAGAGATATTGGTGCCACGGTACTATGTCCCGCTGACCGGCCTGGGGGCGTTCTACAGGAAGCTGAGACTTTATCGGGGGCTACTGGGCATACTCCCCGGTGGCGTCATCACGACTGGGCTGAAAGCGCGGCTGGCATGGTATAACGTTAAGAACTTCGCACGCCGGTGTAGCTCAACGTTAGAGCAGCCGACTCGTTATCGGCCTATGGAGCGTTCAAGTCCTCCCGCCGGCTCCAACTCTAATGTGCAGCCCGCTCCCCGCCAGCCGTAAAGGGGTCGCCAGGGCAGCGGCCCCAATCCCAGCGGACGATAAAACCAGATGCCAGGCATCGTCGGCCTCATTACAAAAGCACAACGCGAAGGCGCCGAGCAGCAACTGCTCGCCATGCTCGGGACGCTCCGACATGAGCCCTTTTACGTGACGGGAACGTGGTGCGACGAATCCCTCGGTGTGTATGTAGGGTGGGCGGCGCGCAAGGATTCCTTTTCGGACGGCATGCCACTGAGCAATGAAGCGGGGAATGTTGTTCTGGTCTTCTCCGGAGAAGATCACCCCGAGCCGGGAACGTCCGCCAGGCTGAAAGAGCGGGGCCATTCGCTGAGCGCCGACGGTCCGTCTTATCTCGTCCACCTGTACGAGGAAGATCCATCTTTTCCAGAGGGTCTGAACGGCTGGTTTCATGGGCTCCTGGTGGACCGGGCTCGCAAGGCGGCGACGCTTTTCAATGACCGCTACGGCATGCATCGGCTTTATTACCACGAGTCGAAGGACGCGTTCTACTTCGCCGCGGAAGCCAAAGCGATTCTCGCCATCCGCCCCGAATTGCGGAGAGCAGATCCCAAAGGCCTGGGGGAATTGGTCGCTTTGGGCTGTGTGGTGGAGAACCGGACTTTGTTTGAAGGCGTTCACGCGCTGCCGCCGGCTTCGGCCTGGAGCTTTCGGAATGGCTCCGTCGAGCGCAAAGCCAGCTACTTTCAGCCACGAGACTGGGAGGAACAAACGCCTCTCGATCGGGAAGCCTATTACCGGGAACTCCGCGAAGTTTTCTCGCGAAACCTGCCCAGGTATTTCAACGGCAAGCAACCCGTTGGCATGTCGTTGACCGGGGGATTAGATACCCGAATGATCATGGCCTGGTGGAAGGCGCCGCCAGAGTCGCTGCCGTGCTATACCTTCGGTGGTCGCTACCGCGATTGCCAGGACGTAGTCATCGCGCGGCGAGTTGCCAAGGTCTGCCGGCAACCTCATCAGGTGATCGGTGTGGGTGATGAGTTTTTATCCAGTTTTGCGAGGTACGCTGAGCGCACCGTTTACCTGACCGATGGGTGCGCCGGCGTGAACCGCGCACCGGACCTCTACGTGAACGAAATTGCCGCGCGAATTGCACCGGTGCGGATGACGGGTAACTACGGCAGCGAAATCCTACGCCGGTTACGCATGTTTAAGCCCGCGACGCTACCGGCGGGGCTGTTCTGCCCAGAACTACTGCCGCACGTCGAAGCGGCAAGGGCTACATACGCACGGTTGCTCCCGGGGCACGCCGTGTCATTTACAGCATTCCGGCAAGCTCCCTGGCATCAATACGGGCTTCTGGCGCTGGAGCAGACCCAGCTTACCGTCCGTTCCCCGTACTTGGACAACGATCTTGTGCGGACCGCTTTTCGCGTCCCCAATTCCGCCATGCCGAAGAGCGATCTCTTCGAAGAGAATGACGATTGCTCGCGCCTGATCGCTGACGGCGACACTGCGTTGGGGGCCATTCCGACGGATCGGGGGCTGGGCGGCCGGCAAGGCAAGCTTTCGGCGGCAATCAGGCGCAGCCTCCAGGAATTCACGTTTCGGGCGGAATATGCCTACGACTACGGCATGCCTCAGCGGGTGGCCCGGATCGATCATGCATTTTCCCCATTCCATTTGGAACGCCTTTTTCTGGGCCGGCATAAGTTTTGCCATTTCCGCGTCTGGTACCGGGACAAGCTCTCTAAGTACGTTCAGGAAATGTTGCTTGACCCGCGGAGCCTTTCCCGGCCATACCTGGAACGCAATGCACTTGAGGCCATTGTTCAGCGCCACCTAAAAGGTGACCGCAACTATACCACTGCAATCCACACCGCGCTCACACTGGAGCTTGTGTACCGGCTTCTTTTGGGGGGGTAAGGGCGAAGTGACTATGGGACGACGACTCGGGCGACTGGCAGGGGTTGGCGTCTCTCGTCGAGGGAACGCGTTATCCTACGGAATTCATTGAATGCCTCCAACGGTAGCCTCCTTCATTTTCGCCATCGGCATCCTCGGCCTCTTCTACCTTGACCGGGGCGAGAACTCGCGGATGTCCAAAGCCCTTTGGATTCCGGCAGTGTGGCTCTTCCTGATAAGTTCGCGCGGCGTATCACTCTGGCTTGGGATGGCGCCGCCCCTTGATTCGCCAGAGGCCTATCTGGAAGGAAGCCCAATTGACCGGGCTGTTTTTACGAGCCTGCTGATTGCCGCTCTGGCGGTGGTCATAAGCAGAATGGAGCGGGTGGGGCCGTTGCTGCGAAAGAACGGCCCAATTCTGTTGTTTTTCGCATTTTGCGCCGGGAGCATTCTCTGGTCTGACTTTCCTTTCGTTGCCTTCAAGCGTTGGACCAAATCTGTCGGGGACCTGCTGATGGTCCTCATCATCCTGACCGAGCCGGACCCGATGGGCGTGCTGAAGCGATTGATCACTCGCCTTGGTTTCATTCTGTTTCCGTTGTCGATTCTCTTCGGCAAGTACTACCCTCACCTGGGGAGAACGTTGACCAATAGCTGGACAGAAGAGTTCACCGGCGTCGCGATGCAGAAGAACAGCTTAGGGGTTATCTGCATGCTGTATGGGCTTGGCTTGATTTGGGTGCTGGGTGCCGTTTATCGCGATCGGGCGGATCCTAACCGTACTCGCCGGCTAGCGGCCTACGGCACTATTCTTGTCATGATAGCGTGGTTGCTAACGGCGTGCAATTCTATGACGTCCATCGCTGGCCTTGCCATGGCGGGCGGCGTGATGCTCCTGGCAAGGCGGCCCTCCCTCGTCCGCAAGCCAGCCGTGGTACACGTGCTCGTTCTCGCCGTACTTGTCGTCTCGCTGTTTGCCATGTTCATGGACAGCGGTGGTGCCCTCCTGAATCAAATGGGAAGGGACCCGACCCTTACGGGAAGGACCGAGACGTGGAAATTGCTACTCAGCTTGCCTATTAATCCATGGGTCGGAACGGGATTCGAGAGCTTTTGGCTGGGAAATCGGTTGCAGGAGATATGGGATGCCTTTCCGAATGGTTACATCACTTCGGCACACAGCGGCTACCTTGAAGTTTACTTGAATCTGGGCTGGGCAGGCGTCACCCTCCTCGCTCTTCTCCTGTTGTCTGGATATAGAAGTTTGATTGCCGCATTTCGGGCGGATCCGGAAAGAGGCTCCTTGTTACTTGGCCTCTTCCTGGCCACGTTGTTCGAGGGCCTCACGGAGGCTGCATTTAGGATGATGTCGCCTGCGTGGATTTTCTTGCTCCTGGCCAGCATTGCCGCTTCGCAAGGCGTTGCCCTTGGGGCGGTGGCGCAACCGGGGAACGAGACCGCTGAATGCGCGCAATGGATTGGCGCGGAGTCGGTAGCGCGAAAGTGGGAATGGACCGATGAATCTGAGCTCCGCATTTCTCCGCGTTGATCGCTTAAGGGCTGCAGCGCAGGCGGCACTCCGCCGGGTTATCAAGCTTAGCCCAGTGCTCTCCTCGGTTCACGGGACCTTCAGCAGCGGTGAGCGCCGACCCGGTCTCTCACTTAATAAGCGATGGATTAGACGATATTAATCCCGTGCCGCAACGTTTTGCTGCTCGGCAAGACCAAGACAAAGCGGCGAAATACCTAGGAGAATTCATGAGCCGGTTACGTATCTTGCTGCTCGCGCCAGATGCGAGTCCCGAGGGTATCTGCGGCACGCTCATTGCCTATTCCCAGGCTATAGCCCTTGCGCGCCTCCATGACGTGACCATCGTTGTTCGCTCCTCCCGCGAGGAAGCCTTGCGGCGCAGGCAGGGGCCACTTCATTCCGTCGAGGTGATCAGGCTGCCGCGGGTTGAGCGCATCTACGCCTGGAGCCTCCGCTGGATTTTCAAATACAACTACAACAGCCACTATTTACAGGCCTTCGCCTATCCGTTTTCTATTGCTTTTGAATGGCAAGCGTGGCGGCAATTGCGAGCGCGGATAATGGCCGGCGAGTTCGATATCGTGCTGCGACTCCTGCCAGTGGTGGCGGTCATGCCCAGCCCCTTTGCTTTCTTTCTGCGGAGCGGTCCGGTACCTTTCGTGATTGGGCCAATCAATGGCGGTTTGCCGTGGCCTCCGGGTTTTAGCCAGGCCAAGAACCAGAAGCAATGGATCTCTGGCTTAAGGAATCTGTACCGGTTTCTGCCTTTTGCTCGGTCTACCTATCGCAGCGCGGCAGCGATCATAGCAGGTTCCTCTCAGACTTATGCGGAGTTTGCCGCACATCGCGAAAGACTTTTCTTTCTCCCAGAGAATGGCGTCGGCCGCTCACTGTGTTCCGGTACGGTGCGCAGTTTGGAGCGCGACAGCAAGCTTGAGCTAATTTTTGTCGGCGGCCTGGTTCCCCGGAAGGCCTGTGATCTTGCTTTGCGGGGGGCTGCTCCCCTTCTACGACGAGATTTGGCCCGCTTTACCGTGGTCGGTGATGGACCGGAGCGGAGCCGCCTCGAGCAACTGGTGAAATCCCTTGAAATCGAGAAGGCTGTCTCGTTTTGCGGCTTGCTTAGCCATGATGAAGCCATGGAGCGGCTGCGGTCGGCGGATGTGCTGGTGTTTCCTTCCATTCGCGATTTTGGTGGGGGTGTAGTCTTTGAGGCCCTCGCAATCGGCGTCGTGCCGTTGGTCGTGGACTTCGGCGGACCCGGAGACATTGTTCACCCCGAAATCGGATGTAAGGTGCCTCTTACCAATGAGACCGATGTAGTATCACAAATTGAGGGGATTCTGCGCAGCTTGGTGCTGGATAGGGGGCGTCTTGACCGGCTACGGCAGCAGGGCGTTTCCTACGCGCGGGAATGCTTAACTTGGGATGCGAAGGCGCAGACCCTTACGGCGATCATGCGTTGGGCTTTGCGGCAAGGCCCAAAACCATACCTTCCGCCGCCAAAGCTCGTTTCCGTCAATTAACTGCAGCCGTAGTTGTTGCTAGACGGCCACCACCGATTTTCTCTCTGACGGTGTGCTACAAGCCCGAGACCCAGGCCCTTGGTCTGGAGAGCTGCAAAGGATTCTATCTTCCGAAACCTCGAGCAAAACCCCTTTTTGAAGTTATCTCTCAGCACGGGGGAATTGGAAACAAGAGGAACAGTGAACGCTAAGGGTAATAGTCGTTTTATGTTTGTGTCAAAGCCTCGCACCACGACGTACCGCGGGCTCACGGAATGTGCAGCAGCCGGGCTTCACGCTTTTGCGTTTCGGCTGTTCAGCAAGCATGTTCCTCCAAACGCGAATGTGCTTGACTTGGGCAGTGGCGAGGGTGCCTGGGCAGCGCGGTTGCACGACGCCTCATTTACAGTCACCGCTTGCGATGTGGAGGTTCGGACCGATCGCGGTTTCCCCTTCCGCAATGTTGATTTGAACGCCAATTTCAGTAAGGACTTCCCAAAAGGGGAGTACGACGCAATCTCGTTCATAGAAGTCATCGAGCATCTCGAGAATCCGCGACACTCCTTCCGACAGATCAGGACCTTATTGAAAGATGGCGGCCTGGTTCTGGTTTCAACACCTAACGCATCGGGTCTCTACTCGCGGATTAGGTTTTTCTTTACCGGCCAGATGGCAATGTTCACTGACGCGGCGTACGGTGTCGGCCCAGGTCACATAACTCCCCTCACGGCTTGGCAGTTAGAAAAGGTCTTCATGGAGAACGGATTTTCAGTTGTCGAGCGCGCCTTTCACGACATGCCCTTCATCCCCCCGAGGTCCTTGGGGGACTTGGCGAAGATTGTCGCTTGGGTATTCTTTCGACCGTTCATGTTCGGGACTGTCGGGGGACAGAGCATTATCTACGTCTTGAAGAAGAACTCCTGAGGGTTGCTCGTCCGGGAGCACCGAGTGCCATGTCATGGGCGGCTCGAGCTAGGAGAAGGAATGATTCCATTTGACGCCAGCGGCGCCTTTCGCCCTGTAGCGGAAGACAGCGAACTGCGACGCCTCGCCGTTCGAGGCGCGGCAGCTACGGTATCCGCCCAGGCGCTGACGCTCGCGGCCCAGGTGGTCAGCACGGTCATCCTGGCCCGGATGCTGACGCCCGCCGATTTCGGCGTGGTGGCCATGGTCTTCACCTTCAGCCTGCTCCTGATGAGCTTCGGCTCAAGTGGCTTTAGCGAGGCTGTCATTCAAGCCGAGAAAATGAACCGGTTTCAGGCCAGCAATCTTTTCTGGATCACCTCCGCGATTGGATTGATCCTGACGATCGGGTTTGCCGGGGCGGGGTCTCTGCTAGCTCGATTCTACCGAAATCCGCTCGTTGCACACGTCGCGGTCGCGATGTCGGTGGCAATCTTCATTGCCGGAGCCTCTACCATACACCTAGCTCTCCTAAGGCGAGCTATGCGATTCGCTGCCGTTTCCGCTAACGACGTTGTCGGTCGTGCGACAAATACCGCCGTAGCGATTCTGTTGGCCCTGAGAGGCTGGGGATACTGGGCGTTGGTGGCGGGGATCGTCGCACAGGGGCTCAGCACGACTATTGGGGCCTGGTGGCTGTGCAGATGGATTCCGAGCCTGCCACGGCGGGGAATGGGGACGTGCGCTACGTTAAGATTCGCCGCAAACGTCTTTGGCCGGTTCAGCGCGAGTTATTTCGCGAAAAACTTCGACAATCTTCTGGTTGGCTGGCAATTCAATGCCGCCGCCCTTGGATTCTACAAGAGAGCTTATGACTTGTTCGTCCTTTCGGCCAGCCAGCTTACTGGGCCGCTCTACAATGTCGCTTTGGCAGCGTTGAGCCGACTGGATCAGGACCCTGCTCGCTTCAGGCGATACCTTGTCAATTCGATTGGGATCGTCTCATTTGTCGGCATGGCGGCGGGCGCCAATCTTACTTTGGTCGGCAAAGACGTGGTGCGCCTCGTGCTTGGACCCAAATGGTCGGAATCCGGCAGGATCTTCGAGCTATTCGGACCAGGAATCGGAGTCATGCTGCTCAATGGCATCATTGGCTGGATCCATGTCTCCATCGGGAAGCCGGGGCGCTGGCTTCGCTGGACGCTGGTCGAATCGGCCGCTACGGTTTTGTTATTTGTTCTGGCATTGCCGTGGGGACCCGCAGGCATCGCTGTGGCCTGGAGCATGTCCTATTGGATACTTTTGATTCCCGGGTTCTGGTATGCCGGGCGACCAATCGGGTTTGGTGTTACGTCTCTGATATCCGCTATCTGGAGGTATGCTGCTGCATCGCTGCTCGGGGGCTTAGCAACTGCCGCGATTATTCGACACACCTTAATCAGGGATAATGTGCCCAGCGCGAACGCTGCTCTAGAAGCCATCATCATAATCTCAGCACTTTTTATCGTACTCTATTTGTGCATAGTCGTCCTGTTGCATTGGGGATGTACACCGTTGCTCCAATTCGCCGGTCTTCTACGCGAGCTCGTCCCAAAAGCAAAGTCGGGTGCGGTCCCGTCCGCAGTTGCCATTCGAACTGGAATCAGTGTGACCGAGACGCTTCCTGTCACAGTTGGCGAAGGGCAGGGTTGATCCACGGAGACCTAAAGGACTGGTTCGAAGGTGAGACATCGATTCACCCTTTTCGGCTCCTGTTCGAGCTCACTCGACGTTGACAGAAGCCGATGCGAACAATCACTTGTGCCCGAATTCATTGACAAAGTGTCACAGTGGACATAGGTTTCGCTCGGGGGGGAAGCCAAATGGAAATCCCAGTAAAAGGATTGATGGCTCAGGCGCTAATCCCGCCAGCACGAGCCTTCGTGCGATATGGACCTGGAGGGCGGGTCAGACATTTGCTCTGGAATACTGTATGCAGAAGATTACAGGGGAAGCCCCATCCTTTTGTAGTTAAGACCCGATACGGTTTCCGTTTCGCCGGGAATACAGCAGATTGGGTATCGGGTCATGTGTATTATTTCGGCGTGTGGGAGCCTGTAATCAGTGAGTGGATATACTCTCTGCCACTGAGGGGCCGGACTATCGTTGATATCGGCGCACATTGTGGATGGTATTCGCTCATGGGTGCTCGGTGTGTCGGCATCGGGGGACATGTAGTCGCAATCGAGGCTTCCCCAAGTACCTTTGCTGAGCTTACCCACAACATCGCTTTAAGCGGCAACGACAACATAAGGCCCATTAATGCAGCTGCCTGGAACACCGTCACCGAGTTGAGGCTGTTCCCCGGAGGACAAGGCGACGCTGGCAAAACGACTGTCGTGTCTGAATTTGCGGATCTAAAGCACACTACCAAAGATGTTGCCGCGAATGTCACAGTCTCAGCAGCTCCGTTATCTAGCCTCTTGCTTCCGAGGGAGGTCGCTACGGCAGCGCTGATAAAGATAGATGTGGAAGGCGCTGAACCGGAAGTCGTCGAAGGTCTTGCGGACATAAGTCAACATCTTCCCGAAGACGTCCGGTTCATTATTGAGGTTACCCCAGAGACCCTCAATACATCGAACGGAGCTCGATGCGATTTGTTCCGGTTCTTTAAGGATCGCGGCTATAGATCGTATGTCATCGAGAATGACTATGACACTGAGTTTTACTTGGATGCCAAGCGACCCGTATTTGCACAATCGGCGCAATTCGAAGGAAAGCTCACCCGACAAGCCGATCTTGTCTTTTCACGTCTGCCATTGTGAGGGAACTCGCGCGTACACCCAGAGCTACAGCACTGGCCACCGAATCCATTTGACGAGCAAATAAGGGAACTGGCCAAGTCACCCGGAAAGAGCGGCCGCGAAAGCCAGGACGCCTATGTACATGACGAGAAGATTGTGGGAGATTTCGCGCGGGCTCATTCACAAATACGGAAGCGAGGTTCTTAAGAAGCGTCGATGGAACAGGGATTACTCGCGCGGAATGTATGGGTATGGTTGCTCGGCCGGAGACTTGTTGTATTCCTACCTGGTGGACCCACGCCCGCAGGGGCAGCATGCTCGACCTTGGTTGCGGCGAGGGCAAGACCGAGAACGAACTTGACCAGCAGGCGTACAAAGAATGTATTGGGGTCGACATCTCGGACGTGGCGATTGCTAGGGCGAAGGCTTGGAGCGAGCGAACCGGCCGGGTCGATAAGAACAAATTCTATTGCTCTGACATCGCGAGGTTCGTACCCTCGCAAGAATTTGGTCTGATACTCTTCCGGGATTCCCTTTACTACGTCCCCCTACATAGGATTAAGGCGACACTGGATCGCTATTTGGACTTCCTGAAGGAATGCGGATGCTTCGTCGTACGCCTCTTTGACGGGATCAGGTACGCACCACTCGGGGAGATTATCGGGGCGAACTTTAGTGTTCAATTGAAGCGATTCTCTGAGGCGGGGGCTGTGGTGATTGTCTTTCAGCCTTTGAGGAAAACGTAGGTGATTTCACCGCGGTCGAAGTCGAGCTCGGGGATGGCAGCGCCGGGTCTCTGGACGAGGGTGCGAGGGCGGCTTGAAAGGAAGGGCGCTCGTCTCTTCTTCGGAAGGCCGCGCGCGGCATGGACCGATGCTCCCATTGTCTCGTTTACCTTCGATGACTTTCCCCTATCGGCTTTTCCCGAAGCCGACCCGGTCTTAAGCCGAACCGTTGGATAGGGGCAAAGCTGATCCCACGAGCCGGAGCGCCAGGACACATGGCCGAATATCTGCAAGTGACAGTCCCAGTGTTCGAACAGAGGCTGGTTGCGGGGTATTTGTTTAGCGTCTTGATGCGTCCTCAAGAAAGGTACTTGTGACCATGCGGCGAGTGGCTAATCTGAGCGCATGGAGTCGTTGGTTGAGGAGAATGCTCGGCTGCGGCAAGAAGTGGTGGAGTTGAAGGCCACCATCGAGCGCTTGGAGCGCCGGGTGCAAGAGTTGCTGCGCGCTCTGGAAGAGGCGCAACGCGCCGGGAAGCGACAGGCGGCGCCGTTCTCGCGGCGTGGAGCGAAAGCCTATCCTGCCAAGCCTGGGCGAAAAACGGGGGCCCGGTATGGTCGCCGTTGTCGCCGCCCGATTCCCAAGCAGGTTGACCAAAGCCTGGAAGCAGAACTGCCGGGCTGTTGCCCACACTGCGGCGGCGAACTGGAAGAGAGCAAGATCGAGAACCAGTATCAGACCGAAATCCCCAAGCCGCAGATAGAGCGGATCGAGTTTCATATTCACTTTGGCCGGTGCAAGGGTTGCGGGCGACGGGTACAGGGACAGCATCCGCGCCAGACCTCGGATGCGGTGGGCAGCGCGGCATCGCAACTGGGGGCGCGGGCGGTGGCGCTGGCCAGCGAGTTGAACAAGGGATTGGGGCTTTCGTATGGCAAGACAGCGGTGGTGTTGGACACGGCTTTCGGGCAGGTGAGCCGTGGTGGGCTAGCGCAAGCCTTGCACCGGGTAGCGCAGAAAGCCGAACCCACCTACCAAGAGTTGGTGCAACAAATTCGTGGCTCCCCCAGCGTGACGCCGGACGAAACCGGCTGGAAAGTAGGCGGACGGCTGTGGTGGATGTGGGCCTTCTGTAGTGAGAAGCTTACGGTCTATTCCATTCAACCGGGCCGCGGATACGAGCCGGCGATAGCCGTCCTGGGGGCTGACTTTGACGGGTTTCTGGTGCGGGACGGATGGATCGTTTACCAACGTTTTGCCCACGCCTTCCATCAGACCTGCTTGGCGCATCTACTGCGACGCTGTCGGGAAATGCTGGAGATGGCCCGGCCCGGGGCGGCGGAGTTGCCGCGCACGGTAAAAGAGATTCTCCAAGCCAGCCTGCAGTTGCGGGATCGTCGGGATCAGAACCGGATCAGTGCACGCGGCTTGGCGATTGCCCGCGGCCAGTTGGAATCGCGTCTGGACCGTACCCTGAACCGCAGCTATCGCTCACCGACGAATCAACGCTTCGCCAACCATTTGCGGAGGGAACGGGAAGCGATATTCACCTTCCTCTACTGCCCCGGGTTGGAGGCGACGAACTACCGGGCCGAACAAGCCATTCGTCCCATGGTAGTCACCCGCAAGGTCTGGGGCGGCAATCGTACCGAAAATGGCGCACATACCCAGAGCGTATTGGTCAGTATCCTACAGACCTGCCGTCAGCAGCTCCGGCCCGCGACCGGGTTCTTGGAACGACTGCTCCATCTGCGCACACCCCAAGCCTTGGACTTGACCTCGCCCGCTCCCCGCTAAACAAATACGTTGCGGGCAGCCCATGGTCGAGGCGGATCGCTATTGGGGAGTAGCTGTGAGGTTCGACGGAGGCGCAGGACTTCCGTACGCCGCTTGGTAGCAACGAACGGCATTAAAAAGCAAAATATTCGGGTAGTTTACTGTGCCTCCCGAGCTATAGGTCCCTGGGTTGTTCGGTAACGCATAACTTATGGTCGTCGATGTCTCGCTGGTCAGCCCATAGGCTCCGTTATAGCCAGATGGGTTGACCCCGGAGACCACGACAGTGTTGTACGCAGCGAGCGTATTCGCGCCAATGGTTAAGGTCGCCGTTCCGGATGACCAACTTGCGCCGCTTACCGCGAACCGCTGCTGATAAGCGGGATCAACGGGGGTGTTTGCGTAGCAAAGCTGCGCTGGAATCGAGTAGGAGTAGCCCCCTACTCCATCGGGAGCTGTGCCGCCCGTCACATCAGGGCCAATGGCAGGCCAGGACGGCGTTCCCCAACTTGTTACCCAGAACGAAGGCTGGCTGGACAGGTAGAAAGACACCGGAAGCGTCAAGGAAGAAGGCACCGGATTGCCGTTGACGAACGTAATCCCAGTAGTAGGAATCTCGGAAGTGCTGCCGCATGTTGTTGTCCATCCGGGGTCCGAGGAGTTGCCGCACCAACGAACGGCTCCGGTTACCACGTCGTAGTTGCCCCAGCGCAGGCTGCTGCTAAGGATGAGAGGGTCAGAGACCAAGTTGCCACCTGGAGGATCTAAAGGCTGGAAGTCCCAAACTGTAGTGGACGGATAAAGAACCGTTGATTGGTAGGTGGTCTGAGTACCCGAAGTGCCGATGATGTTGCCCACGAAGTTCTGTGCCCTATTAAATGCGGTATTGGTAACTGCCACGAGGTTATTTGACTTCAGAGGAGTTCCCTGGCCGACGAACCGATTCCGGAAAGAGGTCTGTAGACCGCCGGTTCCATGAACAGCATCTAGGTCAGTGGAATTTGCGTCATTGCCTTCAAACAAATCCATGTCCGCAAAGTCGTGGTTCTGGAACAGGAGGGGCATCATCCAGTCTGTAACGTAGTACCCGTCATCCACCGTGTAATTGTAGGCATAGACCGAGCCATAGTCCTGACCAACCATTATGCAGGCAACAACGTGCTGACAGATATTATTCTGAATGACGTTATCCGATGTGTTGAGCGCCTCAACACCATAGCTTGTCGAGGCCCCAGCCTTTGTGCCGAAGAAATAACTATCAATGACTTCGATCCGAGCCGACTGGTTAATCCATGTATGGTTACGGCTACCGTTGATTCCCCGTACATTTTTCGCCCAGCACTTATAGACATTGTTAAAAGTTATGCCACCGGTGCTACCGTTACCTCCGTCGTTCGTCATGTCGTAAGTAAGATTTTCGATACCAACTAACTGATCCGCGCCTCCCGCCCACCAGACTCCCGGCGCTTGCGAACTCCTCCAGTTTGGCATTTCAAGGGGCGGATCAATCGTAATCTGGTTCCCGCTGATATTCGTTATCCTCTTGATTTCGCTTTGCGCTCTCTTGCTGATTTCCCCGGCAACGCAGGCGGCGTTAGGCGTCGTAGCTGTGGGCGGGCAAGCCCTACCTTGAGAGTTTTCCTCTGTGATCGTCGCTCCATGAACTCCGGTGACAAAGACGCCGCCCGTGTCCTTTGTAACATAGCCACTTCCACTCGCAACAAGCCCGGATACAGGTGCAGTGTATTGAAATGTCGTGCTTGTCACATTCTCGATCTTGAACCAACCCGTGTAGCCACCACACGACCCGGAAGTATTGGCGATGCTGTTGTAGCCGCTGACGCCAACGTCTCCTATGCCGACGCAATTACCGTTGTTGTAGTTGTGTGGGATCGAGGTTGTGATAGTTACCGTAGTACCGCTTTCGGTGGCTCCGCTTACGCCGGAGCAGCTTCCAGTGCCACCGGACACAGGACATATCCCTATGGAATCATCGCGCTGGTCTAGCAGGATAATATTCCCTACCGTCGGCGCAGTTCCACTCCAACTACCCACATCGATAACGCTATCGCCCTTGCTGTACGATCCTGCGACCCCTTCGTCGCCCGTCCAGGCCGCGCTGCCCCCACCAAAGCTCGTATAGTTTCCGACCCAACCACTGCTGCCAATCACGCATATATCCGAATACAATCCAGCGCATGGGTTCAGCCCAGTGAATTCCAATATCGTCTTATCCGGCCCGGCACCACGCAAGACAACATTATTCACGGCATTGAAGACCAAACCGCCCGTAATTGTATAAGTACCGGCTTGCAATTGGACAACTTGGCCGGTTCCATTACAGCTTACAATGGCGGCGTTGATGTTGTTCATGTCAGTCGCATCGGTTTTACCTGACGGGACCACATTCTGGCAGATCACTGTGAGATTCGGGATGCCGCCAGGGATGCCAGCCTTTGTCCAGTCTGTGGCACGACTGGGGTCAAGAATCCCAGACCAGAGCTGGGCATGGGAATATGTAGAGCAGTAGAAAAACACAACGAGGAGAAGTAGAAGCGACTTCTTGTGTGTCATTTTGGCTCCTTCAGGCGACTAACACTTGACTCCTCAACTGTGTATTCGGCATTTTGTCGTCTCACTCGAGGATCAAGTCGCGGCGAAGTCCCACAGCGGCCAAAAGCCGCAGTGTTTTTGCGGTATTCACGGGCGGCCTGAAGGGCGTCCCCTTCAAAACCAGACCTAATCAGAGCTTCTCTAGCTTCCCCGTCTGATTCCTCGATATCCTTTCGAGCACCGAAAACAATAAAGAAGTGGGTATTGTCGCAGCGGTAGGCGTGGAGGCCAGAAATTGTGGAATGCATACGGTCAAACGAAACCGACAACGTTGCGTAGAGAAAGACCGGCTGAATCGATTCGCTTCCGCAATGCGGACACATCGTCGGCGCATCCATTGACAGTTCCTCGAAAATCCTCGTGGGGGCGGTCTTTCGGCCAAAACAACGACTCCCGCCCGGCATTGCTATCAGGCTTGTTGGCACCACAAGCCAAGTCAGAGTGTGAGACCGGTGGTACGACCCACACCCTCCACACTCTTTGCCACACCTGAGGATCGCAATACTAAACGAAACCCTACACGGCTTGTCAGAGTCGGCAGATCAGACAGGATCGTTAATCCTCTGAGCAGCTCACTGCGGCCTCGCGGGTGTGCTTCCTGAGAGACGCCGCTGAATCACTCATAAGTATACTGTTGCCTGGGAGTGAGGTTCAGTGATAGCGAGTACGTTTCACTTACGAAAGTAACCAGCATGCCCTTACTTTGGGGTAGTCGAGGCTCGCCACGGCATCCGCCTGTACCTAGCTACTTCTCGGTGCAAAAATGCCTTGAACGCGATGTTAGCTGCCATGGCCCCGAATGTGCCGACTGATTGCAAAGCACTTGCTGGGCCGCATTCATCAGTGAGGCTGCGAAAAATTGAATTTTGCACCGGAAAGTAGACTAGACTACTTCTCGGTGCAAAAGTAATCACTATTGAGCAGTAAATTTGCGGCTGCAGATGCGGCAGTACGTGCTACAAGGTTGCTTTAGCAGTTGACTTCACGAGCGCCAGGAGGGCAAGCC
>Ga0181532_10000551_pt1 | contig 38551 bp, 35 predicted proteins | sample PEATcosm2014_Bin_33_FD_119768 | JGI IMG/M metagenome (GOLD analysis project Ga0181532, IMG submission 119768) | Peatland microbial communities from MTU Mesocosm Facility, Houghton, MI, USA - PEATcosm2014_Bin11_30_metaG | ecosystem: Environmental > Terrestrial > Soil > Wetlands > Peat | place...
ACAAGAACAAAGAGCGCGCCATGAGCATGCTGCGTTCGAAACTCTATGAATTCGAGATGGAGAAGAAGCGCGCGGCCACCAAGAAGATCGAAGACTCGAAACTCGACATTGAGTTCGGCTCGCAGATTCGCTCTTACGTGTTGCAGCCCTACCGCATGATCAAAGACCACCGCACCAAGGCCGAAGTCGGCGACGTCGATCGCGTGCTCGACGGTGATCTGCAGCCGTTCATCCGTGCCTATCTGCTGGCGCGGCGTGGGGAAAAACAGTGAAGAGGGAAGCCGTGACGAGGGCCGCAAGAAAACGTCAACCACCCTTCGACTCCGCTCGGGGCAAGCTGAGGACACAGAGAGCGCAACAGAAAATTGTCCTCGGTCCTCGCTTCCTGCGCGCTTTTGAGTTCGCGGCGGAGAAGCATAAAAACCAAACGCGGAAAGCATCCACCATCCCCTACATTGCGCACCTGATGGGCGTGACGTCTCTGGTGCTGGAGGCTGGCGGCGACGAGGATCTTGCCATCGCCGCGCTTCTGCACGACGTGGTGGAGGATTGCGGCGGTGCGCCCATGCTGAAGGAAGTCCGCCGCCGCTTCGGCAGTCGCGTCGCTAAAGTGGTTGACGGCTGCACCGACGCCGATACCTATCCCAAGCCCCCGTGGCGGGCGCGCAAGGAGAAATATATCCGGCACTTAAGGGCAGCCGACGCCGATACCAAACTGGTTTCGGCCGCCGATAAGCTGAACAACGTTCGCTCCATTCTCAGCGACTACCGCGCCATCGGCGAATCTGTCTGGTCACGGTTCAACGGTGGACGCGAGGGCACTGTTTGGTACTATCGAACTTTGCGGGATGTATATCTCCGGCACAAGCGGAATCGCATCACCCGGGACCTGGAACTGGCGGTGAATGAACTGGACATACTCGCCGGGGGAGAGCCGATTTCCCATGGCCGATGATCATCACCCGTCGAGGCATGAAGGCATGCCGCGCACCATCGATCAAATTCGCGCTTCGAAGCTGCCCTCCAACATGATGCAGTTTGCCGCCCGTGGCGCGCTCCAGGTGTCAGCGGCCGAAAACATCGAGATTCTGGTCTATCTTGCCCTGCACAACCCCGTCTTCCGCGACCTGGCGCGCATGACCCTCGCGGGGTGGGACGAAAAGGCGTCGCTGGCGGCGGCCAAAGATCCTCAGTCCCCGCGCGAAGTGCTCGACTATTTCATCTCGCCCGACAATCTGCGGCCGAAGTTGCTGCCCGCACTCCTCGAGAATCCTGCGATCTCGGAGGGACAACTCATCAAGGTCGCGATCGGCGCCTCGCGGGAATTGATCGCAGTGATGCTCAAGAGTCCGAGGGTGCGGTCTCTGATCGGCGTCCTCGAAGCAGTTCAGGCCAACCCGTATTTGGAGAAAGAGAAGGCAGAAGAACTGCGGGCGTTGCTCTCCAGCACCAGCAAGGCGTCCGCGACCGCAGAGGACAGCGCGCCCGTGCTCGAGCACTCAGAGTCCGCGATCGCAGATCCCGATCCGGTGGCGAGTGCGGGGACTGCCGACGAATGGGCGGACGATGAAATCCTGTCCGCCTACCTCAACGAGCACGCCCACGATATTGCCACCGAGGGCGACAAGCCCTTTCAGGCAATCGGAGGGATTGTTGAGTTGCTGGGGCAGGATTATTTCCCGGTGCTGGATACCGCCTCGGCGCCCGAGCCCTCCGCGCCCGCGGCACCAACCCCGGCAGAAGCGCCAAAACCGGTGGCTGCAATCAAGAAGCCCCCAGCCGCTCCGGTGCGCGAGAACGCGCTCCAGAAAATCAGCCACCTCGACGTGAAGGGCCGCATCCAGTTGGCGCTGAAGGGCAACAAGGAGGAGCGCTCGCTTCTGATTCGTGACGGCACAAAAGTTGTCGCGCTGGCCGTGCTCGAAGCCCCCAAGCTCTCCGACGGCGAAGTGGAGAAATTTGCCAGCCAGAAGAACGTGCTCGAGTCCGTGCTGCGCCAGATTCCCCTGAAGCGGCGCTTCATGAAGAACTACAAGGTCGTGCGGAATCTTGTGTCAAACCCGCGCACCCCCCTCGACCTGGGGCTGGGCTTGATGAAGAACCTGCTCATTGCGGACTTGAAAAACATCTCGGCCAACAAGGAAGTTTCCGAGACCATCCGCAAGCTGGCGCTGAAAATGTATAAGCAAAAAGAGGAGCAGGCGAACAAGAAGTAGGCCGAGGGGCCTTCGGTTCCAATGACGCAGCCTGATCCCATCGCCGAGTTGTTGCAGCGTGCCAAGACCATCGCCGTGGTCGGACTCTCCTGCAATCCCCTGCGTCCCAGCCACGGTGTCACTGCCTACGTGCAGAGCCACGGATATCGCATTATCCCTGTGAACCCGAAGATCGAGGAGTGCCTGGGCGAGAAGGCGTACGCGTCCATTCTCGATATTCCGGAAAATGTGCCCGAGAAGATCGACATCGTGAATATTTTCCGCCGTCCCGAATTTGTGGAAGAGATCGTCGACGAAGCCATCCGACTCAAAGTCCCCGCCATCTGGATGCAGGAAGACGTGATCCACGAAAAAGCCGCGGAAAAAGCCCGTCAGGCTGGAATCTTCGTCGTGATGGATCGCTGCATCCTCAAGGAGCATCGCGCGCGATTCCGCTGAGCCGCAGAGGGATTTAAGGTAGACTCGTGCTGCACCAGACTCGTGCTGCACCAGACTCGTGCTGCACCGGAGGCCCATTGGATCACAACGCAACCTTGCCACCCCCCGAACCAATTCCTCCTGTTCCTCCTGCCGAATTAGCCCCAATCGCACAGCCGTCGGTACTCCGCAAGGTCTTCTTTGGCAAAGACGGCCTTCGTGCCGGCTGGAGCCTGCTCATCTTCATCGCGCTCGTCGCCGCCTTTGCCTTCTGCGCAAACCGCATCGGCCACAAAATCCACCCTGCCGCCGCAGAACGCCCGAAGCCCGGTTCGGAAGTTTCTCCAGCCTTCTTGGCTATCGGCGAGGCGATTCCCTTCCTCATAGTCCTCCTCGTCACCTGGATCATGTCGAAAATCGAGCGCCGACCCAACTCTGTCTACGGTCTCGGAGGCCGCCGCAAGCTCCCGCAATTCCTTGCCGGTCTGGTCTGGGGAGTCATCTGCCTGTCGCTCCTGATCCTGCCCCTCGCAAAGACCGGGCTCCTCGTCATCGACAGCCGCCTGCTCTTTGGCAGCGACGTTGTCCGCTATGGAGCAATCTGGCTGCTCGGCTTCCTCCTGGTTGGCCTGTTCGAGGAGTACTTCGTCCGCGGCTATCTTCAGTACACGGTCACCCGCGGCCTGGCCGGCCTCTTCCAGTGGGCCTTCAAGACCCGCCACTGCGCCGCGTTAGGCTTCTGGACCTCAGCCGTCATCTTCTCCATCCTCTTCGGACTCGGCCACGGCAACAACCCGGGAGAATCTCCCATCGGGTTGCTCTCCGCCGGACTGGCCGCGATGGTCTTCTGTTTCAGTCTCTGGCGCACTGGTTCGCTCTGGTGGGCCATTGGCTTCCACACCTCGTGGGATTGGGGTCAATCTTTCCTCTACGGCGTCGCCGACAGCGGGATGATGGCCCAGCATCATCTGCTCGCTACGCACCCCGTGGGCAAGCCGATCCTAAGCGGCGGAGCGACCGGCCCCGAAGGCAGCATTTTCATCGTCGCCGTCCTGGCCCTCGCCAGCCTCAGCATCGTTTTCACCTTGCCCCGCGCACACTACGGCGTTACGCCAGAGCGCGTCCCATAAACTGAATCGGATGGTCAAGGAATGCCCGGCGAACCAGTTTTTTCGCGATGGGCGAAAAACTAGCGTCCCACGCCGACAAACACAACGCTGGCATCGTCGCGCAAGTTTGAACCATTGGCGAACGATCGCACGTCATCGACGATGCTGACCGCCGACGCGCCCGGCTTCATCGCCGCTTCCGCAAGGCGGGACAGACCGTACTCTTCGTCGCGGATGTTCTCAGCCTCGGTAATGCCATCACTGTAGAAAATCAGTTTCGATCCCAGAGACAACGAAACCTGCGTTTCGGAGTAGTCTCCGCAGCCGAGTCCCAGAGGCAGCCCGCGCTCTGTGTCGAGGAAGTGCTCGCCTTCATTGTCGATGAATAGCGGCCGCAGATGTCCGGCGTTGGCAAAAACCACAGTGCGGGTCGCGGGGTCGAGCACGGCATAGACCATGGTCACAAATTTTCCCGCAGGAAAATCGTCTACCAACAACTGGTTCAGCTTGGTCAGCACCTCACCTGGCGTGCAGCAGGCTTCCGCAAGCGAGCGCAACACGCCGCGCGTCGCCGACATCAGTAAAGCAGCGGCGGTGCCCTTGCCAGAAACGTCGGCCAGAACCAGTCCCCAGCGCCCGTCGGGAAACGGAATGAAGTCGTACCAGTCGCCGCCTACCGCGCGAGCCGGCACGCTGAGCCCTGAAACCACAAACCCTGGAATGTAAGGTGAACTCTTAGGCAACAACGCCTGCTGAATGGTACGCGCTTCCTGGGCTTCGCGATCCATGGCCGCGCGCTCGGCGCGCTCCGATTGAAACCGCCTCGCGTTGTGAATGGCGATCGCAACGTGATCGCACAGCGCCTGCAGAATCCTCAATTGCTGGCGGGGAAAGCCGTCCACCTCGGGATGCGACGCCGTGAATACGCCCACCAGTTGTTCGCCCACGCGCAGCGGAATGGCCACTTCCGACAGTGTCCCCGGCTCACACGCTATGTAGTACTGGTCCTGGCGCACGTCAGGCGCGTAGCGCGGCTGCCCCGTGGAAGCAACGTAGCCAACCATGCCCTCGCGGCCGATCTTCAGCCGATGTCCCTTACTGTGCACTCTGCATCCGCGCACTCCGGCCAGCACCATTTCCCCGCGGTCCTCGTCGTGCAAGTAGACGCTGGCTTCCAGGCATCCGAAGGAGTGCGCCACTTCGTTGACCACGCTATCGATGAGTTGATCGAGATCGAGAATCGAGGTGATTCGTTGCGCGGCTTTTTGCACGCGCTGCAGATCGTCTACAAGATCCGCGGGCAGGGCACGGACCGGAACAACGTCATTACCGGCGACATTGGGAATCGTAGCCATGAACGCAATCCCTCTGGCTGGAGGTGGCCTCACTACACCGTGCTGATGCAAAATAAGATGTCGCGCGGGAGCGTTACGATTCTTTCTTTAGCGGCGGAGCGCCGCCTTCGCCGGCCCGCGAACGCTGGCGTTTGATCTCTTGCATGCGCTCGCGAATGCGCTTCTCAATGCCTTCATTCGTAGGATGGTAATAGACTCGGCCACTCAAGTTGTCGGGCAGACATTGCATGTCGGCCACTTTGGCTTCGAGGTCGTGGGCGTACTGGTATCCCTGGCCGTAGCCCAGTCCCTTCATCAGGCTGGTGGGAGCGTTGCGCAGGTGCAGTGGAACGGAATCCGCCGCAGTCTGCTCGACATCTTGCTGAACGTCGCCGTACGCGGTGTACAGGGCATTCGACTTGGGCGCGACCGACAGATAAACGACCGCCTGTGCCAGCGCCAGATTGCCTTCTGGCATGCCGATGAAGTCCACCGCGTCGCGGGCCGCCATGCACAGCGAAAGCGCATTGGGATCGGCCAGTCCGATATCTTCCACCGCCATGCGCACCACGCGGCGCGCGACATACAACGGATCTTCTCCCGCTTCGAGCATGCGTCCGAGCCAGTACAGCGCCGCGTCCGGATCGCTGTTGCGCACCGACTTGTGCAGCGCGGAAATCAGGTTGTAATGCTCTTCGCCGGTCTTGTCGTACAGTAGAATGCGCTTCTGCAGCGCGTCGCGGACGATGTCGTCGGTGATTTCCAGTTCGCCCTGCGTGTTCTTCTGCGCCAGTCCGGCGGCGACTTCCAGAACGTTGTAGGCGCTGCGCGCGTCGCCGCTAGTGTAGCTGGCAATTTTCTTCAGCACATCGTCGGAGGCAGTCAGATTCTTATCGCCGAGGCCGCGCTCGTGGTCGGTCATCGCGCGCCTGAGAAGAAGCACAATCTGATCTTCGGTCAGCGGTTTCAAGACGTAGACGCGGCAGCGCGAGAGCAACGCCGAGTTGATCTCGAACGACGGATTCTCCGTGGTTGCGCCGATCAATCGAATGTTGCCCTTTTCCACGTGAGGAAGAAATGCATCCTGCTGAGCCTTGTTGAAGCGGTGAATCTCGTCGATGAATACGATCGTCCGCATGCCGTACTGCCGCGCCCGCTCGGCGTCGGCCATGACCTGCTTGATCTCTTTGATTCCGGCAAGGACGGCTGAAAATTCGATGAACTCCGCCTTGGTCAGGTTCGCGATGATCTTCGCGAGCGTGGTTTTACCCGTACCCGGAGGGCCCCAGAAGATGAGCGACCCTGTGTCGTCGCGATCGACCTGCGTGCGCAGCGGTTTGCCGGGGCCGATCAGGTGCTCCTGCCCGACGTATTCTTCGAGCGTGCGCGGACGCATGCGGTCGGCCAGCGGACGCGTCGTATCGGCCGCGCCGCCGGCATTCGGGATGGGTTGGAAGAGATTCATGAACCCGTGTTTAAGCTAAACGCGCAGGTTTCAGCTTAACTCATCGAGAGATCGGGGGCGACTAGGGCTCAAAAACCGTACTGTCATCCTGAGCGAAGCGGAGGACCTATGGAATGGATGATGCAACTGCACGGGTCTACTGCTTCGGACAACATGACAGTCCCCTCGGTCGGTCGCGAATTTTCCGTAAGTCGTTGAGCCTTCGTGGAAGTGATTGAAAAGTCGTAGAGCCGCTCTGCGAGGCCACAGGAGGCGCGATTCTGTGCTGGACGACCCCTACCCCCCTTCGGGCAAAGATCGTCGCTGCCCGGGCCGTTTCCGCCCCGGGAAAGGGCATTGTGAGTGACAATCCGGATGCGTAAACACCAGTTCGGAGCCTGCTCTTGTTCGTACGTACAAATACATAATGCAAAACTATACGGACAATGAACTACAGGGCGACTGCCTTGGTCGCGTCCACAAACTGCAGTTCCGGCGCCGCGGGCAAGGCCCCGATCTCTGCCGCGTACTGATAGAACAACCGCAAGCCCTCGAGGCACCCGGCGTCGAGCCGGTAGTGAATATTCTGCGTCAGGTAGCTGCGCACATCGGCCTCACTCACATCCAGCCGCGGCGCCCACTCGCGGGCAATCTGGTTCAGGCTGGAAGGTTCCAGGCCGTGATCGCGCGACTTCTGAAACACCGCCGGCAAATCCAGAGACGGCGCAGCCTCGCGCAACGCCTCACCGCGAACCGCCCAAAAGGCGAAGACAAAGGGTTTGCCGGTATGGCGGATCCATTCCTCCGCGAGATCCAGCGTCTGGTAGCGCGCGCGATCAATCTTCAGAGCTGGATCTCCGATGAGCAACCCAGCATCGTGCCCGGCCAGCATGGCGTCGACATCGGGCGCCATCGCCGTGAACGTCCTTCCCCCGCCCAGCCACTTCTCGAACAGAACCTTCGTCAGCGCCACCGAAGTCATCGAGGAGGTATCCAGCGCGACGGTACGAACTTTCTCGATCGGAACTTTGCTGACCACAAGAATCGAGCGCACCGCCCGCCGCGAAGCAATCGCAACTTCGGGCAGCACCTGCAGTCCCGGAATCTCGGCGTATGCCGCCGCTGGAATGATGCCGATGTCGGCCGTACCCTCCCCGAGCGCCCGGGCGCAAGCCGACGGCAGCGTGTACGAGATGTCGAAGTCGCGGCCCGCGTCTCCGAGCTCGAAATCCCACATCAGAGGCGCAGTATTCAGGTAAGAAATGGCAGAAATTCGTAAACGTCGCATTTTCCACAATATTAACAAACCCATTGTGACGGATGACCGGGACACGCCTCATCGCCAGTAATTAGAGACCGCTCGGAGTGCATTTTGTCCAACGCCGCCGTTGCCCCCGCCGCGACTCATCTTCTGGAGTGGCTGGCCATCTCGCTTACCCCTGGCCTCGGTCCGTCGAAGTCGCGCAAACTGGTCAGCATTTCGGCTCCGCCGAAGCGGTTTTCCGTGCGTCGTTGACCGAACTGGAAAGCACCGGCATTCAAGCCGTTTCCGCGCAATCGTTGGCCACGGGCAAATCGGCGGAACTGGCGCGGGAAGAGATCGCGCAGGCCGCTGCGGCAGACATCGCCTTGCTCTCGATGGATGATCCCTCCTACCCGCCGCGCCTGAAAGAAATCTATGATCCGCCGCTGATCCTCCGGGTTCGTGGCAATCCCGAGGTGCTAACCAAGCCCGGCAGCGCCATGGTGGGAACGCGCCACCCCACGGCCTGTGGCTCTGGCAGGGCTGAGCGCCTGGCGTGTGATTTAGCGGCGCAAGGGCTGGTCATTATTAGTGGCATGGCTCGGGGCGTCGACCCCGCCAGCCACCGCGGCGCAATCTCCGCCAAAGGCAAGACCGTCGCGGTATTTGGCACTGGGGTTGACGTGATCTATCCCAAGGAAAACTCGCGGCTCTCGGAACAGATTCTTGCGCTCGGTGGCGCGCTGATCTCCGAATTTCCTCGGGGAACTTTCCCATCCGCAACCGGATCATCAGCGGCATGTCCGTCGGTGTCCTCGTCGTCGAAGCCGCCGAATATTCCGGCACGCGCAGCACCGCGCATTGCGCTCTGGAGCAGAAGCGTGACGTTTTCGCCGTGCCCGGCAACGTCACCAACCAGAATTCCTGGGGACCGAACACGCTCATCAAACAGGCCAAGCGGGTGGCGACCTGGGAAGACGTGTGGGAAGATCTCCCGGCAGAAGTACGACTTGCATTGACTCCGCCCGCCTCGCCTGAATCCTCCGGCGCCTCCTCCGCATCTCTATTCCCGGATGAAGGGCTCCCTCCTCACGAAAAGCGAATCCTGGGCCTGCTGAACGCCGACGAAGCCACGCACATCGACGAAATTGTCGAGCGCCTGGAGAACAATTTGTCGTCTTCCGAAATCTTCGCTGCCCGGTTCGAACTGGAACTGGCCGGCAAAGTCCGGCAAATGCCGGGGAAGAATTTTATTAAGAGCTTCTAAGAGCTGTCAGCTCTCAGCCGTCGGCTCTCAGCCTGTTTATCGTGAAGGAGGTTTGTGCAGGACTTCAGGAACCTTTAGGTTTGGGAAAAGGCACACGCCCTGACTCTCCATACCTACAAAGCCAGCAAATCATTCCCACGGGAGGAGATGTATGGCATGACGAGTCAGATGCGGAGAGCATCGCCGTCGATTGGTGCGAACATCGCCGAGGGTGCTTGTCGAAGAGGCGATGCAGATTTCGCGCGCTTTCTCCAGAGCGCTGCCGCTTCAGCCAGTGAATTGGAGTATCACTGGCTCCTGACTTGGAGTTGATGAAAGCCTCTGATTATCAGCGACTTTCGGACGAGACTGTAGAGGTGAAAAGGATGCTGGCGTCGCTCATGCAGAAACTGAGATCTGTCAGCTGATAGCCGACGGCTTCCGTCCAGTAACTTGTTGCTTTTCGCCCATTCGTGCTAGCTTCGAAACCGGGCACTACCAAAAAAATGAGGATCCATTGTCAAAAGGTTTAGTCATTGTCGAATCGCCGGCCAAGGCGAAGACCATCCAGAAATATCTGGGTAAGGGCTTCACGGTCGAAGCCTCGCTCGGCCACGTGAAGGATCTGCCCAAGAGCACGCTGGGCGTCGATATCACGAACGGCTTCGAGACGGATTACGTCGTCATTCCCGGCAAAGAAAAGGTTGTGGCCAAGCTGAAGAAGCTGGCGGCCTCGGCCGATTCCATCTATCTGGCGCCTGACCCGGACCGCGAAGGTGAGGCCATTGCCGCCCATCTGGCGTTTGAACTCGGTGACGAAGGCAAAGCGAAGAAGAAAGCCAAAAAGGCGAAAAAGGGCGAGCCGCAAGCTCCGCCGCGAATCCAGCGCGTCACCTTCAACGAAATCACCAAGCGCGCCGTGCAGGCCGCGTTTGAACATCCGCGTGCCATCGATCAGAACCTGGTCGACGCGCAGCAGGCGCGCCGCGTGCTCGACCGGCTGGTGGGATATCAGGTTTCCCCGCTGCTGTGGGATAAAGTTCGCCGTGGCCTTTCGGCTGGCCGCGTGCAGACGGTTGCGCTGCGTCTGATTGTCGAACGCGAACGCGAGATCAAGGCGTTCGAGAAAAAAGAATATTGGACCATCGACGCACACCTCGCAGCCAGCAAGCCTCCGGCGTTCGATGCCCGCTTCGTGGGCCAGGGCGGGGAGAGGGTTGAAGTCACGAACGGCGAAGACGCGGAAAAGATTCGCGTAGCGCTGGAAAAAGCTGATTGGGTTGTGCGATCGGTCGACAAGAAAGAGCGCCGCCGTAACGCCGCGCCTCCGTTTACGACCAGCAAGCTGCAACAGGACTCCTCGCGCAAGCTGCGTTTCAGTGTGAAGCGCACCATGATGATCGCGCAGCGCCTGTATGAAGGCGTGGAACTCGGGGAAGAAGGACTGGTCGGTCTGATCACCTACATGCGAACTGATTCGACCCGCGTCGCGCCCGAGGCGATCCAGGAGGTTCGCGAGTACGTCACCAAGGAATATGGTCCAACCTACCTGCCCGAGACGCCCAACACTTTTAAAGAGAAGAAGGAAGCGCAGGCGGCCCACGAGGCCATTCGCCCGACTTCGGCGATGCGCCATCCCGACCAGATCAAGCAGTACTTAAAAGAAGATGAGTTCAAGGTCTACAAGCTGATCTGGCAGCGTTTCGTGGCTTCCCAGCTCAATCCCGCGGTCTTCGATCAGACCACGGTCGACATCGACGCGAAAAATGGTAGCGAAGTTTTTTGGTTCCGCGTCACCGGGTCGGTGCTCAAGTTCGACGGCTTCCTCCGCGTCTACGAGGAATCGAAAGAAGGCAAAGACGAGGAAGACGAGGAACTGAAGCACAAGCTGCCCGCGCTCGAGGCCGGACAGAAGCTCACGCTGAAGGAACTGAAGCCGGAGCAGCACTTCACCGAACCGCCACCGCGTTTCAACGAAGCGTCGCTGGTGAAAGAACTGGAAGAACGCGGCATCGGGCGCCCGTCCACCTACGCTGCGATTCTCACCACCATTCAGGAGCGGCAGTACGTGCAGAAGATCGGGGGCAAGTTTACGCCTACTGAGATCGGTTTGGTTGTCACCGATCTGCTGGTGGAAAACTTCCGCGATATTTTCGATTTGCAGTACACCGCCCGTCTGGAAGAAGAACTCGACGAAATCGAAGAAGGCAAAGAGAAGTGGCAGGACGCTCTCGCTGATTTCTATAAGAAGTTCCTGAAAGATCTCAAATATGCCGAAAAGCATATGGAGAACATCAAGCGGATGGAGAAGCCCACGGACGAAAAGTGTGAACGGTGCGGCGCGCCGCTGGTGATCAAATGGGGCAAGCACGGATCGTTCTACGCGTGCAGCACCTACGATAAAGAAGATAAGAACACCTGCACCTTCACCAAAGAAAATCCCATCAACCTGCCCGACCTCGATTCGGCCGATGTGCAGGAAACGACGCAGGAAGAATACTGCGAAAACTGCGGTCGCGTGATGGTTCTGAAGCGCGGACGCTTCGGCCAGTTTATGGCCTGCACGGGATATCCCGACTGCAAGACTACGCGGCGTCTGGACCAGGGCAAGAAGGTTCCCGACATTCCGCTCGACGAGCTTTGTCCGAAGTGCGGGCGCAATATGATGATCCGCCACGGACGCTACGGTGAGTTCACCACGTGCAGCGGCTATCCCGAGTGCAAGTACGTGAAGCAGAACTACATCGGCGTAAAGTGTCCCGAGTGCAAAGACGGCGATCTGGTTGAAAAGCGCGCTCGCAAGGGGAACACGTTCTACGGTTGCGGAAATTATCCCAACTGCAAGTTCACTTCGGCGCACAAGCCCATCGCCGAGAAGTGTCCGGCGTGCGGTAGCGAATACCTGGTCGAGAAAAATCTGAAGGCCGGGCCGGTGATCGCATGTCCCAACAAAGAGTGTGATTTCGAGCGCCCTGCACCGCCGGCGGAAGTGGCGGCGACCACAGCGTGAGGCAAACTGAGTAATTGGGGAATTTTGTAATTGAGTAATTGGAACGTCCAGATTGATCGGCCCTGCTTGGCCGTCGAAAAAGCTGATCCCCATTTGTTGAATTACCCAATTACTAAATTCCACGATTACCAAATTCACTGTTGAGGTGTTGCTATGGCGAAGAAACCGACTACTGCGGATGCCCACTTGATTCTGGAACTCTATGATCTGCGCCGCGAGGCGGAGATGCGCAAGGCGCGCAACTGGTGGGCCGCCGAATTCTTTCCTCAGAGTGTGGACGACGTCATGAAGATCGCTTTTGCCATGGGATCGCAGGAGAACAACTGGTTCCGGCAAGTCGGAGGTTATTGGGGTATGGCCGCGTCGTTCGTCCTGCAGGGCGTGTTGAACGAAGATTTGTTTCTGCAGCCGTCGTTTAGCGGCGAGATGTTCCTCATCTTTGCGAAGGTCCATCCTTTCCTGAAAGAGCTACGCGAGAAGGTAGGCGACCCGAACCTGTTCCTCAACATTGAGAAAGTCATCACGCGTTCAAAGTGGGGCCGAGACCGCCTGCAATTCATGCTCAAGCGGGTCGAAGTGTTGCGCCAGAAGCGCGCCGAGCATAAGGCGAGCTAGGGCGCCCTCCCGGTTCATCGCGGCAGCCGTCGTCGCGGGACTGTCCACGTGTGTGGAATTGCGTGGAATCACGTCCCGCGGCTGACTGCATCTGTTATCCTAGTCGGCTGTGCGGATGATCTGGTGGTTTCTGATCCTGGGTGTAAGCACTCTGGTCGTAGTGTGCGTGGCCATTGCCCTGTATGTGCACTTGCGCCGGCACCTGCAGAAAGCGCACGCTTCGCACGAAGAGCCCTTGCGTGAGGTCGAACGCTCGCGCCAGCCGGACAGCATCGAACGCTGAAGCTGGCTTGCGGCTTGGAGGTCCAGTGATGACTAAATCGACGATTCATATTCTAGGTACCCCACAAGAGCGGGCGCTTGAGGCCTCGCGTCAGGTGGCGCTCGTGGTGGGTGCGAGCCTGGTGGTGGCGCTGTGCGCCCGCATCACCATTCCCTTGATGCCCCTGACGCCCGTTCCGCTCACGGTGCAGAACATGGGCGTCTTACTCGTCGGGATGATGCTGGGCAGCCGTCGCGGCTTCGCGGCGCTGGCGCTTTATTTGGCCGAAGGCGCAGTAGGACTGCCGGTATTCAATCCCACCGGTTCGGGCGGGATCGCCCAGTTGTTCGGCCCCACCGGCGGATTCCTGATGGTGTACCCGTTCGTCGCCTTCCTGGCTGGCTACATTTTTGAGCGCGGAACGAAGAGCTTCTTGCGAGCGGCCGTCGCCGGTTTCCTGGCTGAGATCTTGTTATTCGCCGGAGGGCTGACCTGGCTGTATGTGTTCACCCATTCGCTGGCGAAGGCAGCTTATCTCGGCCTGTACTGGTTTTTGGCCGCCGAAGTGATCAAAGTGATGTTGGCCGCCGGCATTGCCAATCGCTGGCGCCGAAATGCAGTCAAGCAGTAGATTCCGGGAGAGAAGATGACAGTAGTATCTGAAACCGCCAAAGCGCCGGGCAGCAGTTCCGCAGGTCAGGTGCGCGAAATTACCGTGGCCCACAGCCCGGATTCCGACGATGCTTTCATGTTTTACGGCCTGGCCACGAACAAGGTTCGCACCCCGGGCCTGCGCTTCAGCCATACGCTCTGCGACATCGAGACGCTGAACCAGAAAGCGCGCGCGGGCGTCTATGACGTCAGTGCGATTTCCTTCCACGCCTATCCCTACGTGCAGGACAAATACGCACTGATGAGCTGCGGCGGCAGCGTCGGCGAGGGCTACGGGCCCATGATCGTCTCGCCGCGCCCCTTCACCGCCAGTGAAATCAAGACCAAACGCATCGCCGTGCCGGGCACGCTCACCACGGCCTACCTGGCACTGCAACTGTTCGCCCCCGGCGTAGAAACGGAAGTCGTGCCGTTCGACCAGATCATCCCGCAGGTGCTCGAAGGGAAATACGAAGCCGGACTCATCATTCACGAAGGCCAGTTGACCTACGACAAATCGGGCTTGCACCGCATCGTCGATCTCGGCAAGTGGTGGGGCAAGGTGACCGGTCTGCCTTTGCCCTTGGGAGGAAATGCGATCCGCCGCGCTCTCGGTCCAGAACTGATGCCCGCAGTTACGGCAGCATTGCGCGAGAGCATCCAGTACGGACTCGATCACCGCGAAGAAGCGTTATCGTACGCGATGCAGTTCGCCCGTGATCTCGACACGCAATCGGCCGACAAGTTCATCGGCATGTATGTGAACGAGCGCACCCTCGACTACGGCCCCGACGGCCGCGAAGCCGTCCGCCGCCTGCTCGACATGGGCCACAAGGCAGGCATCATCGGGCCGGAAGCCAATGTGGATTGGGTGTAGGGAGGAAGCTCTTAGCTATTAGCTCTTAGCTCTCGAGCCTCTACTGCTGCCGATTCGCCGAGACCTTCGTTGAAAAATAACTCATCCCCTTCGCCCAAGTCCCAAAAGCCTGACCCTTGGGATCTGAGCTAAGAGCTAAGAGCTAAGAGCTAAGAGCTAAAGGCTTGCTTCCCCAAACCCTCCTCATCGACGCCGACGACACGCTGTGGGAGAACAACATCTACTTCGAGCGGGCCATCGCGCACTTCATCTCGTTTCTCAATCACCACGAGTTTTCTCCCGAACAAGTCCGTGAAGTGCTCAACGACGTCGAGCGCGAATGCATCGTGAAGCACGGATATGGCCTGCACAGCTTCGCCCATGCACTCGTGGACACCTTTGAGCGCTTGAGCGTTGGACCGGTTACGCCTGAGTCGCACGCCCAGATCCACAGCTTTGCCCACACCATCGCCGATCATCCCGTCGAACTTCTGCCGGAGGTTCCCGAGACCCTGCAGTACTTGTCGCAGCGCCATGACCTCATTCTCATGACCAAGGGTGCGATCGCCGAGCAGGCGGGAAAAGTCGAGCGCTCAGGCCTAAGAGAATATTTTGCTGCCGTTGAAATCGTGGCCGAGAAAGATCCGGCAGCCTACGCGCACGTGGTCGAGAAGCACGATCTCGAGCCCGATGCGACCTGGATGGTCGGCAACAGCCCGAAGTCTGACATCAATCCCGCGATGGCCGCCGGCCTGCACGCCATCTTCGTCCCTCACGGCAACACCTGGATCCTGGAGCACGAGGAGGTCAACCCGGCTCCTCCCCGGCAGAAATTGCTCATCGTCGGCCGCTTCGCCGAACTGCGTGAGCACTTCTAGAACATAACCACAGAGGACACGGAGAAACGATTCACCTCCGCGTCTTCTGTGTCCTCTGTGGTGAAAGCCTTTAACGCTGTGAAAGTATTCCCGCCATGGCCCGCTGGTGGCGGAATCAGCCTCGTCACCTTGTTTTCCTCTTCGTCACTACCGCATCAAACTAACCAACACGCGCTCTCGCGTTGAGCATTTCCTGCGTGTTACCCTCGTCTTGCTCTGCGATCTGGCTCCCACTTGGTCGGTGGCGATTCAGACACAAAATTTACGACGGCTGCTGCATACGGTGGAGGCGCTTTCCGAGCTCGGTCCCGCGCTAACGGCGGAGCGCGAGTTCTCGGAAACTTCGCGGCTGATGCTGTCAGCCATCATGGAAGCGGCGGGCGCGCGCGAAGGTGCGCTCCTTCTCTTCAATGACAAGCCCGCCATGTTGACCTCGGCCACGGCACAGGGATTTGCCCTGATGCCCGATCCCGCCTTCATTCCTCTCCTCCCCAAACATGTGCATGCGCTGACTGCGGCGCGTGGTCCCATTGTCCTGAATTCGTCCACGTATTCGGTGTTCCTGAGTTCCAATGGCAACGTCGCGCCCGAACTGTTCAAGTGCCTCGCTCCCCTGAAAGCAGGCGGACGCCTGGCCGGAGTGGTCGCCCTCGGCCGCCGTCCCGGCGACGCACTCTACGAAGACAGCGAACTCGATGCCCTCGAACTCCTCTGCAGCTACGTCGCACTGGCCGTGCAGAATCATGCCCTGACGCAAACCATCGCGCAGCGTGTTTCCGAAAATCTGCGGCTCATGGCCTCGCTGCACGGTTTCTACGACAACGCGCTCGAAGCGTTTGCCACCGCCATCGACGTCAAGCACGTCAATATTCACGGACACTCTCTGCGCGTCGGGCGATACGCCGCGGCCATCGGTGAGGCCTTGGGCATGGAATCGAGCGACGTGGCAGCGCTGCGCAGCGCGGGGTATCTGCACGACATCGGAAAAGTTGCGGTCGATCGCCGCCTGTTCGGCAAGCCCGGAGCGCTCAATCCGGAGGAGATCCGCGAGATGGCGGACCACACCACCGTCGGCCACCAGATCGTGAGTACCGTGCAGTTTCCCTGGCCCAAGATTCCTGAGACCGTCCGCTGGCATCACGAACGCAGCGACGGCTCCGGCTATCCCGACAAACTCGGGCAAGACGACTTGCCGATGGCGGTCCGGATTGTGGGCGTCGCCGATTCGTTTGATGCCATGACCAGTGCGCGTCCCTATCGCGCTCCTATGTCCGTGGGCAGCGCCCTCAGCGATCTGGTCCGCATGGCTCCCGATAAATTCGATCCGAACGTGGTGCAGGGCTTGTTGATTCAAGTGCGCCGCGACGCCGTGGGCAGCAACCGAACTCCGTTGCTCGACAGCATGCAGGTGAACATTGCGGCGGCCGATATCGATCAACTCGCGGCCACGCTGCAGCACAAGGTTTCGCGCGGCAGAATGTATCTGACCAAGGAAAGTGGCTCCTAGAGCCTGGTTCGCCAGCCGGTTGCACCTCCGAAACCCTTGTCCTACAATCACTTTCAAGCCTGCCCGGAATCACGTCTGACAGCAACTTTTTCGCCCGTGAGGGTTCATAATCAAGAGACCTGCTCCGTCTGGGAGTCTGCATGAGATCCAGTTTGGTGAGATCCGGCTATGGGAAGCTCGCGCTGTTTTTGCTGTGTCTGAGCCTGACTTGGCTCATCTCGGTCTGCGCGGCTCCGCAATTGCTCGCCAAGAAAAAAGACCAGGCGGCCGATGCCGGCGCAAACGAACAGAAGCGGGCGGTGCAAGCGCTCAATCGCCTCACCTTTGGTCCGCGGCCCGGCGATGTCCAGCAGGTCATGGCGATGGGTGTCGATCGCTGGATCGATCTGCAACTGCATCCGGAAAAAATTCCAGACAGCGCCGTGGAAGCCCGCCTGGCGCCCTTTCGCACCCTGCGCATGAGTTCGAGGGAGATCGTCGAGGAGTTCCCCGACAATCAGATGATCAAGCAGATCATGGACGGCAAGCGGCCCATGCCTTCCGATCCCGCCCAGCGCGCCATCGTTCAAGTGCAGATCGCGAGGCTGGAACAGAAGCAGCAGCAGAAGAACGATCTGAAAGAAGCCGCGGCGCCTGCACCCGCTCCCGCTGGACCAGCCGCCAGCGATACCGCCAAGACGGCTGAAGAACTTGCCGCCGCTGCCGCGGCGAGTCCTGATGCCATGCCCAGCGCGCCACCGGCAGACGGCAACTCCATGACTTCGACGAGCATGACTTCGACGGGCATGAATGGGATGAGCGCCTCCAACGGCGCGCCCGCCAACGACATGTCGATGGCGCCGCTGGCCGCCGCGAAACCCGCACCCGTGGACGATGCCGAAGCCCGCCGCCGCGAAGATCGTCTCTATGCGGACTTGAAGATTCAAGGACTGATGGATCTCCCGCCCGACCAGCGTTACAAGAAAGTGATGGCGATGTCGAGGGACGAGCAAGGGGCGCTCGTCGACTCACTGCGTGGCGCCAAGGGGCTGGAGTTCCTGGTGGGCATGGATCCCAAGCAGAGAGAAACTCTGATGGCCATGAACAACCCGCAAGGATTGGTCGTGGACGAACTGGTGCAGGCCAAGCTGCTGCGAGCCATCTACAGCGACCGCCAGCTCGAACAAGTGATGACCGATTTCTGGTTCAATCACTTCAACGTCTTTATGGGAAAAGGGCCCGAGCGTTTGTTCCTTACCAGTTACGAGCAGGACGTGATCCGACCGCGCGCGCTGGGCAAGTTCGAAGACTTGCTGGTAGCGACGGCCAAGAGCCCGGCGATGCTGTTCTATCTGGACAATTGGATGAGCGTCGGACCGAACTCCCTGCAAGGGCTCGGGATGCCAGCTCATCCCGGTCGCCCGTACGGTCCCTACGGTCCGCGGCGCTATCCGCCGCCGAATCCGAACGCGAAACGCAAGCAGGCCAGCGGCCTCAATGAGAACTACGGCCGTGAGTTGCTGGAACTGCACACACTCAGCGTGAACGGTGGTTACTCGCAGCGCGACGTCACCGAAGTCGCCAAAGTATTTACCGGCTGGACCATCGAGAAACCCTACGAAGGTCTGGGATTCAAGTATGAGCCGCGCATGCACGAGCCCGGTCCCAAGTTTGTTCTGGGACATCGCATCAAGCCCAAGGGTGAAGACGAGGGCAGGGAAGTGCTGCACATGCTCGCGACCAGCCCGCAGACCGCGCATTTCATATCGTTGAAGCTGGCGCAGCGTTTTGTGGCGGATGATCCGCCGCCCGCGCTGGTCGACCGCATGGCAAAAACTTTTCTGAAAAAGAAAGGCGACATTCGCGAAGTTCTGACCGCGCTGTTCCAGTCGCCGGAGTTCTGGGCCGCGGATACTTACCGCGCCAAAGTTAAAACGCCGCTCGAGTTTGTGGCCTCGGCCGTGCGCGCCACCGGAGCCGATGTGGACGAGGCCATGCCGCTCGCGCGCCAGATCGGCAATATGGGCATGCCTCTCTACTCCGCGCAGCCGCCCACGGGTTACTCCATGAAGGCGGATACCTGGGTGAGTTCGTCCGCACTGCTGACCCGCATGAATTTCGCGCTAGGTTTAACCGGAGGTAAGGTCCGCGGCGTGAGAGTGGATGCGGTGCGACTGGTAGGAGGACCGCCTCCGCCCGCGGACGCAACCGTCGCGCTTTCCACCCTTGAGGTGAAATTGCTCGCGGGTGACGTGTCGAAGCAGACGCACGATTCGATCATGGCGCAGATTGAGGCCCCGGCGAAAAACGCCGTGCCGGATTCGCAAGATCAAGGGAAGGATAAAGACAAAGACAAGAAAGCTCCGCAGCGCAAGCCCGCCGGACCGCCAGACGCGGGCACGATCGCCGGATTGCTGCTGGGCTCGCCGGAGTTTCAGAAGAGGTAGCTGCCGGTAGAGGCGTAGCAAGCTGCCTCTCTACGGAGTGTTCATTCATGTCAATCACCCGTCGCATCTTCCTTCGCAACAGCGCGCTCGCCGTCGTCGGTACGGCGGCGGTGCCGAGCTTTCTTACACGCGCAGCGTTTGGCGCCGTCGACACCGGCGCGCGCAACAAGCGCTTGGTGGTCATTTTCCAGCGCGGGGCTGCCGATGGACTGAACATCGTGGTGCCTTACGCCGAGACAGAGTATTACGCAATGCGCCCCAGCATCCACATTCCGCGCAAGTCGGTGCTCGATCTCAATGCCTTCTTCGGATTGCATCCTTCATTGTCGGCGTTTCAGCCGCTGTGGCAGCAGGGACATCTTGCCATTGTTCACGCCGCGGGATCACCCGACACGACGCGCTCTCACTTCGACGCGCAGGACTTCATGGAGACTGGCACACCGGGTGTGAAGGTCACGGAAGATGGATGGCTCAATCGCTCGCTGCACAGCATGCCCGCAGCAGCGCAGAATTCTCCGTTTCGAGCGATTGCGCTCGGACCGTCGGTGCCGCGAATTCTCAGCGGCTCCGAGCCGGCCGTCGCCATGAACAACATCAACGACTTCTCGGTGGACGGAAAGAATCCCAAGGCCTCGCCTGCCGCAACCGCGTTTGAGGCGATGTACGACCACTCTTCCGATAGCGTGCTTCACGGTACGGGCGAAGAAACCTTCGAAGCGGTGAAGATGCTGAAGACCGCCAACCCGGGAAAATACACGGCCGCTCCCGGCGCGAATTATCCGAAGGGACGTTTCGGCGACAGCCTGCGGCAACTGGCGCAACTGATCAAAGCGAACCTGGGTGTGCAGATCGCGTTTGCCGACATTGGCGGCTGGGACCACCACGTCAACGAAGGCGCGACCGAAGGCCAGCTGGCCAACGTGCTGACCGACTTCTCGCAATCGCTCGCCGCGTTCTACACCGATCTCGGTGATCTGATGGAAGACACCGTCGTCGTCACCATGTCGGAGTTCGGGCGCACCGCGCGCGAAAACGGCAACCGGGGCACCGACCACGGACACGCCAACGTGATGTTCGTGCTGGGTGGTCCGGTAAAGGGCGGCAAGGTGTACGGCCGCTGGCCGGGGCTCGACCAGTCGCAACTCTACGAAGGCCGCGACCTGGCGCTCACCACGGACTTCCGCCAGGTGATTGGAGAAGCGGTCGCGCGGCATATGGGGAACAAGAATCTGGCGAACGTGTTTCCGGGCTATGACAACCAGGCCGCGAAATTCCTGAAGCTGCTGGGATAGCGAGGATGTCTTCGTCGTCCGGCACCCGTTAGGTGGCTTCGTTCCCTCGCGGGAAGCGCCGTCGCAGTGCTCTGACAAAAGCAGTGTCTGCCTTGGTGGAGATCATTTCAAGAGGCGAGAACCCGCGCCGCCATGCCAGCCAGAATGTGATCAGCAGCAGAATGACTGTAAGGACCATGTTGGGCCATGCATTGAGGCCCCACTGCCCACTCCAGGTCAGCTGAATGGCCGAGGAGAACGGAGCTAAGTACGGGATTGGCCACTGATCACCGTCCGGGCCTCGCGAGCCGAGCACATCTTCGAACAAGTGAAGGTGGAAGCTTAGCAGTGCGAGCAGTCCCGTTGTCCACTTCCGAGTTGCAATCGCAAATGCCGCGGCGGCGACGACCAAGGCGAACGCCAAATTGTGGAGAGAGTGGTGGTAGAGCGAAAACCACAGGAGCGGACGCGGCGAGTTGCGCGTCAGGATCTCAGGGATGATGCCCAGACCGTCGATGTCGGGGATGACGCACGCAAGCTTTACTAGAGCCCGATCTTTGCGATCCAACTTTGCGCAGTTGGCCAGCACCCACCCGCTGAAGAAATGCGTCACCGGGCTCATGAGTTTGTCGCGCTTACATCTCGATCAGCACGTCGCCGTTTTCAATCTTCAGCGGATACACGGGCACCTTGGCGTTGGCGTTGTGCGCGGCCTCGCCGGTCTTGGGATCCCATGCCCAGCCGTGCCAGGGGCAGACGACTTTGCCGTTCTCGATCATGCCCTCGCCTAGCGGGCCGCCGCGGTGCATGCAGACGTTGTCCATGGCGCTGTAGGCGCCGTTCACGTTGGAGATGCAGATGGTTTTGCCGCCGCAGGGGAATTCTTTGGCGGTGTCGGCGGCGGGGAGTTCGGATTGGGTGGTGAGCTGGATGAAGTCTGGCATGCGTTTGTGCTCGCGGCGAGGAGCCGAGCTTCGCTCGGCGGGACGGGCCAAGGCGCCCGTCCCAACACGAGTCTACTTGGGCTGTAAGGTTTGCGCGATCATCACCTGGCGCTTGAAGTTCTCGACCATATTTGGATCGAGGCGGACTTCGGTGGGCTTCTTCGCCAGGGTCATGGTGTCGATCTTGTCTTGCAGTTTGAGCAGCGCGTAGAAAAGGTTCTCGGGACGCGGCGGGCATCCGGTGACATAGACGTCGACCGGGACGATCTTGTCGACGCCCTGCAGCACCGCATAAGTATTGAACGGCCCCCCCACGGACGAGCACGCGCCCATCGAGATCACCCACTTCGGATCGGGCATCTGGTCGTAGATGCGCTTCACGACCGGCGCCATCTTCAGCGTGACCGTGCCGGCGACGATCATCAGGTCGCTCTGGCGCGGGCTGGGACGGAATACTTCCGAACCGAAACGCGCAATGTCGAAGCGCGAGGTGGAAGAGGCGATCATCTCAATCGCGCAGCAGGCCAGGCCGAACGTCATCGGCCAGACCGCCGACTTGCGAGCCCAGTTGAAGACGTAATCAACTGTGCTGATCATGAAATTCTTCTCGAACTTGTTTTGCAGCCAGCCCATGAATGGTCCTCGCTAACGCGTACTCAGCAGTCTAGGTAAGTCGGTATGCGCTGTCAAACGGGAGCTAAGCTGGGATCTCGGGATTTCCATTTTTTTTCTCCCTCGTCTCTAAGATCCTGGTTTGGAACGAGTTATGAGTTTGAGATCGGGCGCTGATGCGGGCAATGTCTTGAGCCGTACGCACTTAGAGGAAAAATATTGCGGACTAAAGTTGACCAGTTTGGTGGGATCATACTGGCCGGTGGGAGTGGTCACTTCCAGGCTGGCGCCCAACACAGTCTTTTGCTTCCATTTCACGAACTGCGAAATGGGCATCGCTGGACCGCCCTTCAAATTCACGGAAAAGCAGTCCTACATCCAGCAGTCCAGAACGACAAATCTGCTGCTTCGTGCCGAGCACAGAACCCTCAAAAGTTCCTGTGCCATTAGGGCAACCCTGCGGAGATGTTGGCTGATCGTCCAAAGAAGCTGAAAGCATGGTAATTGCCGATGCTAGGCAGACTATAAGTACCAGTTGCCCCGTTAACGGCAATGACTCCGTTGAAATCCAGGCCGCCGTGGTTGAAGCCGTAGGTCAGGTTGATGGCGTTGGAACGCAGCAGCGTGATCAAGTACGCACGCGGCTGAAGGTCCTGCGCCCAACAGGAATTTATGAGTGTTCAACTAGAATCGTCAGGCACAACAAGCTCGGACGAAGTCGTCGAACGCTTTGAGTTTCCTAACCTTTGGCAAAGGTGTCACGAAGGATCGTCGAAAAGCGCGAGTAGTCAATACCTATTCAGCCTCTTGCCTGGCTCACAGATGGGCCGTGACCACGGTCACCAACCGTTGTGATTTTCAACGTTGGCAAGTCGTTGACGATGAATCGTCATTTCACTTATCGAACCCGGTTCGGAGTTTTGAGCAAACGCCCCAGAAATTTAATGATGAAGGGAGCGGGCGGGGAGTGGCATTAAGAGAAAAGGGTGGCTGGGATAGGATGATCTAGGAGGCTGTGGGGTCATAGTTCCTGAGGGTTAGTCGGCAGTCTTCGCACAAGTTGTTTTCGAACTGCTTGCCGAGCTCTGGAAGGGCTGCACAGATGCGACAGCACCAGCCGTTCTCAAGGCAGAGGTTTTCCCATGCGATGTCCTGTCGGCGTCCTCGATCTGCTGTACTCATTCCCTTCCACAGTGCGGGAGATTGTTGCCTGACGCGGCCCTCGAAGGCGCCCTGCTCCCGGGTAATGGGGGAGCTTGCAAATCCAGCTCATCGGATCGAATGCCAGCAACGTTTTTTCTTCCGTGGCGAGCTCCTTGCAGTAGGGCGTGGCTGACGCCAAGTCGCGATTTCATTCGTTTGACCCGTTGACCCATGACCGAGGTCCGCGTGTACACGCGTGATCACGTCAAGAAATCATCAAGGGTGGCTCTGATTGGCAGCCTGCGGAGAATGGAATCGCTTCCGTCGGCTGCCGCCGCTGGTCACTGCTACCGCTAAGGCGGGGTCAAGATTGGGAAGCGGATCGTCGTAAGGGCCAGCGGGCCCACGTTCGTGGGAAACGGAGAACCAGGCAACGGCGCGAGGCTGCCCGTAGACTCGTTTACGCTGAAGGCAAGGACGCTGTTGGACTGAGAATCGGGGGCGTAGAAGATTCCGCCAAAGCCGTTGATCAGACCTCCGACTGCCGTACCGGCGGGAAACGGAGACCCCAGGATTTGGGTCAGGCTGCCACTATTCTCGTCCACGCTGTAGGCGGAGACGGTGTGGTCAAGGCCGTTGAGCGCATACAAGAAGCCGTTGTAGACAAGAAGCGACGTCGGACCGCGGCCGGCGGGAAACGGCGATCCGGGGAGCGCGGCGAGAGCACCGGAATCACCGATGGAAAAGGCGGCAATTTCATTCAGGCCGCTCAGCCCCTCATAGAGTATGCCTCCGGTAACTGCGCTTCCGGTGACAGCCATCGCAGTGGGCGAGCTGTGGGGGGCGGTTGGGAAGGGAGAACCGGGAAGGGTCGTTAGGGAGCCATCGGAATTGACCGTAAAACCCCAAATGCCGCCGCCGGTGAAATCCGCGGCGTACAGTAGGGGGACGCTATCCGAGTTATTGAAGGTCGAAATCAGATTCACCGGAGCAAAGCCAGCTTTGAAAGGCGAGCCGGGAATGGCCGTCAGGGCGCCAGTTGCGGTGGCGTTGTCCAAAGCGGCGATCGTGCCGTTCGTGTTTCCGACATAGAGGTAATTGCCGAAGGTCAGGAGTCCCGCCGGACTGCCCGGACCGGTGCCCAAGCTGAAAGGCGATCCCATGATCGGTGTGAGCGTCCCATCATTCGAATTCACGGCAAAAGCATCAATCGCATTACTGTCTGGATCCGAGACGTACACTGCGTTGCCACCAAACGGAGCCGTAAGGGCGGGACTGTTGGCGGCGCCTTGAGTAATTGCCGGGGTACCGAGGGCGCCGCTCGAGTCGACCTGGAAGGTGAGAATCTGGCTGGCGTTCGTCGTCGCGGAAACCAACGAGCATCCGCTGCACCCGGACTGACGGTTCGTGTTGGCACCGCAGCCCGCAAGGACGAGCGCCAGAGCGGGGACGGAAAGAGCTTTGGCTAGGGACCCAAGAGCGCGGATACGCATTGCTTCTCCTCTAGGTCGAGGTGGAGGCCGGGGTTCGTTCTGCCGACTGGAGCACCGGACCGGTATGCTTCGAGCCTCTGAACCCTGGGGCGACAAGAAAGTTGCTGCCTTGCATTATAACGCTGACGCCCCCATGAAACTGCGTGACGCAGGGCCCCAACCGTTTGGAAGGATCGGGCATGCTTCGCTAGAATAAAAGGTTCTGTGGATCCACTATGTCCTTAACCAAACAACAAGCGCTGGAGATGTTTGCGTCCGATGACCTGATCGGCCTTGGGATGGAAGCCGATGCGGTGCGGCGAAGGCTGCATCCTGAGGGCGTGGTCACTTACATCATCGACCGCAACATCAACTACACCAACTTCTGCACCGAGTATTGCACCTTCTGCGCGTTTTATCGGCCGTTGAAGGGGCCGGCGGCGAAGGAAGGGTACATTCTCGACTTCGACACGATTTACGAGAAGATTCGCGAGACTGTCGAACTGGGCGGTACGGGCGTGCTCATGCAGGGAGGCCTGCATCCGGACCTGAAGATTGACTGGCACGAGAAGATGCTGCGCGGGATCAAGGAACGTTTTCCGCAGGTACATCTGCACTGCTATTCGGCGTCGGAGATTATTGCGATTGCGGAGTACAGCGGGCTGTCGATTCGCGACACGATTCTGCGGCTGCGCGATGCGGGGCTGGATTCGATTCCGGGCGGCGGAGCGGAAGTGCTGGATGATGAAGTCCGGTACAAGATTGCGCGTCTGAAGTGTTTGACCGACGACTGGCTCAACGTGCACCGGACCGCGCATCAGATCGGGATGCGCACGACCGCGACCATGATGTTTGGCGTGGGGGAGAACTACGAAAACCTGGTCAACCACTTTCAGCGGCTTTACGAGTTGCAGGAAGAGACGGGCGGATTCACGGCGTTTATCCCGTGGAGCTTTCAGCCGCAGAACACCGCACTGGGCGGGCGGCGCTGGGACGAGGCTACCGCGGTCGACTACTTGAAAGTGCTGGCCATCTCGCGGCTGTATCTTTCGAACTTCCTCAACGTGCAGTCGAGCTGGGTGACGCAGGGGTTGAAGGTCTGCCAGATGGGGCTGCGGTTCGGGGGGAACGATGTGGGATCGGTGATGCTCGAGGAAAACGTGGTGCGTGCGGCGGGCGTGACCAACTGCACGACCGAAGAAGAGTTGCGAAGGATTATTCGCGATGCGGGGTTCCGTCCGGCGCAGAGGGACACACTTTACCGACAGTACTTCTTGAATTAGAGCGCGGTTCCTGGGATGAGGAGAACGACCCTCAGGGCACGAATTAGGGTGCGTGAGAAGCGGTGCCGTCCCTACGGGACTCACGTGTCGGTCCCACCTTCACCCCGCACTTCCGTGCCCGGCTTTCACCTGCCGCCTCTACGCGGCTGGAGTTGGGACTTCGTTCCAAGCGACGTTGATGTACACGCCGAGGACCGTCGTCTAGACTGACAGGCGGAGAACATTCATGTCTTCTTCTTCTTCTTCTTCCTCTTCTTCCAGCAGAAAACATGCGGGGCCGGGGCCGAGTGATCAGCCGGGGGTGGCCGAGCCTTCGTTTGCGGAGCGGGTGCGAACTCTGGTGTACCTGGGCCGGCTGGGAAGTTTGTCGACGCTTTCGCGCAAGCAGCCGGGGTTTCCGTTCGGATCGGTGATGCCTTATGGCTTGGACGAACAAGGGCGTCCGATCTTCCTCATCAGCACGATGGCGATGCATACCCAGAATCTGAAGGCGGATCCGCGCGCCAGTTTGCTGGTGATCCAGGAGGGTGCGGACGGCGATCCGCTGGGCGCTTCGAGAGTCACGTTGCTGGGAAATGTTTTGTCGGTACCGGAGGCGGACGGGCCCGCGGCGCGCGAGGCTTACCTGGCACGGCATGCCAACAGCAAGTATTGGGTGGATTTTGAGGACTTTTCTTTTTACCGGCTGGACGTGGTGGATGTTTATTTTGTCGGCGGCTTTGGAGTGATGGGATGGGTGTCGGCCGCGGAATATGCCAGCTGCCAGCCTGATCCTCTGGCGGACTCGATGGGCGAGATCATTCGGCACATGAATGCCGATCACAAGGATGCGCTGGTACTGCTGGCGCGAAAACTTGCTCACATCGAGGCACAGGAGGCGACGATGACGGCGGTGGATCGCCTGGGGTTTCATGTGCGCTTGCAGACCGAGGATGGAATGCGAGGCATCCGCATCGCGTTTCCGCGAGAGGTGAGGAGTTCGGGGGAGACGCGGAACGTGCTGGTCGAGATGGTGCGACAGGCGCGGTGAGCGGATTCCTTCCGCCCCCCCGGTTTACTGTGCTTCCGGCCCCCCCTGCTCAGGGATGTGATCCAGCAAGATGGTCTTTCCCACGCGGGCTACTGGCTGATACGCCTGCAACCAGTCGAACGCCCCAATCGGATACTGCGTGTGGAATGAATTCCCAAAGCGCAAGGCGCGCAGGCTGATGGCGAACCATCCGGAAACTCGCGCGCCAATTGGGAGAGATCCTGGCCGCAGTCCAGATCGCATCCCGCCACCATCACTCGGCTGGGATCGCTCCCGCCAGCTCATGGAAGAAAGCCAGAAAGTCACTTTGCGCCCGCATCGTGGAAACCAGTTGCCAGCAGAGCAACGCGATCAATCCCACACGTGCAGGCCAGCGCCGCCGTTCCGGCTGATGCCAGAGATAAGAACATCGGCTGCCGGCGACGATTGCGAGCAAGGGAAAGACCACCATCCCCTGGCGAACGCGGCGTTGTATCCCACGGGCATGGTGACCAGCAAAACCGCGAGCGCTGCCCATAAGGGGGCCATCGCGCGCCATCGGCGGTGAGCGTCTAGTGTTTTCAGCGAGACTGCACCCAGAACGGCGAGCACAAGGAATGGCAACGGTGACTTCACGGCCACGCCGACGAGAAAGAAGTACCACCATCCTCCATGTTTGATGTGGCCCATGAGATAAGCAGCGGGCCTGTCCTTGTTCAGAACCCAGGCGTCGGCAACTCCCTCATCAAAGCAGAAGCAGGGACCAGGGGGATTGCTCGCGACGAGCCAGCGGCCGGCTCGCACCAGCGGCGCGGGAAATTGACGAAATGACGGGATTGACTCCGCGGAGAGGTTCATGCCCTCTCGCACATGTCCTACCGCGAAGCCGTAGGAGGCCCAAAGCGTGACGATGGCGAGGGCCGCTACGATCGCGACGTGCCGCACGATCTGTCTGGGTGGGGCATTTTCGCCGACGATGGTGCGCGTGCCAAGCCATTTGCCGAGAATGACGGCCGTAGCCGCGGCCGGAAAAAAAATCACAGTCGTAACTTTCGACGCCAGCCCTGCCGCCCAGCCCAACCATAGAGCGGAACGTTTCGTGGCCTTATCGAGCCACTCGACGAAAGCGAAAAACAATCCTACCTGGGTAGCCGCCGCCACCATGTCGGTGTTGGCTATGCTCGAAAACCCCAAGACGTTGGGCAGGGTGGTAAACAACGCGGCCGCCATCACGGCGGCGAAGTCCCCGTACTCGCGGCGCGCCCATAGAAACACGATCGCGGTGGCCAGAAGAAAAAAGGGCAGCACGCCCAACCGGGCCAGCGCCAGATTGCGCGCGTAGTGCCCAGAGTCAGAGAGAACGGCGTTTTCCACATCGTGATCGGTAATCTCGCGACCAGGCAGAGACAGTTTGGGATAGCGCTCTCCCCCCAGGTAGAGCGGCGGGCCTATGGCAATCCGTGCCAGCGGGGGGTGGACGGGATCGAGCGTATAGGTGTGGCGGCTCAACCGTTCGATGGCCGCCGCGAGGTGGCAGGGTTCATCGAAAGCTTGCGAGGTCAGAGAGTAGCTGGAAATAATCCGCACGACAGCGGCCAGGGCCAGCAGCCCGCATAAAACTGCAGGCCCCCGTGAGTTGTGGGTCCCAACCGAAAGCGCCATTGCTTATTTAGTCCAACGATTGGAAGGTGAGTATACAACCGGATCGGATCGTCTTCGGGCGGAGTCGGTAACGATGCCAATGTGAGTGTTTCATTTCTGAGGCTTGAAGAACTTGAAGAAGACGATGGCGCGTGGGTTGTATCATAATAAGTGCATGGCTTTTCCGATCAAAATCTGCGCTGTTTGCGCAGAGGAGTTCGAGCTGAAGCCGGGGAAACCGGGCTTTGCCAACCGCTGTCCGGCGTGCAGCGAGCCCGATGCCGCTGAGCCCGCAACGAAGCGGAGCATGGATGCGGACGAACGCAAGGCTCTCGCGGAAGCGAATGAAGCTCGGAGACGAGCGATGCGGGATCTGCTGTATCGCAAGGATAGCTAGGGGCTCTTTCCAATTCCCGCGAAGAGAGAACGCCGAGGCGGCATAACGAAATAGCGCCACGCGGCGGAAAGCCGAGGGCGGCTGTCCCTACATACTTCCTATTCATCCCCACATCCTTCATTACCATCCCAAGGTCAAAGGCAGTCGGACAGGAGTGTCCGACCGGGCTATCCATCGCTACTGCTTTAGGATCCAGGTCGACATTTTGTCCAGGGCTACGGGGGATATGGTTTCTTCGATCTGGGCGTACTCGGCGGGGGAGCCGGTTTTGGCGGGTTGGAATAAATGGTTCAGGCCGGGTAATTCGTCGATTTCGGCGTGCTGGTTGTGTGCTTCTTCCAGCGCTTTACGGATGGCGGGCAGATTCTGGCTGGGCAGCACCTGCTTGTCGAGCGATCCGTTGAGGGCCAGGACCGGGCATGCGACTTTGCGCAGCGCGGTGGCGGGATCGTAAGTCAGGAAGTAGCGGAACCACGGCGTTGTGAGCTGGCTGATCTGTAGACCAATTTGTGCTTCCGGAACGTCGCCCGCCATTTTTTCTTGCAGTTCTTTCTGCAGCACGGCGTCATCTTTCTCCATCTCGATCAGGGTGAGCATTTCCTTTTCTTTGGCCGCGCTCTTGGCGGCCTCTTCGGGATTCTTGCCGCTGGAGACGTCGATTGCTTCGAGTTGCGCGGGCAGTACCTGGTCTCCGGGGACGCCAGTGCCCGCCATCATGACGATGAATGCGACGTCTTTATTGCGCGCGGCAATCATGGGAGCGATGACTGCACCTTCGCTGTGGCCGATGAGACCGATCTTGTGAGGATCGATTTCGGAGCGCGTTTTCAGATACGCGATGCCGGCTTCGGTATCGGTGGAGAAGTCGGCGGTGGTTGCCTTCGCGAAGACTCCGGTGGATTTGCCGACGCCGCGGTCGTCGGCGCGCAGCACGGCGATTCCGTGGCGCGTGAGATAGTCCGACAGAACCAGGAACGGCTTTTGGCCGAGGAGGGTCTCGTCACGATCCTGCGGGCCGGAGCCGGTGATCAGCACGACTCCGGGGAACGGGCCTTTGCCCTGGGGAATCGTCAGGGTTGCGGCCAGGGTGACGTTCTGTACTTTGTTTTCGTAGGAGACGTCTTCGTCCCGGTAGGGGTAAGGCTTCACAGGATTCTGCGGGTGCTTCAATTCCAGTTCTGCCTTATCCTTCACCGGCTTCAGCAGGAGCGGCATCGTGCCTCCGCCCTGAGACCATTTGCCGTCGATGGACGATAGGTCGGCGGCGATCTTGCCTTCGAAGACTCCTCCGATGTTTTTGGCTTCGATCTTCAGAGTGGCGCCGTCGCGGGTCACAGAGGTCGTCGGCAGACCATTCCTGCCTTGATCGGGACTGTCCATGGTGGCGGTGAGCCCATCTTCGGTGTTGAGGATGTGGAACACGACGCGCAGTTTGATGGTCCCCGTATCGAGGGAACCCATCCAGGCGCCGTCGATGTCGGAAGGCTTGGCGGGTTTGTGTTCGGTCTTGATGGGTGAGGTGGCGCGCTTGAATTCGAGCGGAAGAGCGGCGCCTTGTGTCCAGGTACCGGTGATCGCTTTCGCATCCGGCGCGACTTTGCCTTCGTAGGTGCCGTGGACCATTTCGACTCCCAGGTCGAGTTTGGAATCCTTGAGGGAGATGGAACTCACGGGAATGCCGTTGGCTCCGGGCTGGTCGATACTATCGAGCGTAGCTTTGAGGGTGTTGTCCGGCGCTTTGGTGATGTGCAGAACGAGGCGGAGTTCCTGGCCGCCCGCGCTGAGGGTGCCTTGCCAATCGCCGGCGATGTCTTGGGCGCGAGCGAAGCTTGCGGCCAGGAATACGAGGGCTGCGACAGCGATGAATCTTTTCATAACTCCTCCATACTTTACTTTCTTGCGGCACGCCCGGCGCTCGCTCCGGTGTGTGCGTGAGCACTTCAGGCGTCGCGCCGGGGCGAAAATCGTTCTCAGACTCTCTAGTTCGTGGAGGTGCTCGGTTCTTCCTTGGCGCGCTTGAGCATCAAAGGAATATCTCCGCCCTGGCTCCAGTCGCCAGACATGGTGTCGAGGTCCCTGCTGATCTTGCCCTGGAAATAGCCGCTGATCTGTTTCATCTCGATCTTGATGGAGGGACCTTTTCGGGTCACCGCTGTGGCGGGCCATCCGGTCACCTTCTGGTCCGGGCTGTCCATGGTTGCCATGAGGCCGTCTTCGGTGTTCCGCAGGTGGAAGATGAGGCGGAGTTTGCCCCCGGGAGTATCCAACGCGCCTTCCCACTTGCCATCAATGTCGGAAGGAGGCGCGGGCTTGTGCACGGTTTTGATGGGATTGGTTGTTTTCTTGAAATCGAGTGGCAGTTTCTGTCCCTGGAACCAGCTGCCGTTGATCGAGTCGGTGCCCTTGAGAGTGCCTTCGTAGGATGCCTTCAGTGCCCCGGAAGCGAACATCACCTTGTTTCCGTCGAGCGTGATCGAGTCGATGACCACGCCGGCGGCGTTTTGATCGGGACTATCGATTAAAGCCTTGAGCGTTCCGTCTGCCTTCTTCTCCACATGCAGGACAAGACGGAGTTCCCCCATGCCGGTCCTGATCGTGCCCTGCCAGTCGCCAGCGATATCCTGCGCGCGCGCCAGGGTCGCGGCGACCATCAACAGTCCGAGAGTAAGAATACGTTTCATGCCGTTCGCCCCTCCTTGGGCGAGTCTGGTTTCACGTCCAAGACAAAAATGATTTTCTTTGTGCAACACAGCATTCTACGCAAGCGGTCCGTGCGAATTCTCGGCCGCGTAGAGCTCGTCGATGGTGCGTTGCAGACAACGCGCGGCTCGCACGTTCATCTTCCAGACCAGGAAGAACAGGACAGCGACAATTCCGTCGAGCCATGCCGCTGCGGCCAGGCTGGCGGGGAACGGGAGAGCCTGCATATAAGCCGCCGTGAGAATCACAAACCCCGGAACCAGAGGAGCCAGGTACCACGGCCAAACATTTTTTACGACATCGCGCTGCCGCTCCAGTTCGGCGCGAAAGCACTGCAGGCAAGTTGAGGTGCCCAGCGCGGCCGGCATGCTTCTGGCTGAGCCTTTGCGATGAAGTTGGAAGACCACCCAACCCAGGCCTGCGATGAAGAGAGCGTAGGCAATGCGAAACAGGGCCTCATGAGTCTTAGCGAAGAAATATCCGAACCCTACGGCTGCGATCAGAGAGAGGACGTACTCGCGGACATTTCTCCACAGAATCTTGTTTTCGAATTTTCCGGAGCGTTGGCGAAGTGCTTCAGTAGACATTTTGATACCCTCCACCGGCTGGGACTGCCAGATCTGTTGCGGGTTGTTGAGAAGATTATTCATGGTCGGGTCCCCCTTGCTGAAACTGGCGAGCCAGCACGGTCTTGATGCGGTGAATCTTGGTGGCAACGTTGCTGGGCGACAGGCCGGTAATTTCTCCGATCGAAGCGGCGTCGAGGCCTTCGAGGTAGGAGAGAATGACGTGCCGGTCGAGCGGTTTCAGGCGCTGAATCAAGGTCAGGAGGCGGTCGAGAGCCTGGTTGCGGTCGGCGGCTTGCCGGCCGCTGGCGGCGGGCAAGTTCTCAAGTTCCTCCAGTCCAACCAGCGCCGGGGATCGGGTGCGGCGCTGGCGCATGACGTGCGAAGCGCCGACATTGTGAGCCACGCGATAAATCCAGGTGCGAACCGAGCAGCGGCCGTCAAAACCTTCAAAGCTGCGCCACAGAGCCACATGAATGTCCTGCAAAAGATCGCGGCGAAGTTCCGGGTCGGCCTCGTAGGCGCGAGCCAGGCGCTCGAGGGGCGCGCCGTACGTTGTGGCGGCGTCCTGGTAAAGCTCATTCTGCGTGGGCGCCGCGGCCGGAATCATCGCAATGGTGCTCACAGTAAGGTAGTCGGCAGAGATGGAAGTTTCTTACACGGAGAAGTCTTCCATTTCTGCTTTTCTCCTAGTTCAATTCGCCCCGGTGCTCCAGTTGCTTGTAGAAGACTAGCGAGTAAATCACGGGAACCAGCGCCGCCACCAGGATTGCCGTCACGGGCAGCCAGAACGGGGCATGCAGAATCACAGCCATCAGACCCAGCAGGCCTCCAGCGAAAAAAGTCTTGGCGGCGAAGCGGTGGGTGGCGTTCCACACTTGCTCGTTGGCGATGGTCCAGGGCGTGCGGATGCCGACGAAGAAATTTCGCCGCACCTTGCCCAGGACGTTTCCCAGCAGCGCAATCAGCAGGCAGACGCCGCCTTCCACGGCGCGGCTTATGTCGAGCACGATGCCTCCCCGGGAGCCTAACGCCGACATCAGCAGCAGCAGTTGGAAGTAGGCCAGCATGCCGACGATGACGATCATGATGTAGAGGTAGGTGGCGCGGAACGAGTCCACCTCGAACTTCTTGGGAGAGAGCCAGGGGAGCGCCGAAAACATCAGGACGATGAACAGCATCAGGCCGGGGCCGTAGACGAACAGGGACCATTTGGGGCCCCAGCCGTTGACGTGTCCGTGGGCGTCCCAGTGGATGGGGACGAGGTTGGGGAGCGACGGGTAGGCCACCAGCGTTCCTGCAAGGGTGGCTAGAATGACCGCGGCGGCGCCCAGATAGTACCTCTGGTTAAGCGACATTTGGTTGATGGTCATTTGGCAGCTTCTTCCGGCGGAGTCTTGATTGCGGGCTTATCGTCTTGCGGGCAAGCTTCACTGCGGATCAAATCCATGGCCCAGGCCATTAAGTCCTGCACGACGGTGGTGTTTAGGCCGTACCAGATCTGCTGGCCGTCGCGGCGGCTGGTGAGCAGGTCGGCCTCTTTCAAAACCGCAAAATGGTGCGACATGGTGGGCTTGGTCATGTCAAAGCGCTCGGCCAGGTCGCCGGCGGTCATTTCGCCACGGCGCAGGAGACGGAGAATCTCGCGGCGGGTGGGGTCGGCGATCGCCTTGAACGCTTCGTTGGAGGACGGCGCCATAATTAGACCGTCATGTAATTAGATAACAATCGAAATATAGGATTGCAGAGGTGAGTTGTCAAGGCCTCTTTATGAAGGGGCGGGCGGCTGCGGGGTCTCCTCGCGAGATCGTTCACTTCGCCTGAAAAGCGGCTCCGTTCAGGATGACGCCCCCAAGGTAAAAGGCTTCTTGGGTAGGGGCGACCTGCGGGGTAGAATGGTCGTGAAGCATCGGCCGACCCTCACGGCCCTTTTGGAAGCTGCTCCCGGGCTTCTCCCAGTTTGAAATCGATGAAGCCAACCTCCATCAAACTCAGGCCTATCCTGCAAGCGTCCGCAGGTTTGCTGATTGCCCTCGTGGGGGCTTGTGCTTTGGCACAGGTGTCGGGCAACGCTGCGGGAAAGCCTGCCGGGCGCGCCGTGATCGAGGGCATCGTCACGAAGGAGCCGGGCAGCGAGCCGGTGAAGAAGGCGCTGATCGAACTGATTGCCGAGAACCAGGCGGAGGGCGGCGACTATACGGCGGTGAGCGGTCCGGACGGCGGCTTCCATATCGAAGGGATCGTGCCGGGACGCTACCATCTCTTCGCCGAGCGCACGGGATTACTGGAAGTCGACAAACATCGAGCCCGCGCCGACGGGCGGGTTCTGACTTTGAGCGCGGGGCAGGAACTCAAGGACCTGCGGATTCGGTTGCAAGCGGCGGCGGTGGTGCGGGGACGCGTGACCGATGAGGATGGAGATCCTTTGCCCAACGTGCAGGTGGCGGTGTTGCGGCAGACCTTCGTTTCCGGGCGCAGCCGCTTGGAGCAAGCCGGTGCAGAGCGGACGAACGATCTGGGCGAATACCGAGTCGCGGGACTGGCTGCGGGGAATTATTACGTGTCGGTAAGCCCGCCTCCGGACTTCAAGAGTCTGATTGAAAATGCGGGCGTTGCGACGAATACAGATTCGCGTGCCGCGAACGACAAGCCTGCGGCGACGTCCTATCAGACGACGTACTATCCGGGGACGGGGGATCGGAGCCAGGCCGCGCCAGTGGAGTTGCACGCGGGCGACGAATTTCCGGTGAATTTTTCGCTGACGCCGAGTCCGAGCCTGAGCATTCGCGGGTCGGTGGTGAATCTGCCGCCGCGGTCTTCGGCGGTGATTATGTTGCAGTCGCGCGATTTCAGCCTGGTGCTGAATGGCGCGGAGATGCATCCGGATGGCAGCTTTGTGATTCGCGATGTGGCGCCGGGAGCGTACACGATTCTGGCCACGGTGGAGAGTGCTCCGGTGCCGATGACGGCGCGGCAGGCGCTGCAGATCGCATCGAACAGCGTGGACGACCTGCGGCTGGCGCCGCAACCCGGGGCATGGATTCACGGGCGGCTGCGCATCGAGATTAAGGGTGGTGGCCGATTCGATCCCAGCCAGATTTCTCTGCAGCTGCGCTCGGCGGATGGCGACGACGGGGCGCTGAGCGGGTTCAGCATGGGAGACGGATTTTCGCATCGGGCTCACGTGGGAGCGGATGGGAGCTTTGAGTGGAAGAGCGTTCCGCCGGGAAACTATTATGTGCAGCTCACGGGCGAGGGCGGCACGAATGGCGACTTATTTTTGAAATCGGCGCTGGCCGGGAGTCGCGATGTGGGCGAGGCGGGAATCAGCGTGAGTGGCGGCGCGGTAGTGCTGGATCTGGTGGCGAGCGGCAATGGAGGCGTGGTCGAGGGAGTGGTTGTCGGCTCCAAGAGCGAACCGGTGTCGAATTCTGTGATTGTGGCGGTTCCAGAGTCCCGGTTGCGGGCGCGGGTTGAGCGCTACCGCATGACGGTCAGCGATCAGAGTGGACGGTTTGCGCTGCATGGGGTTGAGCCCGGCGAATACACGTTGTTCGCCTGGGAGAGTGTGGACGGCGAGGCTTATTACAATCCGGAGTTTCTGAAGAACTATGAGGGACAGGGGAGTGCGCTGCGGGTGGGTGAAGGGGATCGGAAGACGGTGCGGATGGAAGTGATTGCGCAGAGCGAAGAGCAGCCGTAGCGGTGCAATCAAGGTCAAAATTCAAAATCCCCACCCCTTCGGCACGTTCCGGGCAGGCTCTGTCGCAAAGAGCCCGACAAGAGTGGGGCACCCACCCTGCAACTCTTTATTCCGGGATGGCCGGCATACTAAAATGACAGAAAGCCTTCGCTGGAGGTCCCGCCGTGCAAGCCAAGGCAAGAACGCTTCTGACCGTTTCCTTTCTTCTGGTCTCGTTTGGTATGTGGGCCCAAGAGTTTAATCGCCGCAGTGATTCCGACGTGCTGGCGCGGCTTTCTTTTGAAAGCTCGGCGATGGCGCAGGGAGGGGGCGTTCGGCACGTCTGCGTTGCGGTCTCGCGAGATGGAGACTATCGGATTATCCGATCGATGGACGACGGACAGACGCTGCGGCGGCACGGGAAAATGCCGAAGGAACAGTTTCAGCAGTTGACGAAGCTTCTGGGATCGGCCGAATTCCGAGCTCTGTCAGAGGACCATGGTGGGCTGATTCGTCAGGACGCGGAGACCTTCCGGGCGGAGATTCCGGGCCCGATGCGGGAGCACGCGGACGGCGAGAGTCCGTTCCCAAGTTCGGTGGCCAAGGTGGTTGACTGGCTGCAGCAGTTTCAGCCGAAGGGTGGGAAGTCTTTCTGGTACGCGGGATTTCCAGAGGTGTGTCCGTCGGGCGGACTGCGTTTGCTACAGCCTGCGGTCGCGGAAAACGAGCATCCCTGATCGGCCAGGCAGCGATTCGCAAAATCAAGAGCGGCGGACCGAGCCCCCTGAGCGAATTCGAAGGGAGTGTCCGCCCCACACCGGTTTGCCGCCACCGCCGCGCAGCGGGCGGCGGACCGCCGAGGGCGTCTGTCCCCACGTAGACCTTTCCGTGGCATGAATCCTTCTTGGGGCTATTTCACGACGGGGGAGCTGGCGTCGGCGGGTTGGGATTCGTCGGCGTGGATTTTGCCGTCGTCCTCGGCGTAGAAGGAACGGTGCTGGGCGTCCAGATTTTTCGGAGTCATGGTTAGGACGTAGCTGTCTTTCTTGCCTTTGAAACTGGCGGTGTAATCTCCCCGGTCGGGGTTGACCATGCGCTTGGTGAAGGTACCGGAATGCACGAGTTCGGGGAGCGTAGTGGCGAAGTGACCGTATTGCTTCTCGAACTGGTGCTGCGCGCGGATGACGACGCGCATGTAGGCGAGTGCGGCCGCCTCGGAATCGGAGCGAGCGGGATCGCCATGGAATTTGGGTTGGTAGGTGGGTGCATTCTGCTCCGGAGGAAGCGGCGCGGGCGGAGCGTCTTGCGCCCACAGCGTGCACGCGGCCAGAAAAAGAGCGGTGGTGATGGCGAACCGTGGCGTCGGTCGTTGCATGCGAAGAGTCGTGAGATCGATCATGCGAAGGGCTTCTCCCGGTTGGTGAGGTTACCAGCGGTGACGCGTTCTGAAAGCGTCAATCCGCGCGGCCTGAACTTCGGCTGCCAATGCTGAGTGCAGGCTCATTTTTCCATGTTACTCCCGTAATTTCCCTTCGGTCACCTTCTCTTTGCATCGTGATGAATTATCACTATGCTGGATAGAAGAAATCAGACCCTACAGGGAAAACTATGAAAGCAGCAGTAGCCAGAAAACCAGTCATCAAAATCGCGGTGGTGGAAAGCGATCCATTGCGCTTTGTTGGGTTCCGCGCGTTGTTCGACTCTGAGCCCGAGTTCGAACTCATCTCCGCGGCACTGCCCGAGATCAGCACGCTGCAAGGTATTGATCTCATCCTGCTCGGCAACCGTTCCGGACAAAACCTGTTTGACGTGATGGCGAGTTTGAAAGCCACGCGGCCGGATCTGCGGATCATTGTGACGGGATCCGGAATTGACGAAGAGACCATTTTGAAAGCGATTGCGTCGGGGGCCAAGGGCTATGTGGACGAGGCGGCCGCGCCGGCGGAGTTTGCGCAGGCGATTCGCATCGTGAATCAGGGATCGGTCTGGGCTCCGCGCAAAGTGCTATCGATGTTCATCGAGCGAGTGTCGTCGGCGCCGGGGCGGATTTTTCCGGCGGGCCGGGTGACGTTCACCGACCGCGAGAAGGAAGTGCTGGAGATGCTCGTAGCTGGCCGCTCGAATAAAGAGATTGGCGGTCAGTTGGGGATCGAGGAGCGCACGGTGAAAGCGCACGTCGCGAAGTTGATGCGCAAGGTGGGCGTGCAGAACCGGATTGCCTTGTCGGTGCATGCCATTACGCATTCGCTGGTGGCGGCGAAGTAAGGCCGCTATCAGCTTTCAGCTCGGGCAGCAGGTCGGTTATGACTGCGAGTACCCGGAAGGGCACTTACCTTCGTAATCTTGTCGAGTTTTAAGGGCTGACGCATACTCGCCTCACCTACCACAGAACCTGGGAGACGGGGTTGAGAGTGGCGATTAGGGTCACTGCTTTCAGCCCCGCATTTTTTTGTCCGCTTCCAGCCTTACTGGGCTCCGCTCAGGCGCCTCCCACCTAGTATATCGTTTCAATAATATATATACACATAGAAATGTTTAATGCTACACTGATCGTGTGGCGGGCATCTCAAAACGGCCGCGCTTGAAACTCAGCGCGGAGGAGGTCGAGCACCTCAGT
>Ga0181532_10000552_pt1 | contig 38458 bp, 35 predicted proteins | sample PEATcosm2014_Bin_33_FD_119768 | JGI IMG/M metagenome (GOLD analysis project Ga0181532, IMG submission 119768) | Peatland microbial communities from MTU Mesocosm Facility, Houghton, MI, USA - PEATcosm2014_Bin11_30_metaG | ecosystem: Environmental > Terrestrial > Soil > Wetlands > Peat | place...
AGCTCGATGTCGGAGGCGACGCCAAGCTTGGATTTGATGAGGTAGCGCGTATTCGCCACCGTCTTCGGGCTGACGTGAAGAATCTCGGCGATGTCCTCGGTCGACCTTTCCGCGAGCAGCATGCGCAAAATCTCAAACTCCCGCGGCGTCAACACGTCTGTCGCCGTCGGCGTATCTGCGACGCGACTCAGCGCAAGCTCATGGTCGATGTCGGCGCTGAGCGCGATTTTGCCTTGCAGCACATCGAAAGCGGCGCGCACCAGCGCTTCGGGCGGACTGCTTTTGGTGACGTAGCCCTTCGCTCCGGCGCGGATCGCCTGCACGGCGTAGGCGGCGTTCTGATGCATGGTGAAGACCAGAATGCGGGCGTTCTGGTCCCATTGCCGGATGCGCCTGATAGCTTCGACGCCACCGAAACCCGGCATGGTCAGATCCATGATGACGAGGTCGGGTTTCACCTGCTTGAACAATCGATAGGCCTCGGCGCCGTCGCTCGCCTCGGCCACCACCTTGAGCCGCGGCTGCTGCTGCAACAGCGACCGGTATCCTTCCCGCACGATCGCATGATCGTCGACGAGCATGATGGTGGCGGCGTCGGTCACGCCGCATGCCTCGTCTCGGCCGGCGCCGTCGGCACGGGAATTCGCGCCCGCAGGACAAGGCCGCTCGGGCGCGCGGTCTCGATGCTCAATGTCCCGCCGAGTGCGGCGATGCGCTCGCGCATGCCAAGCAGCCCCATGCCGGATTTGACCGAGACATCGGCCCCGGCCTTGCCGTCGTCGTCTACGGCCAGTTCAATGTGCGCATGCTGATCGCCACCGGCGGGATCTTGCATGTGAAGCCGTAGCGTGACCTGCGAAGCCTCTGCATGTTTCGCCGCATTGGTGATCGCTTCCTGGGCAATCCTGTAAAGGCTCGCCGCGAAATCGCGCGGCAGCGCATCGAATTCGCCGCCAAGCTCGATTGAAAAGCGCGTGCGGCCGGCGCAGCGGCCGTTCCATCCCGAAACAAGGCCTTCAAGGCTTGCGGCGAGGCCAAGCTCATCGACATCGGGCGGACGCAGCCGCAAAAGCGCGCCGCGCAGCACCTCCATCATATGCGCGGCCGTCCTGGCAATGCTCTGGCATGCGGGCGCAAGCGCCGGATACTCTCGCCGCGCGGTCTGATCGGCTGAGGCCGCGACCGCACTGACGGCGGCGAGGCACTGGCCAAATTCGTCGTGCAGCTCGCGCGCGAGATGGCGCCGCTCCTCGTCCTGCACCGCAATAAGCCGCTGCGTCAGCGCGTTGCGCTCGGCGAGCGTCGTCTCAAGGCTGCCGGCGAGATGATTGAACACATCGCCGACCGCCGAAAGCTCGGCGAGGTCGAACGGCGGCAGACGCGCCGAGAGATCGCCGGCGGCGAGGCGCTCAAGCCCCGCGCGGATCGCCCGCGTCGGCCGCAGAGCGTCCGCCAGCGCCGCGTAAACCAGGACGCAAAGCGCAAGAAAGGCGACGGCCATGACGGCGAGGAGGCGGCTCGTCTCGCGCCAGCTTTGCCCGACGAGGCTTTGGCGATCGATCGACGCCACGGCCTCGCCATGCGCCTCCGCGCCAAAGACGACGGGACGCGCCGACTCGCGGCTCGCGCCGAAGAGGCGCCGGTAGAGATCGGCGAAAAGCCTCGGCGCGGCGGCGTCGCCGGGCGCAGCGCCGCCGCACATCCGCTGGAGAATTTCGCCGCTTTGCGTGCGATAGGCGATGCAAAGGCCGGGCGCCATCAGCGCCGGCGCAATTCTTTGCAGATCGGGGAACTGATTGGGCGCGCCTTTGATCCAGTGCATCTGGCCCTGCTGCAGCGAGAGGTCTTTGGCGAGCACCTCGGCGATCTTGTCCGTTCGCGCCTGCGCGTCGCGGTCGGCGTCGAACAGAACATAGGCCGCGGCGGCGGAGAAACAGACCGCCGCCAGAGCGGCGACACGCAGGGCGAGCCGAAGCTTGAGGTCGATTCTTGACGCCGGCATGGGCGGATTCTTTCGCAAAATCGCGGCGGTAGCCGCAAAACCGCACCTACTCTAGAGGGGGAGCCGGCCGCATGGAAGGCGCGCGCCGCACAGTCGGGCAATTTGCCCGGCCATCGCCGTGACGCGTTCGCTTTCGGCGCCTCCGGCTTTCCGCGCAATGTGGCGGCGAAACAACGAGGATTTGCAACATGCGTCAATTTCTTCTCACCATTCTGGCGGCCGGCCTGTGGCTGGCGCCCTCCTGCGGCAAGGCCGAGGATGGCGGCGCGAAGGCGCAAGGCGCCGCGATCGCGGTGATCGACCTCGACTATGTCGACACCTCGGGCGAAGTGCGCGATCAGCGCAAGGAGCACGAAGCGCGGCTCGCGGCCTTCTCGGGCGCCCTCAGGAACGATCTCTCGAAGGGCGCCCAGTTCCGGGTCGTGACGCCAGTCTGCCGCCCCGAGCCATGCTCGCTCACGGGGACGACGGTCCCCAATCTTCTGGCCGCCGCGCGCGAAGCCGGCGCCGACGTGATCATCATCGGCGGCGTCCACAAGATGAGCACGCTCGTGCAATGGGCGAAGATCGAGGCGATCGACGCAAAGACGGGGCGCATCCTGTTCGACAAGCTGTTCACCTTCCGCGGCGACACGGACGACGCCTGGCGCCGGGCCGAAGCCTTCATCTTCGACGAAATCACCGCCCTTCCGCCCTCGTAACGGCCCGCCCAAGGAGACCTTTGATGCTTGAATCCGTGAACTCCACCAAGACCATCGACGCGCCGGCAGACGCCGCCTTCGCCGTCGTCGCCGCGATCGGCGGCTTCGACCGCCTGCTCCCCCTTATCGTGAGCTGCCGCGTCGAAGGCGCGGGCGTCGGCGCAAGGCGCTACATCCACCTTGCTGACAGCGTCGGCGGCGGCGACATCGAGGACCGCATCGACGAGATCAATTATGAGAGCCGGCGCTTCCGCTATACGCGCCTTCGCTCGCCCTTTCCGGTCACGAACTATGTCGGAACGGTCGAAGTCCGGCCCGCGCCGGAGGGCCGCTCCGAAGTCTCTTGGCGCGTCGATTTCGACGTCGCGCCGGAAGCGAAGGAGGAGCTGGTCCCCCTCCTTTTCGGCGTCCTCTCCGGCCTCATCGACGGCATCGAACGCGAGGCCCGGCAGCAGGAAACCGCGTCGCGCTGAACCCGCTTCCACCCCCGATGATTCCAGCAGGAATTCCAATGAAAACCAATTTTTTCCCACGCCGCCTGCTCGCCGCATGCGCCTTCGCCCTGTTCGCGGCGCTTGCGGCCCGCGCCGATCCGGCCCCGGTCAAGCTCGCGCTGTTTGATTTCGAGCTCGACGATTTCAGCGGCGGCGGCGGCGGCGTCGCGGGCGATCCGGCCGCCGACCAGAAGCGTCTCGACGAGGTCACGGTCGAAGCGCGCAAGCTCATCGCGGCGTCGGGGCGCTATGCGCTGGTCGACGTCTCGGGCGCGCAGGGCGAGGGCGTCAAGGACCGCACGCTGCGCCAATGCCACGGCTGCGAGGCGGCGATCGCGGAAAAACTCGGCGCCGATCAATCCTTCCTTGGCATCGTGACGCGGATCACCCGCACCGATTACGTCGTGCAGTTCGTCATTCGCGACGCCCACACCGGCGCCATCATCCTCAAGCAGTCAAGCGACCTTCGCATCGGCGCGGATTATTCCTGGTTCCGCGGCGCCCGCGCGCTGATCCGTGATAAGTTGCTCGACGGGAGTTGAGGGCGGCCCCGCAGCCTCACCCGTTCTGGGCGCGCAGCAGCAGATCGTGCAGCCGCGCGTCGCGGGCTTCGCATTCGGCGATCTCGCGCGTGAGGCGATCGATCGCCGCGTCAGTCAAATCCGCCGCCGCGCCCGCCTTCAGCTCGCCCATGCGGCGCTTCAGTTCGGCGCATAATCCGTCGCGGCGATCCCGATTGGCCCGGCGCTCCCGCGCAAGCTGATCTTCATCGATGTCGATCATCGTTTCCTCCCCCGGCGCGCGAGCGCCGGAAGATCGATCAGATCAACAAAAGGTTAAGAAAAATATTCCGATGCCGAACGAATGCCCCGCGCCTGAGAAGCGCGCCAAAACTCGGCGCCGATCAATTTCCTCGGTATCGCGACGCGGATCACGGGCGCCGATTATGTAGTGAGTTTCCTGATCCGCGACGCCCACACAGGCGCCATCGTGCAGAAGCAGTCGAGCGACCTTCGCATCGGCACGGATTATTCCTGGTTCCGCGGCGCCCGCGCGCTGATCCGGGATCATTTGCACAACGGGAGTTGAGGGCGGCAGGAGGCGGTGATTGAATTTCAGACTGCGAATGCGGCCAGTTTGGCGGTTCGGCGCCAATTGCGGTCGTTCGAATCAGGTTGAAGTCATCGCAAAATAGCCTGCCAGAAACATTAACGCCTCTCAATTGACGGTTGAGCAGCGGTTAACTAGCCTCGATTCATGTTCGAAATCACCGGTGACGATATCTCGCTTCTAAACGACGAGGACTTACGCGCCGTCATCGGACGGCTTTGCGAGGCCGAGCTGCGCCGCCAAGGGTATCCGGTTTGCCACGCCGCGTGGGGCGGCAATCAAACCGCTAAGGATGGCGGGCTTGATGTCCATGTTTCGCTTCCGGCCGGGGCGGATATTTCGGGCTTCATCCCGAAGCCCGAAACGGGATTCCAAGTCAAAAAGCCCGACATGCCGCGCACGGCTATCATCAATGAGATGAAACCGGACGGCGTCGTGCGGCCAGTCATCCTTGATCTCGCTCAGCCTCGGGAGCTTACATCATCGCGAGCTCGACCGGGTCTACCGCCTTTTCGGCGCTCAAAAGCCGGAAGGAAGCGATGGCTGAAGCGCTCGGGGGAATTTCCGAAAAGCTTACACTCGACTTCTACGACCGAAACCGCATCGCGACATGGGTTCGTGATCATCCCGGCCTCATTCCGTTGGTTCGTTCGCTTGTCGGCAAATCGGTTCCCGGTTGGCAATCATTCGGATCGTGGTCACGCGCGCCGGGCGGTTCGGAAGACTCGTATCTCTTCGATGACCAGGCCCGCATCAAGGCGGGAGATAAAGACGAGGGCGACGGCCTTAACGCGGTTGAGGGCATAAATCGCATTCGCGCTGCACTTCGCGAGCCGGGGCACGTTGTACGGCTGGTCGGCCTTTCCGGCGTTGGGAAGACGCGGCTTTGCGAAGCGCTTTTTGATGCCACGATCGGAAAGGACAGCCTCGACCCGTCGCTTGCGATCTATACGAACGTCGCAGAAGGCCCCAATCCGCCGCCCGTTGGCCTCGCCTCCGATCTTATTGTCGGACGAACCCGTGCGATTCTCGTCATCGACAACTGCCCCTTCGAGCTTCACCGGCAGTTGACGGACGTTGTGCGGGCAGGGAACTCCACGATTAGCGTTATCACGGTCGAGTACGATATCCGCGACGACCAACCAGAAGCGACCAATGTTTTTGTGCTTGACTCATCCTCTCTAACGCTGAGCGAGAAGCTTGTCCAACGGCGCTACCCAGAAATTTCGCAAATCGACGCGGGGACGATTGCGGAATTCTCGGGCGGCAACGCGCGTGTTGCGCTGGCGCTCGCCTCGACGGTCGGTAGGAACGAATCTATCTCAGGCCTCAGCGACGCTGATTTATTCAAGCGGCTGTTCCAGCAACGGCATGAGCACGACCCGGACCTGCTCCTGATCGCGCAAGCTTGTTCGCTGGTTTATTCGTTCGAGGGTGTGAAAACGAAGGGCGAAGAAGCCGAGCTCCCGATCCTCTCTGACTTAATCAGCAAATCCGTGCAGGAGGTCTATGCCTCCCTCGCCGAACTCAAGCGGCGTGATCTGTTGCAAGAGCGTGCGGAGTGGCGCGCGCTGTTGCCGCACGCCGTTGCTAACCGCCTTGCCGCGCTTGCCCTTCAGAACATCCCGGCTGACACAATCAAGGACGCGCTGGTCACGAACGCGCCCGTTCGCTTGCGGCGTTCCTTCTCGCGGCGCTTAGGCTATCTCGATACAAGCAAGGAGGCCCTCGCGATCGTCGAGCCATGGCTTGCGCCGGGTGGCATGCTGGCTGATGTGCCAAACCTTGGCAAGGATGAGCGCGCGATGTTGGCAAACGTCGCACCGATCATGCCGGATGCTACATTAGCGGCGATCGAGCATGCTTTGCAGGGCGCGGACGAGGCTACCCTAAAGAAGAGTATGCACCTTACGCATCTCCTTCGCTCTCTGGCTTATGATCCCGCGCAATTCGAGCGCGCCGTGGCACTTCTAGTCAAATTCACGCAAGTGACGAATGAGGACGAGGCGCGCGAGAGCGAAGCGGCAATCGTTGTCGCATCTCTATTCCACATCGTTTTCTCTGGCACGCATGCGCCCGTGGCGATGCGCCTCAAGGTCTTGCAGAGCTTACTTCAGTCGAATGATGCGGGGCTGCGCGCCTTGGGCGCGAAGGCGCTGGATGCGATGTTGAGGACAGATCATTTCACCTCGTGTTATGGCTTCGAATTCGGTGCGCGTTCGCGTGATTACGGCTATCACCCGCGCACCAGCAAAGACGTACGGGACTGGTTTGATGCCGTCATGGCGATCGCTTCTCCGCTGGCATTGTCGAGCAGCCCCGTGGCGCAAACGGTGCGCAAGCTTATCGCGGGTGAGTTTCGTGGGCTTTGGACGAATGCCGGCCAAGCCGATGCGTTGGAAAGCCTCGCCAAGCAAATTGCCGCGAAGGGCTTCTGGCGTGAGGGCTGGATTGCTGCGCGCCAAACGCGAATCTTCGAGGGCAAAGGATTGCCCGCCAACAACCTTGCGCGGCTAACAGCACTGGAAGAACTGCTTCGACCAAAGAATCTTATGGACCAGGTGCGCGGCGTTGTGCTGGGTTCGGGCGGCAGCATCGATCTTGAGGACATTGGCGATATTGAGAGCGAGGATTTCACTAGCGCGGCTGCGCGCATGAACGCTACCATCGAAAATCTGGGCAAGGACATCGCAGCCGACGACGATGCGTTCAAGGCCTTAGTTCCGGATCTCATCCGGGGTGGCTCGCGCGTCTGGAAATTCGGCGAAGCCCTAGCGAGCAGCACCGAAAAGCCCTACGAGGTGTGGCAAGCGTTCCTCAACGAATTCTCGAGTACAGAGAATGCCGGTGCGACCGTAATCGGAGGATTCCTGAATGGTCTGCGACGGCGCGATGCATTACTCACCGATAAGCTGCTTGATGAGGCGCTTGAACACCCGGCAGCCGGGTCTCGTCTTCCTGCGCTTCAGGCAAGCATCGCCATCGATGAGCGCGGCATCCAACGCCTTCATCGCGCCCTTGAACTCGGGCTGGCACCCATTAACGAATTTTTTGTGTTGGCGTATGGCCAAGCGTCCGACAACATTCCGGGAGCGGCGTTCCGCAACTTGCTGCTGGCCATCTCAAGCAAGCCAGGGGGCAACATCGTCGCCATCGAGATTCTTTCGATGCGAATATTCTCCGATGACAGTCATAAACGTCAATCCGGCCCAGAGGTCGTAGAAGCCGGCCGGGCGTTGCTGGATTCGTACGAATTCCGCAAACAGGACGGCAGGGCCGACCGCGAGGATAGTGAGCTCGGCAGGATTGTCCAGGTATCACTTAAGGGACACGAGGGCATCCCAATCGTGCGGCGGATGGTACGGAACATGACGGCCGCCATCAATCGGCACGATATCTACGCGCGTAACCAAGACGACTTGATTACCGGTCTGTTGCGGGTTCATCCGACCGTCGTGCTGGATGAAATGTTTTCGGGCGACGCGAGCGCGCAAAGGAAAGTGGCTCGGGCGTTCCTCCACCTACTAGGATCCCTCAAGAACCCATTAGATGTTGTGCCCGATGACACGCTGTTGGAATGGTGCGACCGTGATCCGGCGCTGCGCTATACCCTCATGGCGGCTTCGGTGACGCTGTTCAAGCGACCAGCGGACGACAAACCGTACGAGTGGACTCGGCTAGCTCCGCAACTCCTCACCAAGGCCCCCGATGCTCGCGCGGTCTTCAAAGAAATTGTGCAGCGGCTGCACCCGACGAGTTGGAGTGGATCGCTCGCGACGAAGCTCGAATCCCGGCTTAAACTGCTTGAGCAACCTACACTTGGCATCACGCCCGCGCTCACAGAGGGGTTCAATGAAGCCAAGGCTCTCTTGCAGGACCAGATCGCCGCCGAAAGAAGGCGCGAGGCGAACGAGGACAGGGACCGCAGCGGCCGGTTTGAGTAGCTTCTCGCGTTCCTTGGTTGAAGGCGCGGTGCACCGAACGGTCGCCTAGGTCTGCTTTATTTCAAAAGCCGAACCACCCCTCCCCCTGCCGTTTCCGCGCGTGGTCGCGCTGCGGCATCGTCAGCCGCACCCCTCACCAAAACCCCGGCCGCGCCTCCGCCAGCCTTCCCCCGATCCGCACCGGCGCCACCTGCGTCGCGAGGCCCTTCTCATCCAGCTCCACCGCGACGCCGCAGAGCGTCGCGTCGCCTAGGGCCGGCTCGAAGCGCGTCGAGGGCAGCTTGGTGGTGAAGCGGCGCACCGGCTCCTCCTTGTCCATGCCGATCACGGAATCATAGTCGCCCGTCATGCCGGCGTCGGTCATATAGGCCGTTCCGCGCGGCAGGATCTGATAGTCGGCGGTCGGCACATGGGTGTGCGTGCCAACGACAAGCGAGACGCGCCCGTCGACGAAATGGCCAAAGGCCTGCTTCTCGCTCGACGCCTCGGCGTGCATGTCGATGACCGCCGCATCGCAGCCCAGCCCAAGCGGACAGGCCTCGATCTCGCGCTCGATCGCCGCGAAAGGATCGTCGAGCGCGTCCATGAACACGCGGCCAAGCACGTTGACGACGAGCACGCGCGCGCCGCCTTTGGCCTCGAACAGATTTGCGCCCCTGCCCGGCGTGCCGCGCGGATAATTGACGGGGCGAATGAGGCGCGGCTGACGGGTGATGAAGACCAGCGCCTCGCGCTGGTCGAAGGCGTGATTGCCGAGCGTCACGCAATCGGCGCCGGCGGCGAGGAATTCGTCGCAAATCGCCTCGGTGACGCCAAAGCCCCCGGCGGCGTTCTCGCCATTAACGACGACGAAGTCGAGGCTCCAGTCGGCGCGCAGCTTCGGCAATTGCTCGGAAAGGATGGCGCGCCCTGACCGGCCGACGACATCGCCAATAAAGAGAAGACGCATGGGCTGTCCGCCGATAGCTTCCGCCGCCGCGGAAAGGCTATGCGACAGAAAAAAGGATTGCGCGGGGCCAGATCATTCGACGTCAGGACGACGGCGAAACGCTCCGGCAGTCGATCAATTCATGCTCTGTTAGCACGAAGTCGAGGCGCTGGTCATGGCTTTCATGCGGAATCCTGGCCGTTTCCTGACTGGCGTAGGCGACGCCGACGGCGAGAATTTTCTTGCGCGCGCGCAGCGCCGCGAGCGTGCGGTCATAGTAGCCGGCGCCATAGCCGATCCGGTGCCCGGTGCGGTCGAAGGCCGCGAGCGGCACGAAGAGAAGATCGGGCGCGACCTCGGCCGCCGCAGGGGATGGCTCGGAGATCCCCATCTTGCCCTCGACCACCGCATCGCCGGGGCGCCACAGCCGGAACACGAGCGCCGTTCCCCGCGCGCCGGTGATCGGCAGCGCGGTCAGAATTCCGGCCTCGCTGAGGGCCTCAAGCAGCGGCAGGGTGGAGGCCTCATCGCGCAGGGCGAAATAGGCCGAGACGATCCCTGGGCGAAACGCGGCGACGAGTTCGGCGCCCGCCGCCGCCAGATGCGCGGCGAAGGCGGCGGGATCGATGCTCTGCGAGGCGCGGCGGCGCGCCAGAGCCTCGGAGCGCAGAACAGCTTTGGGATGAGGCGACTGCATGGGGGGAATAGGCCGGAAATTCATGGCGTTATCAAGCGACCGGTGAAGATTTGCGCGTGATAATGCGATAAATCACAAAGATTAAGGAGACGCTTCCGCAATGCCCTTGAGACGGGAAAATGCTCCGGCGAGCGTGATAAGCGCGGGGCCGCGATGGCCGTGGGATATCGATCCCGGGTACCTACAACGTAGGTGGGCGCCATGTGGCCAAGCCCACGGGCAAGGTCAGGGACAGCTCCCTTTGAGATCGATAAGGCCCCGGGGTTACTGATCCTGCACGCACCCCGCAGCTCCGCCGAACGAACGTAGGACGCATGGCGGCGAATTGCCAGAGCTAGTTCAAGCGAAGTTGCGCCGGGGGGATTATTCCTCGGGACGTCCGGCGCCGTTCAGATCCTGCGCCGCCAGCTCGATCCGCGCGGCGGCCTCGCCGAGCGATTCAGCGACGCGATCCAGCCATTCGTCCCGCCCGCGCAGGGCGTTCGAGACATCGCCCTTGGCGCCTGAGAGTTCGGCTTCGAGTTCACTGACGCGGCGGCGCGATTCGAACAGCTCGTCGGCGATGGTCACGGCGGCCATGACGGTCAGGCGCTGATCGCCCATCTCGCCGAATTGCTGGCGCATTGCCGCGATCTTGGCGTCGACGAGCTTCGCCAGTTCGACGAGATGGTCTTCCTCGCCCTCGTCGCAGGCGACCCGGTAGACCCGGCCCGCGATCGTGATCGGAACCTGCGCCATCTAGCTCTCCCGCTCAAGGCCGTTCAGCACGGACTTGACCGCCGCGCTGGCGTCGTCGAGGCGGCGCGCCACCTCGTCATTGGTCGTCTCCAGCGAACTCGACCGGGCGAGCGCGCCGTCGAGTTCAACGGCGAGGCGCGCGCGGTCGTCCTGCATGACGGCCAGCTCCTCCTCGAGATTGGCCCGCAGCGCCTCCGCCTTCAGTCGGCGTTCGGTCGCGGCCTCGAGTTTCTCGAGCGCGGCGGAGAGCCGCCTCAGCGCCGCGTCAAAGCGTTCCGGCGTGTCCATGATGCTTTCGGGTTCCCGCTTTGCGACAAGACCAATTGGCGCCCCATTCCGCCTTGAGCGCACCGCGTGGCTTAGGGTGCGACTCAAAGAAACATGGTGTGAGCGTTGACTTTAGCATAATAAATGTTGTCAGAATATCGAGGCCTCGCGCCCTTAAAATCAGCTTCGCCGGACGGCGCGCGCTTGACAGTCGCGCCCATCGTCGAGCACGACGAACCAAAGAGCGTCAAGGATTGCCGCAAAAGCCGCCGGGAGGGATTGTCGCCCTTCGCGAAAGTCCGTACGGGCCCGCGTTGCGAGGCGCTGCGGCCGCAGCCGCAGCCTGCGGCTGGCGCGCAATTTGCCTTTGAGGATTTTCATGGACGGCCAGACACTGTTGACCTGGCCCTGTCGCAAGACCTGACCGTTTCGAGACTTGACCATTTGAACTGGTAAACGGCGGTTCCGGGAAGAAACGACGCAAAAGGAGCAAATGGATGGCGGTTAAAGTCGCGATCAATGGGTTTGGCCGCATCGGCCGCAACGTCTTGCGGGCGATCGCCGAATCCGGACGCACGGACATCGAGGTCGTCGCCATCAACGACCTCGGCCCGGTCGAGACCAACGCCCATCTCTTGCGCTTCGATTCCGTTCACGGCCGGTTTCCAGGCGTCGTCAAGGTCGACGGCGACACAATCGACGTCGGCGCGGGCCCGATCAAGGTCACGGCGGTAAGGGATCCGCATGAGCTGCCCCACGCGGCGCTCGGCGTCGACGTCGCGCTCGAATGCACCGGCCTCTTCACCTCGCGGGAGAAGGCGAGCGCCCATCTCAAGGCGGGCGCGAAACGCGTGCTGATCTCCGCCCCCGGCGACAAGGCCGACTTGACGGTCGTCTTCGGCGTCAATCATTTGAAGCTCACGCCCGAGCATCTCGTCGTCTCCAACGCCTCCTGCACCACCAATTGTCTCGCCCCCGTCGCGAAGGTGCTGAATGACGCCATCGGCATCGAGACCGGCTTCATGACGACGATCCATTCCTACACCGGCGACCAGCCGACGCTCGACACCTACCATAAGGACCTTTATCGGGCCCGCGCGGCCGCGCTATCGATGATCCCAACGTCAACCGGCGCAGCGAAGGCGGTCGGCCTCGTCCTGCCGGAGCTCAACGGCAAGCTCGACGGCGCCGCCATCCGCGTGCCGACCCCGAACGTCTCGGTGGTCGACTTCAAATTCGTCGCCAGCCGGGAGACTACTGCGGCCGAAATCACGGATGCGATCAAACGTGCGGCCGCCGGCGAGCTGAAAGGCATCCTCGGCTACACGGAAAGCCCGAATGTGTCGGCCGATTTCAACCATGATTCGCATTCTTCGATCTTCCATGTCGATCAGACGCGGGTGATCGGCAAAACCTTCGTGCGCGTCGTCTCCTGGTACGACAACGAGTGGGGATTTTCGAACCGCATGATCGACACCTCCGTCGCGATGGGGAAGCTTCTATGACGAGATCCAACTCTTCTTCTCCGTTTCCGACGCTCGACGAGGCTGTTCTCGCCGGCAAGAGGGTTCTTGTCCGGGTCGACCTCAACGTGCCGATGGAGGATGGGCGGATCACGGATCTGACCCGCATCGACCGCATCCTCTCCAATATTCGCGAGATCTCGGAAAAGGGCGCGAAGGTCATCATCCTCTCGCATCTCGGCCGCCCCCAGAACGGGCCGGAGGCCGAGACGTCGCTGAAATCCGTCGCAGTCGCGCTCGAGCACGAGCTGAAACATCTCGTCTTCTTCGCCTCCGATTGCGTCGGTCCGGTCGCTAAGACCGCCGTCGCGGCCTTGCGCAACGGCGATATTCTACTGCTCGAAAACACAAGGTTTCACGCCGGCGAAATCAAGAACGATCCGGCCTTCGTCGAACAGCTCGCCGAACTCGGCGATCTTTACGTCAATGACGCCTTTTCAACCGCACATCGCGCGCACGCCTCGACCGAGGGCATCGCCCACAAGCTGCCCGCCTATTGCGGCCGCACCATGCAGCGCGAGCTCGAAATGCTGACCGGCATGCTGGCCTTTCCGGAGCGTCCGATGGCGGCGATCGTCGGCGGCGCCAAGGTCTCGACCAAACTCGAACTGCTCGGCAATCTCATGCGCCGCGTCGAATATCTGTTCATCGGCGGCGGCATGGCCAACACTTTCCTCTCCGCCAGCGGCAAGAACGTCGGCAAGTCCTTCTGCGAAACGCAGCTCGCCGAAACGGCGCGCAAGATCATGGCCGACGCCGACGCCGCCAATTGCCAGCTCGTCCTCCCGGTCGACGCCATCGTCGCGACCCGGTTCGAGGCCAATGCGCCGACCCGCGCCGTCGATGTCGACGAGGTCGGCGAAAACGACATGATCCTCGACATCGGGCCGCGCACCATCGCCAAGGTCGTCGGCGTGCTCGCGGCTTCGCGCACGGTCGTCTGGAACGGCCCTGTCGGCGCTTTTGAGACGCCGCCCTTCCAGGTCGGCACAGTGGCGATCGCGCGCGTCGCCGCGGAATTGACGCGCACCCATTCGATCAAGACCATCGCCGGCGGCGGCGACACCATCGCGGCGCTGAACCAGGCCAACGTCTTCAACGACTTCACCTATGTCTCGACGGCCGGCGGCGCATTTCTGGAATGGCTCGAAGGCAAGCTGCTTCCCGGCGTCGAGGCGCTGCGCGGACAGAAGGCGGCTTGAGGCTGGATTTTACCGCGCGTTAACTGCGCTGCGCTCTAGCGCAACCGTCTCGAAATGCTGTCTCGCAAATTCGAGACAGCGCACAAAGCCGTCGAGATCGCTGAAGCGGTTGGCCGCGGGCACGCTACGCCTGACAAGCGGATGCCCCTGCTCCGCAACACACGCGTCGATCATCAGATTGTCAGCATTGCCGAAGTCCTCGATCGCCATCCCCGACGCATCGCGCCATTGTTGCGAGGCCTCGTCGAAGGCCGCGCGGCCGTCGCGCTTCATGCGGTCCAGCAAGGCCTCGGGCTCGTTGCTATAGCCGAAAGCCGGCTTTCCAAATCCGGTCAAAAGGCCCAATTCGAACACGGTTCCGACGTCGGCGTGCGGACCGCGAAACGGCGTCAGATTGAAGATGCCACAATCAGCTTCGCGGACCATGTCGACATTGGCGCGGTAGATCGACGAATCGCGGCGGGGCTCGGCCGGATGGGCCTCGTTGTCGAACGGGAAAAGCCCCTCGAAGCCATATTCGGTGCAAAGCTCTTTCTTGCGCCGGCCGACATCTATCGCATGAGCCAAAAACGCTTCGGGACCGGCAAGATATATTTTTCGCCGCTCAGGCATCGCGTCCCTCTACAGCGTCGGCGGGCGACGTCTCACGCGCGGCCGGTTCGCGACAGCCCTTCTTTCGCGAGCTGATTGGCGGGATCGAACACCAGCGCGCGCTGATAGGATTCGATCGCCTTGGCGCGATTGCCGGATTTCTCGTAGGCGAGGCCGAGGCCGGCCCAGGCGTCGCCGTTCTTGTTGTCGACGTTGAGCGCCGCATTGAAATCCTCGATCGCCTTGTCGTATTGGCCGATGGCGATGAGGCTTTGGCCGCGGGCCTGATAGGGCGCGCCGGCGAAGGGGTCGCGATCGATGGCGTTGTCGAAATCGGTGATCGCCAGCGGGTGATTGCCTTCGCGCTGATAGATGAGGCCCCGCGCGTGGAAGGCCTGGGCGCTCTCCGGATTGAGCCTGATGGCGGAATCGAGATCGGTGCGGGCGGCGTCGAGGTTGCCCTGCACGCGCTCCAGATTGGCGCGGCCGAGATAGGCCTGGGCATGATTTGGGTCGGCGGCGATGGCGGCGTTGAAGTCCGTCATGGCCGCGTCATTGCTGCCGACCTGACGATAGGCCAGCGCACGATTCGTGAGCGTCGCCGCATTGGGCGAGATCTTGATGGCCTGGCTGAAATCGGCGATCGCTTCGGGAAACTTGCCGATTTTGGCGTAGGCGACGCCGCGCGTGCTATAGGCTTCGGCGCTGTTCGGATTGCGCTGCACGACGTCCGTCAAGGAGGCGAGATTGGCCTGCGCCTCCTGCGGCGACTGGTTCGCCACCTCGGCGACGCCCGTTCCGCTCTTGCCGATCACATTGCTGGTAGATTCGCAGCCCGCAAGCGAGAAGGCGGCGAGCGCCGCCACCGCAGCGCGCAAGGGCATCGCGCGTTTGGCTGATTTCGCGAAAGCCATCATTCGGTCATCCTCGCCCCGCGTGTCGAGCGGTCTTGCCGCCCCGTCCCGGTTTCGCGCGTCAATGATCGGACTGGAGCATTTTCGAGCGAAGCAGATCCCGGTTCGCGTCAAGAAAATGCGGCAAAGCAAAAATCAGCGAGCGCCCACAACGGGCTTTGGCTTCATCGGCAAAAGGCCCTCGCGCTGCATCTTCTTGCGGGCGAGCTTGCGGGCGCGGCGGATGGCCTCGGCTTTCTCGCGCGCGCGCTTCTCGGAGGGCTTTTCATAATGGCCGCGAAGCTTCATCTCGCGGAAAATGCCCTCGCGCTGCATCTTCTTCTTGAGCGCCTTCAGGGCCTGATCGACATTATTGTCGCGAACGAGAACTTGCACGCATGAGTCCTTGAGTGTGCGTCAAGCTATCGCTTAAGCGCGACGAACCCGACTGCAATGATGGAACGGGACATCCGGCGCAAAAAAGCGCCTCAACCTCGAAGGGTAGGCGAATAGCAGCATCAAGGCGCGCTGTCCAGAGCTTCGCCCCGGCTTCGGAGGCGAAAAAGGTCCGGTCCTCAAGCCGGCTTCGCCGGCGCGACCCGCGTGACATGGCCCATCTTGCGGCTGGGCCGCGCTTCCGTCTTGCCGTAGAGCTGAAGGCTCGATCCCGGCTCGCGCAGATATTGCTCGAAGCCGAAAACCTCTTCGCCGATCAGATTCTCCATCTCGACCTCGGCGCCAAGCCGCAATGCGCCGCCGAGCGGCCAGCCGACGATCGCCCTGACGTGCTGTTCGAATTGCGAGGTTTGCGCGCCGCCCAGCGTCCAGTGGCCCGAATTATGGACGCGCGGCGCGATTTCGTTGACGCGCAGCGTCTGCGGCCCAGCGCTCCCCCCCGGCGGATCGACGACGAACATCTCGACGGCGAGCACGCCGACATAATCCAGCGCGTCGGCGATGGCGCGGGCGAGCAGGGTCGCCTCGGCCGCCGTCTCCGGCGCCACCCTTGCGGGCGCGCGCGTGAATTTCAGGATGTGGTTCTCGTGCCAGTTCTCGCAGACGTCGTAGGAGACGAATGCGCCGCCCGGCCCGCGCGCGGCGACGACGGAGATCTCTGTTGAGAACGGCACGACCGATTCGAGAATCGCCGGCGCGCCGCCGAGCGAGCGAAAGATGACGGCGAGATCGCCGCCTTCGCGAACGAGCGCCTGGCCCTTGCCGTCATAGCCGAACCGCCGTGTCTTGAGGATCGAGGGGCGCCCCAGCTGCGCCACGGCTCGGGCCATCGCGCCGGCGTCGTCGACCCGCATATAGGCGGCGACCGGGATGCCGAGCCCGGCCAGAAACTCTTTCTCGACGAGGCGATCCTGGCAGGCTGCGAGCGCCGCGGGGCTGGGCCGCACGAGGCACAGGTCCGACAGAAGGGCCGCCGTCCGCGCCGGGACATTCTCGAACTCATAAGTGACGACATCGACGCTGGCCCCGAAAGCCGCCAGGGCGTCTTCGTCCTCATAGGCGGCGTTGGTCCGTTCAGTGCAGACGTCAAAGGCCGGGCTGTCCGCCTCCGGCGCAAAGACATGGGTCTTGAGGCCGAGCCCGGCCGCGGCCAGCGCCAACATCCGTCCCAACTGGCCGCCGCCGAGGATTCCGATCCTTGCGCCAGGCGCCAGAGCGCCAGGGGAGAGCGTGAAGGTCACGGGCGTTCCGCCCCGGCCGCCGGCACGTCGGCCACCGCCGCGGTCTGCGCCGCCCGCCAGGCGAAAAGGCGCGCGTCGAGCGCCGCATCGAAAAGAGCGAGGATCGCCGCCGAAAGCAGCGCGGCGTTGGTCGCGCCGGCGCGGCCGATCGCAAGCGCGCCGACAGGAACGCCGGCCGGCATCTGGACGATCGACAACAGCGAATCCTGCCCGTGCAGCGCCTTCGTCTCGATCGGAACGCCGAGCACGGGAAGCGCCGTCAGGGACGCGACCATGCCCGGCAGATGCGCCGCGCCGCCGGCCCCCGCGATGATCACCTTGAACCCCGCGGCCTTCGCGCCCCTGGCGAAATCGAAAAGCCGCTCTGGCGTGCGATGGGCGGACACGATTTTCGCCTCAAAGCCGATCTCGAGCTCCTCAAGCACCACGGCGGCGTGGCGCATCGTCTCCCAGTCGGACTGGCTGCCCATGATGATGGCGACGGGTTTTGGGGAAGGGAACAAAAGTCGAACTCTGGATTCGGGCGAAGGCAGCGGCATAGACCAAGGGGAGGCAAGGCGCAAGGCTGAGCCGGAGGTCATTGCGGTGTTCCGCGACGTCGCAAGCGATCGAAACGCTGAAGGCCTTGCAAGGCGAAGCGTGATTTTTTGGAGACAGTCGCGCCAGACTCTCATCGCCCGCGCGCCCCGCCCAAATTTGGCCTCAAAACTCGCAAGGGTGGCGCTCCGCTATCGATCACGCATTGGAAAGCATAAGGGACAGGAATGATCCGGAATTTGACGCGCGCCGCCGTCGTCCTCGCCCTGTTGCACGGGGTTCCGGCCTTCGCGCTCGACAACCCCTTAAGCGGTCTGCTGACCCAGGGGCCGGTCGCCGACTTTCTGAATATTTTTCAGGAGCGCGCGATCGCGCCGCGCGTGATCGAGTGGAACGCCGATTATCCAAAGGGCACGGTTGTCATCTCGACGAGCCAGCGCCGCCTCTACTACATACTGGGAAATGACCAGGCGATCGAATATGGCGTCGGCGTTGGCCGAGAAGGGTTCGCCTGGTCCGGCGAAAAGCACGTCACGGCGATTCGCGAATGGCCGGGCTGGACCCCGCCGCCGCAAATGCTGAAGCGCCGCCCGGAGCTGCCCCGCTACATGCCGGGCGGAATCGACAATCCGCTCGGCGCGCGGGCGATCTATCTCGGCTCAAGCATGTATCGCATCCACGGCTCGAACGAGCCGGAGACGATCGGCGCCGCCGTATCGTCAGGCTGCATCCGGATGGTCAATCGCGACGTCATCGATCTCGCCGAGCGGGTCAAGGTCGGCACGAAAGTGGTCGTGCTTCAGTAGCGGATTTTCACAGGCGTTTCGTCCGGCCGCGGCGCCGGCTCACGCCTTCAGCGCAACCACCTCCATGCAAACCCGGTAACGCTCGCTGACGCCAACTCCACGGGCTGAAAGCCGTGCTCCTCCAGCAGCGCGTAGAGGCGCCTGCGCGAAAAATTGTGATAGTGCTCGATCTCGCCCCAATAGGGATTGACCTTGTTGGCGTGCAACAGGCGCCACACCATCGTGTCCATGTTCGGCATGGAGAGAAACAGCGCGCCGCCAGGAGCGAGCAGCCGGCGCGCGGCGATGAGGCCGGTCTTTGGGAAGGGCATGTGCTCCAGAACGTCGGCCATGCTGACGACGCTGTAGCGGCCGGCGCCGTCGAGCATCTCGATCGGTGTGCAATGGGCCTCATAGCCAAGCGACCGCAGCACCGCGACATTGTCCTTGCGCAGATCAAGGCCGACCGGCGTAAAGCCCCATTCCTCCGCGGTGAACAGCAGGGAGCCATTGCCGAAACCAACATCGAGCCAGCGTCCGCCCGCGGCGTGGCGCGCGACGCGCTCGACCATGCGGGCGGAAACCGGGCGCTGGCGCTCCATGTCGTGGCCGACCATCTGGTTCTGATGCGTTTTGGCGAATATGACGTCCAGCGCCTCGTCGTCGAAATAGCCCTCCGTGAAGACATGGCCGCAGCTTGCGCATTCATGCCAGTTCATCACCGGCGGGAGGGCCGGCTGATAGAGCGCGTGTTTCGTGCAGTCGGCGGCGAGCGTCGCGGGAATCTCTTCGCCGCCGCAGAGCGGACAGCAAACATAGCGCACCCTCGCGATCGACGGCGCGGCTGGAGCTTGCACGGCCTCGTCGGGCGCGGCGAAGGCTGCAGGCTCACGGCCCGCGCGAAAATTCTCCCACATCTGCATCAAGGCGGCCTCGAAATTACGCGCATAGCGGGCGCTGTCAAAAAGCGGCGAGGCGAGCCTCTGCCCGAGCAGTTTGTGACGAAGCCCCTGCAGCAGAGCCGGATCGCCGCAAGAAAGATTTCGCGCGAGGGTCTCATATTCCTCCAGCGATGTCGTCGCGAGTTCCGGCAGGCCGATGGCGTTGAGCAGGCTGCCCGCGACGCGTCCGGCGAATGTTTCGCCGACGCAGGTCAGCACCGGAAGGCCGGCCCAAAGGGCGTCGCTCGCGGTGGTGTGGGCGTTATAGGGAAGCGTATCGAGAAAAAGATCGGCGAGACGGTGGCGGGCGAGATGCTCCGGCGATGTCAGTCTTGGCGCGAAGACGAGACGATCCGGGTCGACGCCGCGACGGCGCGCCTCCGTGCGTAGATTATCCTTGATCAGTCCGTTGGTTTCGAGAAGCCACAGGACGCTGCCGGGCGCGGCGAGAAGAAGCCGCATCCAGATGTCGAAGAAGGCCGGCGTCAGCTTGTAGCTGTTGTTGAACGAGCAGAACACGAAGCCCTGCTCGGGCAGCCCGCATTGCGCCCGGGTCGGCGTCAGTTCGGCGATCAGGCGGCTCGTATCGTTTGGCTGGTAGCAATGCGGCAGATGGACGATTTTCTCGCTGTATGCGTCCTGTTGGTCCATCGGGAGAACGAATGGATCGGCGATGATGTAGTCGATGAAATCGGCGCCCATCGTGCCCGGAAAGCCTATGAAGCTCGCTTGCACGGGCGCCGGCCTTCGCGCCGAAATGCCGTGCGGGCGCCGGCGGTGTAGCCCTTCATTTCGATCAGAATATCGATCCCGTCGGCGTGAATGCGTCGCGCCGCCTCGTCATCGGAAAGCGCGCTTAGATCGACGAAATGATCGAAGGCCTTTCGCAGCCGCGCGCCGATCTCGCTGCGATCGTCGGGCCCGTGCGAATAGGCGGTGATCTCGAAGCGCGAGCGATCATGCAGTTCGAAGAGTTGCGCGACCAGAATCGCCGTCGCGTGGCGGCAAAAATCGCAGGAGAGATAGCCGATGCGCAGCTTGCCGGCGGAAGCGCGGCGCGGGCCGTAATCCAGCGGGGCGACCTTAAAGCTCTCCGAGGCGGCGCGCGCGACGCGCAGCTGCTGCGCCGGACTCGCCGCCATGCTCAGAACCGAAAATGGATGCGGCGCCGACGCGCTCGAGTCCAGAAGCCCGAGCAGTTCGGACTCTTCGTCCTCGATCCCGCTCCAGTCGCAGATCCCGCGCCGCTTGTGATGGAGCCAGACGCGAATCGCGACGAGGCGCGGATCGAGCTCCACCGCCGTGCGGTAGCAGGCGATCGCCTCGGCAAGCCGGCCGAGGGATTCAAGAGCCGCGCCGAGATTGGCGTGCGCGTCCGCCAGCGTCGGGCGCAGGGCGATCGCTTGGCGATAGGCCTCGATCGCGCCCTCGTAGTCCTGCTGACTTTGTAGCGCGTTGCCGAGATTGACATAGACCTCGGCGAAATTAGGCCGCAGCGCGACGGCGCGCCGGTAGGCTTCGATCGCTCGCGCGGGCTGTTGCAATTCTTTCAAGATATTGCCGAGGCTGAAATAGGGCTCGGGCGCATCGGGCCTTTGCGCGATGATCTCTTCGCAGGCGGCGATGGCCTCCTCTTTGCGGCCGAGTTTGCGCAGGATATTGGCGGCGTTGGCGTAGGCGGGGACGAAGCCGGGATTGAGCGCCGCCGCCCGCCTGTAGGCCTCCAGTGCTTCGCCGAACCGCTCCTGATCCTCGAAAGCGTTGCCGAGATTGGAATGAGCCTGCGCGAAATCCGGCTGCAGAGCGATCGCCCGCTCGGTGGCCTCGATCGCCTCCCCGGTGCGCCCAAGAGCGCGGTAAATGGCGCCGAGGTTGGACAGCGCTTCGACATAATCGGGTTTGACGGCGACCGCGCGGGCGACCAGATCGGCGGCGGCTTCATGATCGCCGCGATGATGCGCGATCAATCCGAGATGATGCAGGCTGAGGCAATGGTCCGGCTCGGCGGCGAGCGCCTTCGCATAGATCTCTTCCGCCGCGCGATGGCGTCCCGCCCGGAAACATTCGAGCGCCAGCACCAGGGAGTCGTCGATCGACGGGACTGGCCATATCTCCAGCGCGCCCTGCCCCGCCGAGTTGCTGTCGCCTTGCAATGCCGCCATCGCCCATCCCCGCCCCGTAGCTCGCGAGCGCAAGACTTAAGGCGGCAGGCTTGCCCGAGGCATATCGCGACCTGCGGAGCGGCGGAGCGAAAGCCTAAAACGGCAGGTTGAACACCCGGCCGGGCACGAGTTCGCCCTTCTCGACCGCGCCGACGGCGATGACGACCCCGCCGCAGGCGGCGTAGGCCGAGCCGTCCGCCGGCGCATCGGCGCCGCGCAGCAGGATCGATTGTCCGCGCCGCAGCCGCGCCGCCGCGTCGCGGTCGACGATGACGCGCGGCAGTTCCATGAGGCCGGCTTCGACCCGCCGCATCGCCGCCGCCTCGACGCCGCCCTCTTCGAGATCGCTCAGGGCGATGGAATCGGCCTCGGCGAAGGGACCGACGCGCGTGCGGCGCAAAGCCGTGACATGACCGAAGCAGCCAAGCAGGCGGCCAAGGTCGCGGGCGATGGCGCGCACATAAGTGCCCTTGCCGCAGCGCGCCTCGAAAACCGCCTCGTCCTGATTCATGGAGAGGAGATCGAGGGCGTGGATCGTCACCGGCCGGGCGGAAAGCGCCGGAGTCTCGCCGTCGCGGGCGATGTCATAGGCGCGCTCACCATCGATCTTGATCGCGGAATAGGCCGGCGGCGTCTGCTGGATCGTCCCGATGAATTGCGGCAACAGCGCGAGAATGTCCTCCCGCGCGGGACGAAGCTCCGATTGCGCCGTGACCTTGCCGTCCGAATCGTCTGTGTCGGTCTCGGCGCCGAAGCGGACCGTGAAGCGATAGGCCTTTTCGCCGTCCTGCACGAAGGGGACGGTCTTCGTCGCCTCGCCAAAGGCGACCGGCAAGATGCCCGAGGCCAGCGGATCGAGCGTGCCCGCGTGGCCCGCCTTCTTGGCGTTGAAGATGCGCTTGAGGCGCGCGACGGCGTGGGTCGAGGTCATGCCGACGGGCTTATCGAGCACGACCCAGCCGTCGACGTCCCGGCGCGTCGAGCGCGGCGCGCTCATTCACCCTTTTCCGCAGTATGATCGACGGCGCCGGCGGGGGGCTCCGATTCGCGCTTCGCCTCAATATCCTGCTTCACCTTCGGCAAGTTCAGCAGGGCGTCTATCTTGCCGCCATAGTCGAAGCTGGGATCGGCCTTGAAGCGGACCTCGGGCGCAAACCGCAAGTTGACGCGGCGCGCGATCTCGCCGCGCAGGAATTTCTTGTGCCGGTCGAGCGCCGCCAGGCAGTCGGCGACATTGTCGCCGCCGAGGGGCATGACGTAGACCGTGGCGAGCTTCAGGTCCGGGCTCATGCGGACATCTGGCACCGTTACGACCTTTCCCTCAAGCGCGGGATCGGCGATGTCTGACCTTGTCAGAAGTTCGGACATGGCGTGGCGGACAAGCTCCGCGACGCGCAGCATTCTCTGCGAGGGTTGGCCGCCCTGCTGGTGATGAAGTCTGGACAATTTTTGGAACTCCGGCGCTTTTCAGCGTTTATCTTCGGGCTTTGACTCGCCCTGAAGAGCCATCGGCTCTCACCATTATCGGCGCGCGCGCTCCGCTAGAGCGCGATTGAACTCTCACCCAGATTGCGGAGGGTGGACGGGCCGGCCGCACCGATCGACCAACGCCGTCAGATCCGACATTCGTTATGCGAGCGCCCGCCTAAAGCGAGCGCTGGATCTCCTCGATGCGATAGCACTCGATGACGTCGCCGACGCGCATATCCTGATAGTTCTCGAACGCCATGCCGCATTCCTGGCCGGCGACGACCTCCTTGACCTCATCCTTGAAGCGCTTGAGCGTCGACAGCTTGCCTTCGTGGACGACGACATTGTCCCGGATGAGCCGCACATTGGCGCCCCGTTGGACGTTTCCATCGGTGACCCGGCAACCGGCGACCTTGCCGACCTTGGAGATGTTGAAGACCTCCAAAATCTCGGCGTTGCCGAGCATTTCCTCGCGCAGCGTCGGCGCGAGAAGGCCGGACATCGCCGCCTTCACATCATCCACGAGATTATAGATGATGTTGTAATAGCGGATTTCCAGCCCGGACTGTTCCGCGAGCTGGCGGGCCTCCTTGTGGGCGCGCACATTGAAGCCGATCAGCGCGGCGCCGGAGGCTTCGGCGAGCGTTACGTCCGACTCGGTGATGCCGCCGACGCCCGCGTGAATGACGCGCGCGGCGACCTCCTCCGTATTGAGCTTTTCGAGCGTCGCGATGATCGCCTCGACCGAGCCCTGGACGTCGCCCTTGATGACGAGGGGAAACTCCTTGCGCCCCGCCGTCTTCAACTGGCTCATCATGTCGGCGAGCGAGCCGCGCGCGAGACTGCCGCGCGCCGCCGCCTGCTCGCGCTTCTGCCGATCGCGATATTCGGCGATCTCGCGGGCTCTCGCTTCGTTCTCGACGACGGCGACGCGATCGCCCGCCTCGGGCGAACCGGAAAAGCCCAGAACCTCGACCGGCATGGAGGGACCAGCCTCGAGCCGCGTCTCGCCCTTGTCGTCGATGAGGGCGCGGACCCGGCCCCATTGCGAACCGCCGACGATGAGGTCGCCGACGCGCAGCGTGCCGCGCTGGACGAGCACCGAGGCGACGGGGCCGCGGCCCTTGTCGAGGCGCGCCTCGATGACCGTGCCTTCGGCCGGACGATCGGGGTTCGCCTTGAGATCGAGTAATTCCGCCTGCAGGGCGATGAGATCGATCAGCTTGTCGAGGTTGGTCCTCTGCGTCGCGGAAACCTCGACCTCGAGCGTGTCGCCGCCGAGCGATTCCACCTGCACTTCATATTGAAGCAATTCGCTGCGCACACGCTCGGGCTTGGCGTCCGGCTTGTCGATCTTGTTGATCGCAACGATGATCGGCACGTGGGCCGCTCTGGCGTGCGCGATGGCTTCGGCCGTCTGCGGCATCACGCCGTCATCGGCCGCGACCACCAGAACGACGATATCGGTGACCTTGGCGCCGCGCGCGCGCATCGCCGTGAACGCCGCATGGCCGGGGGTGTCGATGAAGGTGACCGGCAACCCGTTGGAAGCGACGATCTGATAGGCGCCGATGTGCTGGGTGATGCCGCCGGCCTCGCCGGAGACGACATTGGCGTGGCGGATCGCGTCGAGCAGCGAGGTCTTGCCGTGATCGACATGGCCCATGATGGTGACGACCGGCGGCCGGAGGACCTGACGTCCGTCGGCGTCCGGCGTGTCGAACAGGCCTTCCTCGACGTCGGACTCGGCGACGCGCTTCACGGTGTGGCCGAGCTCCTCGGCGATGAGCTGGGCCGTATCGGCGTCGATCACATCCGTGATCTTCGCCATCTGGCCCTGTTTCATCATGAGCTTGATCACGTCGACGGCGCGCTCCGACATGCGGTTGGCGAGCTCCTGGATCGAGATGGTCTCGGGCAGGACGACTTCGCGCGCGAGCTTTTCCTTGGTCTCGCTGACGTGGCCCTTGAGCCGCTGGGTGCGGCGGCGGAAGGCCGCGATCGAGCGGGTGCGCTCCTCCTCGTCGCCGGTCGCGCTGGCCACCGTGAGGCGGCCGCGGCTCTTCTGCTCGGCGCCCTTGACGGGGCGCGCGACGATCACCTTCGTCGGCATGCCGGGACGGCGGATGATCCGCTTGGCGTCCTCGTCCTCGACCGGAAGGGTCCGGGCAGCGGCGGGGAGGCCAGCCGGAGCCGCCTCCGCGAGAACGCCAGACGGAGCTGGCGAGGGCGCCGTCGTCGCGGCAAAGCCGCCGGGCGCCTTGCGGGGCGCCGGATTGGTCAGCGCGGGCGCCGGCTCGCCGCCGGACAGACGGCGTCTTGCTTCCTGCTCCGAGCGGCGTTTTGATTCCGCCTCGAGAATGCGGCGCGCTTCCTCTTCGCGCTTGCGCGCTTCGGCGGCGGTGCGCTCCTCGCGTTCGCGCGCCTCGCGCTCCTCGCGGGCCTTGTTTTCGATTTCGGCGCGCTTGCGCTCTTCGACTTCGCGTTCATGGGCGCCCGAGAGCGCCCGGGAGCGCGCCTCGCGCTCCTCTTCGGTCAAGGATCGCAAAATGACGCCGGACGAGGACCGCGGCGGCGCCCCTTGCGGGCGCACCGGTTTCTGTTGCGGACGCGGCGGTTGCGGCGCGACGACCGGCTGAACCGGCTCCTGCGCAACGCTTTCGCGCGGCGGGTGCGGCTCGGTTCCCAGCGCGCGGCGCTTCACCTTCTCGACGACGACCGCCTTGCTGCGCCCATGCGAAAAGCTCTGGCGAACGATGCCAGCCTCGACCGGACGCTTCAGCGACAGCGTCTTCGTCGGAGAGACGCTCAGCGTATGGTCGCCGGGATTCTTGGTTTCACTCATCAGTCTTGCGTTCCCGGGCTTGCGCCCATTCGAAAATCCATTGAACCGGCTCGGCCGGCCGCTTGAACCACGACCCTCCGCGCTGGCGCAGATCATGGTCGCTATCCCACTGTTTCCACGCAGGATCAATCCGAAAGGCCAAAACCTTTCCGATCAATCCCGGCGCTTCTTCCTCGCCCACGCTGCAACGCTACGGGCAAACCGGCGGGGCCTTCGCCTGAAACAGGGTCGGACCGCCGGGCGAAATCTTTTTACGTCGCCTCCGGCGCTTACGAACCGGAGTCTGGATTCAGCGTCGCTGCGCCCTGCTCCGCCGCCCGATACATCGCCAGTTTGCGGCAACGCGCAAGGAAAGCATCGCTGGCCGCACCTGAAAGCAACGCTGCATGTATCACATTAGCCCGCCCCAATGCCAAATCCAATTGATCCGACGGGAACAGAACGATCCGCGGCCTTACATCTTCATCGCCGAACCGGCGGCGCAAACTCTGCCCCAGCTTGCGGACGCCGTCCGCTCCGCCATCGCAGGCGTGAACCAATCCTGCGATCGCTCCGCCTGCAATCGCTTCTTCGACCTTGCCGAACCCGGCCACGACCATCCCCGCCTTGTTTGCGATCGAGAGGGCCTGCAGGCAATCCTTGGTCAACAACGTCTCGACCTCGGCCGCGAGATTCTCGGGCGCGGCCACCTTCTTCTTGAAGCCGCGGGCGAAAGCGTGCTTTCTGACCGCCTCGGCCACAAGCGCGGCGCTCGCCGTAACCCACACGCCGCGCCCGGGCAATTTTCGCCGAATGTCGGGGACGACGGCCTCGCCGGGTCCCAGCACAAATCGAATCATGTCCTGCGGCGCGCCTTTCGTCCGCGTGACGATGCAGGTCCGCTCGGGTCCCGCCTCGGTCTCGTCTGGATCGAGCGTCGCCAGCATCGGCTCTCCGGGTCCTTGATTCTGCACGGCTTCGTCAGATGGCGCCCTAATGTTCGGCCTCGCTATCCAGCGTCTCCTCCGGCGCCGGCTCGGGGATGGCGTCGATCCAGCCCGCACGGACGCGGGCCGTCATGATCATCGTCTCCGCCTCCTCGCGCGTCAGTTCGAATCCATCGAGATAGCCGGCGTGTTTCACCGTTTCGCCGTCCTTGCGCTCGGTCCAGCCGATGAGGTCGTCGGTGGCGCAGCCGGCGAGACCCTCGACGCTCTTCACGTCGTTCTCGCCGAATTTGACCAGCATCGCCGTGGTGACGCCGGCGACCTCCTTCAGCTCCTCGGAAACGCCGAGTTCAATGCGCCGGGCGTCCTGCTCGGCTTCGATTGCGGCGAGATAGTCATGCGCACGGGCCTGAATCTCGGCCGCGGTGTCCTCGTCAAACCCCTCGATCGCGGCGACTTCGGCCGGTTCGACGAAGGCCAGCTCCTCGACGGAGCGGAAGCCCTCGGAGGCCAGCAATTGCCCGACCACCTCATCGACGTCCAGCGCCTTCATGAAAATATTGGTGCGCTCGACGAATTCCTTCTGCCGGCGCTCCGATTCCTCGGCCTCGGTCAGGATGTCGATGTCCCAGCCGGTCAGCTGCGAGGCGAGGCGCACGTTCTGGCCGCGCCGGCCGATCGCCAATGATAACTGGTCATCCGGCACCACGACTTCAATACGCGCGGAATCCTCGTCGAGCACGACTTTGACGACCTCGGCCGGCTGCAGCGCGTTGACGATGAAGGTCGCAGCGTCCGGCGACCACGGAATGATATCGATCTTTTCACCCTGCAGCTCGTTGACGACGGCCTGCACGCGCGAACCGCGCATGCCGACGCAGGCGCCGACCGGATCGATCGACGCGTCGCGCGAAATCACCGCGATCTTGGCCCGCGAGCCAGGATCGCGCGCGACCGACTTCACCTGAATGATGTTGTCGTAGATTTCCGGCACTTCCTGCTGGAACAGCTTGGCCATGAACTGCGGATGGGTGCGCGACAGGAAGATCTGCGGGCCGCGCTGCTCGCGGCGAACGTCATAGACATAGGCGCGCGCGCGATCGCCGGGCCGGAACATCTCGCGCGGGATCATTTCGTCGCGCCGGATGGTCGCTTCGCCGCGGCCGAGATCGATGATCACATTGCCATACTCGACGCGCTTGACGACGCCATTGACGATATCGCCGATGCGATCCTTGTATTCCTGGTACTGACGGTCGCGCTCGGCTTCGCGCACCTTCTGGACGATCACCTGCTTCGCCGACTGGGCCGCGATGCGGCCGAAATCGAACGGCGGCAGCGTCTCGGCGATCCAGTCGCCGACCTGCGCCGCCGGATTCTTCTTGCGCGCCTCGTTGAGGGTGATGTGAATGGCGTCGTTCTCGATCTCATCAACGACGAGAAGAAGGCGCGAAAAGCGGATTTCGCCGGTCTTCGGATTGATTTCCGCGCGCACCTCGGTTTCCTGGCCGTAGCGGGAGCGCGCCGCCTTCTGGATGGCGTCCTCCATCGAGGTCAGGACGATCTGCCGGTCGATCGATTTCTCGCGCGCGACCGCGTCGGCGATCTGTAAAAGTTCGAGCCTGTTGGCGCTGACGGCCATCTTGCTTCTCCTATTTCGGCATCGGGCGCGGAGGCGGCGGGCGCGTTGCGTCCGCGCGCACGCCCGGCTGGGGCCGGCCCGATTTGGCCTGTTTAAACTTCGATGCGACGCCAGCCGGAAGCACTGGCTTCGCTTTGGCGTTGCGCGCCGCGAACCGGCCGGGGCCGCGCTGCGGCTCCGGTGGCGCTGCGGCTGCGTCGCTATTGTCAGGTTCCGCCGAGTCATCCTCGGCTTCGGCCAGCGTCGCCTTCGCCGCCCGCAAGGACTCGCGGATCAAGGCTTCGGTCAGAACAAGCTTGGCCTCGGCGATATCCCGCAGCGGCAAAATCGCCTCCACGGCCTCGCCGGGCTTGGCGTCGCCGCGCAGGAACTTGACCGCCGCCTCGATCCCTTCACCCTCGATGTCGCCGATAAGGCCGCGAAACCGCTTGCGGCCATCGAGGCCGGCGCGCAATTCGACGCGCGCCTCCTGTCCCAGCGCGCGGCGGATGTCGGAGGCGCGCACCAGGGGCCGATCGATCCCGGGCGAAGAAATCTCGAGGCGATAAGCCTGATGCACGACGTCCTCGACGTCGAGAACCGGCGACAAGGCGGCGCTGACCGCCTCGCAATCCTTGACGGTCATCGAGCCATCGGGGCGCTCCGCCATGATTTGCACGGTCATTCCGTCCTGCGCCGACAGCTTGACCCTCACCAGGCGGTAGCCGAGATCGGCCAGAACCGGCTGCGCGACATGGGCGATCCGCGCGGCGGCCCCGGTCTCGGAGACGAAGCGGGCTTCGCCCAGCAAACTCTGCGATTCGTCTGGCAAGTTCGTGCTGTGATCCAAACCCTGTCGCATCCCACCAAGGCGCTTTTTGCGGCCGATTAAATCGCGCGGGCCTATCGGCAATAAAAAAGAGCGGGTCCGGACGGGCCCACTCTCGATACGGCATTTACCGGATAGGATAAACGCTATGAGAAGATTGAATGACGCTGATATAGACCGTTTGGTCCTGCGGCGCAAGCCTCGCGAAGATCCGCAGCGGCGCAATTTGAAGTCACGTCACTTTTCCCCCAAGCAAGCCGAAAATGGCGCCAAGGCCCGCCTTCCAGGCGAAGCCGAAAGACTCAAACGTCGCTTGCTGGTTCGCCGTCGGAGTTGGCCACTGAACCGCGATGGCGATCTCTATGAGGCCGGACAGAACCGTGATGCCGAGAACCGCGAGAAATACGAGTTTGAAAACCGGGGTTGCAACGATGGGGGCTGGCGCGCCAGAAGCCGGCTGGGTAGGACCAGCCTCAAGGTCGGGGAGCGCAAATTGGTGAGCCTGAATTTTTCGCGATTCGCCGAGCGCGCCTTCGTTCTTGTCTATCTTCAGCTTGTTTATCGTCGGCTTGTCTCCCGTCGTAACGATTTTCGTCTCTGTGAAAGGAGATGAAAAGGCCGATGCAACCACGGCCGCGGCATTCGCCAGGAAGCCTTTCTCTCTGCCGCCGATGATCATGATGCGCCCTCCTTTCTGTGACCCGATCGCCGACGCGGTCGCGTCGACTGCGATCTGATCCCAAGTTGATCTGACGGAAAGTTTAGCACGGGCGCAAAAATGCGTTTAGGCGCTATCGAGCCGCCCCGCTCGGCTACCTGGCGCTCTGGCTCGAACAGTCGGGCGAGGCCCGCCCGACTGCCACGTCGGGGATGGGCGCGCAAACGCGCGCCGCCAAGCTTCCGTCAATACTGCAGATATTGCTCGGAGATCATATCGCCGAGGCGATCATTGTCCTGCACGAAGGCGGTGATGAACTCGTGCAGCCCGATCTTGAAGATTTCGTTCGTCGTCGCATTCTCCAGCCGCTGCATCACGGCATACGCCTGCTTTTGCGCCGGCCCGGTGCGGCCGTAGGCCTTGGCGATGGCGTCGAGGAAGTGCACGATATTATCGTAGCAGGCGATCAGAGAGCGCGGCATTTCGAGCTTCAGGATCAGCAAATCGGCGATCAGCCAGGGCTTCACATTCTCGCGGTAGACCCAGTGATAGGCGGTCAGCGCCGAAACGGCGCGAAGGATCGCCGTCCACTGGAAATAGTCGAGCGAGCCGCCGACCGATTCGTTTTCCGGCAGCAGCACGTGGTATTTGACGTCAAGGATTCGCGCCGTATTGTCCGCGCGTTCGATGAAGATGCCGAGCCGCGAAAACCAGAAGGCGTCGTTGCGCAGCATGGTGCGATAGGCCGAGCCATCGTAATCGAGCGAGGTCTTCTTCACGAAGTCGAGGAATCGCGCCAACTCGCGCCGGTCGTAGTAGCCGCGCGTGGCGTTGCTTGCTTCAAACCGTTTCAGCTCGATCCAGGCGCCGTTGATGGCGTCCCACATTTCGACGGTGAGCGCGGTGCGGACCGCGCGCGCATTGGTGCGCGCGAGTTCGATGCAATTGCGGATCGATGACGGATTGTCCGCCGCGAACGTGAGATATTCGACGACGCTCTGCTCTTCGGCCGCGCCGCGGGTCTCGCGAAAGCCGGCGGCGGCGCCCGACGATTCCAGCGCGCTTTCCCATTCGGTGCCGGTGCCCGAATAGCTGGTCGGCAGCGTCGCGAGCCGTTGCGTCGCCTCGACGATGCGGGCGAGGAAATCCGCGCGCTCGACGTAGCGCGCAAGCCAGTAGAGATGATCAGCTGTGCGGGAGAGCATTGCCTGCTTCTAATCCTCTGACGGGTTCAATTCAGGTCCAACGAACAAAAGGTCATTTTTGCTGGCGGCGGAAGATCGGGAAAATTGCGTCCAAAGGCAAACGCGCGAACGCCGCTCTCGAAGCGCGCGTTGCGGCCGCCCGAAACATCAAGACAGCTGGCTCTGGGTTTGACTCTGGCTTTGGCTCAGAAACGGGGCGGCGGGCTCAAAAGTCGAATCATCGACGATCCAGGTGTCCTTGGTGCCGCCGCCCTGGCTGGAATTGACGACCAGCGAGTTCTCGATCAGCGCGACCCGGGTGAGGCCGCCCGGCACGACGCGCACGCCATTCGTTCCAGTGAGGACGAACGGCCGCAGATCGACATGGCGCGGCGCGATCCCGGTATCGAAGAATGTCGGAGTGGTCGAAAGCGCGAGCGTCGGCTGCGCGATGAAATTATCCGGGTCCTTGGCCAGCTTTACGGCGAAAGCCTCGATCTGCGCCTTGGTCGCGCGCGGGCCGACGAGCATGCCGTAGCCGCCCGATCCGTTGACCTCCTTCACCACGAGATCGCCGAGATTGGCCAGCACATGGCGCAGCGCTTCGGGTTCGCGGCAGCGCCAGGTCGGGACATTCTTCAGGATCGCCTTTTCGCCGAGGTAGAATTCGACGATCTCCGGCATGTAGGTGTAAATCGCCTTGTCGTCGGCGACGCCGGTCCCGACCGCATTGGCGAGGGTGACGTTGCCGGCGTGATAGGCGCGCATCAGCCCCGGCACGCCCAGCACAGAATCCGGATTGAACACCTCCGGATCGAGGAAATTGTCGTCAATGCGCCGATAGAGCACGTCGATCTGCTTCGCCCCCTGCGTCGTGCGCATGTAGAGCTTGTCGTTTTCGACGAGGAGATCGCGACCCTCGACCAGTTCGACGCCGAGCTTGTCGGCGAGGAAGGAATGCTCGTAATAGGCGGAATTGAACCGGCCGGGCGTCAGCAGCGCGATGGTCGATTGTTCGTTTTCTCCGCCAGGAGACACCGAACGCAGCGCCGCGAGCAGCACATCCGGATAATTCTCGACCGGGGCGACGCGGTGCTCGGTGAACAGATCCGGCATCAGCCGCATCATCACCTCGCGGTTCTCCAGCATATAGGAGACGCCGGACGGCGTGCGGACGTTGTCCTCGAGCACGTAGAAATCGTCCTCGCCGGTGCGGACGACGTCAATGCCCGCGATCTGGACGTAAATATCGTGGGGCACCGGCCGCCCGACCATTTCCGGCCGGAACTCCGAATTCTTCAGGATGAGGTCCGCCGGGACCTTGCCGGCCTTGATGATTTCCTGCGCGCCGTAGACGTCCGAGAGGAAGCGGTTCAGCGCCTTCACGCGTTGGAGAAGCCCGGCCTCGAGCCGCGTCCATTCCGACCGCAGGATGACGCGGGGAATGATGTCGAAGGGAATCAGCCGCTCCCCGGCGTCCTTCTCGCCATAGACGGCGAAGGTGATGCCCATGCGGCGAAACAAGAGCTCCGCCTGCGCGCGGCGGGAGGCGAGATGTTCAGCGGGCGTCGCCTTGAGCCATCGCGCGATCTTGCCGTAGACGGGACGAACGTCGCCGCCCGCCAATGTCATTTCGTCGAAACAGCGCCCGTCTCCCAATATCTGAAGCTCCTCTCGAAGAACAATCCGGATCCGACCGCACCGGCGCAACCAAGCATTTTACATACCAGCAAACGCCTTCGATCTCCCCGCTACGGGCCTCAAACTAACCCATCCGCACCCTTTTGGACCAAGAATAAAGAAGGAAAAAGACAAAAGCCCGACTGACCCGAAATGGGATGCTTATGGTTAACAGTTTGGAAATGGTTGCCGGATAGGTACGTCGATGACCGCCGCCTTCGCGCCGGCCATCGAGGGGAAGGAAAGCTATGTCGTTCGCAATCATCACGCGCAGCGCAAGCGAGCTGCGCGGTTTTGCGCGCAGCGACAGCGTCGCGAGGGGCGTCGCAGGGAGCGTCCCGGCAAATCCCGCCGGACGGCCCAAAGGCGTGTCGGCGCCGCAAATCTTGCGCCTCGCGATCATGATGCTCCTTATAGCCTTCTGCATTCGTCTCGCCGCAGCGGCGCGGAGCGGCCACGCGGAGAAACAAAGCGCGCCCCACGCCCTTGAGGCGTCAGCGCCGCGAATGCTGCGCTGACAAGCCCCTGCTGAGGATCCGCGCGGCTGATGGAGGCTTCCCGCGCGTCGGCCGGAGCTGATACTGTCAACAGGGCCAAAACGGCGAAGAGGGCCCAAGACTCCGCCGGGCGGCGCTCGCGCGGCGCCGGCATGCGTTTCCTGCCGGCGAGACGATTTCCGCAATGCTTCAGGCGCAGCCTGACGCCCGGCCCTATTGACGGGCCATATTAAAGCTCGGTTTGTAGCCAAATATTATCTTTTGAGGCTGTCTCTTATATTAAACTCTTCGGCGAGCGTATCGACTTGCTTCATGATCTCGGGCTGAGCGTGCTGGTTTGATCGAACAGGCGATGATATTCGCGCTTGGATTTTTGCTCGCGGGGCTGCTCGCCCTCGCGATCGCTCCGGCGTTTTGGCGGCGCGCCCTGCAGCTCTCCACGCGGCGGCTCGAAATGCTGCTCCCGCTGTCGAGCCGCGAAATCATCGCCGAGCGCGATCTTCTGCGGGCGGAATTTGCCGTGGATCGCCGCAAATTCGAGCAAAAAGCCGAAATTCTCAAAGCGGATCGCGTGTCCGACATGGCTGAACTCGGCCGCCGGGCGGCGCAGCTCGTCGCGATCAGGGAAAAACACGCGACTCTCCAGGAGCGCCACGCCGAACAGGGCGCCGAACTCACCGCCGCCCGCCACGCCGCCCTTGACGCCCGCGCCCAACTCGGCGTCGCCGCCTCGGTGCTTTACAGCGACAGCGGCCTCGTCGAACGCAAGGAGGCCGATCTCATGCGATTGCGAGGCGATCTGGCGCAATCGCGGGCGCAGGCTAGCAAGCAAAGCGCGGCTTTGGTCGATTTTGAGGCGCTATTGGCGATACAAGAGGCATATCTGACGGCGGCGCGCGATGACATCGCAAGGCTCAGCGAAGCGCTTGGCTCGCTGCGCCTCGAGCATGGGGCCGATCTGGCCACGCTCAAGGCGACGGCGGCGCGCCTCACGGATCGCGAGGAAGCTCTGAAAGCCGCCGAAAGCAGGGAAGTCGAACTGCTGCGCCGGCGCGAGCGGCAGATCGAGACCTCGCGCGCGGCAGAACGACGATTGATCGAAAAGATCGCCCGGATCGGCGCCGAGGAAGCCGCCGCGCGGCGAGACCTCGACGCCGAGCGGGCGCGCAGCGAAAGCCTCGCCCAGGAACTCGGCGCCCTGCGGCGCCTCAACGCGGGGCGCGACGCGGCCCCCCTCACCACCGAGCGCGAGGAGAACGCGATCCTGCGGCAGACCATCAACGAGATCGGAGCCGCCATCATCCGCACGGCCGCGCTCTCCCTCGAACCGGCCGCGACGCCGCATGAACGCTTCGAGGGCGGCGAGACGGACGCCCGTGCGCCGGCGAGCGCAAATGTCAAGGCGACGTCGAAATAGCGGCGGGCGGAGAAGCGCCCCTCAGCCGCCGAGCTTCGCCACCAGCGCGTCGGACACCTCGAAATTCGCGTAGACGTTCTGAACGTCGTCATTGTCTTCGAGGAGGCCAACGAGGCGCAGGACCTTTTCACCCGCCTCGTCGTCGACGGCGACGGTGTTTTGCGGCTTCCAGATAAGGCTCGCCTTGGTCGGCTCGCCGAATTTGGCCTCGAGGGTCTGCGCCACCTCGCGCAGGCTTTCGAGCGAGGTCGTAATCTGATGCGCCTCCGCGGTCGATTCGACATCGTCCGCGCCAGCCTCGATCGCGGCTTCGAGCATCGCCTCCTCGGACGCGACCTTGGCCGGGAATTCGATAAGGCCGACGTGATCGAACATGAAGGAGACGGCGCCGGTCTCGGCGAGCGCGCCGCCGACCTTGGTGAAATAGGATCGCACCTCGCCCGCCGTGCGGTTGCGATTGTCGGTCAATGCCTCGACGATGACGGCGACGCCACCCGACGCATAGCCCTCGTAGCGCACTTCGTCGTAGTTTTCGGCGTCGGCGCCGGTCGCTTTCTTGATGGCGCGCTCGATATTGTCCTTTGGCATGTTTTCGACGCGCGCGGCGATGACGGCGGCGCGTAGGCGCGCATTCATTGCGGGATCAGGCAGGCCGAGCTTCGCGGCGACGGTGATTTCGCGGGCGAGCTTTGAGAAGAGCTTGGAGCGGATCGCATCCTGCTTGCCCTTCTTGTGCATGATGTTCTTGAACTGGCTATGTCCCGCCATGCCCCTGCAATCCCTCCCGGTCCGGCGCGCTGAATGCGCGGCGGGCAAGCATATAGGCCGGGAGTTTCCGGAAATAAAGGCTGAAGGCCGCTGGATGCGGCGTCGTGCGCGGGCCGGCGCGGATTGCGCCTAGCGCCGGGCGGTCTGGCCGAACAGGATTTTGCGGGCCGCGTCGTCGCTCAACGGGATCGTCTTGATATTCTCGGCGATCGCATAGGCGCGCTTGGTCGCCGGCCGCGCCGCGATGGTCTCGAACCAGACCTTGAGATGAGGGAATTCATCGAGGTCCTGCCCCTGATTTTTGTAGGGGACAATCCACGGGTAGATCGCCATGTCCGCGATGGAGTAATCGCCGGCGACGAAAGGGCGATCCGCGAGGCGCCCATTGAGCACGCCGTAAAGCCGATTGGTTTCCTTGACGTAGCGCTCGATCGCGTAGGGGATTTTTTCGGGCGCGTAGCCGCTGAAATGATGATTTTGCCCCGCCATCGGCCCAAGACCGCCGACCTGCCAGAACAGCCATTCGAGCGTCGCCACGCGGCTGCGCAGGTCGGGGCTTAAGAACTTGCCGGTCTTTTCGGCGAGATAGAGCAAAATGGCGCCGGATTCGAACACGGAGATCGGCGCGCCGCCGCCGGCCGGATCGCGATCGACGATGGCCGGGATGCGGTTATTGGGCGAAATCGCCAGAAAGGACGGGGCGAATTGATCGCCTTTGCCGATATTGACCGGCTTAAGCTCGTAGGGAACTCCCGCCTCTTCGAGGAAAAGCGTGATCTTGTGGCCGTTCGGCGTAGTCCAATAGTAGAAATCGATCATGAAATCCCCGCTGAGGCTGCCCCGATGACCGATTAAAAGAGGGGCCGCCTCACGGGAGGCGGCCGCACAGGCGCTGGAAAGCGGCGCGCTGGCTCCGCGTTCAGACCGGCGCGGCGGGGCCTGCGATCTGCGGCGGCCGCGCCTGCATCTCGATGCGCGCGACGCCCGCTTTCACGGCGGACTGGACCTTTTCGAACGCGCGCACCTCAATCTGCCGCACGCGCTCGCGCGAAATGTCGAATTCGTCGGAGAGCGCCTCCAGCGTCATCGGGTCCTCCGCGAGGCGGCGCGCCTCGAAAATGCGGCGCTCACGGTCGTTCAGCACGCCAAGCGCACTGCGCAGGGCGCCGATCCGGTTGTCCGCCTCTTCGCGGTCGACCAGCAGCTTCTCCTGGCTGGCGCTGTCGTCGACGAGCCAGTCCTGCCATTCGCCTTCGCCCTCTTCCCTGAGCGGCGCATTGAGCGACGCGTCGCCCGACATGCGCCGGTTCATATCGACGACGTCCTGCTCGCTGACGCCGAGCCGGTGCGCGATGGTCTTGACATGCTCAGGCTTCAGATCGCCGTCCTCGAGCGCCGAAATCTGGCTTTTCACCTTGCGCAGATTGAAGAACAGCTTCTTCTGGCTGGCCGTCGTTCCCATTTTGACGAGCGACCAGGAGCGCAGGATATATTCTTGAATCGAGGCGCGGATCCACCACATGGCGTACGTGGCGAGGCGAAAGCCCTTATCCGGCTCGAAACGTTTGACCGCCTGCATCAGGCCGACATTGCCTTCGGACACGACTTCGCTGATCGGCAGGCCGTAGCCGCGATAGCCCATCGCGATCTTGGCGACGAGGCGCAGATGCGACGTCACCAGACGATGCGCGGCGTCCTTGTCCGCATGTTCGCGCCAGCTTTTGGCCAGCATATATTCTTCTTGCGGCTCCAGCATGGGGAACCGTCTGATTTCATTCAGGTAACGGGAGAGCCCGCTCTCCCCCGAGATCATTGGCAGCGCAGCAGCCATGGTTTTTCCACCTCCAAAGGGGCCCCCGCATTCGGCGGACCCGGTCGCGGCCACTCAGGGAGTCGACCGCAGCAGAGAAATATATGGCGCCTGAACGGGAGCTGAAAGGCCCAGTCATGTTGCAGCGCATTACATTTTCGCAACATTGCCTGTCTCAGCCGCAGGATCACTCCACTTCCCGTCCAGCGCCTTCATGAGCTTATACGCGCAGTGCAGCATGAAGGTTTCGCCATTGCGAATAATTAAGGTTATGAGCTTGGCCTATCCCGCCGATTACGAAATTTTGATCCTGGCCGGCCAATCGTGAGCGAGGCTGGATCGGCCGTCGCGCCAACGACGATGATCCAAGACTTCGGAGCCGGCGCATTGATCGAGATCTAATCGGTGATCCAATCGATCAACCGCGTCCCGGCGTCCCGCCCGCCACCAGCGCCGCGCGCAGCTCCTGCATGTCGTGCGGCGGCGCGCTCTCGAAGCGGAGCGACTCCCCGGTGACCGGATGGACGAACCCCAGCACGGCGGCGTGCAGGGCCTGCCGCGCCAGAGCCTTCAGCGCCGCCTGCGCCGCGGGCGGGAGGCGCGCCGCTTTGCTCTTGAACCCTTGTCCGTAGACCGGATCGCCGAGCAGCGGATGGCCGATGCTGGCCAGATGCACGCGGATCTGGTGGGTGCGGCCGGTCTCCAGCCGGCAGGCGATCAGGCTCGCCTCGGCGCCAAAACGCTCGACGATCCGCCAGTGCGTCACGGCATGTCGCCCCCGCGCGGCAGCAACGATGGCGATTTTCTCGCGGTCGATGGCGTGGCGCCCGAGCGGCGCGTCGACGATGCCGGAAGGGCGGTCCGGGACGCCCCAGGCGATGGCGAGATATTCGCGCGTCAGCCCCAGGGTCTTGCCGTGGTCGGCGAAGGTTTTCGCGAGGCCCTGATGCGCCTGATCTGTCTTGGCCACCACCATAAGTCCCGACGTGTCCTTGTCGAGCCGGTGGACGATGCCGGGGCGCCTGACCCCGCCGATGCCGGAGAGGCTCGCGCCGCAATGGGCGATCAGGGCGTTGACCAGCGTGCCGGCCGCATGCCCCGCCGCCGGATGCACGACGAGCCCCGCCGGCTTGTCGATGACAAGGAGATGGGCGTCCTCAAACACGACCTTGAGCGGAATGTCCTCCCCGACGGGCGCGGCGTCGATCGCAGGCGGGATTTCGAGGGCGATGAGCTGCCCTGCGCGCATGGAGAAATTGGCGTCGGTCACGATGGCGCCATCGACCGTGACGGCGCCCGCCTCGATCAGCGCCTTCAACCGCGTGCGGGAGAGGCTTGCGCCCGCAGCAGACGTTTCGGCCGCGAGGAAGCGATCGAGCCGCTCGCCGGCGCGGCCCGGCTCGACGCGAAAGACGCAGGACGGAGCCTCGTCCAGAGCCAGTTCTTCCTCATTCACCGTCAAACCGAAACTCCATCCGCCCGCTAACGCCAGCATATATGGCGCCCGGATAAACATGAGGGAAAGAATCGCGCCGCCTCGC
>Ga0181532_10000553_pt1 | contig 38375 bp, 33 predicted proteins | sample PEATcosm2014_Bin_33_FD_119768 | JGI IMG/M metagenome (GOLD analysis project Ga0181532, IMG submission 119768) | Peatland microbial communities from MTU Mesocosm Facility, Houghton, MI, USA - PEATcosm2014_Bin11_30_metaG | ecosystem: Environmental > Terrestrial > Soil > Wetlands > Peat | place...
CGGCAACATCCGGCATCCGCAGGCGCCGCGCAATCTGGGACTGAGCCTTATTGCTCTGGGCACGCTGGGATTGGCGGCCGGAGCGTGGCAGCACCGGAACTTTCTGAACAAGTTGGGGGCGCACCAGTCCCGACATGTGTGGTCCGTCTCCTTCGTGGTAGCGATGGCCGTTATCCTGATTGGAATAGTTACGTTTTACGGCGTTCTGCTGCGCCAGGGGCCGTTTTAGTCAGGAAGAAAACTGACAAGCGTGAACTCCGGGCTTGATGTGCTGAACTCGCTTGTCTCGCAAGATTCTGGAGAAACATGACGACCACCCTTGCGCCGGCTGACTCCTCACTGGTTACGAAGACGACCGAGGAGCCACCTGCCTTCTCCTTGGTCCTGGGAGGGCCCCTGTTTCAACTATGTCGGCGCATGCACCTGTCAGGAGAAGCTCTGGAGTTTTTGCACCGCCAAGCCCTGGTTATCAGTCTGCTCGCCTGGTTGCCGCTCCTGTTCTTGTCTCTGGTCGAGAGGCACGTCATTCACGTGGCGATCAAGATACCATTCCTGCATGACGTCGAAGCAAACGCCCGGTTCCTGGTCGCGTTGCCAGTGCTTATTTTTGCCGAGCTTGTAGTTCACCGACGCATGAGTCCGGTTCGAAGGTTCGTGGAAAGGCGTGTCGTGGTGACCGAAGACTTGCCAAGATTCATCGCCTCAGTCAATTCAGCGTTGCGCCTCCGCGACTCTGTTGCCGTGGAAGGGACGCTGCTGGTTTTGGTCTATACGATTGGGCTGTGGGTCTGGCGCAGCCAGCTCGCCTTGGGCGAGCCCACCTGGTACGCAATGCCGGAAGGGAAGCAGTTGCATCTCAGTTTGGCTGGCTACTGGTATGTCTTCGTGAGTCTCCCTATTTTCCAGTTCATTTTGATGCGATGGTATGTGCGCCTCGCGATCTGGTTCCGGCTGCTGTGGCAGATTTCAAGGCTGAACCTGCATCTGAGTGCGGCCCACCCCGATCGAGCCGGGGGAATCGGCTTTGTCGGCAAAAGCTCTTACGCCTTCGCGCCTGTCCTTTTCGCCCAGGGTACATTGCTGTCGGGCGTAATCGCCGATCGCGTCCTGTACGGCGGGCAGAGTCTCATGTCTTTCAAGACGGAGGCCGCCGGGTTCGTTGGCTTCTTCGTTTTCGTCGTCCTCGCTCCCTTGGTGATGTTTACCCCTCTGCTTGATCGTACCCATCGCAGGGGTTCAGCTGAATATGGCCTCCTAGCCAATCGCTATGTACGCAGCTTTGAAGACAAGTGGATGCGGGCCGGCAGCCCGAAAGCAGGCGAGCTACTCGGTACCTCGGATATCCAGTCAATGGCCGACATGACCAACGTCTACTCGAATGTTCGTCAGATGCGCCTCGTTCCCTTCGGAACCGCTGAAATAACACGCCTCGCCGCCGCCACTGCCGCGCCTCTCTTGCCGTTGGCACTTACGATCTTTTCGCTCCCGGAATTATTGAAATTTCTGGTCAAAATCGTTTTTAAATGAATGGAAACCTCGCGCAAGCACAAGAAGGTGATCGTGAATGGCGATTCGCAAAACTTGACCGAACTTCCTGGCCCGTTCCTGCCGCCGCTTGAGGCGAGGCCTCGACCGGCGCTCGCGATGCGCTGGACGGAACAGGCGCAACGACTTCAAAAGGAAGCGCATGTTTTCTATTTGGTCTTTAAACATCCCGACACGCGCTGGTACGCTAGGCTGGTAGCCTTATGCACGGCAGGCTACCTGTTCAGTCCCATCCAACTTATTCCGAACTACCTCCCCGTCATCGGAGTTCTAGACGACTTCCTGGTTGTGTTCCTGGGGGCAAAGCTTGTTCGGAAGATTACCCCAGCACACGTGCTCGCTGAATGCCGCGGGTTTGCCGATACCGCCGAGGTGCGTAGGAAAGAGAAAATCAGATCAAGGGCTGCCGCCGTTGCCTCCGTCGCAATCGCGACAGTGTGGGTGCTCGCGGCGGTCATCGCCAGCGCCCTGATGGCGGCATACCTCCGCCATTGAGCGAAAGCACACTCAAGACTAGCAAGTAGCTTGAGCTTCCCAACTCCCTTCCGGTATCGGAGGTACCCTGTCCGACGCCCAAGAGTTACTTGCGCAACAGCCGCCTGCGCATCGCATAATACAAGTATTCGGTTAGGGGATCCTCCAATTCCTCAAGTAACGATCAAGACGGGCCTCACGACTCCGGACGGCCGTGAAGAACTGCTTACCGAATATCTCTGTGACGAGGCCGGCTGTCCCAATATTGCTACCCATGTGCTTGGGTGCGTGAGGGAAGTTGGCGTTGTCGCAGCCGTCTGCGACGAGCACGCACCCAGATCTCGGTCCTAACAACGCTTTTCCGCTAAAGCAACCGGCTAGTTCTTTTCTCGCCCCGAAAAGCATCTCGGTGCCCACATGAGGGTCACGGCTGCGCGCTGTACATTCTGACAGTAGCCACGCTGAAGGAGGAAGCCTAACTTGCTGGAATCGGGAAGTGTGTCCCCCGCAAAAACCCAATTTTCAAAAGGAAGGAAGCCTCTCTTATGAGTGACCAAGACAACATTCATCGAACCGTTCTCCCCATCCCCGATCCACCACGCACAGGCCTGATGTTGTACGATGCCAAAAATCCGGAAAACAAGTACCCTGCGATCACCCAGTTGCGTCCGCCCAAGGGTGCGCCAAATGTTCTCATCGTCTTGATCGACGATGCCGGCTTCGGCTCCTCCAGCGCCTTCGGCGGGCCGTGTCACACGCCGACCGCCGAACTCCTGGCCTCCGATGGTCTGAAATTCAACCGCTTTCACACCACAGCATTGTGCTCGCCCACTCGACAGGCAATGCTCACTGGACGCAACCACCACACGGTTGCCATGGGAGGGATCACCGAAATTGCCAGCGGGTCGCCCGGCTACTGCTCAGTTCTTCCGAACAACTGCGCGCCTCTCGCGCGGACGCTTAAGCTCAACGGTTACGCGACGGCGCAGTTTGGCAAGTGCCACGAAGTGCCGGTTTGGGAGACGAGTCCGGCCGGACCCTTTGACTCCTGGCCTACCGGCGGCGGCGGATTCGAATATTTCTACGGGTTCATCGGCGGCGAGGCGCACCAGTGGTATCCATCTCTTTATGAAGGCACGACACCGGTCGAGCCCAAGAAGTCGCCCGAAGAGGGCTACCACTTCATGGAAGACATGACGGACAAAGCGATCAACTGGATTGGGCAACAAAAGGCGCTGATTCCTGACAAGCCCTTCTTCGTATACTTTGCGCCGGGGGCGACCCACGCTCCACACCACGTCCCGAAGGAATGGGCGGATAAGTACAAAGGCAAGTTTGACCAGGGCTGGGACAAGCTGCGGGAAGAGACTTTTGCCCGCCAGAAAAAGCTCGGCGTCATTCCGCAAGATTGTCAACTCACGCCACGGCACAAAGAAATCCCAGCATGGGATGAAATGCCTGCCGCACTCAAGCCCGTGCTCATCCGGCAGATGGAGGTTTACGCCGGGTTCATGGAGTATTGCGATCACCATGTCGGCCGGTTGGTGGATGGAGTGAAGAAGCTCAATCTGCTCGATGACACGCTGATCTACTACATCATTGGCGACAACGGCGGGTCGGGCGAGGGTACGCTGCACGGGACCTACAACGAAATGATCAATTTCAATGGAGCGGCGGCATTGGAGACGCCTGAGTTCCTGATGGCGCACCTCGACAAGCTGGGCGGGCCGGAATCTTACAACCACTACGCGGTGGGCTGGGCGCACGCCATGGATACACCCTACCAGTGGACCAAACAGGTCGCCTCGCATTGGGGCGGCACGCGCAACGGGACGATTGTGCATTGGCCCAAAGGCATCAAAGGCAAAGGCGAACTACGCACCCAGTTTGCTCATTGCATTGACGTCGCGCCGACCATTCTTGAAGTGGCCGGGCTGCCCGAACCGCTTTTCGTCAACGGAGTGCAGCAGCACCCGATCGAGGGTGTCAGTATGGCATATGCGTTCAACGACGCCAAGGCGGCTGAGCAGCATGAGACGCAGTACTTCGAGATGTTCGGGAACCGCGGCATTTACCATAAAGGCTGGACCGCGGTGACTCGGCACAAGACGCCATGGATTCTGATTGGCGAGAAAACACCGGCATTCGACGATGACGTTTGGGAACTCTACGACACCAACAAAGACTGGACGCAGGCGAACGACCTGTCAAAACAGATGCCGGAAAAATTGCACGAACTGCAGCGCCTATGGCTGATCGAGGCGACACGCTATAACGTGCTGCCCCTCGATGACAATCTCGGTGCACGTCTGAACTCGGATACGGCAGGCCGTCCGCAGCTGATCAAGGGGAAAACCCAAATCCTGTTTGGCAGCATGGGGCGTTTGTCGGAAAACTCGGTGCTCAATCTGAAGAACAAGTCGCATTCGGTGACGGCGGCAATCGTTGTGCCTAAGACCGGAGCTGAGGGCGTCATCGTCGCCCAAGGCGGCAATATCGGTGGCTGGAGTCTCTACGCCAAGGGCGGCAAACTGAAATACTGTTACAACTTCCTCGGCATTATGCAGTTCTATGCCGAATCCAGCGACGTGCTGCCCCCGGGTGAGCACCAGGTGCGCATGGAGTTTGCGTATGCTGGTGGCGGCCTGGGCAAAGGTGGTGTCGCGTCGTTGTTCGTGGATGGCAAGAAAGTCGGCGAGGGCAAGGTCGCGGCTACTGCGGCGATGGTCTTCTCTGCCGATGATGGCTGCGACGTAGGAGTGGACAACGGATCTCCTGTCTCGCCAGATTACGGTGCGCGCGGGAACGAGTTCACGGGTCGCGTCAAGGGCGTGCAACTCGCGATTGCCGAGGACGCTGTGAGCCTCGATCACCTGGTCACGCCGGAGGATGCCATCCGCATCGCCATGGCGCGGCAGTAAACCGAGTCGTGCCCGGCAGTCCACACTGGGCTGCCGGCCACCTCGCTAGAGGAAACTCTAGAAGGAGACCACAAATGAACTACGTTCGCGCGATTCTTTGCGGAGTACTTTTGCTGGGAGGAGTGATCGGAGTGGCGCAGACGACAGTGATTCGCATTGCACCGCCGCCGCCGGTCCGAGTAGGGGTGGTTGGAGTTGCACCGGGACCAGGCTATGTCTGGGTTGGCGGATACCAGCGTTGGAATGGAACCGGGTACGTGTGGGTGGCTGGACATTGGGTTCGTCCGCCACGTGCCGGTGTTGTCTGGGTGGCTCCCCGTTACACTCAAAGCGGCGGCGTCTGGGTTTTTCATAAAGGATACTGGCGCTAGCAAGATCAAAAGAAACGCACGAGCCCCTCTTTGCGTGCTGCTCCGGGACCGGCAAGTGACTCCGGTTGTGCGCGGGAGCAGACTGGCTGGTCCATCCCCACGTACCCGCTGCCCCGCTCCCGCGAACTGTCAGTTATGACAGTTACCGATTCGCGCGCGTTCGGCCTAGTCTACTTCTGAAACGACGTCCCAGACTGGTAACCAGGTCCGGTTGCCGTCACAAAGACCGTGCAAAAATGGCTTCCTTGACTAACGATATCCGGCCAGACAACGCACCACCGTGCTTCCATCTGCTGGCGAAGCCGAGCGGGTCCACTTGCAACATCGATTGCACCTATTGCTTCTTCCTGTCCAAGGAAGCGCTGTATCCAAACGAAAAGAATCGGATGTCCGAGGCCACGCTCGAGGCCTACATCCAGCAACTGCTGGAGTCGCACCGCACGCCCACGGTAACCGTGGCGTGGCAGGGGGGCGAACCGACTCTGATGAAGCTCGAATTCTTCCGGCGCTCTGTCGAGCTCGTCGAAAAATACCGCCGACCCGAGCAGATCGTGCAACACACTTTTCAGACTAACGGCATCCTTCTCGAAGATGAGTGGTGTGCCTTCTTCAAGGAGCACAATTTTCTCGTCGGCTTGAGCGTCGACGGCCCGCGCGAAATCCACGACACGTACCGGCTGGACCGCACCCAACACGGCACCTTCGACAAGGTGATGAAGGGCTGGAAGCACCTGCGCGACCACGGCGTTGAATTCAACATACTGTGCACGGTCAACGCCGCCAACGAAAAACACGGCCGCACCGTCTATCGTTTCTTTCGCGACGAGATGAAAGCGAAGTGGGTGCAGTTCATCCCCATCATCGAGCGCGCCACCGAACAGACGATCGACATCGCCAATCTCGGCTGGAGCGAACAGCCCAACCGCAAGCGCCTTCTCTATACGCAGGACGGCAACCTCGTAACCAAGCGCTCGGTCGGAGGCGAACAGTATGGCCGCTTCCTCGTGGATATCTTCGAAGAGTGGGTGCGCCACGACGTCGGCGAGGTTTACGTCCAGATTTTCGACGTGACGCTCGAAGCTTATTTTGGGCGCCATCTCCTGTGCATCCACGCTCCTACCTGTGGATATGGCCCGGCGCTCGAGTACAACGGCGATGTTTACTCCTGCGATCATTTCGTCGAACCGCGCTATAAGTTGGGCAACATCCATGAAACACCTCTGGTGCAACTTGTGGCTTCTGCTCAGCAGCGCAAGTTCGGCGATGACAAACGCGATTCCCTCACCCCGCAATGCCAGCGTTGCGAAGTCAGGCATCTTTGCAACGGGGGCTGCCCGAAGGATCGGTTTGCAGTCTCGGTCGATGGCGATCCGGGACAGAACTACCTCTGTGCGGGCCTGGAGTTGTTTTTCAAGCACACCCGTCCCGCGATGCAGACGATGGCGCAGCTGCTGCAGCGGGGCCGTCCGCCCTCCGACGTGATGGCCCTGACCGCGGCCGAGGACGAGAGAGGCGGGCCCTATGCGCCCTGTCCCTGCTTAAGCGGCAAAAAGTTCCGGTTCTGCCACGGCAACCTTGAACCGCAATCGCCGTTCAGTGGGCTAAATCTCGCGCCGGTTGTGCCGCAGGATGGGCAGGGTATTCATATGCACACCGAACTCACGCCCCGAGCATCGTCCGGCGGCGTGCGGGGAGTAACCAAGTGACGCTTCGACGGCGTAATTCGGCTTCCGATGCGTTTTTCACCGGCTCAGCCGGCAACCGCAACACAAATTCAGCTTAAAGGAAGGAATAAATTATGGCCACAAAGCAACCGAATATCCTGATCCTCTGGGGCGATGACATCGGCATTTGGAACATCAGCCACTTCAGTCACGGCATGATGGGCTACCGAACACCAAACATCGACCGCGTCGCCAAGGAGGGTGTGAGCTTCACCGACTACTACGGCCAGCAGAGCTGCACCGCTGGACGCGCAGCCTTCATCACCGGCCAGAACCCGCTCCGCACCGGCTTGACCAAAGTCGGAATGCCCGGCGCTACTCTCGGCCTTCAGCCCGAAGACCCGACCATCGCCGAAATGCTCAAGCCGCTCGGCTACGCGACCGGTCAGTTCGGCAAGAACCATCTCGGCGATCGCAATGAATACTTGCCAACCGTGCATGGATTCGACGAGTTCTTCGGCAATCTCTATCACCTCAACGCCGAAGAAGAACCGGAACTGCCCGATTATCCGAAGGATCCTAAGTTCAAGGCGGCCTTTGGACCCAGAGGCGTGATGCATTGCTTCGCGACTGACAAGGATGACCCGACAGTTGATCCCCGCTTTGGTCGAGTAGGCAAGCAGACGATTCAAGACACCGGCCCACTGACCAAGAAGCGTATGGAAACCGTCGACGAAGAGATCACCGCGGCTGCTATTGGCTGGATCGAAAAGCAGGCTAAGGCGAATAAGCCCTTCTTCTGCTGGTACAACTCGACAGCGATGCACTTCCGGACCCACGTCGCCCCTAAGAACATCGGCAAGAGCGGGCAAGACCCTTACAGCGATCGGATGGTTGTTCACGACGAGCAAATCGGCCAGATACTCGACAAACTCGATCAGTTGGGTATCGCCGATAATACCATCGTCATGTACTCCACTGACAACGGTCCCGAGAACGACACCTGGCCGGATGGCGCCAACACGCCGTTCCGCGGCCAGAAGGACACGAACTGGGAGGGCGGCTGGCGCGTTCCTGCGTTCCTGCGCTGGCCCGGCAAGATCCCGGCTGGCTCGGTGCTGAACGGCATCGTTTGCCACCAGGACATGCTGCCGACACTGGTGGCAGCGGCAGGCGATCCAGACGTAAGCCAAAAGCTCTTAACCGGCTACAAGGCCGGGGACAAGACCTTCAAGGTGCATATCGACGGCCTCAACCAGTTGCCTTATCTCACCGGCCAGGTGAAGACGAGCCCCAGAGAATCCTTCTTCTACGTCAGCGATGACGGTGGCATCATGGCGCTCCGTCACGGCGACTGGAAGTTGGTGTTTGAAGAGCAGCGTTGCAAGGGGACCTTGCAGAATTGGGCAGAGCCCTTCACCAAGCTGCGCCTTCCGCATATGTTTAGCTTGCGTCGGGATCCGTTCGAGCGCGCGGATTTCAACTCCAGCGCTTACTGGGAGTGGATCGTCGATCACGCCTTCCTGCTTTACGGCGCGCAGGCAGTCGTGGCGGCACAGATCGACAACTACGTGAAGTACCCACCGCGCCAAAAGCCTGCCTCATTCAACCTCGACGCGGTAATGGCGCAACTGGGGCCTGCGATCGAGGCGTATAAGAAAAAAGAAGCGGCAGTAGAAGCCAATCATGGCGTTTTGGTCGGCAAGTAGTTAACAAGACCTGTCGAAGGGGTAGGTCGCAAGACCTCTTCTTCGAAAAGGCTGATAGACACTCTTCCCCGGCGGGACCACATGCCCGCCGGGGAACTTTTCACACTCCATCGCCAGTCATCGCAGGGGCGTCAGCCTTCGTAGGCTCATGTCCGCCAACGCGACCGCGTTTAGTCGAAGTCAACCAAAATAAGTGGAGATGCAAATGAAAGTTTTATTGGTGATGGCGTGTGTTTTCCTGGCGTCGGGATTGTTCGCCGACGATTGCACCACCAACCTGCGCGGTCAGACCGTCTGCAGAAATGGCAACACTGCAGCTGCAGTCAACCCTAATACGGGCAATGCTGCTGTCGCCCACAAGAATTCGAACGGAGTGACCACCACTCAAACCAGCAACGGCGGCGAAGCCAAGTCCAGGAACGGAGTGGGCGTAGCCGAAGGCGCGAATGGAAACAAAGCGGCGGTCAACACAAGAACAGGCAATGCAGCCGTCTCCAGCAAGAATCAAAACGGGGTGGCAACAACCAAAACGAGCAATGGCGGCGAAGCCAAGACCAAGAACGGTATGGGCGTAGCCCAAGGCCCTGGCGACACGACGTGCGCTAAGGGCAAGAACCATGAAGGCTGCAAACAAGTTAAGTAAGCAAATCAAGTAAACAAGTAAAGTAAACTGCTCACGCAGATTTGCCATGAACGCAGAACACCTCTCGCCAGCGCTTGGTGTAGCAGAAGAGGTTCGGGACTTCTACGACCGTTATCCCTATCCTCCACCGGTCGAAAGCCTGGAAAAATATCAACGCCTCTGGCAAAACCAGGAAAGACGCCGCGCCGACTATCATCTGTTTTGGCCCAACCGATCTTACAGAGAAGACCAATCCATCCTCATCGCCGGCTGTGGGACATCTCAGGCAGCCAAGCATGCGCTGCGTTGGCCCGCGGCTCAGGTTACCGGCATCGACTGTAGCGCGACCAGCGTGCGCTGCACTGAGAAGCTCAAGGAAAAATACAACCTGAAAAATCTTCGCGTGCACCAGCTTCCCATCGAGCAAGTCAACGATCTGGGGATGAGCTTCGATCAGATCGTGTGCACAGGAGTTCTCCATCACCTCGCCGACCCTGATGCGGGTCTCAGTGCTCTGCGCGGTGTGCTCAAACTGGATGGAGCGATGCATCTCATGGTGTACGCGCCCTATGGACGGGCCGGCGTCTACATGCTGCAAGAGTTCTGCCGACGGATCGGTATCCATGCCACCGATGCGGAAATTCGCGATCTTATGGGTGTCCTCAGCGCCTTGCCTCCCGGACATCCGCTGGAAACCCTGCTGAGACAGGCCCCGGACTTTCGCGATGAGGCGGCGCTTGCCGATGCTCTGCTGCACCCGCAGGACCGCGCCTATTCCGTCCCACAATTGTTCGACTTTATCGAGAAGGCAGGTCTGACATTTGGCCGCTGGGTAAGGCAGGCGCCTTACTCCCTTCACTGTGGTGTCATCGAAAAGATTCCGCAGGCTGCCCGGATGGCACGGCTGTCCCTGGCAGAGCAATATGCCGCTATCGAACTGTTTCGAGGCACGATGGCTCGCCATAGCGTGGTTGCTTACCGAAACGATAGCACCAGTCGCCGGAAGCAGGTTAGCTTTGCCGGTGACGCTTGGTTTGACTATGTGCCCATTCGAATGTCAGACACGATCTGTGTTCAAGATCGGTTGCCTCCTGGGGCCGCCGCTGTTCTGATCAACCAGACGCACACCTACAGGGATTTGTTCTGGCCAATTGGGTCACTCGAAAAGCAGTTGTTCGACGCTATTGATGGGGTCCGTGGCATCGGGGAAATCGTTGAAAGAACGCTGTCGTCCTCACCGCGAACAAGGAACCTCAATGTGGCGCGCACTTTCTTTGAACGGCTCTGGTGGCACGATCAGGTGGTGTTCGATGCATCACGCCAACGGGGCACTGTAGCGACAGTGTGAATAGCATTGTCGTTTAAACGAGCCGATGCCGAACTACGTTTGTCCGATCCCTCGTGCGGATCCGGACGCTACCTTGCCCCTTGTAAACCATGGCGGAAAGCCGTGCGACTGGCAGAAATGCCAGCGCTTGGGGCACCGGTTGCGGTCCCTTCAACTGGGGACACAAAAAGGCGATTCTGAGTGGACGCGTGGCATGACGAAACACTGTCTGTTCTTGCAGTCACTGAAAAACGTTCGCTCGCTTAAGCTTCAATCTTTCACAGTTATTGCAGCTACGATTCCGCGAGGTGCGTAGATGTTGACCAAAGACCGGGGTTATCTTTACTCGGCCGCCAGGGTCATCGGCTATTTCTTAACCTTAGCGATTTCGATCATCGGCGTCGCACAAGAGGGGCATTCGGACGATTTGGCGAAGGCATGCCAAAGCAAAAGCGGCAAGTGGTTGGAGAAATATTCGGAGTGTGAGTATGCAGACCGGCAGTGGTGCGCCGTAGCGGGAGGACGGTTCGACGAATGTGGGTCCGCTTGCCGCCATAACCCTGATCCTGTAGCTCCATGCACCATGCAGTGTATCCCCCTGTGTACTCTTCCCGCCGCCCAGGGGGCAAAACCGGACGCGGCAAATCCTTCAACGCTTGACCAGGCTAAGGACATCTTGCAAGGTGGCGCTGTCGCGGCGGCTAAGGTGAAATCAGGTAATCCTCAGGATAACAAAACAGCCAGTCAATCCACGCCATCCTCGACGCCGCAGGCATCGACATCCGCAGAGACAAAGACAGAAGCCGAAAAGACCAAGAAGGCTAAGAAGCAGTCACGCGGATCCATCGTCGCCGCTCCTCTTCCGCTTGTGAGCCCGGCGATTGGTCAAGGAATCATCCCGGTTTTGGGCTATATCTTCCCCTTTAGCAAGAACGACAAGGTTTCTCCTCCTTCGACCGTTGGCGCAGCCGGGCTGCTCACCAACAACGGGAGCAGGGGTTGGGGTGTGGGAGCGGATCTCTATATAAAACAGAACACCTATGAGATCACGTCTTTGTTCGGCAAGGGAAACATCGACTATAACTTGTATGGCAGCGGAATCTTCGAGGGACTGAAGCTGCCGCTGGTGCAAACCGGCCATCTTTACCGCGGGGAGGTTCTGCGGCGGCTCTGGTGGAAGATTTTTGTTGGGCCGAGATTCTGGATCGGGGAGTCCTTTGCCACGCTGAACACGAACGCCATTAAGAACCTTCCCCCACTTCCGCCGGGCTTCGGCATCCAGAACAACATGAGGGCTTTGGGGCTGAGAATGATTCGCGATACTCGCCGCAACCAGTTCTTCCCGACGGCTGGAGAAAAACTGGAATTCACATCCGACTTCTTCATGCAATCGCTGGGCAGCAAATACTCGTTTCAGGCGTACAGACTCACGTTCAACCAATACCATAGTCTCAGCAAGAATCAAGTCCTCGCCTTCGACTCGTTTGCCTGCGTCACCAGCGGCCAACCGCCTTTTTACGGCAATTGTATTTATGGCACGAGCAACGAATTGCGTGGGTATACAGCCGGCAAGTACTTCGATCGCTACATGTTCGCGGCACAAGTCGAATATCGCTTAACTTTGCCGTATGGCATTGGCCTTGCCGGATTCACCGGCGTCGGGGAGGTGGTCCCAGGTACGAGTCAGATCCTTTTTCGAAACAATCATTTCCTGCCCGACGTGGGTGGAGGGCCGCGCTTTGAACTGAGTAGGAAATATCACGTCAATCTCAGGGCGGACTTCGCCCGGGGTAGGGACAGTTGGACATGGAGCATGGGTATCGGGGAAGCATTCTGAGGAATCAGCAAGGTGTCTGTTTACAGGACGATCTTCCGTGTGCACTTAATTTCGACACCAACCCTAACGAACGACTGCCAGGTTTGATCTGTTAGTCCAATAGGGTCACACTGCCGCTCGCGAGGTCGTAATACGCGGCCACAACCTTTAGCTTGCTCTCCTTTACCAGCCCGGATACGACGGTTGAGGATTCGCGCAGAAGAGCCGCTTGTATCTTGGCATTCGCTTTGATTGCTGCCTCCAAATTTGACCCCGCCTGATCTACCGCAGGCTGGATATGCGGGTAGAGTGCGCTGATCTGCCCAGGGACCTCCTTAGCTTGAATCGTTGCCTTTACCGCTCCGCAACCGCCATGACCCATTACAAGGATTGCCTTTGTCCCTAACGCCGCCGCTCCGTATTCGAGGCTGGCGATAATCTCAGGGGTAACGACATTGCCCGCGACTCGGGTCACAAAGATGTGTCCGATGCTCTGATCGAAGATCAGTTCGACAGGGACCCGGGAATCGGCACAAGACAAGACTGCCGCGAATGGCTCCTGTTTTTCGATGGTGTTTTGCTTAAGGATCGCAAGGTCCTGTTCGAATGCGGTCAGACGGCCGGACGTGAATCGGCGGTTACCGTCTATTAGTTCTTGCAGCGCGGCATCGGGGCTGAGCTTGCTCTGCGCCAGCAGCGGGCTCGGAGTAAACTCCATGGCCGCCGCCCCAACCAAACCGGCCACCATCCCGGGCACGCTCATTTGCAGGAATCGCCGTCTTGACGACTCGTGGATCGAAGGCGGAGCTTGAGGGCTGATTTCGGCACAAGAAACCTGAGTTTGGTCTAGTCTTGAGCGACCCTTCCTTGATTCAAATGGAGTAGTCATACGCTTTGCGTTCCTTTCAGTCAACGTCCGTCGGTCGATCCCACTCGACCCGCAGGCTCTGAATTCTGCGTTTGTGGCTAAGGCAAAACTACTGGCAAAAATGACAGTCGGCCAACAAGTGCGAGGACAGCATGACTGCGAGCGCCCAGCTATTCGCTCACCGCTGTTAATTCTGCCAGTCGCCTCATCTCGTGTCATGGATCACACTTGATGGGCCGCTACCGCGAAAGGAAGAAACTATGAAGAGGATGATGCTTGTAGCCTGTTTCCTGTGTTGCAGCCTGTTCGCATTCTGTCAGGACCAGGGTGGGTCGTCGGTCGTCAACATCAACATCAGCATTTCCCGGTCGGTACCCGCCGTAAATTACTTGACGAATTCTTCCACGCGAATCGACTTCACAGGTACGCCTTTGCTGCCATTCGCCGTGGGGGACGCCAAAGTGGAGGACAAGAAAGGGCTGATGTCGGTGGATGCCAGCTTCTCGAAAATGTCAGCTGCCAGCCTGCTCGGACCGGAGTTCCTCACGTATGTGGTATGGGCGATTACTCCCCAAGGTCGAGCGAGCAACTTGGGTGAGCTGCAGCTCAATGGTGATAAAAGCAAGCTGAACGTGACGACCCGGCTACCAAACTTTGCCATGATCGTGACGGCCGAACCGTACTTTTCGGTCTCCGCGCCGAGCGAGATGGTCGTGCTGCAGAATGCGCCGCGTCAAGGCACCAAGGGTGCCACAACACCGGTGACAGCCACACTGTTGAATCGGGGCACGTACAGCGGAGCCAAGCTGGAGCCTTTCAGCATCGATCCCAAGGTTCCGCTGGCGGTGTATGAAGCGCGCAACGCGATCCGCATCGCCCAGGTTGAAGGCGCGGAGAAGTACGCTCCTGGCGCATGGGCGAAGGCAAGAGAAAGCGCGGCCCAGATGGAAGACTACCTAGCGAGAAAACAGAAGGATCCTGTAATTACTGCCGCCCGAAATGCCGCCCAGCAAGCCGAAGACGCACGTTCGATCGCGGTCAAGCAAGCGGCCGACGAGAGGATTGCGGCCGAGAAGCGTGCTCAAGCACAGGAAATGGCGAAGCAGCAGCAAGAAGCCGCGCAGCGGGAAGCCGAATTGAGTGCGCAGCGGGAAGCGGCGGCGGCGCGGGCCGCGGAGTCCGCTGCCCTCGCCGCACAAGAGGAGCAAGCCCGGGCACAGGCGGAGGCTGCACAGAAGAAAGCCCAGGAAGAGGCCGCAAAATCAGCTGCGGCCGCAACCCAGGCGGAGCAGGAACAGCAGCAGTTGCGCGCCCAGTTGCTCGCCCAGTTGAATTCCGTGCTGCAAACTGTGGATACACCACGCGGCCTGATGGTCACCATGGCCGATGTTCTGTTTGCCTCCGGTAAGTACGAACTCTCGCAGGATGCGAGTCTAAAGCTGGCCAGACTATCGGGCGTGATCGCGGCGCACCCTGGCCTGAAGCTGCGGATTGAGGGCTATACCGACAGCACGGGCGGCCAGGCTTTCAATCTTACGCTGTCCGGCCAAAGAGCGGATGCAGTACGAGCGTTCCTGGTGGAACAGGGACTGAAAGCGGAAGATGTAACATCTGCGGGAATGGGTCAGGAGAATCCGGTGGCTGATAATAGCACCGCCGCCGGCCGACAGCAGAACCGGCGGGTGGAGATCATCGTTTCCGGCGAGGCGATTGGGGCCAAAATCGGTCTATAGGCTGAAGACTGAGACCGAAAGGGAAAAGATGAGTAGTGCCCCAGTACCGAGATGCGGCGTTTGCCGTCAAGAATGCGCTTCTGGTCGGTGGGCGTCGCCATTAGAGGTATTTGCGCACTTGTTCAATTTTGAACAGACAGACGTTCTTTGGTTGATTTAGCCGAGGGTGCGAAAGTGTAGGTCCGGAGGTATATATGCGTTGTACGTCATGCGCTTCGGGCCATCACGTGGAATTCACGGCAGAAGTGAACATCCATTTCCGCGGCCTGCAAAATCTCGATAGACCGGGCGTCTTGGTGTTCCCGAACGTTGTTGTATGTTTGGATTGCGGCTTTTCGCGGTTTACCATCCCTAAAACCGAATTGGCGTGGGCTGTCGCCGCCGCGCAGACTAATGGAAGGTCAATCCGCAAGGGAGAGCCCGAGAGATCCCAATCTGTTGGATTTGACTGCTCTTGACTCGCCGCCGAGGCGTAGCAAAAGGAAAGGTTGACGCAGGGAAATTCTCGCAAGAGTGTGCGCTATAATCATCGGAAGACGTGCGCTATGTCACCACAGCCATGGGCGTGCTCTGGTAGGAAGGAAAATATCTTAATAAATAAGGTATGGACACAATGACTAGCCGTGTTCGCATTCTAATTGCCGACGACCACCATCTCGTGGCCGAACTGTGCAAACGACTTCTCGAAACGGAGTTTGATGTAGTGGGAGTCGTCAGCGACGGTCGCGCCTTGGTGCGCGCTGCTGGCGAATTGAAGCCGGACGTGATCGTGCTCGATATCGCCATGCCCATCCTCAATGGCTTGGACGCGGGGCGGCAAGTGAAGGAGATACTTCCCGCCGTCAAACTGGTATATCTGACTATGAATCCCGACGCCGATGTGGCCGCGGAAGCCTTCACCCGTGGAGCTTCCGGCTACCTACTTAAGACATGCGCTGCAGCCGAGATGGTGTTGGCGGTTCGTATGGTGTTGCGGGGCAAGACATATCTCTCTAAGTCTCTGTCACGCGACACGATCGATTGCTTGCGCTGGCAACACAAGAAGCTGGTCAAGGAAGACGAACGCCTGACCGACAGGCAGCTTGAAGTTCTACAATTGCTGGCCGAAGGCAAGGTGATGAAGGAAGTTGGCGACATCCTGCACATGACAACCAGGACGGTTGCGTATCACAAGTACCGCATGATGGAAGTGCTCGGGGTTAAGAGCAACGCCGAACTGGTTAAGTACGCCGTCAGGAACCACATCGTAGCCGCCTAGACGAAGCCGCGCGTCATCTGCAAACTGCTGCTGACAAACTGCCTGCCCTCAAGAAGTGCTTGCACAGCAGCCGGCAGGTCAATTGCCGTTCTTGTCTTTTCCACGTAGCCCTGTGCTCCAGAGCTGAGAGCTTCTTTATCGCCTCAGTAGATCCCTAAGATCGTCGATTCCCGTGAACATAGCTGCAATCCGTAGGATGACCTGGCTGTCATTTTTGCCAGTATGCGGGGCGGAGAAGTTTCCTTAGCATTCCCTCGTCACAAGCTTCTCGTTTACCAATCGAGCGAAATCGGCTCGTGCAAGTTCAAGAACGACAGCTACCGAAAGGACAATCTCATGGACTATCGTAGATCGATCGTAAGCTGCGCCGCGTTGCTGTGCATCGTCTGTGCCGGATTGGCGTATGCCGCGTCGAACGGGCAAAAAATCAAAATCACTGGGTTGATTACCGGAAGAGACGGTGAGAATCTGGTGGTGAAGACTCTCAAGGGGTCAACCAACGTGACCGTTGTGTTGGACGATGAAACCAAGGTTGAAATACCGAAAGGCTTGTTGAAACTCCGGCACTCGGAGCAAGCAGTCACCGCTCTGATTCCGGGCCTGAAGGTTGAAGTGGCAGGCGTGGGGACGGAAACTCGCGTGGTCGCCAAGACCATCAGGATGTCCAATGACGATTTACGGCTGGCCGAGACGATTCAGGCTGGCTTGAACCCGACGCAGCAGCAACAACAGGCCAACATGGCCAACATTGCCAGCAACAAAGAGGATATCCAATCCAATGAAGCTGCCAGCCAACAACGCAGCGCGGCGAACAAGGCAGACATTAACGCCAATCAGGCTGCGATTGCAGCAAATCAGCAGGACATTCAAGCTACTACCAAGCGCTTCTCCGAGCTTTCGGAGTATGACGTAAAGGCCGCTGTAACCATTAACTTCCGCAGTTCGAGCGCTACGATTCCGGATGATGAACTGAGTATGTTGGCGCAACTCGCCCAGACTGCATCTGGCCTGAACGGCTATATCATTCAGGTAAAGGGCTTTGCCGATTCGTCAGGCAATGCCGCCATGAACCAGCAGTTGAGCATGGATCGAGCCCAAGCCGTCATCGCGTATTTGCTGCAGAACTGCCATATCCCTCTGCGGCACATCGTGGCGCCGGGGGCAATGGGCGAAGCTGCTCCTGTAGCAACCAACGAGTCACCTGACGGGCGCGCAGAAAACCGCCGCGTGGAAGTTAAAGTGTTGGTGAATCGCGGGTTGGCTGGATCCTCGGGTAATTAGACAGCTTTTTGTTGGCACTGAACTTGCAGGTTCCGCGCTGCCTCGCGTTTCTGAGCACGACCCTCTGGCGTTGTGCTCAGCGACCGTAGTATCCGTGGCATAAGGATCCCCTGCGTCTTGTTTTGCGCAAGCCTCTAGGGCGAGTAACCCTTGTCCTCTCGCAGTCCGGTCTCGATCGACATCTTGTCGCGCTTGCCAGTTGCCGACAATCGAGGCCGGACGCAGTATCTTTCCGAATGGAGCGGAGCTATGGATGCAACGGAACAGGTCGTCTTCGCCTGGGCCATCGCAAAGGCTTCGCTGATCGTAATTGTTCCCCTCGGAATCTTGGTCTATGCCGCATGGGCAGGGGTGAAAAGTAGGGAGTAGCAGGAAACAGAAATTCCGACTGATGTAGACCGGCGATTGTAAGTCGATTCTCAACAATCTTCACCGTTCAGTCGGGCCTGAGGGGGCTGCACCGTCGACGCCGTTCATTCTTTTCCTATGGAAAAGAAAAGGTCCAACCCAAGACCAATGGAATCTACCTGATAATTCTTCTTCTTGCCCGTGTTGTTGTCATGCTCATAATAAGGATTGAACTGCACATGCTTTCCTACAGGAAGCTGACAGCCTGTATAAAGGGATGTGGTGCTCCATTTCCCGTACTGGCTTTCGTAGAAGGGCTCGGCTGCGACATAAGGGATCAGATGGTAAGAATAAATGGCAAAGGTTCTCTCCAGAGTGAGTTTGTTGCGATAGCGCCAGCTAAACACACCGCCTTTCCAGTCGAGGTCGGTTCGATTTCTATCCGTGATGAGAAATGCGGCTTTCATCGGGAAATTGGAAGTGGCAGCCACCAAGAGCCGATTTTCAGACGGCGCATTCGGAGCCGTTATATATCGGTATCCGATTTCGAGGATGAGAGGTCTTTGCTTGGCATCATCGAGATCGAAGGCGGTAATATTTTTCAGCCTGACCAAGGGTTTTAGGTAGAACTGGATGCTCGGTCCCAAGGTGGCCTGGAGCGAGTCACCGCCCTCGCGATCATCTTTCGCCTGGAAATAAACACGGACGTTCGGGTTGAGTTTGAGATAGGTGTCAATCTCCGGCAGGAACTGCACTGATTGCGCGTGCACAGAGGCGCATGTGAAAAGAAGGGAGAGCGTCAGTAGGACGAAACAGAAGATACTTTTTAGATGTTCTCGCATGGTTTTTTTCGGTGTAACCGTTCTTGAGTCTCAACGGACCCTCCGTCTTATGCAACCGACAATTCTGACAGGTGTGTTTCTGGTCGCTGCCATGTAGTTTGTCTAGGGGGCACACAGAAAGGATTCGTGGGCCCCTAGGGGACCCCATCAGGTCCTCCGCCAGCGTGTCGCAGAAGAAATTACAGTGTCGTGACGCTGCGTACTGGCCAATCAAGCTCCATGAAGCCCGTGGGCTCCGCTTTGCCAGGCTCGTCGAGCGCCAGAGGTAAAAAAATGCAGACTAGGAGTCTCTGTCATCGCAGTGCGCTTCGCCGGTGGTTTGCCTCGCTTATATTTCTCTTCCTGATGCTCGGCGGACTTTGCTTCGCGCGGCCCAAAAAAGACGTGATCCAGTTCACAAATGGCGACCGCATCACATGCGAGATTATCAAGCTCGAGAAGGGCTACTTGTACGTCAAGCTCGAGTATGCGGATGGTACGGTCGCAATGGACTGGTCCAAGATTGCTCGTGTTGAAAGTCCGCAGAGTTTTGTGGTCGCGGATAAGGAGGGAAAGCGCTACACGGGCAGCCTGCGGAGCGAGGCCGAGGGGAAATCTCCAGAGGAACTCGAGGAGCTGAAGGTGCACGTGACGGGAACCTCCACTAGCCAGGTAATACCAGCGAAAGAAGTCGTCACGATCGGCCGGACAGATACCAGCTTCTGGCAGAACCTGCACGGCGGACTGGACGCTGGCCTCAACTACTCCAAACAGCAAAGCCGCACACAATACAATTTCGATTCGAATACGATTTTTCAGCGCACCAAGTGGTCGGCTTCGACAAATTATCAGTCCAGTTTCAGCGGCGGAGGTGACATTTCCGATCTTCGCAATAGTCTAGGACTGGACGTCACCAGACAACTGCTATCGCCACGTAATTTTTATTCGGGACTTGCGGATTTTCTACAAAGCGAAGAACAACAACTACAACTGCGCACTACGTTCGGCGGTGCGGTCGGACGTGTGTTCAGCTATACCAACAACAGCTTCATTACCGCATACGGTGGCGCGGACTGGAACCGCGAGCGCTACACTTCCGAGGCGACTGTTGGCCGAACCGGGGACAGCGCCGAGGCGATCTTAGGGACCCAGGTGAATTTCTTCCGCTTCAAAACAACCAATATTCTCGCCAATGCGCGCGTTTATCCAAGCCTGACCGACCTCGGGCGCGTACGTTTTGACCTCAACACTTCCGTGAAGCTGAGGGTAGCCAAAGATCTGTATTGGAAGTTCGGCTACTACTTAAATTTCGACAGCCGCCCGCCGGAGAACCTGCCTAAAACCGACTATGGTTCCACTTCCAGCCTGGGATGGACGTTCTGAATAGGCTCCTTGCCGTCTCTGTCATTCCAGTGGCAAAACTGACAGTTGCCAGACTCAAGCCTCTCACGGACCATACTCCCGAGACCACAGGGTCTGCCCGCGAATGCGCCAAGGGGACCAATTAAGCGGGCATTTTGGATTGCCGACTGGGAATTCTACAGCCTGGCCAACTCACACTCACCAGGGCGGAGGAAATTATGCACAGACAAACAAGCATGGCAGGATTGGGCATTGGAGCCGCGCTTTTGTTGGGATTGTTGATGGCAGGAAGCTTTGCTGGCTTCGCGAGAGACAAGAATGAAACGATTGACGCAACGGCTTTCGGCACGGGCACCCAAATGGGGCAGAACATCGGCGTGACATTGAATATTTACGAGTTCTCCACTCCAGCCGACCGACAGATCCTTGTGCAGGCGTATCAGAAGGGTCAAAACCAGGCTCTGGTGAACGCGTTGCAGAGGATGAAAGCGGTAGGCCACGTCGAAATCACAGGCACGCTCGGCTATGACTGCTCCTTTATCAGATTGATTCCGACCGCGACAGGCCGAAAAATTGTCTTCGTCACGAATCGCCAGATTAGATTTGGCGAAGCGTTCTTTGACACCCAGTCTCAATCGTTCAACCTCACCGCTGGCATACTCGAAATTAACGACCAGGACAAGAGCAAGAGCTCAGGCGTCTTGTATCCGGAGGCTCAGCTTGTTCTCGACAAACAAGGGGAGTTGCAGTGGGATCTGAATCAGAACCCCTGGAGACTCGCTGACATCATCGATTGGAAAGGCACGCCCGGCGTGAACTAGCGAGGCAATACAGGCTCTATAAAAGCTGCTCTAAGGCAATTCTGAGTGACGGAACGGACCTCTTCATTAGGTGGAGTGGTCCTCGTGAGGTGCATTATGAAGGCTTATCGACGCTTTACAGTTACGTCTGCTGAGCTGTTTTTGGCGCTCCTGGTGTCATTGGGTGTTGCAGTTGCTCAGTCGAGCAACAAATATGCCTGCATGGAAGTAAATCCGGCGCAACTGTGTACCGCCGCTAACACGTGCGGATCGGCTTCTACTCCCTGCACAGTGGACGTGAAACGGACGTCGGATTCCGCGTCCGTTACTCCCAGCATTCCGAACGCTAAGGGTAATTCGCTTTTCTGTGTGAAGATTGGCACGAAGGTCACGTGGAATAGCACGGAAAAGGATAATGGTTTTGTCGTCGATCTCGGTCCGGCATCCCCATTTGATCCGTCGGGTGCCATCATTGGCGGCTCCGACCGCTCCGTTTCAGTGGTGGCGAAAAGGAAAGGGTGCTTTAAATATTCGGCGGGAGCTTGCCGATCGGGAGCGGCCTATGGGATGTGTGACACAGCCAATGCTCAGCTCATCGTTACGGATGACAAGTGAACGGCAACCGTTTCCGCATGGAGATAAGAAAATGGAGATGAGAAAATGATCCGAACCTTCGCAAAACAGCTTTTGTCAACGGCGCTATGCTTCCTGCTGGTCATCGTCGCAATTCCGTTTGAAGCGGGAGCTCAGCAACCGGCGCCAACCGGCTATTCCGGGCAAGGTGCGCCGCTGTCCCCTGAAGAACTACAACAATTGGTGGGCCCCATCGCGTTGTACCCGGACGCCTTGGTAGCCCAGATTCTTGGATCATCAACGTTTCCCGATCAGGTTGCTTATGCCAACACCTGGCTTCAGCAGAACCAAGGTCTGACCGGCACGGCGCTGATGCAAGCCGTTGATTATCAAAGTTGGGATCCCAGTGTAAAGGCGCTCACACAATTTCCTTCGGTGCTGCAGGACATGGCCAAGAACCTCAGTTGGACTTCCTCGCTGGGCGAGGCGTATCACACTCAGACCGCCGATGTCATGGCGGCGATCCAGTTTCTGAGGGCAAAGGCACAGGCTGCCGGCAATCTGAAATCAAGCTCACAGATTGTTGTCGTGCAACAGTCGCCGCAGACGATCGTGATTCAGTCGGCGAATCCGCAGGTGGTGTACGTCCCTGTATACAACCCCGCGGTCGTTTACGGCTATCCCTACGTGTACCCCGGCTATGTCTATGTTGCCCCACCCCCCTCGACTGCTGTGATTGCGTTCGGAGTCGGTGTCGCGGTCGGCGTGGCGATCAGCGGTGGATATGGTTGGGGGTATAGCAGCTGGAACTGTGGCTGGCACGGTAGCACTACGGTCGTGTATCACGGTGGCGCGTACTACGGAAACAGCGCCTGGCACGGCGGCTACTATGGCACGAGCACGTCTGTGTATGGTGCCAATGGCGCCGCGCACTATAGCTCTGGCTACAACCCCTCCACAGGGACTTACGCGCGCGGCGGCACGGCCTCCAACGGCTACGGCAGCGTCAGTGCCGGTCAAGCATACAACCCAAGGACCGGCGCTTCTGCCTCGACCGTGCAAGGGTCGAACGCTTATGGCAGCTATGGAGCCTCGACGGCCTCAAAAAACGGTACCACCGTGAATAGCCAGCATCAAACCAACGCTAATGGAACAACCGGTCAGATGCACAGTTCGAACGGTGCCTCGGCGTATGGCGCTACGGGCAAGTACGGCAACAGCGCTGCGGTTGGCCAGACTGCAAACGGCGACAAATACGCGAGTGCGAACGGGAACACGTACAAAAACACCGGAAGCGGATGGAGCGGAAACTCGAACAATACTCAGAAATCCAGCTCATCAGGCTGGGGTGGGCAGGAAAAAAGCGGCGGGTCATCGGCTTTTAGCAGCGGAAGCGGAGGCGGGTGGGGAGCTAGATCCGCGAGTGCCAGGGGTTCGGCCAGTATGGGCCGCAGGTGACTCCCAACCTGTAATCATAAACAGCATCAACTTTGACGACCGTGTCGGTGAAGTTCTTGCAAGTCGATATTTCGGAGGTTTCTTATGTCGCTCAAAACGCGCGGGATCACAATCGTAACTCGGTTACTCCTTCTTGCGCTAATCATTTCGTTTGCCGCCTGCAACAAGTCCGATAAGCCTGCAATTAAGGCATTTGCTGCGCCTGACGATGCTGGCAACGGACTTCTGGAAGCAGCAAAGTCGGGAGACCAAAATGCAGTGCTCGCAATTTTTGGTCCGGACTCGAGAGAGATAATCTTCTCCGGCGATGCCGTGCAGGACAAGAACACCGTGGACGCCTTCGTGGCAGCCTACGGAGTAATGCACCGCTGGCGCAAGATGCCCGATGGAGGCCAGATTCTAGTGGTCGGAGCTGATAATTTTCCCTTCCCGATTCCGCTGAAGAAAAATCCTGCTGGACAGTGGTTCTTTGATACGGCTGCGGGAAAGGATGAGATTCTGGCGCGCCGAATTGGCCGGAATGAACTGGCAGTCATCGACATTTGTGGAGCACTGGCCGACGCGCAGGCCGAGTACTTTTCACAGGCTCACGATGGCGGAAGCACGAAACAATACGCCTTGAAGTTCATCAGTGACACCGGCAAGCAGAACGGATTGTACTGGGAGTCGCCGGAAGGCCAACCCAAGAGTCCGCTCGGGCCGCTGGCGGCATTTGCCACCGATGAAGGATACAGCGTGAAGCCGGACTCGCACGTGCCCTTCCACGGCTATAACTTCCATATGCTCAAAAGGCAAGGCAGTCACGCCCAAGGCGGTGCGAAGGACTACGTCGTCGATGGGAAAATGGTCGGTGGATTCGCCTTCGTTGCCTATCCGGCGGGATACGGTAATTCGGGAGTGATGACTTTCATCATCAACCAGGATGGCATTTTGTTCCAGAAGGATTTGGGGAAGACCACAACCGAAACGGCAACCGCTATGACTGAATTCGATCCCGGTGACGGCTGGAGCCCGGTGGAGGAATAAAGGTTCATTTTTTGCCCGCGGCAAAGGAAAATCTTTCTGGCATTCCTTGAATCGACGGTGGGATTGTGTCCTTTTCCGATTACTGCGGGCACAATCGTCCAACGGCTCTTTGTTTCTGGTTGAGGCTGTTCGACCCGCTTACCATATGAACCATATCCTCGACTATCCACTTCTTGTTTTCGCGTTATCGTTGTTCGCGCTTTACCTCTCGGCATTGACTGGCGTCTTGCTCAAGAAAGGTCGGCCGGTGAGCGAGGGCGACCGGGAAGACACAACTATAGTGCAAAGCGCCGCTCTAACGCTCCTCGGTCTCCTGATCGGCTTCACTTTTTCGATGGCCATCAGCCGCTATGAACAGCGCAAGAACTACGAAGAGGCGGAGGCAAACGCGATCGGTACGGAGTACGTCCGCGCCGGCCTGCTGCCTGCCGCAGACGCCGCGAATGTGCGAGAGTTGCTGACGAAATATCTCGATCAACGTCTTCTGTTCTATACCACCGGCTCTTATACCACCAGCGATCGCCAGGCGCTTCGGCAGATCGACATCAAGACCGCTGCATTGCAGAATGAGCTGTGGTCGGTTGTCCAGGCTCGCGCCGGGAGTGAGCCCACACCAGTGTTGGCCCTCGCGGTCGCTGGCATGAACGATGTATTGAACTCACAGGGCTACACGCAGTTCGCCTGGCGGAACCGGATTCCCTCGGAGGCTTGGATTTTGTTAGCAATCATCGCCATTGGATGCAACCTGTTATTCGGCTATGCCGCACATCGAACGAGCATCCTGTTCATAGTCTTGCCACTTGCAGCGTCCCTTTCGTTCTTTCTGATCGACGATATTGATAGCCCCCGCGGCGGCTTAATTCGAGTGCAGCCGCAAAACCTGCTTAGCCTCTCTCAGAGTCTGCCCGCACATTAAGGTCGCAACCAAGAAACGAGGTCATGCGTGAATCGCAAAGTCGTGGCTATCGCGATCGTTCTCGCGGCCGCTGCCCTGCTCTTCGGCAAGGCCAGCAAGCTGGTGTTCAGCTGGAAGAATCCTAACTACTCTCCCACAAAGAAATTTCATCGGGTGCTGGCATTGGGTCTCAGCGACAGGACAGCGATTCGTGCCGACTTCGAGGACGCCTTGGCGGCAGAGCTTGACAACGCAGGGTTCGAGGCGGTGCCGGGGAATGCGATTCTGCTCCGCCCGCAGGGAACGCAACTTGATCTCAATACCTTGAAAGAACAGATCCGGGCAAACCAGATCGAAGCAGTGGTGGTCTCTCGCCTGATCAAGGTGGACGATACGGTCACCTACATTCCGGGCGTAGCGTATGGCGTGCCCTTTCCTTACTACAACACTTTCTACGGCTACTACGGCACGCTTTACCCGGTAGTCTACTCACCCGGCTACCTGCAACAAGAGAAGAAAGTGCGGATTGAAACCAATCTTTATGTCACGTCTACCCCCGAAGGACAGCTGGTTTGGACCGGTATCACCGATACCGTCAATCCCTCCAATGTCGAGAAAGCAATCAGAGGATTGGTCAAGCTTGTTGTGACAAAGATGCAGAAAGAGGGAGTATTGTAAGTCCGGCTTTGACTGCTGGGCCGGTTCTCTACTTTGGCCATCCTACCCAGGAATACTGCCAAGCAAACGAAACGTTGTGGAAGTCGCCCCTAAATCGGATGTAGTCGCCGTGGCTGTAGCCGAATTTCAGAGACTGCCGTTTGCTGACGGGGACGGAAACAGTACCTCCGATACGGGAACTCAGCTGCAGTGTGTTGGTGTTTTCTACGCCGTTTTGGCTGGTGCGCCCTCCAAACCAGAAATTACCGTCGAACGATGCCCAAAGTCGAGGCTTTACATCGTAGCTGAGATGTCCCTCGAATGACCCGATCGGGTTTTCCCATTGGGATCTCGTTCCGGGATAGTACTGATTGCGAGAAAAGTAATCGTAGTTAGTGGTGTAAAGCCATGCCCCTCCGTAGGTATCGAGCACCCAGTTTCCCCACCGCCGAGACAAGCCAACTTCCGGTTTGAAGGCCCAGCGGTTGCCACCAAAGTTGACCAGTTTTGTCGGGTCATATTGACCGGTCGGGGCGACCAACTTGAAGCTTACTCCCACTAAAGTTTTCTGCCGCCATTTGCGCATCTCTCGCGCATCCATGGCCGGGCCGCCTTTCAGATTCACGGCGAAGCGGAACATGGAGTCCAACAGCCCAGACCGGTACACATTGGTTTGGGTACTTATCAATGTCCCCTGAAAGTTCCCAATCCCGTAGGGCAGGGACGCCACGACATTGGCTGAACGCCCGAAAAAGCTTAGGGAATGATAGAAAGCGAAGGACGGCACACTGATGGTGGCGGACGCATTGGTGATGGGCACTGCGCCAGCGAACAGGACGTTGCCATCATAAAAAGAGTAGGTTAAGGTGACCGCGTTGGAATGTACCGGAGTGATGACATACGCTCGCGGAGCGAGATCCTGCGCCCAAGTGAGTGACAGACTACATTGCGCGATCACTGCCGAAAGCAGGAAGCTGAAAAGGAAATGCATGGAGGTTCCGAAACCACCCACCAGAAGGTATGCTGGCAACCGGAACGGAACCCCGACCTGAAACTGGGCTTCTTCTGACTGGTTCCAGTGGGCGTGCGGTTTTCCTACGCCCTCCTCCTGATCCGAGTTATTATGTTAGGCGCTCGCGCCCGTCGGACGAACTGTCAACACTGACAGTAGGGGAAAGGCGAACCTCACCGCACTATAAGAACGTCATCGTCATCTGAATTCATGCGGTTTTGGATCGCGACCCAACGTGACCTCGGTCACTGCGTTAACGGGTAGACAGGCGAAGATAAGGTTGGTTATTGCAGGAGCGCCCTGGATCTGATCCGGATCGAAATGAAAGTGTATTTAATACGTTTTACCGCTCGAAATCAACGAAGTTTTGATGCCGGTGTCACCGCGTTCCGGTCTGCTCTGCTCTACGTCCTTTTTCTTGGCTTAGTTCAATCGAACGCGGCCGCAAAGGCTGCTCCCACTCCCCGGCCAGCACGACAACAAAGCGAGGTGCTTTTCCTATCCTCCGCCGATCCGGACTTGCCCGACATCGCGGCCTTGGTTGAGCAGACCGAGACCCACATTCTGGATAGCTCCAACAAGCCTGTTCACTTTAGCTTTGAGTACCTCGAGTCTTCTTCATCTTTTGAGGACCCTCCGCGCAGCCGGGCAACGGCTTCGTATCTTCTCCAGAAGTACCGCGGACAGACCTTCGACTTGGTGATTGCCATCGACGAAGACACGGTAGAGTTTACGGAAAAGATTCGAGCGAAGGTGTTCCCTGACGCGGCGCTCTTGTTCTTTGTGACTGAACCTCAGAACCCTTCAATCTGGCTCAAGCAAGAACCGGGTAGGACCGGTGTCATGCGGAAGTTGGATTACCTGTCCACGCTGCAGCTGGCTTTGCGGCAAAACCCCGGCACTTCCCACGTAATCGTGATTTCGGGTTCGTCGGACGACGAGAAACGCGGGGCACAGATAGCGCACGACCAGTTTCGCGGGTATGAGTCGAACCTGGAGTTTCAATATTCAACCGATCTAAAGTTCTCAGAACTGGGACCTCGGCTGGAGAACGTGCAGCCTGACAGTATCATCGTGTTCCTCGATTTCGTGACCGACTCCCAAGGCGAGCAGTTTATTCCCGCCCGCATTCTGCCAGCTATTGCCAAAACGGCAAACAGGCCGATTTACGGAACGTTTTCCTCCGTCGTGGGCGCGGGAGTGGTGGGAGGAAGCGTAGCGGATCTCGGCGAGGTGGGGCGGATCCTGGGAAATGATGCGGTGCGCATTTTGAAGGGTGAGAAGCCGGAGAACATCGCGGTTGCCACCGGCGATTTCCAACACTTTGTAATCGACTGGCGTGAACTGCATCGCTGGGGAATCCCAGAGAGTGACATTCCCAAGGAAGGCGAGGTTCGCTACTGGCAATACTCCCCATGGGAACTCTACCGGTGGAGAATCCTGGGGCTTTCCGCGCTTCTGCTGGCCGAGACGCTACTGATTGTCTTATTGCTTCGAAATATCATCCGGCGAAAGCGGGCTCAGGAGACACTGCGTCGGAAAGAGGAAGAACTCGCGGAGGCGCAACACCTTGCTCGAGTGGGCAGCTGGCTTTGGGATCCAAAGAACAAGGCCCTCACCTGGTCGGAGGAGCTTTATCGCATCACCGGACTTGATCCCAGCTTGCCCCCGCCATCCTCTAAGGAATTCGCACAGCTCTTCACCCCCGAGAGTTGGAGTCAATTAAGTACCGCAATGGAGCAGGCGTTGCAGTCGGGCTCGATTAGAGAACTCGATGTGGAATTAGTACTTCCAGATGGCAGGCACAGGTGGGTCACTGCTCGTGGTATGGCCGTGCGCGATGCCAGCGGCCGTGTCAACTACCTTCGCGGCACAGCCCAGGACATCACCGAGCGCAGGCAAGCGGAGGAGGCTCGATCCGGGCTTGCGTCGATTGTGGAAACCTCGGACGATGCAATCATCTCCAAGAATCTCGATGGCATCATCGTGAGTTGGAATCGGGGCGCAGAGCATATTTTCGGATTCAGTGAAGCGGAAGCGGTGGGGCAACACATTATGATCCTTATTCCGCCCGAGCTTCGGGAGGAAGAGAAAACCATTCTGCAAAAGACAAGAGCGGGCGAGAAACTTGAACACTACGAAACGCTCAGAGTGACCAAGGAGGGGAAGGAGATTGACGTCTCGTTGACCATTTCTCCGGTGAGAGACGCGACGGGCAAGATCGTAGGCGCTTCCAAAATCGCACGCGATATCACCGCGCACAAACGAACGCAAGAGGAACTGAAGAAGTCTGAAGAGAGGTTTTCCAAGGCCTTTCGGCAAAGCCCCATGGCGTTTTCCCTCGTCAGTGCCAAAACTCATTCTTATCTGGATATCAACGAAACCTTCGAAAGGATTTTGGGATATACGCGCGCCGATGCGATTGGAAAAAGCGCCCTCGAGTTAGGGCTCTGGGTGAATCCTGCCGAACGGGATCGGCTGAATCAGAAGTTGGAATCTGAGGGTTCCCTTCGCGATGTGGAATGTGAATGGCGCACCAAAGACGGCCGGATTCTAATCGCGTCAGTGTCGGTAGAGTTGATTGAGATCGACGGTGAGCCGTGTTTCCTTGCGGTAGTAGCCGACGTCACCGATCGCAAGGAAATCGGGGAAAAACTGCAGGCCAGCCAAGATCGGATGGCCGGCATCGTCGCGTCGGCAATGGACGCCATCATCGCGGCGAATCACGAACAGAAGATCGTCCTGTTTAACGCCGCTGCCGAGAAAATGTTTGGCTGCTCGACGCAGGATGCGATAGGCAATTCCATCGAACGCTTCATTCCCCAACGCTTCCGGGCCGCTCATAGCGAACATGTTCGCCGCTACGACGCGACCGGCGTGACCAACCGCGCTATGGGTATCGTGGGTGAGTTGTGGGCACTGAAAGCAAATGGCCAGGAATTTCCTATCGAGGCCTCCATTTCCCAGGTAGAAGTCAGCGGAAAAAAGCTGTATACAGTCATCGTCCGGGACGTTACTGAGCGGCGATTGGCGGAAGAAGCGGTGCGAGAAAGCGAAAGGCGATTCCGGCTGATGGCGAACACTGCTCCTGTGATGATCTGGACATCTGGTCCGGACAAGCGGTGCGACTATTTCAATCAGCCATGGCTCGACTTCACCGGCCGGCCTCTGGCGGCGGAGCTTGGGAGTGGTTGGGCAGAAGGGGTCCATCCTGAAGACCTGGCGGTGTGCCTGGATACCTACACAAAGGCGTTCGATGCACGCCAACCCTTCGAGATGCAGTACCGGCTCCGGCGGCACGACGGCGAATACCGATGGATCTTCGATGCAGGTGTGCCGAGATTCGGCGGCGACCATTCGTTTGCCGGCTACATCGGCTCTTGTATCGATATCACGGATCGCAAGCTCGCCGAGGAAGCTCTTTCCGCAGTCGGCCGAAGGTTGATGGAAGCACAGGAGGAAGAACGAAGCCGGATTGCGCGCGAATTGCACGACGACATCAACCAGAGGCTGGCGCTGCTGGCGAATGGACTCCAGGAATCTGAACAGGCCATATCAGCGAATCACGACCTTTTGCAAGAGAAGAGTCTGCATGAGCTTTGGCAGCTCACCAACGAAATCGCGACTGACATCCAGCACATCTCCCATCGGCTGCATCCATCAAAGCTGCGCTACCTCGGGCTCGGAACAACTGCGCGCGATCTCTGCCGTGAGTTTTCCGCGCAGCACCAGATTGAGGTCGAATGTATGGTGCGCGATCTGCCAGAGAACCTCGACGATAACACGTCTCTAAGCTTGTTCCGCGTTGTGCAAGAATCGTTGCGCAATGTGGTCAAGCACAGCCGTGCCCGCCACGTAAAAGTGGAATTGATCTGTCAATCGAGTCTGGTTCAGTTACGTGTCTCTGACGATGGAGTCGGATTCAATCCGGAGGACGAACAACATAAGCACGGCCTTGGACTGGTCAGCATGCGGGAGCGTCTCCGTTCCGTAGGCGGCGAGTTTTCGATCTGGTCGAAGCCATCCCTTGGCACTCAGGTGGAAGGCCGTGTTCCCGCGACCGGGAGTCTTGTTCGTGAGGCCGAGAATCCCGCCGCTGATTGAGAGCCTAGAGCTGGTCATCGCCACCTGTCAATTCTGACAGTGGTCGCACTCCCCAAGTCCAAGTAACTTCTCAATTCATGAAGGTTGGTTTGCGGGCGGAAATGCCCCAGCAACCGTGACGGCGTCAATTTCCCCGCTCCGGGTGCAGCGCCACAGCACAAACCACTGAGAGGCGGATCGGTGCCGATTACAACCGTGCTCCTTGCCGACGACAATTCCTCTGTCCTTGATCATGTTCGCAAGGTGGTTGAAAAAGAGGAGGACTGCAAAGTCGTTGGCGCCGTATCCGACGGTTCAATTGTGGTCCGCGAATACCTACGGCTCAGGCCTGATATCATTCTGCTCGATATTTCCATGGGCGAACGAAACGGGATTGATGTCGCGCGACAGCTGCGAGATCTTGGCTGCAGCGCCAAGATCATCTTTCTCACCGTGCACGAAGACTCTGACTATGTGAACGCCGCCATCGGTGCAGGCGGCTCGGCCTACATTGTGAAGTCACGGTTGAACCTCGACCTGATGTCCGCTATCACTGCAGTGCTTTCCAGCAAGCTCTTTGTCTCGCCAACGTTGTTATATGCGCCCGGTGGAAATGGGAAGCGCTCGGTGTAAGCCCGAATGTGCTGGTTACGCAAACTCGAGCCTCTGCTGCTGATTTTTGTGATGCTCATGATCGCCCTTCATATAGCAGGCCGCATGCACCGGACGTGGGAGTAAGCAGGATATCGCGCGGCCGTTGCGGGCTTCAGGGCCAGGATTATGTGTCGTTTGTCTCCGGCCAACGCTCACAGTTCAGAGACTGTCAGAAATGACAGTTACGCCATTGTTCCATCCTGATTACTGTTCCATAAGTAAAAGGTGGCCTGCCCCGGCTTGCTCAGTGCGCAGAGTGACCAGAGGCTAGGGTTCTTTGACCGGTTGAGACAGGGCAGCGATGGGCACGCCAGGGTGAACCGGAATGAGTGGGTTACGCAACCTCGAGCGTTTGCTGCTGATCTTCGGTGTGCTAATGGTCTCGCTTTATCTTGCAGCCCAGCTTCACAGGATCGTCTCGGTAGACGTGGAATTGCAGCAGTTCAAGGATCAGCAAGCAGCGTCCGCGGACGAACCTCATGGCGTGGCGCTGAAGAGCGCAACTCCGAACGTCAGTTTGTGGTCGGGGCAGCGTATCAGGGATTACCGGGAGAGCCTGACGGCACATTTTGCGCCTGCCATCGCCATTCTCCGCATACCCAAGATTCGCCTCGAAGTTCCTGTACTAGCAGGAACCGACGACCTGAGCTTGAACCGGGGAGTCGGGCATCTGGCGGGTACCGCCAATCCCGGAGAGAACGGCAATGTGGCGATTGCGGGACATCGAGATGGTTTTTTCCGCGGATTGAAGGACGTCCGTCTGGGCGACAAGATTGAAATAGATGCACTGGGACGGCCGGAAACATACGTTATCGATCGCATTACCATTGTTGATCCGAACGATGTTTCGGTGCTGAAGCCAACTCCGCTGGCGTCACTGACGCTAGTGACTTGTTATCCGTTCTATTTCGTTGGTAGCGCGCCAAAGCGTTATATCGTGCACGCAGTTGTCGCTAATGCAGTTCCGGCGAACGCGAATGCCAGCAGGCAGTTGCGTTCTGAGTAAGAAGCCATTGACCACCGAGCAAAAACGAGCAGAAGGATCTGGATTTTCGATTTTGGAAAACAACATGGAGAAACGGCTATGAATTCAAGAACAGGTTGGACACGTGCATGGTTCGCGCTTGCGGTGGGGGTCATTTGTTTGGCCGTTACCCTGGGTGCGCAGGTGCAATCAAGAACGAGTACAGAGGGCCAGAAAGCCACGATTTCTACTCAAGTCGAGCGCGGTGAAGTGGTTTACATCTCGGGCAACGACTTGATCGTCAGGATGGAGGATGGCACCATCCGGCATTTCCCCAATGTGCCGGAAAGCGCTAGACTCACCGTGGATGGCAAGCAACTCGGGATTCATGATCTGACCCCGGGCATGAAACTTCAACGCACCATCACCACCACTTCAGTCTCCAAGACGATCACCACCGTGCAGAGTGTGACGGGAAAGGTGTGGTCAATCAATCCGCCACTTAGCGTGATCCTGACTCTTGCGGATGGCAGCAACCAGCAGTTCAAAATTCCGAAGGGCCAGAAGTTTAACGTCGATGGACAGATGGTCGATGCCTGGGGCGTCAAGAAGGGAATGACCATTTCTGCCACCAAGGTCGTGGAGGTCCCCGTACAGTCAATTACCGAGCAACGAAACGTAACCGGCACTGCGCCGGCACCGGTGGTTGCGGCGGCCCCACCGCCGCCACCTCCGCCGCCCGATCAACCGATTCTGATTGCGGTTGTCGAAGTTCCGGAGTCGCCAGCGGAACTGCCGAAGACTGCAAGTCCGCTACCGCTGATTGGACTGCTGGGTCTTCTGTCATTGGCTTCTTCGCTCGGTTTGCGATCGGCTCGTACGCGTCGCTAACGGCACGGGAAGGAAAATGCTGAGAGGTCTTGCACAGAACAAGGCTTACTCCGCATCGGAAGCACGTCCCAACTCGCGGAGTTGTCGGCTTAACAGTCGGCGACTCCCCCTTTTCTTAGCTGAATCGGCGCTTCCACCGTGACTGGCATTTCTGCCGGTAGCCCGCGGAGCTCAAGCAGTGAAGATGATAGTCACCATTGATGCAGCGAGTGAAACAGCTCGCTGGTCTTGGGGTGAGCCGCGGAACACGAGGCTGATAAACCGGGACGTCGCTGGCATTGACCCAAAGAGGAGACGCGAAAAATGAAACGTATTGCAATGGTTCTGCTGGCTGCTTGCTTGGTCCCTGGTGCCCGCGCGCAGGCTCCCCCGGGAGCGTGGTCTCCAGCGAAGAGCATTGGCATGTTCGCTTATCCAAGGAACAACCAGCCTCCCGACCAGCAGCTCAAGGATGAGAGCGATTGCTATGGTTCGGCGCGTCAGAATACGGGTATCAACCCGCAGACTCCGCCACCCGCGGGCCCGACCGCACAGCAACAGCAGGCTGCTCAACAAGAGGCCGCGCAACAAGCAAAACAAGACGTAGGGAAAGGTGGAACGGTGAAGGGTGCTGTGGGAGGCGCCGCAGGAGGAGCTGCGATCGGAGCGATCGCTGGCGACGCGGGGAAAGGCGCAGCCATCGGAGCCACTGTGGGAGCGGTCGCTGGCAGACGCAAACAGAGGACGGCCGAGAAAAAGGCTGAGCAACAGGCGGTTCAACAGACGGCTCAGGGCGAACAACAGGCCCAGGCGCAAGCCATGGCTAGCTATCAAGCCGGCATCGACACGTTCAAGAGAGCTTTTTCTGCCTGCATGGATGCCCGTGCATATTCCGTGCAATGACACCGACCACTCTTTCGAAATGGACTAGATAGGAACTCAATTTGAAGACCGACAGGAGAGATCTTATGCGGACGTTAATGGCGATCTGTATTTCCTTGGCCATTCTAGGCGCGGTCGCTTTCGCGCAGACAGCCGAAGTCATCGTAAAACCTCTGACCGACACCGACATCCAACTAATGCGCTCGGACGTCCAGGCTGAAAGGAACCAGATCATTGCTGACACGATGAAGTTCAGCGATGCAGAATCCATACTGTTCTGGCCGATTTATCGAAGCTACATGCACGATCTACAAGAGATCGGTGACCGGCGCATTCAAGTGATCAAGGACTACGCGAAGAACTACGACAGCATGGACGACGCAAAAGCGAGGGACATGGTGCAGCGGATGATCAACGTTGAAGACGAAACCTTGAACTTACGCGAGGACTATTGGCCGAAGTTCATGAAAGCTTTGGGAGCGAAGCGAGCCGCAAAGTTCTATCAGGTGGATGCCCGGCTCACACTCATAATCAACGTTCAATTGACCTCAGCGATACCTCTGATCCCCTGACCGGAATTCGCAACCTGGCTTGCACGGTTGGCGTTGCCGGTCAGCGGCATCCATACACTGCGCGTTCGAGTTCGCGATGAAAACGAGGGTGAATGCGATGAGACAAAATCTGTTGAGTGCAGGGTTGATAGTGGTGACGCTTCTGGCCATCCCGAGGCTGGGCCCGTCACAGGCTGCGCAGCAGAACGGGACGCTCATGGTAAGTGGTCAACCGGGACAAGCGCCGCTTGTCCAGATGAGCGGCAAGTCCTATGTGGAAGTTGAAACACTGGCACGACTCACCAATGGCGCCCTCAGTTTCAAGGGAAGTCAAATTACGTTGACGCTGCCTGCCTCCGCCCCCAGCACACCGGCGGCAGTTCCGTCGGAAAGCCAGCCTTCGACTTCCGGATTCTCGAAGGATTTCATAAAGGCAGGGATTGAAGTAGGGTCCACGATCAGGGAATGGCGTGCAGCACTTATTAGCTCGGTCCAAAATGGATACCCGGTTACAGATGACTTCTTGGCCGGCTACCGTCGCCGAGCCTCTACGAACCTCAGACTGGCATCGGTAGCAGTGTCCACCGATTCTGATCGCAGCGCGTTTCAGTTGCTCAGCAATGAGCTGGATAAAATGCAACAGCTGAGCAATGAGGTTCTGGACGCGCGTCAAAACATGAATTACATGTCCGGGAATGCACTGCGGGATGATCCTTTGAACCAGCAAATTCTGACTTGCGCACGCTCTCTCGCAGCCATGGCCGCCAGTGGCCAGTTTCAGGATGACGGGTCTTGTCGTTGATGGTCCGATAAAGATCGTCCGGTGCTCGATCTTCCAAGATAAGGCCTATGAGAACGGCGACGTTCATTTCAACGACGACATTTATGGACACGATGTCCACGCTCGCGGCCGCGCTTGCGAAGGGTTATCCGTACCCGCAATCTGGCGCCCACCCTAATTTCACGCCCAACTGCGAGTGCCGAATTACTGCGGCTGAGGTTGTTGCTTTGGTTGCGGTTTGGGGGCCGGCTTTGGCTGCGAAGTCGGCTTCTGCTGCGGCTGAGGACGGTTCTGCGGTGCAGCCGGTTTCTGCTGCGGTGCCGGCTTCGCCTGGGGCGGTGCCGGCTTCGGCTGGGGTGTCGGTCGCGCTCCTTCAGGCGCACTCGGTTTCGTTTGCGATTGCTCTTTGCCAGGAGTTGCAGGTTTCGGCTGCGCGGTCGGGCGGGTCGTGGCGGGCGGCTTCGAGCCGTTCGCTGGGGGACGATTGTTGCTCGGCGGTTTTGGCTGTCCCTGTGTCGGCGGCGTTGGTTTAGCCTGCGCCGGTGGGTTTGGTTCCCCCTGCGAAGGCGGCCTTGTCGAACTCGGCGGTTTCGGCGTGGGTTTAGCTATCGGCTGGGCCGGTCTGCCGGGTTTAGGTTGCGGCACTGGCGGCCGACCGCCTGCGGGCGGTCTATATTCCGGCGGGTTGTTTGGTCCCCAGGGCGGACGATTGGGCGGACGCGGCCCCGGAGCGGGCGGCCGATAGTTCGGCGGACGATAGTGCCAGTTGCCGCCGTATCCCGGACGGCTGGTATACGGAACCGGTCGCGGACGGTACCAGACGTTCGGCGGACGATAAGGATTTCCCCATGCCACCCAGACAGTCCGGTTGTAATAGACGCGGTGAGAACTCCATCCCCACCCCCATCCACTCCATCCCCATGGCTGGTTATTCACCAGCAGAGCGCCGATCGCGATTCCTGCTCCGAAACTGATCAATGACGTCGCCACCACGGTGCTCGTGCTGGGCGCAACATAGACGACGGTGGGGTTGTACACCGGCACATAAACTACCTGCGGGTTCGCTGGCTGAATCACATAGATCGTTTGACCGGCCGGCTGCTGCACTTCCACCTGCTGTTGGGCATTACTGCGCAACGCTCCGGCCGCATAAGCCTGAGCCCGTAATCGCTGAATCGACGCAGTGACCAATCCCTGATCCGCGGAAAATGCTTGCCCGATGGCGGCGTAATCGTCGATGTTCTGCGCCATCATGTCCAGCACCTGCGGAAAACTCGTCAGCGCGATGAATGCCGGATCGAATCCTTGTTGCTGCGCCGCATCGGTGAGAGCAGTGCCCGTCAGCCCAGAATTTTGCTGCAGCCAGTTATCCACGTCCAGAATTTCCTGCGGGTTCGTCGAGGCGGTTGTTATCAGCGCCAGCAGAGAATCAGGATAAAGCGCGACCGGAGCCAGTAATTGATCCAGTTGTTGTGGCGTAGGAGCCGACGTCTGCGCCGAGAGCAAAGGTCCAAAGTCTTGGGAAACTACCACTGCGACCAGTAAAACCATTGCCGTAAAACTAGGTTTCTGACGCATTGAATGCCTCGTGATGGCTGTGCTTGTCCAATTCGCTGCGATTATTGCTTTACCGCGCTGATGAGCGACAGATACGGACTGTCCAACGTCGACAAACTCCCGCGAGGTAGGCGGAGTGCCTTGCCGGCCAGAGCATGGTCCGCGGTGAAATTCTGGACGATATTGACGGTCGCGTTCGACATGTAGCCAACGGCAATCACAGTTGATGCCGGCTGTGCATTGATGAAATCCCGAATATCGTTGAGATTGTTTCCGACACGAGAGTCGAGCGTATCATCGATCAAGATAAAGGGTTGGAGCGCAGCGTTGTCTCCCTGGGCCGGGATCAATTGGCTCACTTTGAGAAAATTCTTCCCCTGCTTAACTTTCACGTCAGCTGCTCCCTTGAGACTCGGGAGTTCACTGTCAGCACTGAGGGCCTCGTCCGTGATCACCAGGTGGACTTGAGCCGAACCTTGGGTGCTCTTTTCTTGTGAGTGCACAATTGGCGCGGTGAGCGTCAGGGCGCACAAAGTAACCAACACCCCGAGAACAACCTTGCAGCTTTTCACCGATCTCTCCTTTCGAGCTTTTTGGCGGCACACCCGCAGAAGTAAAACGCAACGACGAGGGCAGAAACCAGAGTCGTGCAGAGAAGCCCGAATTCCACAACGTTTCCCTTCCCCAACGTGGCGTCGTTTGTTCGCTCACCCAGACTCGTGGTCCGCCAGGAACCACTGCCATTTCTCTCCTTTTTTCTAAACAGGAGAAAGAAGACGGACAACTGGCAATTCTTACAGTCTAGCTTTCAAGTTATTTGCTCAACGCCATTTCCGCGGCAATCCGTCAGAGAAGTTTGCTCGACTTTCTGCGCTGACTTCCAAAACTTACTGCGTTATCGGTAGGCGGATTCAAAATGGCTGTGGAACTGTCGCGAGGTTTGGCACAAGGTAACATGATTGTCTCGCTGATCCTCAGCGAGTTGTCCAAAATCCGCACAGCTGTAGGCAGTCATTCCACGTTGTACTGGATGTGGATTCCACGTTGCGACATCTCATCCAGAAACAGGTCGGCAGGGACGTCTCGCTCCTGCAGCACGCTACCGCGTTTGGTAATCGCGCCGGAGGCGAGCATTTGTAAGATTATCGAGGCAGGGAACGCGGTGGTGCGCATCATGGCGCTCATGTCCGTCTTAGGATCGTAGTGATCGACCAAAGTGAAGGTGGCGACGCGGCCCTTGAGCCGTCCACCGAGCAGGCCGCGCACCCCCGGCGAACGCATCGATTCATGCGCTTCCAAGCGCATGATGCAAACGTCCGGGCCTTTGCCAGCAAACTTGCCCTCGAAAATTTTGGACATCACGGCTCGGGGCGTAATCTCGGTTCCATCGACCTGCATCTTGTCACTGGAGAAAAGGCCGAGCGCCTTTAGTTCGCACAGCAGATCGTAGTGGCCCGGGTAGCGGAGTGTTTTCTCGAAACACTCGCCAACC
>Ga0181532_10000555_pt1 | contig 38251 bp, 28 predicted proteins | sample PEATcosm2014_Bin_33_FD_119768 | JGI IMG/M metagenome (GOLD analysis project Ga0181532, IMG submission 119768) | Peatland microbial communities from MTU Mesocosm Facility, Houghton, MI, USA - PEATcosm2014_Bin11_30_metaG | ecosystem: Environmental > Terrestrial > Soil > Wetlands > Peat | place...
AAAAGACCCGATACAAGCAGCTCATCTGCGTGCTCTGGAAGATGAGGAAATCGGCGTTCGTCACCGCATTTTTCAGTTCTATCTGCCGCTTTTCTTGGACTTCTGCGCCAGACGCGGGAAAACACCGGCAGAAGTTCGTGTCCTGGATTGCGGCTGCGGAAACGGCGCCAGTGTTCAATACCTTGCAAGTGCGGGGTTTCAATCGTTCGGCATTGATATTGCACCGATGCGATTCGACCAGTGGAGCGAGCGCGTCAGGCTGGCTCACGTTGCTTTGATACGAGGTGACGCGACCGCTCTCCCATTTGCTGACGCCGTCTTTGATATAGCGTTCAGCTCAGGAATGCTGGAGCATATCGGCGTCGCTGAGGAATGTGCGCCGGAGTATCGGGTCACGCCGCTGCCCGAGCAGCGACAGCTGCGAAAGCGTTTCTTAGCTGAGTGCCTGCGCGTCGTGCGGCCCGAGGGGATTGTCTACATCGACCATCCAAATGGGGCCTTCCCCATCGACTTCTGGCACAACGACTACCGCAGCCGCCCTCGATTGCATTCGCCGTTTCAGAAGTTCTTGCCAACTTTTGGGGAAGTCACCGAGCTCTGCAAGTTGATTTCGGCAGAATATTCGGTAGAGGCCATCAGCCCTGCAGGACGCTTCACGTTTCGCCGATCTGAAAGGCAATGGTACGGAAAGCTATTTTCCGGCGCTATGAGACGCTACCTGCGACTGCTGCAACACGAGCCGCTGCGGCGCCTGGCGTCGTCGCCGCTGAATCCGTATCTGGTAATTCGCATTGAGCGCCGTCCTCTGGCTTAGGGCATTCAGCGCTGAATGCTCTTTCATCGCGGCGGCTTTCCCAATTTGGAATAGAGAAGATCACACAATCGAAGTTGTCATTGACGAAGCACTTAGGTGAGACCAACATCAAGGTAACCACAGGATAGTTACCCTGATGCGCATTCTTGTCGTGGAAGACGACGCGCCCTTGGCGAGCTTCGTCCGCAAGGGACTGGAGGCTGAGCACTACGCCGTCGATGTTGCCGGCGATGGCGAGCAGGCACGCCAGATGGCGCTCGACAGCGACTACGATCTCGTAATTCTCGACCTGAACCTGCCTAAGCTGGACGGCATCGCGGTGCTGAACAGCGTTCGTCCCAAGAAGCCTTCGCTGCCGGTGCTGGTGCTGACCGCGCGCAGTCGCATCGAGGACCGGGTGCAGTCGCTGGACACCGGCGCCGACAATTGCCTGACCAAGCCATTCTCCTTCACTGAGCTCTCGGCGCGGGTGCGGGCTCTGCTGCGGCGCGGGCCGCGAACCGTGGAAGCCGTGCTGCGCGTCGCCGACCTCGAACTCGACCGCGTGGCCCGCAAGGTGGTACGCGGGGGCAAGCGCATCGAGCTAACGTCGAAAGAGTTTGCCCTGCTCGAGTACCTGATGCGCAATGCCGGACGCCGAGTCACCCGGGCCATGATCGTCGAGCACGTGTGGAACCTGTCGTTTGACACGAGCACCAACATTGTGGACGTTTACATAAATTACCTCCGAAAAAAAGTGGACGCGGAATCCATTCCACATCTCATCCACACCGTGCGTGGCGTGGGCTATGAGTTACGTTGCCCCTCCGAGGCGGTGGTGTGACCGCTGCCGGCGACGTCGAAGAGCAGGACCTCAAGCTCAACGGCACGCTGGTCTCGGAAGTATTCCATAATCTCAGCCAACCGTTGACGGCGTTGCATTGCGAGCTGGAGCTCGCGCTGCGCCGCGACCGCACGGTGGAAGAGTTGCGCAGCAGCATCCAAGCCGCATTGGAAGATGCTGCGCGGTTACGGCAGCGTTTGCTGCTGGTGCGGGCGCTCAGCGACGCCGCCGACCCAGGCGATCTTTCCCAGCCAACCGAGCTGTGCGAGTTGTTTCGGCATATGCGCGAGGACATGCTGTCGCTGTTTGCCTCGGCCGGGCAGAAGTTTGAACTGGAGCTGGATTGTGGAGTGGTCCGGGTCCGCGCGAACCAGGCCAGGCTGACGAGGGCGCTGTTCGCCTTCCTGGAATATTTGTTCCGTCACTCAGCGGAAGGTTCTGTTCTCACCATCCGCGTGCAGGTTATTGCCGGGCAAGCCGACATCCGCATCACCGCGGCGACTTGCCTTCCGGTGGCGCCGTCAGTGGATGGAAGCGTGTCTATCCCGTATTCATGCGAGATTGAAATGGCGCGCCGCAGCTTTCGCGCGGTTGACGGCGAATTCGCGCTGGTTTCTGCCGGTGATGATCAAAGTGTCTGGCGGGCAGCGTTGCCCCTCGCCTGAAAAAAGTGCTGCGCGTCCTGGCGCGGCGGACCGGTTTCGTCGTCTCACGCAAAATTCTTGAGTTTCTGAGAAGAGTCTAATCTTCGCCTAATCTTCGTCCAAGGTTTGCGGGGTACAAAGTCTGTATGACTACCCCAACACAACCCTTCGGCGGCAATGATCCGGCGGTAATCGTAGCCAGTTCCAATCCCCGGCTTCGCCAGCAAATTTTGCAAAGCCTGATGCTGTCGCGCATCGCAGCGGCGGAGGCGCTGGGCGGCGCCGATGCCCTGGGCAAGCTGGAAAACAGCGAGTGCCAACTGCTGCTGCTGGACCGCCGTCTGCCCGATCTGGACGCGGACGAGTTGCTGCAGATCATCCACCAGCGCTTCCCCGGGATCGACGTTTTGCTGCTCGACGATGCCGGGCATCCCGCACTTCCTTCCGAGTGGCGCAGCGCCAGCGCGTCGCACCTGTTCGAGACCATCAATCGCTGGCAAGCTCCGCAGGCTCCCTCCAGCATCGCGTGCAAACCGCCCGCGATTCTGGAACCGTTGCCCGGCATGGTGGGGCAAGCGGCTTGTATGGCCGTGGTGTACCGCATGGCCCGCCTGGTGGCGCCACGCACCACGCCGGTGCTCATCACTGGCCCCACTGGGACGGGCAAGGAGGTTGTGGCCGGCGCCATCCATCAGCTTGGAGTGCGGGCCAGCAAGCCGTTTGTCGTGATCAACTGCGCTGCCATCCCGGAAGCGCTGCTGGAGTCGGAGCTGTTCGGATACGTTCGCGGAGCTTTTACCGGCGCCGTGCAATCGCGTCTGGGCCGCATCCACAGCGCTCACGGAGGCACGCTGTTTCTGGACGAGATCGGCGACTTGCCGCTCAGCATCCAGTCCAAGCTGCTGCGCTTCCTCGATCAGGGCGAGGTGCAGCGCCTGGGCAGCTCCGATGTGTTTCGCGTGGATGTGCGGGTGATCGCGGCCACCAACGCCAACCTCACCGAGTTGACCCAGAAGAAGCAGTTTCGCGAAGACCTGTTTTACCGGCTTTCGGTTTTCCCCATTGAGCTGCCTGCGCTGGCCCAGCGCCGCGGCGATGTCGAGCCCCTGGCGCGTCACTTCCTGCGCAAGTTCCAGTTGGCCGGCGAAGACCAGCCGTTGCCGCAAGAGTCGGTCCGGGTGCTGGAGAAGCACTCCTGGCCGGGCAATGTGCGCGAGCTGCAACACGTGATCGAGCGGGCTTCGATCCTGGCCGAAGGCGGAGCGATTCTTCCCGAGCACTTGGGGCTCGCGGGCGGCGACGCTGCGCCAGTGGTGCCAGCGGCCAGCCACTTTGCGTGAGTCGAAGCTAATCTGCGGCGGCCGCGATCGGCAACCGCCGTGCAACAGCTGGTAGGCAGATGTTGCCCACTGCACAATACGCCGGCAGTCTTCCACAAAAGTCGCCCGTCGGCTCTCGATCCGCGAACGTTGCCCACGGGGGACGCGATCCCATCATCGGAAGCTCGCCGGCTCTGTTGGCCGCGCTGGAGCAGGCGCGCCAGGCGGCGCGCAGCGGAGCCGACATTCTGCTGGAAGCGGAGAGCGGTACCGGCAAGGAGCTGCTGGCGCGGCTGGTCCATGAGGAAAGCGCACGCGCAGGCCGCGCTTTCGTTGCCGTCAACTGTGCCGCAGTGCCGGAGAACCTGCTGGAGAGCGAACTGTTCGGTCATGTGCGCGGGGCCTTTACCGGAGCGGTGGGGAACAATCCCGGCAGATTTGCTCTTGCCACCGGCGGAACGCTGCTGCTGGACGAGATTGGCGAGATGCCTCTGGTGCTGCAGCCCAAGCTGCTGCGCGTGCTGCAGGAGCGGGAGTTTTATCGCCTTGGCGACAGCCGGCCCATGACGGCGGATGTGCGGGTCATTGCCTCGACCAACCGCCCGCTGCAAGCGCTGATCGAGGAAGGCCGCTTCCGCGAAGATCTGTATTACCGGCTGAACGTGATTCCGCTGGCACTGCCTCCCCTGCGCGAGCGGGGCGACGATGTCATGGAACTGGCCGAATATTTTGCCGCGAAGTTCGCCGCGCCCTCTGCGCCGCCGCCCATGAGCGAAGGGTTTCGCGCCGCGTTGCGGGCACACCACTGGCCGGGCAATGTGCGCGAGCTGGCCAACACCATGCGCCGGGCCGTCGCCTTGTGCGATGGCGAAGAGATTGGGGCGCACGCGTTGCCCTTGACACCCGCCGGACCGTCCGCCGGGGCGGGTTGGCTGAAGCCTGGACTGTCGTTGCGCGAGTTGGAGAAGACGCTGCTGGAAATCACCTTGCACGCTACGGCCGGCAATCGCACCCACGCGGCCGAGTTACTGGGCGTCAGCCTGCGGACGGTGCGCAACAAGATACGCGAGCACGGGTTGCCGCCGCGGAGGCTGCCATGAGTTCGCTTTCGACTCCGCTGATCGACCTGCTGGGCCATGCCCTCGACCTGACCGCGCAGCGGCAGAGCCTGGTCAGCCAGAACATCGCCAATATCGATACCCCGGGCTATCACGCTCGCGACATCAATTTTCGTCAGGAGCTGCAGCAGGCGCTCTCGCTCGATCAGACGAGGGAAGATCAGGCGAACCAGATGAACCAGCCGGACCAGGAGGTTGCCGGACCGACGCCGTTCGTGCGCGAGGTGCCCGGTCTGATCGACCGGCCCGACGGCAACAACGTGAACATCGATCAGGAGGCCTCCAGCCTGCTGCTGTATCAGCAGGCCTATCAGGCCTCGGCCCAAGTCATCACCACCATCAATCAGATGCTCGAAACCGTCCTCAACATGGGAGCCGGATCATGATCAGCTCGCTCCAGTTGTCGGACCTGGTGCTCAACGCGCTGGAGACGTCAGACACTTCCGAACAGAACGCGCTCACCCAGTTGACCAGCGGACGGCGAGTGAACTCCGACTCCGACGATCCCGCAGCCGCCGCGCAGGAGGTCAACATTTCCTCGCGGATGAACAACTGCGATCAGTATTTGCGCAGTATCACCAGCATCACCTCGGAGTTGCAGACCGCAGATTCGTCCTTGAATTCGGTCGTCACCGCGCTGCAACAGGCAATGTCTCTGGGCACGGAGGGCGCTAACGGCACGTTGTCGGAGCAGAACCGCACCACCATAGCCCAGCAGATTAAAGGCATCTCGCAGGAAGTCTTCAGTGTGGCCAACCTCAGCTACAACGGCACCTATGTCTTTGCGGGAACTGCCACTACCAAGCCGCCTTACCTGTTGGATCCCTCCGCTCCCGGCGGGGTCTTCTACCAAGGCAATGGTGATGTGAACTCGGTCGAGGTAGCGCAGGGAGAATCGGTAGCTGTGAACCAGCCCGGGAGCGAGTTGTTTTCCTCACCGGACGCCAACGTCTTCGTGGCACTGGACGACCTGAGCACGGCGCTGGAATCCAACAGCTCAACCGACGACATCGGTGACGCGGTTACGGAGTTGCGCAGCGCCTACGATCAGCTCACTTCGGCGCGCACCTTCTACGGCAGCACTGTCGACCAGATCGTCGGCACGCAGGTCTTTCTCGACAGTGAGAGCGTTCAGCTCGCCTCACAGCAGAACAGTACCGTCGGCATCGACATGGACGTCGCCGTTACCGACCTGACCAATGCCGAAGAGTCGCGCGCTGCTACGGTGCAAGCCGCCTCCAGCATGAACGGCACCAGTTTGATGGATTACCTGGCGAACATGGAACGCTAACTTCCGAATCTGCAGTTGGCAGTTGGCATTTAGCACTTAGCACTTAGCATTTAGGTTAGTGCCCGAGCTTCAGCACTCAAATCCCGCGTCAAAGTTCTTGACCGGCAATTTTCATATCGCCGCTTTTGCTAACTGCTAAGTGCTAAATGCTAAGTGCCGGCGAACAGCGAACAGCGAATATCAAAGACATCCGAACCACAACTTAGCCTGACCGGCTGCGGCGCAGGAATGATACGCTGGGGCGATCATGACTGCCGACGAAGTCATACAACTGATGCAACTCAAACCGCTCTCCATCGAGGGCGGATTCTTTCGCGAAACTTATCGCTCACGCTGGGTAGTCTCGGCCGAATACTTGCCGGACGGATTCCGCGGCTCGCGCTCCATCGGCACCGCGATCTACTACATGATCACTCCGGAAACCTTTTCCGCCTTGCACCGCCTTCCGGGCACGGAAGTTTTTCATTTCTACCTGGGCGATCCCGTTCTCATGCTGCAACTGATGGCGGATGGCAGTTCCCAGACGATAACGCTGGGCCCTGATCTGCTCAACGGTCAGCAGCCCCAAGTGGTGGTGCGAGGCAATGTATGGCAGGGCAGCAGACTTGCGCCGGGCGGGAAGTGGGCACTGATGGGGACAACCATGTCTCCGGGCTTCGACTACGCCGACTACGAGAACGCCGATCGCGAGCAGTTGATCGCGCAGTATCCCGGCGCGGCGGCGAAGATCAGGGAATATACGAGGTAAGGACGCTGCTCGCTCTTCGCCAGCACTTAGCATTTAGCATTTGGCAGTTAGCAAAAGCGCGATAGGAGAATTACCCGCTAGAGCCTTTGAGGTGGGATTATTCGAGTACTAAACCAAATGCTAAGTGCTAAATGCTAAGTGCTGGCGACCCAGCGAACAGCGGCCTCACCCACATTTTCCCGTTCCATGACACGTCCGCTGCTGCGATGAGCAGTTGCCGGGCTCGGCCAGCTCGCCGTCGGGGCCGATGCAGGTCTGCGTGTGCATGCACCAGAACAGTCCATCATTCGACGGCGGCACGGTGGGATCGGGTTCCGCTTCGATGAATTGGCCCTTCCAGCGCAGCGCAGAGCACAGGTCTTCGCGCGTGGTGTCGAAGCGTTCGGCGTCAAGGTTGAGCATCATGCGGCACCTCCGGAGCCGGCGTTCTGCGCGCTTAGTATCGCGCGCTTGACCGCGACTTTGGCCAGCGTGATCTTGTACTTGTTCTGGCTGAGCGGTCTGGCGCCCGCCAGAGCGGCATTGGCAGCAGCCATCGCTGTCTCAGGCGTAATGCTTTTGCCGATCAGCTCCTGCGCCGCCTCGTGCGATACCCACGGAACAGGCGCCACCTGGCCAAGCACCACCCGCGCGCTCTTTACCGTGTTGCCATCCATCTCCAGCGCGACCGTTGCCATCGCCAAGGGCCAATCGAAGGCGGCTTTCTGCCTGACCTCGTAGACGCTGGTCTTCAGGTCTCGCGCCGGCGAGGGCACGACAATTTCGGTGACCATCTCTCCGGGCTTGAGATTGTGCTCCAGTTCGTTCTCGGATTTCGGTATGACGAAGAACTTTTCCAGCGGCAGCTCACGCACGCCGCTGCCCGAAGCCTTCTCAGAATAGAGACGGATCTTCGCGCCATAAGCGATCAGCACGGGAGCGATGGTCGACGGACTGACGAAGTAGGCCGGGCCGCTGTTGCCGAGAATCGCGGCATAGCGATTGTCGCCTTCTACGACCATTGACCTGCCGTCGGGCGCTTTCGGGAACAGTCCCATGCCGTTGCGGAAGTACCAGCAGCGCGGGCGCTGGCACATGTTTCCGCCGATGGTTGCGAGGTTGCGAATCTGCGGACTGGCGGCTTCGTTCGCGGCCTCTAGCAGCGCGGGATACATCGCAAGTTCATTCTTCGCTGCGGCGAGTTCCGCAATAGTAGTGAGAGCGCCGATGCGCAAGCCGTTGCCCGGCTGATAGTTGATGCCGCGCAGCGCGCTGAGCTGCTTGATGTTGACCAGCCGCGCGGGTGCGACGACGTCGTCCTTCATCAGCGCCAGCAAGTCGGTGCCGCCGGCCAGAATCGCTGCATTCTCGCTCAGCAAGGTCGCGACTTGTTCTTTGCTGGCCGGGCTGACGTATTCAAACGCTCGCATCAATTTCTCCCTAGTACCACAATGTGGGATCAACGAAATATCCACTTTTCTTATCCCGCAATGTGGGAGTACGATTAAGAGTGCCGTCCCTACGGGACTCGGGTTTTCATTGCCCGCCGTACCCGGGGCTTACGCCCTGGGCTAAAACCAATTCCGCCGCTGCGCGGCTGCGTTCGCTCAGGCCTTAAGCGAATCTGATTAATCGCTTCCTCGAAGGGGGACGGCCTTTAGACCGTCCGTAAGTGCCGCGAAACCCATCCGGCTTTAGCCGCCGAGGGAAAGCCCTCAGGGCCTAAAGGCCAATTCTTCGCCGGGTTTAACGGCGCGGCTAAAGCCGCGCCCCTTCGAAACACAGCGACAACAGCTTCTTTCGCTGCCTCTGAAGCCATGCCCTTTCAAGGCGCGTTGCCCTCCAGCGCTTCCAGCACACGCGCCGGACTAAGTGGCAAGAACGGTACGCGCACGCCGATGGCGTTGGCCACCGCATTCGAGATCGCCGCGCCGGGCGAGACCACAGGTGGCTCGGCCAGGCCGATGACGCCACGCTCGTCGTAGCCTTTGCCGGTCATCATGTGCACCTTCAACTCGCCGATGTCGGCAATGCCGGCCAGTCGGTAGAACTCCATGTTCGGATTGAGCATGCGGCCGGTCACGGGATCCAGAATCTTCTCCTCATACAGCGCGTAGCTGATGCCCATGATGAGCGCGCCCATGACCTGGCTCTCGGCGGTCTTCACATCCACCACCAGTCCGCAATCCTGCACCGCGACCATCTTGTTCACGCGCACGATGCCGGTCTCGGTGTCGACAGAAACGTCGGCCATCTGCACGCCGCCCACGCCGCTGTTGGTCAGATCGGGAGGTTTCGACTTGTCGGGATTCTTGCCGCGCACGGTCATCGGCATCGCACCGAGTTTCGCGCAGGCATCCTTCCACGACAGGCTGCGGCTGGGATCGGACTTCACGCGCACCGTCGCATTCAGCGCCTCAAGCTCTTCGGGCTGCGCCTTCAGCGCCGGAGCGACTTTCGCGAACAACTGATTACGCGCGTCCACCGCTGCTCGTCTGGTTGACGACGTGACGCCTCCCGAGGTCGTGCTGCCGCCGCTGCCGCCCGAGACAGGATAGCGGCTGTCGCCAATCAGCAGCTTCACATCTTCCATCGGGATGCCGAGCGCGTCGGCGGCAACGATGATGATGATGGTGCGCGCGCCGGTGCCGAGGTCCTGCGTCGCCATCTTGATCTCGACGGAACCGTCGGGATGAATGGTGAGATCGCAATCACTGTTGTGGCCGCGGCCGCCCCAGGTGTGAAGCGAGAGGCCAAGTCCGCGCTTCACCGGGCCGGCGCTCTTGTCGCCGCGCGGATGCCAGTTCTGCTTCCATCCCATCAGCTCAGCCGCGATGGGCAGTTCGTCGCGGTAGATCGAAGCGCGCGGCCCGGCGAGCTCCAGGTTGCGAGTGATGAAGTCCAGCGGATCGATGTTCATCTTCGCCGCGAGATCCTCGATCGCTCCCATAGTGATGACCGCAGCTTGCGGGTGATTGGGCGCGCGCCACGCGCGGGCGCTGCCTTGATTGGTTGCAATGGCGATGTTCTGCTTGCGCTGGTTGGGAATTTCGAAGATGTAAGGCAGTGGAGGAGTTCCGCCGCCGCCGATTCCACCTGTTCCCCAGGACCGCGATTCCCATGCCACAAGCTTGCCATTCTTGTCTGCGGCAATCTTCACGCGCGCAAATGCCGAGGGCCGCATGCCCGCGACTTCCTGCTCGGCGTCGCGCTCCAGCATGATCTTCACTGGCTTGCCGCCTGCGGATTTGGAGAGCTGTGCGCTCGCGATGCCCCAACGGTCAGGCGAGAACTTGCTGCCGAAGCCGCCGCCGACATACTGCTGCATCACCTGAATGCTGCCCGCGGGAATGCCCAGCGGTTCGGCAACCTGCGGAGCGATGCCGGAAAGATTCTGCGTGGAGCAGTGAACCAGCAGGCTGGTGCCGGGCGACGCCGCGGGATCGTTGCCGCTGGGCCACTCCGATGCCATGCCGTGCGTTTCCAGGCAGCAGTGCGTTATGCAGGAAGCTCCGTACAATCCCTCGGAGACGGTTGCAGCCGCGGTAAAGGCTTTGTCGGGTTCGCCCTGGGTCTGCGCGGCAGTCTTCTTGTAGGGAGATCGCGACATTGGCGGCGCTTCGGAATATTTTGCCGTGCGTAGCCCCTCCACCACTTTGGGATCGACGCCAGATTCCTGCGCATCCTTCAGGTACTTTTCGTCGGGATGGAAGCTGATGCCATTCTGCTTGATGGCCGCAATCACCTGCTCATCCGGGACCTGATTGTCTTCCATGTCCTCGAAATCGTCGCGGCTGATGGGGCCACTGGTTGCGGCAATGTTCTTCGGCGGCTCGGCATCGGAGACGAAGTGCGGCAGCACCTCGTACTCGATCTTGATGGCGCGAATCGCATCCTCGGCCGTTGGTTCGTCAACCGCAGCGACCGCAACCACTTCATCTCCGGCCCAGAAGATTTCCGCGCCAGGCTTCTGAATGATCTGCACGGCCTTCACACCGGCCATCTTTTCGGCAGCGCTGGTATCGATGCTGCTGATGCGCGCGTGCGCGTGCGGACAGCGAAGGATTTTTCCCGCGAGCAGGCCGGCAGGATTGTAGTCGTAGGTATATTTGGCGCGGCCGGAAGACTTAATCGGACCATCGACGCGCGAGATCATCTTGCCAAGCAGGGGGCGAGTCGCCGGATCGGGCCATTGGTAATCGCTCATGACACGCCGCCTGTCTTACCAGCAAGCGCAACGGCGCGAATTCCGTCGTACGTCCCACAACGGCAGAAATTTCCGCTCAATCCGCGGCGGATGTCGTCCGCGGTGGGATTGGCATTTTGCTGAAGGAAGTGCGTGGTCGCGACCACGAAGCCCGGAGTGCAGAAGCCGCACTGTTGCGCATCATGATCGACGAAGGCCTGCATGACCGGAGTCATCGAATCGCCGTCGGCGAGGCTTTCGATGGTCGTGATCTTCTTGCCCTGAGCGTCGATTGCGAGTACCGAACACGCATAAACCGGTTTCCCGTCCAGAAGCACGGTACAGGCTCCACACGTGCCGCGGTCGCAGACCCGCTTGGCGCCGGTCAGGTTGAAGTTGTCGCGTAACGCGTCCAGCAGGGTCACGCGCGGCTCCAGTTCCGCGGTCAGCTTCTTGCCATTGACCATCAGCGCAATTGGCGCCTTGCCGGGACCGAAGACCGCGACGTCTTCGCCGGCAGCTTGCACTACCGTCGGTCCCACCAGCAGCGGCACGGCAACCCCAACGCCGGAAATCTTCATGAAATCGCGCCGGGTGAGCCCTGAATGCTGTTCGGCTTTCGGCGCGTCGTCGTCCTTCATGCAGCCTCCACGAACATCAGAAGGTACAGCATAACTCTATGCCAAGGTGCGCTGCAGGCATTGCGCAGAAGCACGCCCGGAACAAGACAATATTCACGCATAAAGAAAGCGGCTCCCGTGAGAGCCGCGTGGGTAGAAGTTAGGATGCTTTGAACTACTGCTTCAAAGTGCGGATGTACCCGACAAGGTCTTTGATCTGGGCATCGGTCAGCTTGCCCTTGAACCCCGTCATTTTGCCTTTGCCGTTGTTGATAGCGGCGGTCAAGTCGGCATCGGACATTCCCTGCACGGTAGCGCTGCCCAAGGGGGTCAGCCCCATGGATTTCGCCATGCCGGCGCTGGGAACGCCACCCGGTCCATGACACATCTGGCATTTCGCCTTATAGGTATCGGCACCCGCCTGTGCTGCCGCCATCGGCGGCAAGGCCAAGGCAAGCACAAGACTGAACAACGCAATCCGGACTAACCATCTGGTTGTCATTCGTTTCCTCTCCTTCAGCATATCCCTTAAGGGGGATTAGGATAGAACAAAAGCGCCGCTATTTGACGGCGAAGCTAATCTACTCCTTAGAACGAGCGTTCACCAAGTACTTTTGCGCTCCGGAACTCTCGCAAGCATCCCACGCCTGCGAATTCCCCAGAACAGTTTCCGAAGAACCACCTGCGTGCGAAAAGCCACTCTGACAGGGTGATAAACCGCTAAGCCCGGTTTTCAGACCCGCTCTGGCAACTGCGGCAACAGACCTAAACTGCTGCTGTGGAATAACTTAACCGCAGCGCTCGAAGCCCCCGCGCTTTGGCATCTCCTGTGCCCTCACTTCAAGTAAGACTGCGCAGAATGAGAGGCACCGTGGAACCGACGCTGGCAGTAATTGGACTAAACTTCCGCACATCTCCCGTCGCCATCCGCGAGCGCTTCTGGATCAGTCCCGCCCGCCGCTGTGAGACGCTATTGCAACTGGTTCGTGCGGAAGGGATCGAGGAGATCATCGTTCTGGCCACCTGCAACCGCACGGAATTTATCGTCTGGGCCAGTGACGTACCTACGGCAGCCAACTCCGTGCTGCGCTTCCTTACCCAGGAATATCAACTAAAGCTCTGCGAGTGGTCGCACTTTTACCGGCTGATGGACGATGTCGCCTTGACCCATATCTTCCGGGTCACTTCCAGCCTGGATTCCATGGTTCTGGGCGAGCCGGAAATTACCGGCCAGGTGAAAGAAGCCTGGGCGCAGGCGCAGGAGTGCGGCACAACCGGACGCTTCCTCGATACGGTAATGCAGAAGGCGCTTACGGTCTCCAAGCGGGTACGAACGGAGACGGCGATTGGCTCGTCGGCAGTATCGGTTCCTTACGCTTCCGTGCACCTCTCGCGCGAGGTGCTGGGAGATCTTTCCGGCCGCGAAGTCCTGCTGATCGGAGCCGGCAAGATGAGTGAACTGGCTGCGCATTACCTGATGAAGGCCGGGGTAAGCCGGGTCAAAGTCATGAATCGCACGCCCTTACGAGCTGAAGAGTTGGCCCTGAAGATGGGCGCCACGGCGGTTTCGTTTGAAGAGAGGTTTAAGCATTTGAAGACGGCGGACATTGTAGTGAGTTCGACCTCATGCCCGAATGTGATTCTCAGCCGCCAGGAAGCTGAAAACATCGCCAAGGAGCGCAATCATAAGCCGATGGTGATGATCGACATCGCGGTGCCCCGCGACATCGATCCTGAGGTGCGCGAAGTAGAAGGCATTCACCTGTTCGATATGGATCAACTCGAGTATGTGGTGCAGCGCAATGTCAGTGGACGCCAGGTGGCTGCCGAAGCTGCGGAAAAGATTGTGCAGGAGGAAGTGCAGGGCTTCCGTCGCAAACTGATGGCGGAGCGGGTTGTGCCCACCATCGTCGCCCTGCGCCAACGCCTTGATGAACTTTGCCGGCAGGAATTGGAAGTCCTGCGCAAGGAGTTCGGCCCTTTCACGGAAGACCAGGACCAGGCACTAACAGCACTGACCAGCCATATTACCCAGCGCATAGCTGGATCATTGGCCCGTGAATTGAAGGAACTTCCAGAGAGGCAGGAGCAGGATGTGTTGACCGCAGCGGTCGGCCGCCTGTTTCACCTTGAACAGCCGGTAACGGCTGCCGCCGGCACCAAGAATGAGCAACTAGCAACTAGCAATTAGCTGCGAGCTACGAGCCGCGGGCTTGACGAAATTAACATCATCGGTCGCACTCGCGAAGGATAGTAGTCTTGTTTTAGTAGCAGCCTTCTTTAAGTAGTAGGCAAGTTTAGGTAAGAGCTCGAATCTAAGTACTAGGCAGATTTAGTAACAGCCCGAAGCTCGGGGCTCGAAGCTCGCGGCTAATTCGTCAAAGGAGTACACGATGTCTGACACTGCGCACAACGACAACAAGAACACCATCGCGGGGTTCACCACGGTGCAAGCCTATACGCTGGCGGTGATCACGCTCGCCATCGGAATCGCAGTAGGCTACTTCGCACGCGGGTCTGCCCCGGTGGCTCCCGCCGCTGAGAGCGCGCAAGGCGCCGCACCCGCTGCCATGGGAAGCGCTCCGGTGGGAGCAGCGCAGCTTCCGGGAATCGGATCTGCGCCACAACAGCAAGCTGTTCCACCTGAGGTATTGGCGAAAGCTGCTCAGCCGCTGCTGACGCAACTCCAGAGCAATCCCAACGACTTCGATACGCTAACCAAGCTGGCGAACCTTTACTACGACAGCCAGGCCTATCCGCAGGCTATCGAGTATTACGAGAAGGCCGTTGCCATTCAGCCTGACAACGCCGATGTCCGCACCGACCTGGGCACTTCGTACTGGTATACCGGCGATGCCGATAAAGCCATTGCGAGTTTCGAAAAGGCGTTGGCCATTCGTCCCAACCATCCGGGAACTCTGTTTAATCTCGGAATCGTGAAGTGGCAGGGAAAGAAAGATCCCCAGGGAGCGGTGGTGGTTTGGGAGAAATTACTGAAGACGAATCCGGATTATCCCCAGAAGGAACAGGTTCAAATGTTAATTGAGCGTGCGAAAATGCACGGATCTAATGTCACCAAAGGTTAAGCATTAGTTTCTTGCAGGATCCAGTTGCTCACCCCGGGACGATGCTGGCGCAGAGCTCGTCTCGGGTTTTTCGTTTGTGGCCTGGCTAGGAATGTTGTGTCAGGGCACGGCTTCAGAGTCTGCGTGAGAACTGCATTTTCCTACCAGCAGTGGAGTAAGAACCGCGAGATACGAGCGCCGTAGGCGCGGGACAGTCTAGCCCAGCACGCAGCCGAAGGCGGAGTGCTGGGTGAAGTGGGAAAAAGGTCAGAGTCCCGTAGGGACGCCATAGTTCTCACGCAGACTCTTCAGCCGTGCCGACAGAGTGCGCGAGAGAGATTGGCCTTTAGGCCCTGAGGGCTTCCCACAGTGGCTAAAGCCGGATTCTCTAGCTGGTTCCAACGGCACGCCTGGAGGCGTGCCCTGACACAAACCATGTATGAGATGACCTTTTCGCGTTCAGACGGAGTCACCGAATCCCACCCCGCTCACTGAACGGCAGTCCAGGGCTCACATATAATCCTCGCACTTGCAGAACAAGCGCATGAGCCCCGTGGAAGCGAAGCCGATGCCGGAGATCCACGTCCGTCCACCGGGCGGCATCGTCGCAGCGCTGCTGCATCGCCCGCTTGTGCTCAGCCTGCTGCTGGTCGTGGCGACGTTCGCGCTTTACTTTCCCGTTCATCATTACCCCTTCATCAACTTCGACGATCGCGACTACGTTTATGAGAACCCGCACGTCGACGCGGGTGTGAGCTGGGCTACTGTCCAATGGGCGTTCACCTCCTCCTATGCGGAAAACTGGCATCCCTTGACATGGCTCAGTCACGCATTAGATTGCCAGCTCTTTGGCGTAAAAGCCGGCCCCGCGCACGATGTGAATGTATTGTTCCAGGCGCTGAACGCGGTGCTGCTGTTCTGGGTGTTGCTGCGGGCAACCGGCTATGCCGGCCGCAGCTTCATGGTAGCGGCCCTGTTTGCGTTGCATCCCATCAATGTCGAATCGGTGGCGTGGGTTGCGGAACGCAAGAACCTTCTCAGCATGATGTTTTTTCTGCTGGCCCTGGGCACTTACCGCTGGTATGCCAGCCGGCCTCAGGTTGGGCGCTATTCCGTCGTCGCGTTGCTCTTCATCCTGGGACTGATGGCCAAGCCGCAGATCATCACCCTGCCCTGCGTTCTCCTGTTGTGGGATTACTGGCCCTTGCAGAGGATCGCTTTTCGCCATTCGCTATTCGCTTTCCGCCAGAAGGACGCGTCCAGCAAAACGCAACTTGCGAAGAACCAACGGCAATCTCCCGACGAAGAGCAAACGGCGAAGAGCGAAGAGCGAATCCTATGGCTGTTGGTGGAGAAGCTGCCACTGCTGGCCATCGCCGCAGCGTCGGCAGCCATCACGCTGCACGTCCAGCACGACGCCAGAATGCGGTTTTCGCGCCTGGCGCGGGTGGGTAATGGAATTCTCGCGTACGGGTTGTACGTCAAGAAGGCGCTTTGGCCAACTCACCTTGCAGCTCTGTACCTGCATCCTGGCGAAACCCAAAACTGGTGGAAGGTGTCGGCCTCAGGCCTGATTCTGCTGGCGATTACCGTTCTGGTGATCGTCGGCCGGCGCCACCGTTACCTGCCTGTGGGATGGTTCTGGTTCCTGGGAACGTTGGTTCCAACGCTGGGCATCGTGCAGGTAGGAGTACAGTCCATGGCCGACCGGTACGCGTATCTGTCATTCATCGGCTTGTTCATCATGATCTGCTGGGGCACGGCGGATCTGGGCGAACATTTGCATCTGCCAACCCTTCTGCTGCCCAGCGCCGGCGTCGCGGTGCTGCTGGTTTTGGCGGTGATGGCCCGGCTCCAGATCAACTGTTGGCAAAGCGACGAAGTTCTCTGGACGCATGCCTTGCAGGTCACGACCGGCAACTGGTTGGCCGAGAGTCAACTGGGTACAGCCCTGGCCATCGACGGAAGGATAGGGGAGGCTGTGCCTCACTTTTACAAGACGCTTGCCCTCTCGCCGACCGACGCCGATGCCAACATGGGCCTCGCCATCTACCAACTCCAGAGAGGAAATTTCAGGGAGGCGATTGGCCGTTACGAGATGGTGGTGAATAACAAAGCGGTAAGGCCCGGGATGATCGTTAATGCCTGGGTTGGAATGGCGAAAGCTTATCGCGCGCTGGGAGATAAAGAGAAAGCGCAAGAATGCCTGCAGCAGGCTAAGAGAGTGCCCAGCCGCCCGTGACTTGTTTGCGCCGAGCGCAAGGATCGCTTCCAAGTCGTCCCTACTGCCCGCTCAACTGCTCTGCCTTGCGGCGACACTCCATCGCCTCTGTGAGGTCGCCGGAATCGCGATAGGCGACGGCCATATTCTGATAGGCCTCCGACTTCTGCAAAGGGCTTTCCATATTCACCAGAGCCTGCCGGTAGAGTCGAATCGCTTCCGGTAGATTCCCGCGCCCTTGCTCGTCCACGGCAATGGCGAAGTTGCTCCTCCAATCCATTGGGAAGATGGCTCTCGCGGTCCGGTAGTGACGCATGCCCTCTTCACGATTTCCCTGCGTCAGCAGGATGCCGCCGAGCATATCTTCAGCCACCCAGTTGCCCTGGGTGACCTGCAAGGTATGCGACCAGAGCGTCTGGTCGTCGCTCCAGTAGCCAATCTGACGATGGGTGGCGATGGCCAGCACGAACAAAACCGCGACGCTGATGGCCGGCAGCACAGCCCTGGGTAGATGTCTTTGCCGGGCCCAATCAGCCACGCCCCAACAAACCAGAATGAACAGCCCAAGAAAGGACTGGTACGCGTAACGATCCGCCATCGCCTGCCAGCCAACCTGCACGACGCCGATCGTCGGCACCAGCGTCCCCAGGAACCAGAACCAGCCCACCGGCAGATACCGATAGCGCCGGCCCGCGATAACCAGTGCCGTAATCACCAGCAATAGCAAAGCTGCCGCTGCTACCTGCCAGGATCTCAGGGAGTTTCCGGGGTGAAGATACATGACGGCAAGGTGCGACGGCCACAGCGCTTTCCCGGCGTAGCGCACGTAAGCGACGGCCGCGTTGCCCATCCTGATCCCGATCGGGTAAGGCCAGCGCTGTAGCCCGACACGTTGTGCCCGCATCGTAATCCATGCGCTGGCCGCACAAATGAGGAACAGCGGAATCTTCTCCTCGATCAGCCAGAAAAAATTCCTGGGCGGAGACGCAGTCGCCCAACCGGGTTCGGTGGAAGGCAGGCTGCCGGCAAACATCCGTCGTAGTGGCCAGTAGTCCCACAACAGAAGCACGAACGGCAGCGTAATAATCTGCGGCTTTGACATCAGTCCCAGGATGAAGAGCACGGCAACCACGGCGTAGCGAAGATAACTGGGATGGCGCACGTACCAACGGTATGCGCCCAAAGTGAGGAGAAAGAAAAAGGTAGCGAGCAGCGTCTTGCGTTCAGAGACCCATGCCACCGCTTCGACGTTAATGGGATGCAGTGCGAACAGGGCAGCCACCATGAAGCTGCGGCCCAAGTACCCAGTTGCCAGCAGCAAAACCCAAAACAACACCACTGCGTCAAGCGCGTGCCAGATTGCGTTCACCGCATGGTGACCGGCTGGATCGAGATCGAACATCTCGCAATCCAGCGAATGCGACAGCCAGGTCAGGGGATGCCAGTTGTCTTCCGCAAAAGTCAGCAGCGCCCACTTGATGGTCGGCCAGGTTAAGCCGTCCTGCACCTGAGGGTTCCCGGTCACATATCCGATGTCGTCCAGGTTGGCGAAGGGATGATGAACCACAGGAAGATACAGAGCCAGTGTGGCGGCCAGCAGAAGAAGCGTGAGGCCCCATGCCGGCTTGTGTGTCGCGGCGATCTTGCGTACGGCGGAAAGCCGACCCTCCCGGTTCGCTGACCGCGCTACCGGCATCGGACCTGTATCCGCATAATTCATCTCGCCCTCTGCGAGCGGGATTATAGTAGAGGGTGAGCGCACGAACACCAAGTTCTTGCCCTCAACCACGCAAACAGGGCCCTGGCGCTGTTCTCGACAGCGATCGCTAAATTCTAATCCAGGTGACCATGAGCACACGCTTCACCAAGGCCGCGCTACTGGGCATTGCGCTCGTGGCTGCCACGGTCGCCGTGTATTGGCCGGTGCACACCCACAGCTTCGTCCCCGATGACGACTATTTCATCATCGTTGACAACATGCACATTCACCAAGGCTTGGGTTTGCCGACAGTGAAATGGGCGTTCACCGCCATGAACATGGTGAATTGGGTTCCAGTCACCTGGCTGTCGCACGCAGCGGATTACCAAATCTTTGGCCTCAATCCCGCCGGACATCACGACATGAACGTGGTGTTTCATTGCTTGAGCGCGGTCCTGTTGTTTTGGATGTTGCAGCGGGCGGCCGGCTTTGCCGGGCGCAGCGTCATGGTGGCGGCGTTGTTCGCGCTACATCCCATGAACGTAGAAGCCGTAGCTTGGGTTGCTGAGCGCAAGACCATGCTCAGTATGATCTTCCTGGTGCTGGCGTTGGCGGCCTACCGCTGGTACGCGTGTCGTCCGGGGATTGGCCGCTACTCCGTCGTTGCTTTGCTTTATTGGCTGGGGTTGATGGCCAAGTCGCAAGTCATCATGCTGCCATTCCTGCTGCTCCTTTGGGACTATTGGCCCCTTCAAAGGATGCTGCCCACCGGTCGAGGATTTGTCGAGGGAACAAACTCATTCGCACCATTGCCAGGCAGAAGTTTTCGCTTCCTCGTGCTGGAGAAGATTCCCCTGTTTGTCCTGGCATTGATTGATGCAGCGATTACCTTATACGTTCAGCATGCTGGCCATCCCGAACAATGGCCGTATCCGTTGCGGGTTCGTCTGGACAACGCAGTCGTCGCCTATGCCCGATATGTCGGGAAGGCCCTGTGTCCGGCTTGGTTGGCAATGCGCTATCCTCACCCGGGCAATTCTCTTCCGCTCTGGCAAATAATCGGAGCCGTTGCACTTCTCCTGTCGATTACGGGCTTCGTACTCTACGCCCGGCGATTTCGTTACCTCACCGTCGGCTGGCTTTGGTTTCTGATCAGCATGATTCCCATGAGCGGTATCGTGCACTTCGGCGATCAGGCAATGGCCGACCGATACGCCTACCAACCCTTTTGCGGCCTGTTCCTGCTGATTTGCTGGGGCGTAGCCGAATGGGCTGAACTGCGTCATGTGCCTGCTATGGTGCTGGCGAGTGTCAGCGTCATAGTTCTGGCAGTACTTGGGACGTTGACTTATCGCCAAGTGCAGCTTTGGGGAGATGACTTGGCTCTGTGGTCCCATGCTTTGCAAGTCACCAGCAATAATGTGTTTGCGGAAGACAGAGTGGGCGAAGACCTGCAGGACGAGGGAAAGCGTTCGGAAGCCATGCAGCACTTTCGGCGAGCCGTCGCCATAGATCCCTCCGACATTTACGGGAATCTGCAGCTAGCTTTCTACGAACATCAGCGTGGCAATTTGCATGGTGCCATCGCGTACTACGAGGCAGTTATTCGATCGCCGGAATCCGCTGCACCTGGCTGGAAGCGCAGAGCCCTCGCCAATCTGGGTCATGCTTATGGAACTCTCGGAGATGTTGACCGTGCGCGGCAATGCTTCCTGGAGGCGACGAAATTGCCCGAAGCCCATGAGTCCCACTGGGTATACAGCCAAGGTCATTAGTGAAACCGTTTCACCATTCACGCTCCGCTGCAAGCCAAGTCTGGCTTCTTAATCAACCACTGTCATATACTTTTGGCCCACGGGGTACCCATTGCTTAGCGAAGCTGCAGAGGCAGCCAACTCCGGGATCAACTTTGAAAGCGGGGGCTCCGTAAGCCGCTGGCAAAAGCTCGTTCTCGTTTTAGCTCTCATCCTGGCATTCTTCGCGGTTTACTATCCCGTCCATCAGAGTCGTGTGGCGATTGGGGGAAGCTGGCTGTGAAACCGAGGCCCTCTGCTCATTCGCTCAGCCTGCGGCTGCTTGCGGACTCGCCCGCCCATTTTGCACTGCTGAATATGTTGCTGGTCGTGGCCATCGTGGGCATCTACTGGCCAGTACATACGCACGGCTACATGCAGACAGACGACTACTTTTACGTCGTGGACAATGTTCACATCCACCATGGTTTAGACTGGCCGACCGTGAAGTGGGCTTTCACCGCAACGGACATGGTGAACTGGATTCCGGTGACCTGGCTTTCTCACGCCGTGGACTATCGTTTGTTTGGGGCTGATCCAACTGGTCACCACCTTATGAACGTGGTTTTCCATGCCTTAGCGGCGGTGCTGCTGTTCTGGACTTTGAAGCACGCCACCGGTTACCTCGGACGTAGTTTCATGGTGGCGGCCCTGTTCGCGCTACATCCGATCAACGTGGAAGCGGTGGCCTGGGTGGCGGAACGGAAGACCATGCTCAGTACGATCTTCCTGGTGCTGGCGCTTAGTGCTTATCGCTGGTACGCCTTGCAGCCCAGCACCCAGCGTTATTCGCTGGTTACGCTGTTGTATGTCCTGGGGTTGATGGCCAAGTCGCAGATTATTATGCTGCCCTTTCTCCTGCTTCTCTGGGACTACTGGCCCTTGCAGCGCATGTTTCCTGCCACTTCCGGAACGGTGGAGGGAACAAACTCGTTTGCACCGCTGCAGGCGAGAAGTTTCGCCGCGCTGGTGAACGAGAAGCTGCCACTGTTCCTCTTGGGCCTCACTGACGCAATCGTCACTCTTCACGTCCAAGGTGCGGCCCAGCCGGAATACTGGCCATATACGCTCTCCACTCGAATGTCGAATGCCGTGGTCGCTTACGCGCGCTACATCGGAAAGGCTTTGTGGCCGCAGTGGTTGGCAGTTTTCTATCCACATCCCGGCACAAGCCTTATGGCGTGGCAAGTCACGGGAGCTTTGGCAGTATTGTCGGGAATCACCGTCCTGGTGCTGTGCGCGCGGCGTCATCGCTACCTGAGGGTAGGCTGGTTGTGGTTTCTGATCAGCCTAGTTCCCATGAGTGGCATTGTGCACTTCGGCACTCAAGCGATGGCTGATCGTTATGCGTATCTGCCTTTGTGCGGGATCTTCATTATGATCTGCTGGGGCGTGGCGGAGTGGAGCCGGCAGCGGCATCTTCCTGCTGCATTACTGGCAGGCGGCAGTATGGTACTGCTCGCTTCCCTGGCAGCATTGACGTACCGGCAGGTTAACTTCTGGAGTGACGACCTGACCTTATGGTCGCACTCGTTGGAGGTCGCCACTGACAATACTGCCGCTGAAGTTCGTGTCGGAGGCGATCTGCTGCAGAGAGGAAGAGATGCGGAGGCACTGCAACACTTCACCAGAGGTCTGAGCCTCGATCCCGCGGACCCGCTCGGCAATCTGGGGCTCGCTTTTTACGAGCAGAAGCATAGTGATTTGAGGAGCGCCCTGGAACACTATCAGCGGGTGTTGCAGGCACCCGAGGTGAAGCAAGACGCGAAACGGCTCGCTCTCATCAACATGGGACGCATTTACGACAAGTTTGGCGATTCCGAGCGAGCCCGGCAATGCTTCGAAGCGGCGGCGAGGATCCACGTACCACAGGTGTAGTCGTTTGATCGCTACCCCGTGGCCGTCAGCTTCGCAACGGGATGGAAGCCCACCAACCTGATTGCGCGCCGGGTTTCGTGGTCTTTCATGGAGTGCTCCAGATGAATCCCTTGTGATGGTTCGGAAAGCCAACTTCCCGATTGCCCGTCAACCAACCGGAACAAGACCGAGAAAGGGACCGAAGCCCGCCTATTGGCCTTAGCAGGACTTGCCGAAGTTCTCGGCTGTTCCAATGCGAGCGGGCTAGGGTATCCTTGCCCCACGTCTCCTCGTGGCCAGTTGTTAAGCCGTCCCTATCAGCGACGGGGCAGATCGTAACAAAATGCCAGAGAGGAGAAAAAGCATGAAGTACATGATCACTTGGAACGAACGGCCGCAGGGCACGCCCATCGAGTACGAAAATGCACAGAAGCGAATCCTGGAGGTCTTCAGTCCGTGGAAAGCGCCCGCCAGTTTCAAAATCGAGTCATTCGTCATCCGCGTCGGTGATTGGGGCGGTTATATGTTGATGGAGTGTGACGACCCGCTCGAAGTGCATAAGTTCTGTTCGATGTTGCCTGCCTTCAAGTTCGAAGCTCGCCCCGTCGTCCCCGTCGCCGACGCCATTCGCGTGGAACTCGAAGCGATGGCCTACCGCGATGGACTGAAAAGCAAGTAAAGCCAGCTCGGGTTTTGAGCGGGAACCGGCGGAAATCAGGAACCTATGCGGTTACGAGTGTGAATTCGCCATCTCGTTAGTTATCATGGCGGAGCTTTCCACTGCACGATTCGCGCTTCGCAAGCCAGATGGTGTCCCTCGACCTGGACCGTCCGCGGAAATCCGGCTTAACCCGAGCTTCTCTACTTCGCCAAAAGTTTTTCGGCGGTCTGCTCGGCTGCCGCTAGATCCTGTGTCAAAAGATTTGCCTGTTGCCGGGCGGCCTGGGCTTCTTGCTTGTGGCCGCTTTCTTCCAGCGCCTGCGACAGCAATAAGTATCCGACGGCGGAAGGCTGTTGCTCGGTGGCTCGCGAGAACGCCTGCGCGGCTGCGCCGGCATCTCCCAACTTCTGGTCCACCACCCCCAATCCAATCCATTGGCGCGGGCTGCGCGCATCCAGTTGCAGGGCCGCATCGTAGCTGGTCTTGGCATTGGGAAAATCGTGCAGAGCGTAATAGGCGTCTCCCATATTTCCCAAGGCGGCGGCCTTCATTCGGGTGAGCAGCGGAGGAAGGTTGGCGTAAACGTTCTGCGAGGCGAAGTCCTGCGCCATTTCGAGCACTTTCTTGTAGTGCGCGATCGCGTCCGCCGGCTGTCCGCGCTGCTGGACATAGGCGCCGAGGTATAAGTGCGCCACCGCCGCGTACCCTGCAAGCTCGCGTCCCATCAGTTCGGGAGACGATGGAACCAGCGCGGTCACGCGTTGAAAGTGCTGCATGGCGGGCTCGGCTTGTCCGTTGTCCAGCAGCGCGACTGCAAGATTCTCTTCCACCTCATAACTGCCGCTGGAGATTGCCATCATGCGCGACCACAGGATCACGTTGTCGCTCCAGTAGCTGAGCTGGCGATAGGTGATGACCGTCAGGATCAGCAGCACCGCAACGCTGGGCGCGGCAAGCCATGCCAGTGAAAGCTGCCTTTGCTCAGCCAACGCCGCAACGCCCCAGCAGACCATGAGAAATAACCCGATGAAGCTGAGGTAGGCATAACGGTCAGCCATGGCTTGCTCGCCCACTTGCACGATGCCGATCATTGGTACCAGCGTTCCCAGATACCAAAACCAGCCCACCGCGAGATAACGTTGCCGGCGTTGTTGGATGACGAATGCAGTGATCGCAAGCAAAAGAAGTAAAGCCGCGGCTACCTGCCAAGCGGCCAACTCCGGATGGGCATAAAACACCGCGAGATTTGTAGGCCAGAACGCCTTCCCGATATAGCGGACATAAGAAACAAGCGCGTTTTCCAGCCTGGTGGAGAGCGGATAATACCGCAACGCGCCCGCCGCGCCCTGCGCCTTCATGGTCATGATCGCGCTGCCCAAAGACAAGGCCAGCAGCGGCAGCTTCTCCAACACCAGCCATAGGAACCGCTCTTCGCTCTTCGCCGTTCGCTCTTCGTCAGAAGATTGCCTTTGGTTCTTCGCAAGTTGCGCTTCGTCAGGCGCGCTTGACGCGTCCTTCTGGCGGAAAGCGAATAGCGAATGGCGAAAAGCGAACCTCTGCAATGGCCAGTAGTCCCATAACAGCAGAACGAAGGGGAAGGTAATGACCTGCGGTTTGGCCATCAAGCCAAGCGCGTAGAGCAGGGCCACAGCAACATAGCGTCCAACCTGCGGCTTCGAGGCGTACCATCGATAGGCTCCGAGCGCCAACAGAAAGAACAGCAGGCTGAGCACGTTCTTGCGCTCTGCAATCCAGGCCACCGTTTCGACGTTAATAGGATGGAGTGCGAACAGCGCCGCCACCATGAAGCTGCGTCCTGTGTAGCCCGTCGCGCCCAGCAGCACCCAGAACAGCAGCAGCGCGTTGATGATATGCAGCAGCAGATTCACATCATGAGGGCCGGAAGCCGACTGGAACATCCGCGCGTCCGCAGCGTGCGACAGCCAGGTGACGGGATGCCAATTGGCCAGGTCGTAGGACGTGAACGCCCAGCTGATCGTCTCCCACGCCGACGCGCTCTGCAGATGCGGATTGTTGACCACATACGGTCCGTCATCCAAAGTGAAGAACGGATGACTATGGACGGGGAAGTAAACGGCGATCGTAAGCAGTGCGAGGATGGCCGCCAGAATCCACGGCGCCTGGGACGAAGCGAGAAAGCCTGGCCGCCGCGCAGGCGCCTGGTCCCGGGTGCTGCGCAGTTCAATCTTGTTTTTCCGCCTCGAAGCTTTCGAGGAAACCGATGCCATTCCCGCTCCTGAGTGTGACCCTGATTCTTTACCGCGCTACAGCTGACATTCCCGGCTGGCGTTGCCGTGAAACACTGCGCAGGCAAATTTCCCGGCTGCTGAGCCAGCCACCGTTTTACGTTACCGGCGGGCCAGCGGGAACGTCCAGCAGCCCAAGCTCTTGCTCGAAAGGAAGAAATACGGAAAAGGCTGCGCCGCTTCGCCCTCGAGCAAGGCGGCTGCTCACGTGAATGGTGCCCTCGTGTTTTTCGGTGATGCCGCGGCTGATCCAAAGTCCCAGCCCGGTCCCTTTCTCGCCTTTCGTGGTGTAGAACGGGGCAAAAAGATTTCGGCGAACGCCCAGAGGAATGCCGCTTCCATTGTCGAGCACGGTCACACGCACGCCCTTGCGTGCAGGGTCGGAAGCCAGGCTGGACTCTCGCGTGTGCAGTATCAGCTGTCCACCTCCTGACATGGCTTCGACGGCATTCCCCACGAGATTGGAAAAAACCTGGCGCAACTCCCCGGGAAATCCTCGCACAGAGCGATCAGTATCGAAGCGGCACTGCACCTCAATGTGATTTTGCTTGATCTGTGGAGCAAACACGGTCAGCACGCTTTCCAGTACTTCCGTCAGGCTCACTGCGACCGGACTTCTTGCCTCGCGATGGAAGGTCAATAGTTGGCCGGTGATTTGCGAGATGCGGGCAAGTTCATCGCTGGCCATTTGCAGATACTGCGCCGAGGCCGGATTCGGCCCTTGTTCATATTGCAGTAGATAAACCAGGTTCGTAACCGTGTCGAGCGGATTGCGGATCTCATGCGCAATGGTGGCCGACAACCTTCCCGCTAAAGTCAGCCGCTCGCTGGTCCGCAGGATTTGTTCGGTCTGGCGCCGCTGCGTCACGTCGCGGAAGACCACCACCACCCCCACTACGCTGCCCCGGTCATTGAGGATGGGCGCTCCGGTCAACTCAACGGGATACTCTTCGCCGCTAAGACTGGTCAACAGCAGGTTATTGGAGGAGCCGATCACCTTCTGCGCCCGTCGCACGGCGTTAATCGGGTCCTCAACCGCTGACCTGGTTCGTTCGTTGCTCAGACGCATGACCTCGCCGAACGGCCTGCCCGCTGCTAGCACATAATCCCATCCGGTAAGCTGCTGCGCTACGGGATTGAGGAACGATACTTTGCCTTCCGGGTCGGTGGAGACCACTGCCTCGCCCAGGCTCTTGAGGGTGATCTGAAATAACTCGCGGCTTTCCTTGAGTTGCTGTTGTTGCCTGGCTTCCGCCTGCAGGTGATCTTCGTAAGTGGTCGACAGCGCCAGTAATTCGCGCCGGGTGAGGGTAAAAAGCATCACCGCGACTAACAGTGAAACTCCTATCGCGGAACCGATCACGGCGCCATTTAAGACTTTGGCCCGATGCGAACGGCGATCGCGCAGGCTTTCCTCTGCAGCCGTGAAATCCCGCAGTCTATCGCGAATTTCTGAGATCAACTGCTGGCCGGCAATCAGCTCTTCGGGTGAAGGCGGGTTTTGGTGCCCACGCGCCACCTGCTGGTCCGCCCACTGCATCCAGGCCACGTCCAACTGCCGAAGTTCGCGCAGCCGCGCCTGCTGGCTGGGATTGTCCGCAGTTAGTTCCAGGGGCGCCTCGAGTTGCTCGGGCACCCTCGCTTTAATCTCGTTGTAGGATTCGAGGAAAGTATGATCGCCGGTCAGGTAGTATCCTCGCAGCGCCGTATCCATCTCCACGATACTGCGCGTCGCCGTGCGAGCTTCAGTCATGACCTGGTCCGAATGGTCGACCCAGCGCAGCGACCACGAGAGCAGGAGTATCTCCGCAGCCAAAGTAACCGCCAGCAATACCAGCAGCACTACCGGTAATGCCACCGTGCGGCGCAGTAAGCTCTGAAAGCTGCGTTGGTCCATAGCGAGCGGTTTCGTCAGCACCGCTGACGTTCGATGATATCGCAGCCCTTATGCTTTCCTGCAAGATAAGCTGGGTGCGACACATTGATCTGTTCGATTTCGGCTGGCGGCATCCGGCAAGTTCCTCAAATCATCCCAGTAGTGCGCCGATGTAAAATGCGCTCGGAGTAAAGATGCCGCCTCGTTCCGTGCATCGCTGGGTTGTGGATCGAATACACCGGTCCACTAAGTTTGCCGTTGTTGTAACGCTGCTGCTATCGACGGCCGCAGCCGCCCCAGCTCCTACGCAGTTCAAGCCGGGCTTCAACCTGTTCACCAGACAGCAAGACGTCCAGCTCGGCCAGGAAGCGGCGGCGGAGATACGCCAGCGTGTGACCATCGTCAACGACCCCGCGCTCACCGCCTTTGTGAACTCCGTGACGAAGCGGCTGGTCGCTTCTCGAGAGGCGAAAGCCAGCGGATTCACCTTCACGTTTCAGATTGTTGCCGACCCAGCGATCAACGCCTATGCTCTACCGGGCGGACCGATGTTCATCAACACCGGGTTGCTGAGAGCGGTTGCCAATGAGGCGCAGTTCGCGGGCGCCATTGCCCACGAGATGTCGCACGTCATCCTGCGTCACGGCACCAACCAGGCAAGCAAGGTGGACCTGATTCAGCTTCCCGTGGCGCTGGCGGGGCAGCTGACCGCTAGCGACACCCTGATGGGACAGCTCGCGCAACTCGGCATTGGATTGGGCGCCAACAGCGTGCTGCTGAAGTTCAACCGCATCCATGAGAGCCAGGCCGACTTGATGGGCGCACACATCATGGCCGAGGCGGGCTACGATCCCGCCCAGTTGGCCAGGTTCTTCTCCGGGCTGAATGACCAGAGCGGGGCCTTCCTGTTCCTGTCCGACCATCCTAATCCGGGCGACCGCTCGAGGGCTATTAAGGAGGAAGCGGCGCGGCTGCCGCAGCGGACATACGGCTACCAGACCGGACATTTCCAGGAAATGAAGAGGGCAGTCGCAACCATTCATGACCCTCCACCGAAGACGCAGGAGTAGCAGACGGCTGGCTGGGGACGCGCGCGTGATTGGTTGCGCAAAACGATATACTCTAGCCGGGAAGCAGTTTCACCGCGGTGCAGTAAGAAACCCGAAATCCGGAGCGCCGAAGGCGCGGAGTCATGATAGCCCAGCACGGAGCGTAGCGGAGTGCTGGGCTTAGTGTGAAAAGGAGCCTGAGTCCCCCGGGGACGATAGGCTCACGCAGACTCTTCAGCCCGCGAGGAATTTCCTTTTCGGACTTTTTCAGCAACCTGTTTAGGCGTGCATTTGAGCTCCCGTGCAAAGCGCGCCTTACCGCCCGAGGTAATGTTTGCCATTTTGCATGATGAGACATCGAACCGAAATGTTATTGCTGCGCAGCTTTCTTGCCGCCCTGATCTTGTTCCTGCTTGTTTGCGGATTGGCCATGGCCCAGGATGCTCCGCAACCTCAGCCGGCCCCGAAGTTGCCCGCTCCACTGAATCACGCGTCACCTCCGGCCACTACTCCGCCGCCAGCTTCGACTCCGGCCAATCCGGCCACGCCAGCTGCACCGGCAAAGCAGGTCGTGCCCGAGGAGGCACAGCGCCATTTTCATGAAGGCACGGTATTCGAGCGCGACGGCAACGGGGAAAACGCCATCGCCGAGTACAAAGAGGCGATTAAGCTCTATCCCGATTATTTCGAGGCGCACTACAATCTGGGGCGCGTTTACCTGGATCGCCAGGGCTATGCCGAAGCCATCGCGGAATTCAAAACCGCCATCGCCCTGCGGCCTGGTGACGCCAATGCGCACAACAATCTGGGATTGGCCTACAAGCACAATCGCAATCTCAACGGCGCGATCGCCGAATATCAGGAGGCGGTGCGGCTGAATCCGAAGATGGCCAGCGCGCAAAACAATCTGGCCAACGTGCTTTACACCAAGCGTGACTTTAACGGAGCCATTCAGCACTATCGCGCAGCATTGGAGCTGGAGCCGGCAAAAGAAAAAATGAGTGAGCAGGACCGCTATAACCTCGCCAGCACTCACATGAATCTGGGCAGTGTGCTGGACGACGCCGGCAGGCCCGACGAAGCCATCGCCGAGTACAAGGAAGCGATCCATCTTCTGCCCAAGAACGGCAGCGCCCACTACAATCTTTCCATCGTCTATCAGAAAAAGAAGGACATGCCGTCGGCGATCGCAGAGCTGCGTACCGCCGCCAGGCTCTCGCCCGACTGGCCCACTCCGCACATCATGCTCACCAACCTGCTGAAGGACTCCGACCCCAAGGCCGCGCTGGACGAGTGTGTGATAGCCGACGGCCTGACCCACGACGCCAAATTGCACGATGAGTGCTCGGAGTTGCAAAGAAAAGCGCGCTGAAGTTCCTGGTAGCGACCTGCCTTATAAGTTGTATTCACTCTCCGCTGCGGCGAGTTAAGATAGTTGGTTGCGCTGATCTCATAGGTTCGTTCCTGTATCAGGGCGCCTGCTCCGTGCCGAGTCTAATCAATTGATTTGCATCAGGGACTTTACACGCTGCTGAAAAAGTCGCATTGGAATGGTTTGTGTCAGGGCACGACTTCAGTCGTGCCGATAAGCCGTTTATTTTTGTCACCACGAGGGGGCTTTAGCCCGCGAGGGATCTGCTCTTCGGCCAGCGCCGTAGGGCGAAATAATCTAGCCCAGCACAGAGCCGCAGGCGGAGTGCTGGGTAGAATGGAAAAACGAACCGAGTCCCGTAGGGACGACACACGTCATTCAAACAGTTCTTTGCATTTGCTTGGAATCCGCGCCCGCTCATAAATCCTCAATATAAGTAAGAAGGGACTCATCCATGAACACCTTTGACAGTCGTTCCATCCTCCGCGTGGGCAAGCGGGAGTTTGAGATCTACCGCCTTGATGCGCTGGAAAAACAAGGTTGCGCTACAAAGCACCTGCCTTTCTCGCTCCGCATTCTGCTGGAAAACCTATTGCGCCGTGAAGACGGCAAATCAGTAAAGGCCGACGACATTCGCGCGCTCACCTCCTGGACCGGCAAGAGCATTCCTTCGCAGGAAATCGCCTTCATGCCCAGCCGCGTGCTGTTGCAGGATTTCACCGGCGTGCCCGCGGTGGTCGATCTTGCCGCCATGCGCGACGCGATGAAGACATTGGGCGGCGATCCTAATCTGATCAACCCGCTGCAACCGGCCGAGCTGGTCATCGACCACTCCGTGCAAGTGGATGAGTTCGGCACGCCTCAAGCGTTCCAGCTCAACGCCGACCTCGAATTCCAGCGCAACAAAGAGCGCTACGCATTCCTCCGCTGGGGACAAGGCGCATTCAAGAACTTCGCCATCGTCCCGCCCGACACCGGCATCGTTCACCAGATCAATCTTGAATATCTCGCCCGCGTAGTCTTCATCGGCGCGAACGGCAAGACCGGCAAGCCGCTGGCTTATCCCGACACGCTGGTTGGCACCGACTCGCACACCACCATGATCAACGGTCTCGGCATACTCGGCTGGGGCGTCGGCGGAATCGAAGCCGAGGCCGCCATGTTGGGCCAGCCGGTTTCCATGCTGATCCCGCAAGTTGTCGGCGTACGGCTGAAGAACCAACTTGCCGCTGGCGCAACCGCGACCGACCTCGTCCTCACCGTCACCGAGATGCTGCGCAAACACAGCGTTGTCGGCAAGTTCGTCGAATTCTTCGGCCCTGGGCTGCACAAGCTCCCGCTCGCCGATCGCGCCACTATCGCCAACATGGGACCCGAGTACGGCGCAACCTGCGGCATCTTTCCTGTCGACGAAGAGACGCTGCGCTATCTGCGCCTCAGCGGCCGCAGCGAAGAGCAGGTCGCTCTAGTCGAGGCCTACTGCAAGGAGCAGGGCCTGTTCCACACAGCGAGCACGCCGGAAGCCGAATACACCAGTGTGTTGGATCTCGATCTCGCAACCGTCGAGCCCTGCATCGCCGGCCCGAAGCGTCCGCAAGACCGCGTGTTGCTCTCCGCAGCCGCGAAATCATTTGAGCAGGCTCTACCCGGCCTGTTGAAGCCGGGTCAGCACGTGCCTCCGAAGCAGGAAGCACGTTGGGAAGGTGAAGGTGGACATCCCGCTGGCATGGATTCGCAGCACGACGTTGTCGAGGAGCACCTGAAGCTGGACAAGGCGCTCAATCACGGCAGCGTGGTGATCGCGGCCATTACCAGTTGCACCAATACCTCGAATCCCTATGTGCTGGTTGCGGCGGGATTACTGGCCAAGAAGGCCGTCGAGAAGGGATTGTCCGTGCCCTCATGGGTAAAGACGTCGCTTGCGCCGGGCTCGATGGTCGTCACCGAGTACCTCACCCGCTCCGGCCTGATGCCGTATCTGGAGAAGCTGAAGTTTCATCTCGTCGGTTACGGCTGCACCACTTGCATCGGAAACTCCGGGCCGCTGCCGCAGGAAGTATCCAACGTCGTCGTCGATAAAGATCTCGTCGTGGCCTCGGTGCTCAGCGGCAATCGCAACTTCGAAGGCCGCATTAATTCCGAAGTCCGCGCAAATTACCTGATGTCGCCGCCGCTGGTCGTCGCCTATGCGCTGGCCGGCCGCATCGATCTCGACATGCTAAACGAGCCGCTGGGTTTCACAAAAAATGGCAAGCGCTCGCCGGTATTTCTGAAGGACATCTGGCCGACTGCCGAAGAAGTGGACGCGGTCGTGCGCAAGTACATTACCGGCGACCTCTTCCAGAAGAGTTACAACGATGTCTTCAAGGGGGATGAGCGCTGGCGCGGCCTGGCCGTCCCCGAAGGCGAGACCTTCGCATGGGACGAGCAGTCCACCTACGTGAAGAACCCTCCGTACTTCGACAAGATGCCCGCTCATCCTGCGCCAGTCAAGGACATCTCCGGCGCGCGCGTGCTCTGCTACCTGGGCAACAGCGTGACCACCGATCACATCTCGCCGGCCGGCTCCATCAAGCCGACCAGTCCTGCGGGACAGTATCTCATTGCGCACAACGTCAAGCCGGTGGACTTCAACTCCTACGGATCGCGCCGCGGTAATCACGAAGTGATGATGCGCGGCACCTTCGCCAACGTGCGTCTGCGCAACAGGCTCACACCTGAGCGCGAAGGTGCGTTCACGCGTCATCTGCCCGGCGGCGAAGAGATGACGATCTTCGACGCCTCGGAAAAATATCGTGCTGCGGGCACGCCGCTGATGGTGCTGGCGGGCAAGGAGTACGGCTCCGGCTCGTCGCGCGATTGGGCTGCGAAAGGTCCCAGGCTGCTCGGCGTTCGCGCCGTGCTGGCCGAGAGCTTCGAGCGCATCCATCGCTCGAATCTCGTCGGCATGGGCATTCTGCCGCTGCAATTCCCCGCCGAAGAGAGCGCCGAGACCAACGGACTCACCGGCGAGGAGTCGTTCGACATCATTGGACTGACGGATGTGCTGGAGAAGTTCGCGCCAGGCAAGACCGTGAAGGTGCGCGCGACCAAGGCGGACGGCGCGGTGATCGAAATTCATGCGACCGTGCGCATCGACACGCCGCAGGAGGTGCAGTATTACAAGCACGGCGGCATTCTGCAGTATGTGCTGCGCCAATTGCAGAGCAAGCCGGAGGCAGTCACGGCGTAAGGGTGGTAGAGCGGCCCTTTAGGGCCGCGTTCGCGCAATCAAAGATAAAACAGAGGCGCACCTTTAGGTGCGCCGTCATAATTCCCTTTTTGTCATCCCGAGTGTCGGTATATCAGGACGACTTCTTGCGCGGCACCTTCGCACCCGACTTGCGCGCTTCGCTCAGGCCGATGGCAATCGCCTGCTTGCGGCTCGTTACTTTGCGGCCGCCCCGCGTCTTCAGTTCGCCATGCTTGCGCTCGTGCATGGCTCTGCCGACCTTGTCCTGCGCCTTGGAACTGTACTTGCGATGACCGCTGCTCTGCGAGCTGCCGCTCGAGTTCTTGCCGCTCCGGTGCGAGGAACTCGATTTCCGTTCCGTTGCCATGTCTAGCCTCCTGTGGATGAGACGCTCTCGCGCATCCTATAGGTTGTGTTTGACCGTCTCATTCGGCTTCACGTAACCTTGACAGTTGTTCTCGCGAGTCCTCATGAAGACTGCTGAAATGGCTTCTCTGCACGTCGCCGAAGAGATTACGGAACTGGTCGGCGACACTCCCGTCCTGCATCTGCGCAAGCTCACTCCGGCTGGCGCCGCCGATGTCTACGCCAAGCTCGAGTACCTGAATCCCGGCGGCAGCATCAAGGACCGCGCCGCGCTAGGCATGATCACCAAAGCCGAACGCGATGGCCGGTTGCGGCCGGGAGCGACCATCTTCGAAGCCACCGCCGGCAATACCGGCGTGGGATTGGCCCTGATCGCCAGTGGCCGTGGCTACAAGACGGTGCTCGCCGTCCCCGAAGGTTTTTCTCAGGAGAAAGTCACGCTGATGGAGGCGCTCGGCGCTGAGGTGATTCGCACTCCTCACGCCGGCGGTATGCAGGAGGCCATCGATTACATCAAGGCGCGCGCCGCGCGCACACCCAACTCCTTCGTCGCTGCGCAATTCGAGAACCTCGACAATCCTGACTTCCACTACGAGACCACGGCCCGCGAGTTTTACGACCAACTCGGCGGACAGGTCGACGCCATCGTCATCGGCTGCGGTACCGGCGGCACCTTCACCGGTGTGGCGCGCTATCTGAAGGAGCGCAATCCGAAGACGCTGGCGATTGCAGTGGAGACCCAAGGCTCAGTGTTGGGCGGCGGCGAAAAGGGCGAGCATGAAGTGGAAGGCATCGGCGCTAGCTTCATTCCCAAGACCTTCGACGGCGCGCTCGCCGACGAGATCATCGCGGTCAGCGACCATGATGCCTTCGATATGGTGAAAAAGCTGGCTGCCATCGAAGGCGTACTGGCTGGATCGAGCGCCGGAGCAAATGTCTTTGCAGCGATCAACATCGCGAAGAAGCTGGGTCCAGGCAAGAGGGTCGCGACCATCATCCCCGACTCCGCCGAACGCTATCTGTCCAAGGGCATCTTCCACTTCAACGACAGTCATTGAACGTGGAGCCCGAAGGGCGAAAGTAATTAGCCCAGCGCGGTAGCGCTGGGTAGAAGGCGTAAGAGTTATTTCGAGCCCCTTCAGGGGTGATACCCTTCGCGTTCGAATCTGCCGCCACTGAAGGGGCTGAAAATTGTTACGGGGCGTTTCCCCAGCGCTTCCGCGCTGGGCTAATCACTGTCGCCCTCCGGGCTGACCATGAGATTGCCTCCGTGCTGTCAGTGTTCTCCGTGTTGAACATGACTTCCAAACTCCGTGCTCGCCGTGTTCTCCCTGGTGAAATGGTCATTTATGCTTAAGAACGATCCTGGTTTTTCCACTCGCGCCATCCATGCCGGTAACGAACCTGACGCGTCCACCGGGGCCGTCGCTCCTCCCATCTTTGCCACATCAACCTACGCGCAGGAAGAGCTGGGCAAGACCAAGGGGTATGACTACTCGCGCGCCGGCAATCCTACCCGAACGCGCCTGGAGCAGAACCTCGCGTCGCTGGAAGGCGGCATTGCCGCGCCGGTGTTTGCTAGTGGAATGGCCGCGGCCGGTGCTCTCTGCCACCTGATGAAAGCCGGCGATCACATCGTTGCTTCCAACAACCTTTACGGCGGCGTGCCACGCCTCTTCAACCAGATCATGACCAACTTCGGCCTCGAGTTCACCTACGTGGACACGACCGATCCTCGCAACGTCGAGCGTGCCATCCGCAAGAACACGCGCTACGTCTACATCGAGACGCCGACCAATCCGCTGATGGGCCTCACCGACATCGCCGCCGTCAGCGCCATCGCGCACAAGCGCGGCTGCGAAGTCGTAGTCGACAACACCTTCATGACGCCCTACTTCCAGCAGCCCATCAAGCTCGGCGCTGACATGGTGCTGCACTCCACGACCAAGTTCCTCAACGGCCACAGCGACGGCCTCGGCGGCGTACTGGTCTGCACCACGCGCGAGCAGGCTGAGAAGCTGGCATTCGTCCAGAAAGCCGCAGGCGCCATCATGTCGCCGTTCGAATGCTGGCTGGTGCTGCGCGGCACCAAGACGCTGGCCGTGCGCATGAAGCAGCACGACGAGAATGGCCGCGTCATGGCTGACTACCTCGGCGGCCATCGCAAGGTCAAGAAAGTTTTCTATCCCGGCTTGCAGAGTCATCCGCAATACGAATTGGCTTGCAGCCAGATGTCGGGCTTCGGCTCGATGATCACCTTCGAGACCGGCTCGCTCGCGAACGCCAAGCGGCTGCTGAAGCGCGTGCGCCTGTGCACCATGGGCGAATCGCTGGGTGGAGTCGAGACACTCATCTCGCATCCGGCGACCATGACGCACGCGGCGATTGGTGAAAAAGGCCGCAAAGCCATCGGGCTGACCGACGGCATGGTGCGAATTTCGGTCGGCATCGAGGATGTCGAAGATGTGATTGCGGATTTGGAGCAGGCGTTGAAGTAGCTGCCAGCTATCAGCTTTCAGACGTCAGCAAAATCGCAATCCGCTTTTCGCTCGCTTTTGGCCAGAACCTCACGCCGTGTCATCCTGAGTGAAGGTTCGCGTGGCTGTCGCAAATCTCCTTATGCTGTCATCCTGAGCGGAGCGTCCGCCACGCTTTTCCGCCCCGCATCTTTTGCGGGTCGGGCGGACGCGGAGTCGAAGGGCCCCTACAGCAACCGGCTATCTTGGTCACCCCGCGCTTCCTCAGGCTACAATCATTTTTCCCGAGGGAACCACGATGTCTGCCACCGAAGCTGATCGCATCACCGAACTGCTGAAGACCGCAAAGACGATCGCCGTCGTCGGCCTCACCGATTCTCCCTTGCGTCCGAGCTACGGAGTTTCGCACTACATGTTGTCGCACGGATACCGCATCATCCCCGTCAATCCCAATATCACCGACTGGATGGGCGAGAAAGCCTACGCCACGCTGCTGGATGTGCAGGAGAAGATCGACATTGTCAACGTCTTTCGCCGCTCCGACGCTGTTCCCGAGGTCATCGAGGATGCCATCCGGATCAAAGCCCCCGCCATCTGGATGCAGGAAGGCGTCGTTCACGAAGAAGCCGCCGAAAAGGCCCGCCAGGCTGGCATCTTTGTCGTGATGGATAGCTGTATTTTGAAGGAACACCGCAAAAGAATCAGCCGCTAGCCGCGCTGATTTAGTTAGACCCCGTCCGGCTCCGTCGAAATCGTCTTTGAAGGGGCGCAGCTTTAGCTGCGCCGATGAACACGACCTTGACTGCGGGCTTTAGCCCCTGAGGGAACTCAGATTCAGCAGACATAGAAAACGAGTTCCCTCCGCGGCTAAAGCCGGTGGGCTTCGACGGCTTTACGGCGCGCCTAAAGGCGTGCCCCTTCAAAGACGATGGCAACAGGGCCAACCTATCTCGTAAGTCGCCCCGCTTCGATCAGGGCACCCCGCGGCTGCGATTAGGGCGGCTCTCTTCAGTCGTGCCGCCCGAGCTCCAAAAGAACGGGCTTTAGCCCCTGCAGAACGTGCGCGAGGCTAAAGCCCAATTCTGCTACCAACAAGTTATCTGATCACTGGCACAAAGTCCCGTTCACATAAAACGTGGTCGGGTTATGGTTGGTCCCGCTGTAATCGGCATTGAAGCCGATTCCGCTCAGCGTGTCGCCCGCTCCAATGGTTCCGTTCCACGCCGCATTGGTCAGTGCAACATTCTGTCCACTCTGCGTATAGGTTGAGTTCCACGCATCGTAGATCTGCTGATTGCCCGACCAGGTCCACGTCAGCGTCCAGCCATTGATTTCCTGTGTGCCCGTGTTCTTGAGGTGAATCCCGTCCCCCAGTCGTTCTGGTCGACGTAGATGATATGACAGCCCAAGCCGCTGCCACCGGATTGAGTCGTCGCATGGGCAAGGTTGGAGTTGCCGGACTCGCCCACCGAATCGGCGGCTCTGACAATGTAGTAGTAGGTGGTGGAGGCCAGCAATCCGGTGTTGGAGTAATTGCTCGCAACCAGCCCGCTGGCGATGCGGGTTGCCGCGGACGGCGTGAAGTTCGAGAATCGGCTCGCATAGAGGTTGTACGTCACGTTGCATGACGGAGGCGGTGTCACCGCATTCCAAGTCAAATTAATCTGGCTGGAGGAAACTGCGGTCGCCGTAAGTCCAGTTGGTGCGGGCGGAGCGCTTTCGCAATTCCCGCCGCCTCCGCCGCTGAACTGAATCCTCGCCAGCAAACTCTGCTTCAGCGAGCTGACGGGCGTCGAGTCGTAATTGCTATCCAGCAGCGCGTAGCTATCCTCGCCGTTCAGCGCCCAGTAGGTCCAGTCAAGCTGCGGATTGTTTTGCATGAAGGTGACGATGCTCTGGAACCACTGTCCCTGCGAGCCGGGCACGTTGCTCTCGATGTCGCTTGCGTTGTTGGTAGTGCCGAACTCGCCCACCCACACCGGCGCGACGTCGTTCAAACTCAGATACGCCCAGAACCCGGTCCAGACTTGCACCAGGCTCTGATACGTCGTGCTGCTGTTGAACCAGCTTTGCTGGTAGAGGTTCGGCCCGTAATCGTGTGCCGAATACACAAGCTGGTGCGCAATGTTAAATGCCACAGGGTAGGACTGCGCGCCCATCAGATTGCCGCCCCACCAGTCGCAATCGTTGTTGTAGCAGTCGGTGCCTTCGACAAAAAGCAGCAGGCTGGGATTGACCGCCTGCACGGCATTGCCGCCGCGCTCGGCAGCCAGCCGCCAGTCGTACGACAAAGTGCCGCATCCCCAGCACGAGCCACTGCTCTGCGCGTTGTGCGGTTCGTTGCGCAGGTCAAATCCAATCACTGTGCTGTTGTTGAGATATCGATTCGCCAGCGTCACCCAGTCATCGATCCACGAGCTCTCGGGATATTGCGAGGTGTACCAAAGGCCATTGCCTTCGGCGCCGTTGCCCGCCTCCGAGCGATGGTTGTCGAGAATGATGTGCAAGCCGATCTGCCCGGCATAGGTCACGATCTTGTCCAGAATCTGCAACGAGTTCAGCCCCTCCAGATCGGTGTTAATGGGACCGCTGGCATTGTGATAGCTGATGTTCGTCGGAATGATGCGCGTTTCCACAACCTGGTTCGACATCGGCATGCGAATCACGTTGTATCCGTTGCTCTGGATGGCGTTCAGGATGTAGTGATAATCCTGCGCCCACAGTCCGTGCACCACCTCGTCGGTGGTCTCGAAGCCGTACCAGTTGATTCCGGC
>Ga0181532_10000556_pt1 | contig 38196 bp, 31 predicted proteins | sample PEATcosm2014_Bin_33_FD_119768 | JGI IMG/M metagenome (GOLD analysis project Ga0181532, IMG submission 119768) | Peatland microbial communities from MTU Mesocosm Facility, Houghton, MI, USA - PEATcosm2014_Bin11_30_metaG | ecosystem: Environmental > Terrestrial > Soil > Wetlands > Peat | place...
ACCTTGGCGATGTTGGGATGGTCCATCATCGCCAGCGCCTGCCGCTCCGCTTCAAAACGGGCGACGACCTGTTTGGTATCCATGCCCAGCTTGATCACCTTGAGCGCCACGCGGCGACGCACCGGCTCTGTTTGTTCAGCCACATACACCACGCCGCACCCGCCCTCGCCGACCTTCTCCAGCAGTTTGTAGCGGCCGAGGGTCTGGCCCACGGCTTCGTCGAGCGGCTCGTTCGGGACAGGGACTTTGATGGTGTTGAAAGGCCCGCGGCCCGCTTTTGGCTCGCCGGGTTCGAGGAGTGAATCTTTCGCCTCGTGCGCCGCGAGCAAGGCTTCGAGGCGCTGGCGCAAGGCGGCGTCGCCGTGGCAGGCGCCGTCCAGAAAGACGCGGCGCATGTCGGCTGGCTTTTCCAGCGCAAGCGCAAACAGCGCTTCTTCCCGATTTTCAGGCAATGGCATGGCTGATTGAAATTGGCTCATTCAATCCTACATGCGCATGCAACGGACTAAAAGTATGAATAAATCTTCCCAGCCACCAGCAAGTCTCACCCACCCTGCCTTACAACATGCAAGGTTTCCAAAACAGACTTGCGCGTGCCTCGCGCCGCTTCCGGCTCTCAGGAACCAACGTTGGCCAGTTCCTCATTCGTCGCCACGTTGACGATCTTGAATTGCTCGGCATGGAACGACGGCTCCGGACGAAACGATAATTTGCCGAAGTAACGCTTTTCCATTTCGATGATCAATTTCTCGTCTTCCGTGCGCAATCGCTCCAACACCGTCGGATGCACGGCGATGCGCAGTTGGAAATCCGATTCGTCGCGCGAGCGTTTTTTGAGGATTTCGTTCAACTTGCGCTGGATTTCCACGCTCATGGTGATGGCGCTCTTGACCTTGCCGCGGCCTTTGCAGTACGGGCAATCGTCATAGACCGCCGCCCGCACGCTTTCGGAATGCCGCTGCCGGGTCATTTCCATCAAGCCCAACTGGGAGATGGGCAGAACGTGCGTTTTCGCCTTGTCCCGCCGCAATCCTTCCTTGATGCGTTGATAGACCTGCTGCTGGTCACGCCGCGATTTCATATCGATGAAATCCAGCACGATCAGCCCGCCCATGTTGCGCAGGCGAAGCTGGCGGCAAATCTCCTCGGCCGCCTCCGTATTGACGCGCAGAATGGTGGATTCCTGGTCGCGGCTGCTCTTGTGCCGCCCGGTGTTGACGTCAATGGCGACCAGCGCCTCGGTTTCATCGATCACAATGTAGCCTCCGCTTTTCAAGTGGACCTGGCGGGAAAAGGCGTTTTCCAATTGGCGGGTGATGTTCAAACGGTCGAAGACGGGCTGGTGTTCCGTATACAGGATGATCTTCTTTGCCGCCGGCGGGAAAATGCGCGAGATCATGGCGCGCATCCGATCCGCCGCCTGAGCATTATCGACCACAACCCGGTCCACGTCCTCGGTCAGAAAATCGCGCACGGTGCGCTCGATCAAATCCGGTTCCTGGAAAACGCAGGAGGCGGGCGGCTGGATCCTGATCTTCTCCTGAATCTCCTTCCACTGCTCGAGCAAGAGGGCCAAATCCGATATGAAATAGCGCTTTTGCTGGCCTTCGCCGGCGGTGCGCATGATCACGCCCATGCCGTCGGGAATGCTCATGTCACGCAGAATGTGCTTGAGGCGCTGGCGTTCTTCCGGATTTTCGATCTTGCGCGAAACGCCGCTTTGGTCGGAGTTGGGCAGCAGGACCAGGTAGCGTCCCGGCAGCACGATATTGGTGGTGACGCGCGGCCCTTTTGTGCCGATGGGTCCCTTGGTCACCTGCACGTTAATCTCGCTGCCCGGCGGATAAAGCCGCGGAATGTCCTTTTGGGTAATGCGCGGCCGGTCCCGTCTCCTGCCTTCGCGTTCCACAACTTCCACGCCGCTGTCGAAACTGGTCGGCACAATGTCCCAATAATGCAAAAAGGCGTTCTTCTCGAAGCCGATGTCAACAAACGCCGCTTTCAGGCCGTCCTCAAGGTTGCGGACCTTGCCTTTGAAGATGCTGCCCACCAGGCGTTCTTCCGTGGTGCGTTCGATGGTTAATTCCTCCAGCCGGCCTTGCTCGACCAGGGCGACGCGCACTTCGAGTGACTCGGCGTTGATGATCAGCTCCTTGTGCGTTTTGGTTTCGGGTTTAATCAGGCGCTGCACTTTGCGCATGGCTTTGTTCGCGACCGACTTAATGCGGTCAACCAGCCCGGTGGGTTGTGTTTCCAAAGGGACGGGTTCGAATGCTTCCTCTTCCACTTCGGGTGGGGTTTCCGGGTGCGGCCTGCGAAACGCGCCTCTTTTGCCGCGCCCTCCCCCGCGTCCTCCTTCACGCCCTTCCAGATCGCCCGATGCATCTAAATTTCTATCTTCAGGACCATACTCCTTGCGTGCGCCCTCGCGTTCTTCCTGCGCGCGCGATGGCTCGGCGGCGGGGGCGGCCGGGGCTTCCGGCGGCAAGCCGGCGGCGAGGTTTTCCGCCCGTTGGATTTCCTGCTCGTGGCGGGCGCGCTCGAAAACGCTGTCCGGCTTCTGTTCGCTTGTGGCCTCGGCGCGGGCCTGCAAGGCGGAGCGGTCGGGTTTTTGGTTTTGATTGAATCCGCCGCTGGGGCGAAAGCGCATGCCGCCGCGCCGGCGCCTTGAAAAATTTCCATTACTCATAACTAATAAGATCTCCGATAAATATGGATGTTATGCAAAATGCCAATGGCAATCAGAGAGCATACCACCGAAGACCCGCCATAGCTAAGCAGCGGCAGTGGAATGCCCGTCACGGGCATTAAGCGAATATTCATTCCGACGTTGATGAAGACGTGGCAAAACAACAGAGTCACCACGCCCACCGCCAGTAATTGTCCCAGGTGATCGCGCGCCTGGCTGGCAATTTTGATCCCGCTCAACAGAAGCACGGTGTAAAGCGTCAGGACCACGACGCTGCCGACAAATCCTTCCTCCTCGGCAATGACCGAGAAGATGAAATCATTGTGTGCTCCGGCCCGCGGCAGGAAGCCCAGCGCGTACTGGGTGCCATGCCGCCAGCCCTTTCCTTTGAACCCCCCTGAACCCACTGAAATCAGCGCCTGCTCGACGTTGTAACTTTTATTGCGTCCAAAGTACGTCAAGAGGCGCGTTTTCTGGTAAGGTTCAATATCCAACCTGGCTGGCGCGAACAGGATGATCGCGACCAGCAGAACCACCAACAGACCGACCCCTCCCACCAACCCGGCCAACATTCGGGCGGGCACTCCGGCCACAAACATCATGGCCAGGCTGATGGCGGGAAAAACCAGGGCCGAACCGAGGTCCGGCTCCTTCAAAATCAAAACAAACGGCAAAAGGGTCAATCCCAGTGTCGCCCAGAATACTCGCGGCTGCCGCAATTCCCCGGCGGGGCGGCTGAGGAAATTGGCCAGCAACAGGATGAAGGCAATTTTGGCAAATTCCGAGGGTTGCAATCCAAAAATGCCCAGGGTGATCCATCGTTTCCCCCCATGTATCCTGGAGCCGAAAATAAACACGGCCACGAGCAGAAGAATCGTCAGCCCATAGGCCACTCCGGACCAGCGCGCCAGACGGCTGTAATCAACGGCCAGAAGCGCCGCCGCCGCGCCCAGCCCGATGAGGTACCAAAGGATTTGATGCACATACATTTGCTTGTACCAGGCCAGCGCCGACTGATGACCGGCCGTCGCGCTGAAAATGAAGGCCCCGCCAAGGCACATCAAGCCGCCAGCGCACAAGAGCAGCGCCCAATCAAAATCCCTGTTTCGTTCGTTGAGGTTCGGGTCGTACATTTAATTCCGGGCCAGCGCCACGGCTGGCGGGCTGTTGGATTGCTCCCTTTTGAGAATAGCTTCGTAAATCTTTTCCGCCACCGGCGCGCAAGTCGGGCCCCCGAATGAACCGTCTTCCACCATGACGACGACGGCGTAGCGCGGGTTTTCGTAAGGGCCGTAGGAGTCGAACCAAGTGATGCTCCTTGGGGAGTTGGCTGAGGAGGACTTCACTTCGGCTGTGCCCGTCTTGCCGGCGACGCGGAAATTGCCGAGACGCGGCCTGCCTCCTTCATGGAACCAGTTGTAAGCAGTGCCACCACCCCCGGCGCTGTCGGCCAGGTGCTCGGTATCGTCCAGCATGGCGTGGCGGATGAGTTCCAGGTGGTGCGGATTAATCTCCACGCGGTCGCGCAAACGTCCTGGCGCAAAGAGTTGTTCGTCTTCGCCTGTCTCCGGCGAAAGGGAATGGCTGACCAAACGCGGCCAATAGATCTTTCCACCATTGGCGATTGCCCCAATCATGCAGGCCATCTGCAACGGCGTTGTTGTAATCTCCTGGCCGATGCACACGTCAGCCGTGCTCGATTGCAGTATCGAGACGCCGGCCTCCTCCGGACCCGGCATATTGCCCGCCACCTCCGGCCCGATGGGGAACTTCGTTTTTTCGCCGAGATGAAAACGTTTGGCCACCTCCAGAATTTTCGCCAATCCCGCCTTCACGCCGTAGTGACAAAAATAAGTGTTGCTCGAACGGAAAAACGCGCGGTTGAAATTGTATTTGCCTGCCTCCGCATGATCTTTAATGGGCCGCGCCCTGGGCGATGCCTGATAGAATCCGGGGCTGTCAAACACTTCGTTCGGATCCAGTCCGCTCTCCAGGCAGGCGATGGCGGTGATGATTTTAAAAGTCGAACCCGGCGGATAAGCGCCGCCAATGGCGCGATTGATTTGCGGGGTGTATTTGGGGTCGTTCAAAGCAGCCACTTCGCTTGACGTCAGCCCCGCGACGTAGCTGTTCGGGTCGAAAGCGGGCGCGGAAGCCATGGCCAAAATATCGCCGTTGCGAACATCCATCACCACCACGGCCCCGCGCGCGTTGGCCTGGGCCTTCGCCAGCGCCTGTTCCGCCGCGCGCTGCAAAGCCAGATCAATCGTGAGGTAAACGTCTCCGCCCGGTTCATTGGGGGTTTCGATGTCTTCGCGCTGGCGGTAATTCAGGCTGTTGACCAGGACCAGCTTCACCCCGCCGCGCCCGCGCAACTGGGCCTCATTAAGACGTTCCACGCCGGCCCTGCCTTCGTAATCGGGAACCAGTTCCGCACCAAAACTCTCCCGCTGCACAAAGCCGAGAACATGGGCGGCAAGGGAGCCGTTGGGATACCAACGCACGGGCTGCGTCTCTATTTCAAGCTCGGGCTGCCCGGATAACTGTTCGGCGAACCTGGCCACCTGTTTGAGAGCCAGATTGGGCACGATTTCATAAGGGACGTAGGGATAATTGGTGTAGTGCCGGAGGAACGCGTTCGTATTGAGAATTCCATGCTGCTGCAATGATTCGCCCACCTGAAAGGAAATGTTGCTGACGACCTGGCAATCCGCCTCCAATTGCAGCTCCCGGCTTTTTTCCGCCGTCAAACGGACGCGTCCGTTCGCCTGCACGGCCAGCGGATGCTGCCGGCCGTAAGCTTTGCTCAGGCGCGAGTAGGCCTCGCCAAACTGGGTCTGCAAATCCTCCAGGTAAAGGATGGCGTTGTATTGGGGCCGGTTGTCCGCCAGGACCCGTCCGTTGCGGTCCAGAATTTTTCCGCGAATGGCGGGCATGCCGACTCTTTTCAAGGACTGTCTCCTCGAATTGTTCTCGAACCGGCTGGCGCAAACAATTTGCACGAACCACAACCCCGCCAGCAGCACGAACAGGCCCGTTGCCATGACGATGGTGATGACGCGCAAGCGCCGGTCGTCTCGTTTGAGGATGTGGAAGATAAACATTTTAAACGCGTCCTCGTTTGATTTCCCGGTCCGGGCGGAAAGCCGGATGGGGGGCGGGCTGATAATCGAAGGCCCGGTGGAAGCGGTTGAAGAGCGCGAAACAAACCGGGGTAAACAGGCCGCCACCCAACGTCATGACCCCCCACTGCCAGATTGATTTCCAACCCAGCAGCGGAGCCGCGCCAATGTTCAACAAAATGAAAAGCACCGCCAATGGCTGCAGCGCGCTGGCCGCCGCGCCCATGCAGAACTGGGCGGCGGGATGCTCGCGTGCGAGCCATTCGCGGCCCCGGTGAGCCAGCAGCCCGATCAACAACAAGGGCAGCACGCTTACTCCCAGCGGGTTGGCCGAGAGCGAATCGAACCATAGACCGCCACAGATGGCTGCCAGGGCAATGGTGAAAAGGCCGTTGGTCAGGCCCGCATAGACCATCAACGCCGGCAGGAAATCAATTTGCGTTCCCAACACATTGCGGAAGCCGTCGAACCAGGCTTCGAAAAAAGCGGCGCCATAGGCGGCGGCCAGGATCAAAATGGAATGCAGCCAGTTCATGGCGTCATCACCCACACTTCCTTCAGCGCCCCCAGGTCTGCCGCCAGCCTGACCCGGGCTTCAGTGGCCAATCCGTATTCTTTGCTGCGCAAATCGACCACCTTGCCGATGGGAATGTTCGCCGGGAAAACGCCCCCTTCGCCCGACGTCACCACCATCTGTCCGGGCCGCACCGCGCTGCTTCCCGAAAGATAATCCAAATCAATCATGTTGTTTTCCTGCGGGCTGGAGGAACTGGAATTGATGACGCCGGTTTCCCCGCTGGCCTGGACAGCGGCCGCCACGCGCAAATCGGGGTTGCCCAGGAGAAGGACTTGGGAACGGGTTTGGCCGACGCTCTGGATGCGGCCGACCAGCCCTTCGGAAGTCAATACGGGATAATTCGGCTTGACGCCATCGCGCGCGCCAAGATCGATTTGCACGCTGCGCCACCAATTGGCCGGATCGCGGGCAATGACCCGGCCGAGCCTGACGTTCCAAAGCGTTTGCCGCGGCCACCCAACCAGGCCCCGCAAACGCGCGTTCTCGCTCCACAGGGCCGCATCCTGCTGCAACCGGATTTTCAATTCCTCGTTTTGGCGGCGGAGCTCCTCGTTCTGGCGCGCCAACTGCCCCTTTGCCGCCAGAGTTTCCCTGGCCTCGCCTGTCAACTCGTGGACGGAACCCGTCAGGCCGAACAGGGGCAAAAAAAGCCCGCTGATGGCCAGTTTGACCTTGCCCATGGTTTCGCCGGGCAGTTTCAAAAACACCAGCACCAGCAAAAACACCAGGACCAAAATTATATAATGCGGCTTTTTCAGCATCTCGCCCCGGCCGCGTCCCATTAAGACGCAGCCGCGTTTAAATGTTCAGGGCGAACTGGAATCAACTTTTTGAGGAAGCCACTCGTTTGAGAAGTTCCAACTGCTGCAGAACCCGTCCCGTTCCCTCGGCCACCGCGCTTAATGGATCGTCCGCGATATGCACCGGCAGGCCCGTTTCCTTGGCCACCAACCGGTCAATGCCGCGCAACAGCGCGCCTCCGCCGGCGATGACAATGCCGCGCTCGATGAGGTCGGCTGACAGTTCCGGGGGGCAACGTTCCAATGTAATGCGGATGCTTTCCAAAATGCTTGAGAGAGGTTCCTTCAAGGCTTCACGAACTTCTTCCGAACGAATGGACACGGTCCTCGGCAGACCGGCGCTTAAATCGCGCCCTTTGACTTCCATCGTTAATTCCTGCTCCAGCGGAAAGGCCGATCCGATTCGGATCTTGATCTCCTCCGCCGTGCGTTCGCCAATCATCAGATTATAGGCGCGTTTCATGTGCGCGACAATCGTCTCGTCAAACTCATCGCCTCCCACGCGCAGGCTGCGGCATAAAACAATGCCAGCCAGGGAAATGATCGCGATTTCGCAGGTGCCTCCACCAATGTCCACAATCATGTTTCCCGCCGGTTCATGGACCGGCAGACCGACGCCGATGGCCGAGGCCATGGGTTGTTCGATCAGATACACTTCGCGCGCGCCGGCATGAGTCGCGGAATCTTTCACCGCCCGTTTTTCCACTTCAGTAATACCGGAAGGAACAGCCACCACTACGCGGGGCATGACAAACTTGCGATGATGGACCCGTTTGATGAAATGCCGCAGCATGGCTTCGGTGATCTCGAAATCGGCAATGACGCCGTCTTTCATGGGCCGAATGGCCACGATATTTCCCGGGGTGCGTCCCAACATGCGTTTGGCCTCCTCGCCCACCGCCAGCACATTGGTGGTGCCGGCCTCGATGGCCACGACGGAAGGTTCGCGGAGCACGATGCCCTGATCCCGCACATAAACGAGACAGTTGGCTGTGCCCAAGTCTATTCCGATATCGTTGGAAAACAGGCTCTTAAATTGCGCAAACATGAACGATGCCTAATAATTCCCACAAGGTTATGAAGCGGCCTTCCAGAGGTCAAGTTTAATAATGGCCTTTATAAAAAGGGCGGACGACCCCTTTTTTTCTCAAGAAAAGCTTTCAAATTGTCCCAGCAAAAAATCGTGAAAATTTCCGCTTTTTGCGCGTTAAATGATTTTTCGCTGTTTTCAGCGGATCGATTTGCCCTTCAAGGAGAGCGCACCGTCAAAAACCTGGCAGTCCCAGCGAGCTACGCCATGGCGCGGGGCTGTATTCCAACTCGATTCCCCGACTTCAAGGCAAAGCCGCAAAGCCGCCAAAAAGCAAGATTGATAGATAAGTCCAAAAACCCCGTAACATCCGTTACACTGTTGATAATCAACGACTTAGCCCGTAACACAAACAGCTACAGACCCGTAACATGTAACGGCTTTTTGTTGCCTCAGTGAGGAAATGGCTAATTTTAGCCATCTATTTCAAGCAGCGGTTGGTTCAATTCCTTCCTTGTCCAATTGATTTCGTTTGCCCTGGAGCAAGGGAAGCCGAGCAGCAAGCCTCTTTTCCATCGAAAACAGCGAGGAACCCGTTAAAAAGTCATAACAAATTATCAACAAAGTATTTACGAGCGCAAACGATTGATGGTCTCGATTTGGTGGGAGGGGATTACAAACAAAAGATGCTCAAGGCAATGAATTCGATTGACATTATGCCTTAAGAAGTCCTTATGATTACTCGTTCTCAAATCAACGAAGCTCCTTGTGGCCCCGTTGTTTTTCTGGGGTCACCTTTGGGTTCAAAGGATAAGAAACGTATGAATATGAAAATGACGAATGCCCGACGTTCTCTCATAATCTGTTTGCTGGCATTCAGTTGCATCCTGCCTGTTTCCAATGCCATCGCCCAAGACGCAGCTTTTGTGGCGATTACGTGGGACGCAAGTGCCACGGCCTATAGTATGGATGGCATCAACTGGAGTGCCAGCCCCGGAGGGCTGCCCATTTCAGATTATTGGTGCCTGGCGTATGGAGACGGCATGTTCCTGGCCATTGCGAACGGCGACACTGAGGCTGCCTATAGCGCCGATGGGATCAACTGGACAGGCACGAATTTCGGAGGGTTGTTCTCTTGTTGCGATTGGACCGTGGCGTATGGAGACGGTCTGTTCGTGGCGATTACGCCCGGCGGCACTGACGAGGTGTATAGCGCCGATGGCTTCAACTGGACAACCGAAGGGATGCCCTCTGTTGGCTGCTACGGATGGGGCAGCCTGGCTTATGGAAACGGCACATTCGTGGCGATTGGGGACTGCGGCACTTAGGCAGCCTATAGTCCCGATGGCATCACCTGGAACCTCAGCCCGGGAGGAATGCCCTCTGCGCTCGTTGGCGCCAGCGTAGCTTATGGAAACGGGGTCTTCGTGGCGATGGCCGGCGGCACAACTAACGCCGCCTACAGCACCAATGGCATCAACTGGACCGCCTGCCCGGGAGGGATGCCCTCCGCGGTCAATTGGTCTGGCGTGGCTTATGGAAATGGTGTCTTCGTGGCGATTTCGTACGGCACCAACGCAGCCTACAGCACCAACGGCATCAACTGGACCGCCTGCCCGGAAGGGATGCCCTCTGCCGATGGTTATTGGTGTGGCGTGGCTTATGGAATTGGCACCTTCGTGGCGATTTCGTACGGCACCAACGCAGCCTATAGCACCAACGGCATCAACTGGACAGCCAGCCCAGGAGGGCTGCCCTCTGCCGGCCCCTATTCTTGTTGGTTTGCCGTGGCTGCCAGATACACAGGCACAAATGAAAGTGCCGCTCCTTTCATTCTCACCCAACCGCTGAGTCAGACGGCAGGGGTGGGAGGCAGCATCACTTTCAGTGTGGCGGCCTTTGGCGCGCCACCGTTGAGCTATCAATGGCAGCAGAACGGCGTCAACCTGGCGGATGCCGGCAACATTTCCGGTTCATCAACCGCCAATCTGACCATCACGAACCTTGCGCTGTCCGACGCGGCTTTGTATTCGGTATTAGTCAGCAACACGGCAGGGACCGTGGAAAGCATCCCCGCCTCGCTGACCGTCCTGGGGTTTTCTGGAACGAGCTTTTATATTCCCGTCTTCGGCCCCCTTGGAAGCAATTACTGGGTGATGGCTTCCACGAATCTCGCCAACTGGACGACATTGGGCGGAGACACACTTATTACGACCCCAACATTTTTTATTGACGCCGGCGCAAGCAACTTTGCGTATCGCTTTTACGAGGTGTGGAATGGAGCCGGCTATTCTAACCCGTTCGGCTTTGTCACAATTGCAGTGCCCGGGGGCAAAACAAATCTTCTGGCCGATCAGCTTGTGGATTACCCCAATACACTTGTGCCGGATTTTCAATTGCCCACGGATGACTCCATGGACGGCAGCACGGTCACGGAGTGGGTGGATAATCTTCTGGAGGTTTCCACCTTTGGTTTGGCCTCTGAATCCTGGAGCTCGCCGGGTTTGCCGATTGCGCCCGGCGGCGGGGCTTACTTTTACAATTCCTCCAACGGCCAGTTTGCCGTAACCTTTGTCGGCACAGTGCCGCAAGGAGCGTTGACCAACCCGATTCCAGAGGGGGTTTCCTTCCGGAGCGCGATGCTTCCGCTGGCCGGCTCGGCTGATGCTTTGGGCTTAACCGCCGCGCTGACCAACGGTGATTACGTCTATCAATGGATCGTTTCCGGCCAGACGAACCAGGTGTACCTGATAACGAACGGCGCGTGGAGCGTGTTGAGCAACAGCCTCTGGGTAAGCTCGTCCGCGCCGTTCTTGCAGGTCGGCGAAGCTGTTTTGATCGATGCCATTGCCAACGGAGGCCCGCGTGTTTGGAGCAATGCTCCTCCTGATCCGCCCAAAATAACAATCCAGCCTCAAAGCCAGATGGTGTTCCAAGGCAACACGGTGTACTTCTCGGTGGGCGCCACCAACACCAACACCCCCCCGGCGACGCTCACATATCAATGGTACTTCGACAACTCCTCCCTGACCAATGGGGGAAATATATCGGGAGCCACAAGTGCCACGCTAACCATAAGCGACGCCCAGACTGCGAATGAAGGCACCTACTGGGTGCTAGTGGGGATTGTGGGAACGAATGGGACCGCCACCAGCACCAACGTCATACTCTCGGTAACCAACAGTTGCCGGCCGGTTCCCGCGCCGGACTTATCTTGGAGTGAACCAAACGGCCTTTACGTCCTTGACATTTCTCCGACGGTCACCGCGATTACATATGAGCTTTGGTTCACCACTAATTGGATCACCTATATACCGTACCCATTCGTGGCAACCAATAACCCGACCAAATTGGCAATCGGCGGCCTCCCGCACCCTGGCTATTTTTACCTTGAGATCGCCGGCGGGATGGATTTGCCGACTATCACGACGCCACCTGTCAATGAAGAAGTAGGGCCGGGAACCAATGTGACTTTCAGCGTCGCGGCTACGGGCCTGTCCCCACTGAGTTTTCAATGGCAGTTCAACGGAACCAATCTTACGAACGGCGGACCTATCTCCGGCGCGACAACGAGTAATTTGACCATCAGCAACGCTGCACCCGGCAATGTGGGCACCTATACGGTCATCGTTGCCAACCTCATGTGCACGGCCAGCGCGGAAGCCTGGCTCGCTTTGCCCTGGTCCACATACCTGACCAACGGCTTCGACGCTTCTCCGGCGATTGGACCTGATGGAACCATTTACATCGCCAACACGGCGGGTCAGTTTTTTGCCCTCGACCCGGTTCTTGGAGACATCAAATGGTCCACCAACCTCGGAAGCGGCTCTGACGATGTCATTACATCGTCGGCGGCGGTGGCCGCAAACGGGTCCGCCGTCTATGTTGGCTCATTGGATGGAACGCTTTATGCCCTCAATGCAACGAATGGCGGTGTTCTCTGGAGCACTCAACTTGGCAGGGCGATCTTTTCCTCGCCCGCCATCAGCGCCAGCGATGGCACGGTCTATGTGGGAGCGTACTATTCAGGCTCGAACGGGGTGATTGCCGTCAATCCGCTCAGTGGCGAAGTGGAATGGGTTTTCCAAACCGACGACCAGTACGCCGGGATTGCCAGCGGGATTGACTCCTCTCCGGCCATTGGGCAGGACTGCACCATATATTTTCTGTCTTCGAGCGGGGATTTGTATGCGGTTTCGACCAATGGAACTTTGAAGTGGTTCTTCCCGCTTCCCGCCGGCTCGTACCCGGATTCCTCGCCCGCCATTGGCGAGGATGGCACAATTTATGTCGGCTCGGGTGACGGTTATCTTTATGCAATCAGCCCGAGCGGAACGTTGGAATGGATTTTTGACACCGCTTTTGACACCGGTGATAGCAGCTCTCCAATTCAGTCTTCGCCTGCCATTGGCGGGGACGGCACGGTCTATATGGCTTCAACGTACGGCATTCTCTACGCCCTCACGAACGGCAATTTAAAATGGGCTTTCACAAATTCGCCCTACGTTTCGTTCATTTCATCGCCTGCGGTTGCCGCTGACGGGACGGTCTATATCGGTTCCGAAGATTACAATGTCTATGCCATTACGAATGGCGCGGTCAAATGGACGGTCCAGACGAGTAATCAGGTTCTTTCTTCTCCAGCCATCGCCGCCAATGGCGCGGTTTATATCGGCTCCGAGGATGGGTATGTCTATGCGCTGCAAGGCTCGGCTGGCCTGGCCAGTTCGGCGTGGCCGATGTTCCATCATGACGCACACCACACCGGCGCAACGCCGAATCCCAATTGTTCGAGCGGGGCCTCTCTTGTGGCCTTTCCCAACAACGGCTCGTTTCCAAGCTCCGGCGAATTCCGCTTCCAAGTGAGCGGCACGCCTGGAAGCTCTTGGGCAATCTTCGCCTCCAGTAATCTGGCAACCTGGAACCTCATTGGCAGCGTCTCTTTGGATGCCATTCATGGTTATGACTTATTCAGCGATACCAATGTCGCTGGAGTGACCAATCGTTTCTACGAGGCGCAATCTGGCAACTACTGCTCGCAAGTCATCGGTTTCATCAACATGACCATCCCGCCCGGCACAAATATAATCGCAAACCAGTTTTACCAGGTATATGACGGTTATGCGCCGTTTTATCCGCAAAATACAGCGAACGGATTGCTCAGTTTTATGGACGAAAATAGTTTTCCGTTGCCCGATGGGACGGAAATCATGATATGGAATGGCATAGGGTTTGAGACTAATACTTTCTTAGCTTACATTCCGGGATGGGTCCCAAACGGCGACGCCAAACTCTTACCCGGCGAAGCGGCATTCATCACCAACGCGGCGGATTTTACGATACCATTTGTGGGGTTGGTCTTGAAAGGGCTGTCGGCCAACCCAATTGTCGCCGGGACCAATTATGTCAGTTCAATTGTGCCATGGGCGGGTCTCATTCACTCGATCCTCAACTACAATCCGAACAATGGCGATAAAGTGCTGTTGTGGACCGGCAGCAACTATTCCACCAACACTTATTACACGAATAGTGGGTGGACATCGAACGAGCCAGTCATTGGCGTCGGGCAGGGATTTGTCCTGGTTGCCAGCCAAACGAACCTTTGGCAGCAGAGCTTCTCCGCCTGCGATACCGGGCTTTTCGTGGTGCCGTCAAATCCCCTCTGGACCGACACCGGCTTCCACCTCAGCAGCAACGACACAGTGACATTCCGCGCTTCTGGAACTTGGGACGGCGGTGCCGGAACCTGTGGGCCAGGCGGGCTTGCTGGCGGCGGCTCCTTGGATCCATTCCTGGCCAACGCTGCTGACTTTAGTCTTATAGCGTTTGTAGGACAAAATCCATATTATTGGGGCACCAATTACGAGTGGGTGTACGGAAATACCTATTTCCCACAACAGTCGAGTAGCAACGGTTACTGGGCAGTCGGCAGCTCTAATGGTGTATTCACAACTGATCGTGCCGGAGAACTTTGGTTTGGATTCAATGACGATGCCGTGTACAAGATCGTAGGTGATAACACAGGCTTTGTGGCCGGACAAATAGAGATCACGGGGCCATAACGTTTCACCTGGCAACGACCAGCGCTTACGCATGGCCCGACACCTGGCAGGAAAGCTGCAGGGCGTGTGCAGGCCCTTAAGCCGATAAAGCACATTCGGCGGCATTGATCTGGCAGGGTTGGGCTCAAGCCCGAACGTTCGGCGAGATTGACAAGCGGTCGTGAATGAACGACCTTTAAAGTTAGTCCTGGAACATGAAGCAGAGCCGTCAATGCAAAGCGTTTACGCTGATTGAGTTGCTGGTGGTCATTACGATCATTGCGATTCTGGCGGCATTGTTGCTACCTGCATTGTCCACTGCCAAACATCATGCCAAAGATGTGAATTGCGTGAGCAACTTGAAACAAATTGCCGCCAGTGGGCTGATGTATATGGATGATTCTGGGCAAACTATTCTTTTTGTGGATACGAATGATTTGGATACCTGGATTGGGAGCTTAAGCCCCTACGGGGTAACGAGCAATGTTCTCATTTGTCCAACAACCCATACCGCGACGCAGGAGTACCCTAATGGCCAAGAGATCGGAACCGCAAGTCTTGCATGGTACAACTGGCCAACAAGCACGGCTGCGCCAGCCAATGGCAGTTATGGCATCAACGGCTGGTTGTTTTCTTACGACCCGAATATCAAAAGTTTTTCCACATGGGTGGGACCTCCCCCGGCTGTTGTCGCTAACAATCCCCAATTTGTGTTTAATAAGCCAACATCCGTTCAAAGGCCGGCCCAAACCCCGTTCTTTAACGATGGGGTTTTCTGGCACGAATGGCCGATCGAGTCCGATCGCCCTGCGCCTGACCTTTCCAAAGGAGAAGCTTTGAATATAACAGGAATGACGCGCTGCACAATTTGGCGGCATGGGGGCAAGACGGCGACTTCATTCGTCAACGGGAATCTTCCATATCCTTTGCTGCTGCCAAAGGGCGCGGCGATCAACATCGGATTTGACGATGGCCATGCCCAAATGGTGAAGCTGAATGATCTGTGGAGCCTCTACTGGCATTACAATTGGAAACCCTCTGCAAGGCCGCCTTAACACATTCGCTCGGCAATTTTTAGCGATGGGCAGTGGTCGGACATCAACGACACCCCACGGCATGGCGTGTGCCACCTGTTTAAACGGCGCCAAACGAGGGTCACCTCGCTTGCCCGCCCCGCCTCCAGTTTGGTCAATTGCCGATACACTGGCTGCCTCAGTTTGAGCCAGAAATCATGCCGGCCCGGAGGCCCGGAACCCCGTTGCGCCCGCAGCGTTGGCCGGGGTTGACATGGCCCGGGAAGTGCTTTATAAATACCGCATAAAAGTGACCAGATCGTCCTGGAGGACGAGGGTCATTGATGTCCCGGCCCATGAAGATTGACAGACCAACAGGCACAACCGGAGATCGGTGTGCGGGCCAACCGGCCTTCACTCTGATCGAGGTCGTGATCGCCACAGCCATCGCCGCCCTGGTGCTGGCCGGCCTGTTTCAGGGGTATAATATGGCGGGCCGGCGCGCCCAATTCTCCGCTTGCAGCCTGGCGGCCAACACTACGGCGATGCGGCAGTTGGAGCAAAGCGTCTCGGCCAGCTGGATCCCCTCCTACGGCATTTCGACGTTGTTGAGCCAGAACGGGTCGTATGGGACCAATTTATGCCTGCCCAGCGCCCGGGGCAACGTGGTCAACTGCACCGTTACTTACAGTGCAACCCAAGTTTCAACCAATCCGCCCTATGCCATGGTCCAGGCGCAGTGTGTTTGGACCTTCCCGGGTTACGGGGGGACATTTACCAATACACTCGCCGTGCTGCGCGCGCCCAACCAATGAAACTGCAAGGCTCCAAATCCGGAACGTTGCGCGGCTGGCGCGCCTTTACCCTCGTCGAAGCCATGATCGCCTCCCTTTGCCTCATTATTCTCATTGGCTCCGTCATCATGTGCAATCTCTACGGGTTGTCCATGGCCGTCCGGCAGCAGATTTGGGTGGGCGCCAGCGACGACGCGGCCCAGGCGATCGGCAAGCTGATGGGAGATATTCGCGGCGCCATCACCCTGCAGGTGGGCACCTATTCGAACAACGTGTTTACCCAAACCCCGGCCTCCAGTCAACAATCCGGCAACGCCCTCGAAATTTTTACAACCACCAACGCAGTCGTGACCGCGCCGTGGACCCTCTACTATTACGATCCCACCAGCAATAATCTGGTGCGCACCAACTTCAACGGCGCGGGCATCCCCGGCGACTACAGGCTGGTTTCGGCCAACCCAATCACGAACGACAGTACGCATCCTATTTTTACAGAAGTGGATTATACGGGCACGCCGCTCCCCAATGCCACGAACGGCACGAGCGTTGCGTCCGTCAGCATCTATATGTCATTTACCAAACTGCAGGATCCACAGGTCGTCATCGAGGACGGCAGCGCGGTGGATCTCTATCAAATCACAACCACCGTGACCCCGCGAATAGGATTATGAAACTGACTCCCACATCTTTTCGAACCGGCAACCGCCAGCGCGGCTGGGCCTTGCTGGTCGTCATGTCCGTGGCCACAGCCGGCCTGATGGTTTTGGCCGGCGTGATGAATTGGGCCAATGAAAACGCGACGGTCACGGCCAGAAACAACGAGTATTTTGCGACGTCCTACGCGGCCGAGGCCGCCACGGAAAAGATCCTGGCCAGCGTCACCCAACAATATCGGAATTATGGATTCCCCCTCATCACCGCAAACATGTCCACCTACGCCGCGACCCTTCCCACCGCTTCCGACGGCGCATATTGGAGCAGCTATCAATTCAGCGGCGGCGGGATCGCCAACCAGGTCATTGTGACCAATACGGCGACAAGCCAAACCATCATTATGGGCGCTCCCTTCACGGGGTTGACCCTGGTGGCAAACACCTATGAGATCATTGCCAACGCCCAGAACACTACGACCCAGTACAAACTCGTCAGCACCGTTGGCCAGCAGATCTATCTCGGAACCATCCCCTTGTTTCAATTCGCCATTTTCTACCAGAACAACATGGAAATAGCCCCTGGAGCACCCATGACCATCACCGGCCCGGTCCACGGCAATACGAACATTTACCTGGAACCCACTTCTACATTGACCCTGAACAGCACCATCTCCGCAGTGGGCCAGGTCATCCTGGGCGAAGACCCGGACGACCCCAGCGCCCGATCGTTCGGGCCTGTCACTTTCAATGGCGTGCCCCCGGAGCAGAATGGCGTGAACCCTTTGAACCTGCCGGTCGGCACCAACGCCGCCGGCATCGGGACCAACGACAGCCAGGACGTTTACGCCATTTTGGAACTGCCCCAGCCCGGGCAAACGCCCAGTTCCGCGACCGGCACAAATCTTCTCTATAACAAAGCCGACATGATTATCACCATATCCAACAACAACACCATCAGCGTGACTTCCGGGGCCCTGGTCAACAGCCAGGCGACAGTGATCAGTAACAATCAATGGCAGACTTTTCTGAGCACCAATGGAACTTTCTATGATCAGCGGGACAGCTTGACCGTTAATCCGGTGACGCTCAACGTTTCCAACCTCGTCAACTGGAGCGCCACCAACACGGTGCTCCGCCCGGTTCTTTCCAGCTTCAGGGGCGGCGGGGCCGCGGATGTCCAATCGATTTATGTGGACGATCAGCGCAGCACCACCTCCAACGTCGTCTCCACGGTTTACACTTACACCACCAATTACAGCACCAACGCGGAAACGACTCCGTCTTATCCGGCCTTTGGCACCTACGTCCCGCCCGTCACCACCAATACGACGCTCACGACGAACAGCTCCTATCCAAGCGCCGGCACGTATGTTGGCTCAGTCACAACGCTTAGCAGCCCCACCCGCTATAAATACAACCAAATAACCGGCTACAGCTATAACGGCATCAGCAGCACGATTTCCACCAATTCAAGCTACCTCACCAATGTAACGACCGTCTCCCAGCCCGGCATCGTTCTGAGCAACGGCGCCGTATTGCCGCCGCAGGGTCTGTCCATCGCCACGCCGGATCCCGCCTACATCGTCGGCAATTGGAACATCCAGCTTACCAAAGGGGGCGCTTCGGATGCGGGATTGTCGGATACCACCTACACCCATCCCAGCGCCGTTTATGCCGACGCCATCACGATTTTGTCTTCGGCCTGGAACCCGGCCAACAGCTCCCTGGGCCTCAGCAGCCGCACCGCCACCAGCGACACGGTCAACGCCGCCTTTCTCATGGGCAATGTTCCGTCGAATGGAAGCTACTACAGCGGCGGGGTGGAAAATTTTCCGCGCTTCCTGGAAAACTGGAGCGGCCAGACGTTCACTTACAATGGGTCCATGGTGTGCATGTTCGACAGCCAGATCGCCACCGCCCCCTGGCCGGGGACGGGAACGGTCTATAATCCGCCGACGCGCGTTTGGGCCTTCGATAACAATTTCAGCAACCCGGCCAAGGAGCCTCCCATGACCCCGCAGGTCATCACGATGCAGCGCAGCAAATGGGCGTTGCTGCCGCCTTATACGACCAGCTTTTAGCTTTCCCTCGCTCCCATGAAGCTGTTGCTCCTGCTGTTCCTTTCGCTGGCCGCCACCGCCCGGGCGCAAAGCGACTTCCACGCTTACCCCGGCACGGAAGATATGATGGAAGGCGGCCGGGTGGAAAAGCTGACGGTGGTCACCGGCAATCTGCAGTTCAGCGTCCGCTCTCCCAAGGGCTGGTATCGCCAGGTGGATGAAGCCAGCCGGAAGATCATCTTTACGTCCCCATCGGGCAGGAGCGCCGTCACGGTCCAATTCACGACCAATTCCCCGGGGACGTTGCCGGAGCAGGACATTTTGCGGGCCAAAGCGCTGCAAGCGCATCCCGGGGCCACCATCCTGCAATCCTCGGTTTGTCCGACCAGCTACCGGCCCGGGGTGCTGTTTGATTTGGTGCTCACGCCGGCCCCGCAGGTGGTGCAGAAGATACGCCACGCCTTTGTGGCCCATCCCGCCGGCCAGGCGGAATTTGTCCTGTCAGCCAGCGACGACGAATTCGCGAAAAACAGGCTTGTCTTCATGGCCCTGTTGCGGGCCTTTCGGGTGGAACCGCTCAAGGCCAGACAGCCATGATGGAAAATCTTCGTTGCCGCCTTGCTTTTGCCCGGCCAACAATGCTAAGTACAAGCCATGACATTTCCGTTTCTCAACAGGGGCGGGGGCGATCAGATTCTCGCCATTGATTTGGGCACGCGCACGACCAAGGCCGTGCTCCTGGACCGCGCGGACAAGGGCTTGAGCCTGACCCGCTTCGCCGTGCAGGACGCCCCCATCTACGACAAAGCCATGCCCCAGGGCTTGATGGCCGAGCACTTGCGCAACGTGGTCGAGGCCCTCCAACCCCGCACCAAACAGGCCACCATCGCCATCGGCGCCAGCGACTCGATCCTGCGCAGCGCGGACTTGCCCCTGCTGCCGCTGCCCGAGATGCGCCAGATGCTCAAGTTCAATTCCAAGAATTATCTCCAGCAGGACCTGCGCGATTATATCTTTGACTGTTACATCGTCCCGCCGCGCAACAAGGCCCAGCCCGAAGCCGGCAAGGCCGGTGTTGTCAAATATAAAGTATGGGTGGGCGGAACCCGCCGCGAGGTCCTCCTCACCCTCGAAGCCGCGGTCAAGGAGGCCGGCCTGGTTCCCAGCCAGGTCACTCTCACCGTCCTCGGCCCCATGAACGCCCTGGAACTGGTCCAGCCGGACGTTTTCAGAAAGGAAATCATCGCCCTGGTGGATCTGGGCTTCAAAACCAGCAGCATCAGCATCGTGGACAACGGCGAACTGTGCCTGAGCCGCTCGGTGGAAATCGGCGGGGACAAATTGACGACCGGATTGGCCGAAGCCATGAACGTCAGCTACGCGGAGGCGGAAGGAATAAAAATCGGGATGCCGCAGGAAGTGGAGGTGCATTTGCAGCCGCTGGTCGCGCCGCTCGGGCGGGAACTGCGCGCCTCGATTGATTTCTTCGAGCACCAGAGGGAGGCCACCGTCGGCAAAATCCTCGTCTCCGGCGGCGCGGCCCGGTCGGATTTCATCCTGCAACTGCTGCAAACAGAACTGGCCGTGGCTTGCAAGGCCTGGTTTCCGACCCAGGGTCTCCAGCTTTCCCTGTCTGCCCAACAAATGACAGAAGTGGAGCAAGTCTCCACCACCCTGACCGTGGCCATCGGCTCGGCGGCAATGTCGGTCGCGTAGTTCAAGGGCCAAGGTGCAAACCTGCGTCATCTTCAATCCCTCGGCGCGAGGAGAGAAGGCGGAAGTTCTTTGCGCCCGCGTGCAAAGCCATTTTCCAAATTGCGTCTGGCGGCGCACCAGCGAGACAGGCCACGCCCGCGAGCTGGCCACCCAAGCCGTCCGCAGCGGGTTTCAGACCATCATCGCCGCCGGCGGCGATGGCACCGCCAACGAGGTCGTCAATGGCATCGGGGACGTCCCCGGCGGATTTGATTGCACCCATTTTGGCGTGCTGCCATTGGGCACCGTCAACGTCTTTGCCCGGGAATTGGGGTTGCCGCTTCATCTGGCCGGGGCGGCCAGGGTGCTGAAAGAGGGCAAAACAAAGACGATCGATTTGGGGCGCGTGGAATACACGGCCGCCGGCAGCCCCCGGCAACGCTTCTTCATTCAACTGGCCGGGGCGGGACTGGATTCCCGTGCCATCGAACTGCTCAATTGGGAATTGAAGAAGAAATTGGGGCCGATCGCTTATATCGTCGCGGGCTGCAAGGCCATCCGCGAGCCCCAGCCGGTCATAGTGGCGCACACGGAAACCCCGGTTTCAGGCGAAATGATCCTGATCGGCAACGGGCGCTTTTATGGGGGGAGCTTTGCGGTTTTCCCCGCCGCCAGCTTGCAGGACGGTTTGCTGGATCTCTGTGTTCTGCCAAAGGTGACTTGGCCGCGCCTGATTGCCGCCGCCCCGGGGCTTTTGACGGGGCGGAATCTCGGTTCGGCTTTGCATTTCAGCCTGCGCTCGGTGACATTGACGAGCGCGAGCCGTGTCATTTTACAATTGGACGGCGAGAACGCCTGCGAACTGCCGGTCACGCTTTCGATCCGGCCCAAGTCGTTGCGTGTCATTGTGCCTTAAAGTTTGTTTGAATTTTGAAGTTTTTGGCTATTAAGTTGATTTTATGAAACATGCGGGGCAAGCCCGGCGCGCGGCGCTTAGACTCATTTTTTGGGCATGGCTTGGTGCGGTCCTGGTTGGCTGCTCCGTGCTGCTTTCCCCCATTCTGCCGGCGAAGCTCTTTGGCGCTGTGGGTGCCTTCTGGGTTCTTTTTGTTCTCTTCACACTCTACTTTTTCCGCGATCCCGCGGCGAAGACTCCCGCCATGCATGGTCTCGTTGTGTCTCCCGGCCATGGGAAAGTGGATGTCGTCGATCATCTGGACGACCTGCCGTTCATGGGCGGCCCCTGCCATCGCATTTCCATTTTTCTGTCGGTCATGGATGTGCATGTGCAAAATGCCCCCGTCAGCGGCACGATTAATTGCGTGGTGCATACTCCCGGCCAGTTTCTCAGCGCGCTCCGGGCCGACTCCGCCATTTACAACGAGAATGTCCTGATCGGTTTTGATTCCAGCGAGGTCATCGGCGAAAAGATCGGCCTGCGTCTCATCGCCGGCGTGCTGGCGCGGCGCATTGTGCCGTTCGTCAAAGTGGGTGATGAACTGGCGCGGGGCGAGCGCGTCAGCCTCATTCAATTCGGGTCGCGTTGCGATCTTTACATCCCGTTGCGCTATGAAATCAAGGTCAAGCCGGGGGACAAAGTGGTGGGCGGCGAAACGATCATGGCGGCCAGGTGAGGCATGGACAGGAAACCACAACCAGCGGAAGAGGAAAAGCCGGCGCCAACGCTCAAGATTTATTTCCTGCCAAACTTGATGACGGCGGGCAATCTCTTTTGCGGCTTCGTCGCCATGACCAAAATCGTCGAGGCCAGGATGCCCGGCGGTTACAACGAAATAAGAATCGCGCTGGGCTTTATTTTGGCGGCCTGCATTTTTGATTTGCTGGATGGCCGGCTGGCGCGGATGGGCGGAGTGGAGAGCGAGTTCGGCCGGGAATTCGATTCCTTGGCCGATTTGATTTCGTTCGGCGCGGCGCCGGCCTTTCTGGTGCAACGGGTGGTGTTGCGCGACGTTTTTGCGACGCGGCCTGAAATAGGGTGGTTCATCGCCTCAATTTACCTCATCTGCGGGGCGTTGCGGCTGGCGCGTTTCAATTGTCTGGCCGCCATGTCCGGCGGCGGCGGCGGCAAGGAATTCATGGGCTTCCCCATACCGGCGGCGGCGGGCTTGGTGGCTTCGCTGACCTTGTTCCTGATGTGGGGCGATCAGTCCGACCGCGACCTCTCCCATGCCCCCTGGAGCTACATTCTGCCCGGTCTGCTGCTCTTTCTCTCCGTCATGATGGTCAGCGAAGTGAAGTATCCATCGTTCAAAACGTTGGGGCTTCGCACGCGGCGCACTTTCCCGAAAATGGTCTGGACCATCCTGTTCATCGGCTGCCTGATCATTTTGCGGAGATGGATTTTGCCCATTGTCCTGCCGCTGATTTTTACCACTTATTTGCTTTACGGATTTGTTCGGCCGCAGATTTCCGGCAAAGTCCGGCACGAGATCGAAGAAGAAGAGGAAGACGACGACACCAATTCCCACACCGCCTGACATGCCAGACCTCGATCCCAGCCTCAAGGCCGTTTTGACCGGCTTCTTATTCGGCTTCATTCTTTCCGTTCCGGTGGGGCCGGTCAATCTGACCATCCTCAACGAAGGGGCGCGGCGCGGATTGCTCTGGGCCACCCTGATTGGTTTCGGCGCCGTGGTCATGGAGCTGATTTATTGCGCGCTGGCCTTCACCGGGTTCGCCTCCCTTTTCGACGGCAAAGTGATCAAGGCCGTGATGGAATTGACCAGCTTCGTTTTTTTTCTTTACCTGGGAATCCGGTTTCTGACCGTGCGCGCGATCACCGCGGTGGCGCCGGTGGAGGAAAAACTCCAGCAAAAATTGCATCCCCATTCGGCCTTTGCCATCGGCTTTGTGCGGGTCATGGGCAATCCGGGCGTGTTCCTGTTCTGGATCTTCCTGGCGGCCTTGTTCAGGGCGCACGATTGGGTCGAGCCTACCCTGCTCGGCACGCTTGCGTGCGTGGCGGGGGTGGCCGGTGGAACCAGCCTGTGGTTTTGCGGACTGAGCTATGCCGCTTCGCGCGGACACGGCAAATTCACCGAGCGAACCTTGCTGCGCATGGAACGTTTTTCCGGGATTTGCCTGCTGCTGATGGCCGTCGGCCAGGGCATCCACATTGTCTGGCAAATGGTGAAGCACGAACTGTGATCCCGGACTTTTATCGCGCAACCTTGCATGGCGGTTTCCGAAGTACAAGCTGGAAAGAAACATTAATTTATGGCGACGGATTTTCCAAAGGTCGCAGAACGACTGTTATGAAACTAAGCGCATTATTGCTCCTGTTCGCGTATATGGCCTCGGCCGCCACCGAGGAACAAATCAACAAAACCTTCCGGGTCGCTTCCGGCGGCTCGCTCGTTGTGGACGTGGACGTCGGGTCAATTGAAGTGAACACGAACGCGGCCCCGGGCGAGATTGCGGTGGATGTGTGGCGCAAAATCTCGCGCAGGAACAAGGACGCCGAGGAAAGGTATTTTCGCGAGAACCCCGTCCAATTCCTGCCGGAAGGAAACACCCTGACGGTTCGGTGCCGGACCAAAGAATGGAACGTCTGGTTCGGCGGCCGGGGAAATCGGAATGAAGCGAAGTACACGATTCATGTGCCGGCACAGTTCAACGCCAGGCTCAACTGCGCGGGCGGCGGCATTGATGTCGGTGGCCTCACCGGCAGCGTGAATGCGAACACGAGTGGCGGCGCACTTCGGTTCACACGCTTGCGCGGGCCGTTGAACGGCGGCACCTCGGGCGGCGGCATCCGCGTCGAAGATTGCGAAGGTGCGATCAAGGTGGAAACCAGCGGCGGCGGAATCGAGGTGACAGGCGGCGGAGGTTCCGTGGCGGGGGAAACTTCGGGCGGGGGCGTGACGGTCAGGAATTTCGGCGGGCCTGCCTCCGTTGAAACCAGCGGCGGCGGGATGACGATCGAAAACGTCATTGGCGGGGTGAAGGCTTCCACCTCCGGCGGCCCAATCAATGCGGTGCTGCCCTCGCCCATTCCCGGCGACGTGACGCTTTCGACCTCGGGCGGCGGCGTGACGGTGAAGGTGCCGGGCAATGCCGTGTTCGACATTGACGCCGAGACCTTTGGCGGCGAGGTCAGGTGCGATCTGCCGGTGACCGTGCAGGGCAGGATCGAGAACGGCCGATTGAAAGGCTCAGTCAACGGCGGCGGTCCCGCGGTCGTGTTGCGCAGCAGCGGCGGACCCATTCACATCAGGAAGCAATGACGACGGACGCGGCCTCCTCGGTTGCGAAGCAGGAAGGCTAGTGACGGGAGCCAGCCGCCGGTGGCGATTGATTTGTCTCTGAGCGAATCGGCTGGCTCCCGTTCGCTGCACCGTCTTGTTCGACTTTTGTCGGCGCTGCGATTGGCCACGTCTTGACCTCTCGGGTCATAAATAGCACTCCGTCCTTATACACCAGCGTGTGGTCTGACATTTCCTTTTCCGAATGGCTCCCGACAGAAATCTCCATGAAGCCTCCGGCATAGGTCGCCGTCGAGGCACTGATTCTCCCTTCTTGGTCAAAAATCATCGTCGCTTCAGTAAGCGAGTCTCCGTAAAGCCCCCATTGCCGGATTGCCGAAGCCTTCTCGTCGTATCCTGCAATGGCATGCATCGGCTGCTTGTAATACTGGGAATCCGTGCTGAATACGATATACCTGCCGCCAACTGTTTTGGCGGTCTGTACACACTCTTCCTTGAAAACCCTGCCGTCTTGATATTTGAGAGTGACGCTACATTTCGCATTCCTCCAAAATGGAAGTGATGCCAATTCAGGACGCAGAACGTTGGTGTCTCCCGGAGTATCAACCAATTTCCTGAACTGTTCCGAAGTCATCGGTTCCTGACTCCATGCGACTCCTGTGATAAGAGAAACCAAACAGATGCAGTGCAGCATTTTCATATCCTTGCAGGGCAATAAGGCATTCAAGCTTCCATAAAGTCAATGTCCGATTTCCTTGTTGCTGCGGCTCTTGGCCTCGCTGGAATTCTGTTTTCAGGTGAATAGGCAGGTGTTATGCGACAGGCGTGTTACGGTTGCGTAACATTATTATGACATCGGTTGTTTTAGGTTGAACCATTTCGGCGATAAGACGACAGTTGCGTATGTCAAGACCAGTTTATGATCGCCAACTCTGAATCATTTACGGGAGGCAGGATGCGGTTTCGCTCGGTTTGGATTTCCGACATCCATCTCGGCACCAAGCACGCGCGGGTCGATGCCCTGCTGGACTTTTTGCGCCAGTGCGAGTGCCGCTATCTCTATATCGTCGGCGATTTCATCGACGGCTGGCAGTTGCGGTCGAAATGGCACTGGGAGGACAGTTACAATGTCCTCATCCAAAAACTGCTGCGCAAAAGCCGCAAGGAAACTCAGATCATTTACATCACCGGCAATCACGACGAGTTTCTGGAACAGTTTGTCAATGTGAACTTCGGCAGTGTGTTGCTGGCCCGCGAAGTCATTCACACCGCCGCGGATGGAAAGCGCTATCTTGTTCTGCACGGCCATCAATTCGACGGCCTGGCCCATTTCAACCGGCTTTTGGACAGGGTTGGCACGCGGCTCTACGACTGGATTTTGGATTTCAACCTTTACTTCAACCGCGTCCGCCGCAGCCTCGGTTTTGGTTACTGGTCGGTCGCGGCGTATCTCAAGTACAAAGCCAAGTCGGCCATGAAGTACGTCTCCGACTACGAGGAAGCCATCATTCAGATGGCGCGCAAACAAAACGTGCAGGGCGTCATCTGCGGCCATGTCCACCGCGCCGAAATCAGAAACACCGGCGACGTGATTTATCTCAATTGCGGCGACTGGGTGGAGAGCTGCACTGCCCTGGTGGAGGATTTTGACGGCAACATCCGCTTATTACACTTCCATGAAAATAATGTTCAGCATACTCGGCGAGGGCCGGGGTCACATGACCCAGGCGATGGCGGTGAAGGAGATGGTCGAGAAGGCCGGCCATCAGGTGACAACGGTGGTGCTCGGCGTGGGACCGCACCGGCAGGCCGCCCCATTCTTTGCATCGGCAATGAGGATGCCGATTACGAAGATATTGACGCCCAACTTTTCCTTTAAGAATGACCGCAAGGTCAACCTGCCGGCCTCGCTCGCGGGCGTCGCGCGGAATATTCCCGCCTACTGGCGCGGCCTGCGCGTGTTGAAGGCCCTCGTCCGCGAGAGCCGGCCCGATGTCATCATCAATTTTTTCGAACCGCTCACCGGCATTTACGCGCTGACTTGCCGGAACCGGCCGCCGGTGGTCGCGGTCGCGCACCAATTCATGTGCGAACGTCCTTCTTACGTCCGCGCTCCCGGCAGGCGCTTGCAGCAATTTGGCATGAAATGGTACGTCAGGCTGGTGGGCGCTGCTTCCACGCGCATCGCGCTGTCGCTCTACGAAGCGCCCGATCTGCCGGGGAAAAACCTGTTTGTCGCCCCGCCGATCTTGCGCCGTCAATTATTTGAACTGCAACCCAATCCCGGCGGGAATTTCGTTCTGGTTTATTTGCTCAATCACGGTTACGCCGGACAAATAATTGACTGGCACGACAAGAATCCGCGGACGGTGCTGCATTGCTTCTACGACAAGCCGGACGCGCCGCCGGAATTTCGCCACGACGACACGCTCACCTTTCACCGCCTCGATGGCGAAAAGTTCCTGCACATGATGGCGGAATGCAAATGCGTCGCCTGCACCGCCGGTTTCGAGTCCCTCGCCGAAGCGGCCTGGCTCGGCAAACCCCTTTTTCTGGTGCCCGTCGAAAATCACATCGAGCAACAGATCAACGCCATTGACGCGACGCGCATCGGGTTCGGCATTGCCGACACGAGTTTCAATCTCGACCGTCTCGCCGAATTGCCGGACCGGCTGGACAACTCCGGATTCCGCGCCTGGCTGGCCCGCGCCGACTCACTCCTGCTGGAAACGATTGGCCGCGCCGTTGCCAAAACCCAGGCCGCGCCGCCTCACTTTTTCCATTTGAGGGCACGACCATCGAAGGCTGCCTGACTTATCATGTCGCAGCCGGCAAAGAACGGAGAATTGCTGAGATTCCCCGAACAATTTTTGTGGGGAACCGCCACCGCCCCGACCCAAATCGAAGGCCACATCAACAACGAGTGGACTGATTTCGTCGCGCGCGACGGCCGCACCTGCCGCGTCGCCTGCGACAGCTATCACCGATACGCCGAGGACATCGAATGGATGTCCAGGCTCGGGGTGAACTCCTATCGCATGGGCATCGAATGGTCGCGGTTGCAGTCCGAAGCGCGCGGCCCGTTGCATCAGGCGGAGCTGGCCCGTTACATGGATCAGTTGGACCGGCTGAATGCGGCGGGCATTGTTCCCATGGTCGTGCTCCACCATTTTTCCAATCCGCCGTGGATCAATGCCTTCGGCGGCTGGACCAATCCCGATACCGTTCCGGCATTTGTTGACTTCGCAACCCGGCTGGTTGTCGCGCTGCGCGGTCATGTGCGCATTTGGAATACGTTCAACGAGCCCGACACCTATGCCTGCTGCGGATATTTGATCGGCGAATTCCCTCCGTTGCAAAAGGGGCGGCTGCATTCGTTTCGCGCGGTCGTGCGTCACATGGCGGAAGCCCACGAGCGGGTGTGCCGCGTGATCCGTGAAGCGGGCAGCGGCCTCGGCTCTGTCGAAGCAGGCTTCTCAAAAAACTGGACCTATTTCCAGCCTTACAACAAGTTTTCGCCGTGGGACGCGCTTTTCGCCGCCTTCAGCCACTGGCAGATAAACCGCTTCGTGCTCAATAGTTTTCTGGGCGGCGAAAGGAAAACCGCCTCGACCTTTCTCGGCGTCAATTACTACGGGCGGATGCGTTTCAAGAATCTCAAACCGCTGGTGCCGACGGTTGGGTTTTCACATCAGGAACTGGCGCGATTGGGGGTTGAATGCGACGACATGCTGGAACGCCATCCGGCCGGACTCGAATTCGCCTTGCAGGAAATGCATGAGCAATGCCGCCTGCCGATTTATCTCACCGAACACGGATGCTCCTCGGCCGACGAGGCCTTTCGCGAACGCGACTTGAAGGAAAACCTGGCCGCCCTGCATCGCGCCATAGCCGGCGGCGTGGACGTGCGCGGATTTTACTACTGGTCGCTGCTCGACAACTTCGAGTGGCAGTTCGGTTACTCCAAGAAATTCGGATTGCTCGACGTGGATTTCAGCGACGCCCGGTTGCCTCGCAAGATGAAACCCCTTGCCCAAATCTACCGCCAGGTCTGCCTGGAAAACTCAATCGGGCGTTAAACCACGGGTAGTTACAACGAATTCCATTCGTCCAGGGAAATTGGACGGGCAAGAATGGACTCAACCTGCCGGACCAGCATTCGGATTTGCGGCACGGAGTATTCGGAATTGGTGGGGATGGTCTGGCGATGCTCCCTCAACACCATGAACTGGTGGCGCGTGCCGGAAAAGGGGCCATCGAAACCGAGCGCGCGCAATTTGCGGATGAAGTCGCGCCGCTTAAGTGGTCGCCATGCGGCCATGCCGGACCTTGTTTAAATCAATGCCGGCGATCACGGGCAGCTTGTGTCCCAGTCGCAACCCAACCAGAATCCAGTCTTCCAGCGTCGAGCGCAGTTCGTTTTCACATTCGCGGAGGGTTGTGCCGAACGCGGCCACGCCTTTGAGCTTGGGGATTTCGCCGGCGAAAGAGCCGTCATCCAGCTTGTCGTAACGCGCCAGTTCCAAGGCGGCCTCGATGTACGCGGTGAGCGAAAACGTCATGGAAAAAGATTAATTGATTTTGAAAGAAAAACAAGCCCCGGGATTTTTTTGCTTTTTGGCTGCGCATGAAAAACAGGACGACTTGCGCGGCCCATGCATTTATGCGAAATCTGGCAATAGTCTTTCAGGCGATCCGTGAATTCCGCGAAATCTGCACCCCGAAAGCTTTCAGAGTTCGGGGACGGCAAAAATTCTTAAACGACGAATAGTCACGGTAAATCAAGCATTAGCTGTATAAGGTAAAAGGTAAATTCCGAGAATCAATGCTGCGATGCCAAACACGACATAAGAAAGCGCCGATCGTTTGGAGCCGACGAGAGTCAATACCAACGCAGCAAAAAGCAAAATCGCTGAACAAGGGAACAAACCCACAGCCAGAAACGCCTCCACATCGGTCGCGCCGGTATGTGGCGGCCGAGGTAATTCGTAGGAAATATTGAACATCAAAGGGGCAATAACTACGTATGCCTTGAAAGGAAACAATAATTCGGCCAACCACTCCCGCCCGTTCTTTGGGAAAATATGCATATGCGACATTGCAGAACTCTAAAATGAAATGTTAAGAATCATCCGATTCAGCAGGCAGAGGGGATTCTTTCTGGCGATCGCGGTGATAATGGGGCTTTCAATTTCGGCGTGCCCCCAGTGAATGATTTTGGGCTGAAATGCCCCGGCCAGGTGGCGCTCCAAATCGTTGTCATACTTTGGCCCCGGGAGTTTCAAAAGGCCCTCCCGTTCAACCCGGTCAAACAGCGCGATTTGGGCCGGATTGGCCTCAAAACTCATTTGATTCAAAAGAGCGCCCGTAACGCGGGGCGCGGGATCTCTCAAGTTTTCGGCTCTGGCAGGCAGTTCCTGCCATTTGAATTTGGACGGAGAAAACAATTGTTCCTGAAACGGCGCGAGCCGTAGTGGGCAGGAAACATTCGAATTGTCGTTCGCCACCAAGGAAAGGGCCGGTGCGTTTTGCTCCCGCTCCCTGGGTAATTTCAGCGTCAGGCAGGGAATCGGTTCGGCGGCGGCGGCAGTTGAATGGGTCTGTCCGAAAGAAACCGGGCAGGTCACAACCAGAGTCCACGCCACCAGGAAAATCCTGTTCATAATTCCCCTCCGACGCTGCGTGCCATTTCCCGACGACCTGTCATAAGGCCGAATTTGCCTCCTGATTGAATGCACTGTCAAGTTTCACTGCTGTCCAACAGCCCCCGAGGATCGAACGGGCGCGCCCCGGAAGCACTGGATTTTTCTGTTCCAATAAACGACCCGACCGCGAAATCCGCGGTCAAATTCGTAACCACGGATCAGACCGGATGGCACAGATAAATAAGAATAAATCTGTGGCGTGGTGGTGAAAAGGCCCTTTTGGGGCGTACGACAATCGCAATAGTGGGATACATAACACCTAAAACATTTTTTGGCTGGCCACTAACAGATTGCAGCATTAGGAATTGAGGATTAGTCTGTATTCAAATGAGGAAGCTTCATATTGCTCCACACATGATCGCGTTGGCAGTCGGCAACTGTTTCGTGCCTCGATTACTTGGTCTAGTCGCGGAGATTATGGGGCCATTCTATCACCAGCGGTTGGGGGGGGGAACTGGCGCTGGCGGGTTGCACACGTCTTGCACTGGCGCTTCCCTCATGGTTTTACGTTTTCACCGCACTTTCGATTCTGGCTTGTGTCGGTTTATTCATTCGGCGAGTGTCGGTTTCGCTGTTTGTGCATTGGCTTTTGGCTGTCTCAATCCTTGAGTGCATTGCTCTATTATTTTTTGCGGTGGGCATTTGTTTGAGTTTGGCTCCTCCATTGGAGAAGGTGGGAAGATGAGTTGATTGACAGTATGAAAATCGAAGATGAAATGTTGAATTGCCAACGCTCAACCACGTTGGTCTTGCCCTCGTAGAATTCGTTTACTCGCTGGAAAAGGGAGCATTTGTGAAAAAGCAAACCGATTGGATTTACGAGCCAAGTCATTTTGTGGCTTTTGGATTCCCCCGGAGCCAATTCAAACGGGAAAGGCTGGAATGGTGAGGGAAAAAGGCGCGAGTAGTTGAAAAGTATGTAACCTGTTGAATTATAAAGCTTTATAGTATTCTTCGGGTCATTGAATCACTAATTCTGTAGATTCCGTGGTCAAATTCTTAAGCCACGGATCAGACCGGATGGCGCGGATAAGGCAAAACGAATCCGCAGTGAGGTGCTGATAAAGCCCGTTGTTGCAGCGCTTATCAAGAAAACATACTTGACACAGAGGCCCCCGACACCCTTTTCGGCCAATGTTTACAGGGGTTTCGTGTTTTAAAAAATGCTCCCACCATGGGCTGTACAATTTCCGCCCTTTGTGCTAAAATCTGCAAATGAGCACGCTATGTCGCGCCGAACGGAAATGGCAGAATGTCCAGGGAGCGCGACCGTCCCGGTCGCTGTGCGGGGCGTCTCGCGCCGCACTTCCGGAGAACGATGTGTCTGGCGGGACGCCAAACCCCGCGCGCGAGACGCACGCGCTCCCAATCCATCTTTTCATTGGATTCGTCAGAGAAGTGTTCCTTTATATTCGCCTTTTCAAGGCAGAAGCCACAGATCGACACAGATGATCACCGATAAAAACAAGTTGAGTTCATGTGGAAACTTTTACAGTCAATCTGTGTTCATCTGTTCATCTGTGGCTGACGTCCCTTCTGTGGCCGCTTGGTCAGAACGGGGCGAAGGCGGGTCAAACCAAGGCATTCGATATTAAACTTAGTTAACACCGGACAAATTATTTGCAACTACTTCAAAATGAATCGCTTGCAGAAAATCCGGTCAAACCCGGTCAAGGTCAATCAAACTGAATCAAACCGATTTGATGTCCAAATGGGTAGCCGTTGAGGACGTAAAGAATCCCGACAAATCCCTGAAATTCGGTGCGAACCTTGCGTCGGATGCCTGCTTTGGCTATGGTTGGATTTTCTATGTCCGAGGCCGTCAGATCTTTTGAGCCAGCTCACTTTATCAATCGTGAACTGAGCTGGCTGGAGTTTAATCAGCGGGTCTTGAACGAGGCCCGCAATGCCGGCAATCCCCTCCTGGAACGGCTGAAGTTTTTCTGCATCACCAGTTCCAATCTCGATGAGTTTTTCGAGGTGCGCGTGGCCGGGTTGAAGGAGCAGGTCGAAAGCGGCGTGATGCAGCGCGGTCTCGACGGCCTGACCCCGGTGCAGACGTTGCGCGCGGTGCATGAACGCATCGGGCGCCTGGTGCGGGAGCAATATCTTTGCTGGCGTGAACAATTGGCCCCCGCCCTGGCGGCGCACGGCATTTGTTTTCTCGATCCCCGGGAGTTGAGCGAGCCGGATTTGAAATGGCTGGAAGGTTTCTTCCGCGCCCAGGCCCTGCCGGTGCTGACGCCGCTGGCCATTGATCCGGTCCATCCCTTCCCGCAATTGCTCAACAAATCCCTCAACATCATCGTCCAGTTGGAGATGAAAACCGGCGGGGAAAACCTGCGCCATCTGGCCGTGGTGCAAGTGCCGCGCGTGTTGCCGCCGGTGGTCAAACTGCCCCGGGAAGGGCCGCGGCAGGATTACGTTTTTCTGGGCGAGATCGTGGGCTGCTTTTTGAAGGACTTGTTTCCCGGCACAAAAATTCTCGGCCACTGGCATTTCCGCGTCACGCGCAACAGCGAGCTTTACATCGACGAGCTGGATTCCGTCAGCTTGCTCAAGGCGGTGGAAATCGAATTGCACAACCGGCGCAGGGGCGACGCCGTGCGGCTGGAGATTGACCAGGATTGCCCGGAGGGAATCCGCCGCGCGCTGCTGGGCACGCTGCGTTTGACGCCGGACGACGTGACCCTGATCGACGGCCCGCTCTATCCCGCTCGCCTCATGGCCATTTATGAAGGCGATCATTTCCGGGATTTGCGTGACCAGCCGTTTCTGGCGCCCTTGGCCGCCGCCGTGCGCCGCAAAACCGACCTTTTTGCCGCGATTCGACGGCGCGACATTTTGCTGCATCATCCCTACGAAAGTTTTAACACGGTGGTCGATTTTCTGGAGCAATCGGCCCGGGACCCGAAAGTGCTGGCCATCAAACAAACGCTCTATCGGACGGGCGGCGACAGGCGCATGGTCGGGGCCTTGATGGAGGCGGCGACCCGGGGCAAACAAGTCACGGCCGTGGTGGAATTGCGGGCGCGTTTTGACGAAGCCAACAACATCCAGTGGAGCCGCCAATTGGAGGAGGCCGGCGTCCATGTCGTCTATGGCCTGGTCGGCTACAAAATCCACTGCAAAATCTGCCTCGTCGTGCGCAAGGATGACGACGGCATCCGCCGCTACGTCCATCTCAGCACCGGCAACTACAATCCCACCACCGCGCGCCTCTACACCGACACGGGGCTGCTGACCTGCCAGCCCGGCTTTGGCGAGGACGCCGGCAACGTCTTCAACCTCCTCACCGGCATCGGCCATTTTCAGGCCGGGAAAAAAATATTATTGTCACCGTTCCAATTGCACCGGCGCATGCTCGCCCTCATCGGGCGCGAGGCGGACAACGCGCGGCGGGGCGCGTCTGCCCGCATCATCGCCAAAATGAACGCGCTCTCGGACGGCGACATCATCGGGGCTTTGTATCGGGCCTCGCAGGCGGGCGTGAAAATTGACCTCCTCGTCCGCGGCATCTGCTGTCTCCGGCCCGGCCTGCCCGGGGTGAGCGAGAACATCACGGTGCGCAGCATTGTGGACCGGTTTCTGGAGCACAGCCGCATCTTCTACTTCGAGAACGCCGGGCAGCCGGAAATTTTCCTGGGCAGCGCGGACTGGATGCCGCGCAATTTCTTCCGGCGGATCGAGTCGGCCTTCCCGGTGGAGGACGCCGCCTTGCGCCGCAGGGTCAAAAATGAATTGCTGGGCATTCCTTTGGCGGACGAGGCCAGGGCGTGGCTGCTGCGGGCCGGCGGCGCGTATCGGCGCGCGCGGCCGAAAAGCCGGCCCGCGCTGCGCAGTCAAGTAGAATTTATCAGGCTGGCCGCCGGCCCCCCCGCCAAACCGCCCCGTCAAAGACCGCGCCGGACAGCGCCCGTCTTGGCTTGAGCGCGGCGGGCGGTTTAGGTTTCCGTAGGCTGCGATGGCGGCAACTGCGCCGGAGTCGCTGCTGGTTTGTCGATTTTGCGGATTTGGCGGTGGGAGGATTTTAGTTTTTTATGGACCTCTTTGATGTCCTCAGCCGGTGCCAGGTTTTCTGGTCTGCGCCCGCTGATCTCGATCATGGTATTGCGGACCTTGCGTCCGACTTCCTTGGCGGTGCGCTCAAGGGCCTGCTGGCCGTGAATACGCTCGATTTGAATCTTATCCTCCGTCTGCGTGACACGGAAAAGATTGGCTGCCAGTTCAGTTTTTCCCATGAAGTCGAGGGGGGATCTATCTTCGGGCACGCCTTTGACGCGACGGATTTCATACAGGTCCATGTTGTAGAGGCCCCGATAACCAGCGTTCTGGAAAAGGGCGTAGCTGACGACTCCCGCCCGATGGGCTGTTCCACTCAGAGTGCGCTCGTGGTCGGAAATCTCGGCACGGATGCCGACGCGTTCGACAGCGTCTGCCTCTTCCAGGCTGAGTCGGCACGCCTCGGCCCAACTCACAAAATAGGCCTGCGCTCTGGCAACCTGCGGCTTCTTGGGGTCGCCGTTCATCGCGGCAAGGTAACAGGCAAACCGGGAGAGCTTGTAGTCGATGGTCGTTTTGCCATCAACGGTGCGCTGTTCTTGGATAACATTCTCGAAGATGGGAACGTTGAGGCTGGTCAGCGTGATCATGGCGCGCTCAATTGCCTTGCGGAAGGAATGGAGGCTCTCGTAACCCAACAGGATTGCCAGTTCCGACGCCCACCAGAAGCGGAAGCCGTTCTCGTGCCGCATCGCCTCAAAACCTGGCTTCTGGGGTTCCAGATGGAACGGGCTTTCGCTGCCAGATTCAGGTGCATCATCCATGCATGCGAGTCTGTCACGATGCGAGCTTTAATGGAAGAACAAAATTGCCGGGAAGGATGACGCCGCAGGCAATTCATCCTCTGGCCGGAAGCCGGCCGATGGCCAGAAGGATTCCATGCAGCAGGGCGTACGGGTTGGGCGGACATCCGGGGATGTAAACATCCACCGGGATGACCTTGTCCACCCCTCCGATGGTGGCGTAATTGCGGCCAAAGATGCCTCCACTGCAACCACAGGCGCCCACCGCCACCACCAGGCGCGGGCTGGACATGGCATTGTAGGTCTTCTGCAAGGCCAGTTCCATGTTGCGCGTGACCGGTCCGGTCACCAACAACATGTCGGCGTGCCGCGGCGAGGCCACAAAGTGGATGCCAAATCGCTCCAGGTCGTAAACCGGGCCGGTCAGGCCGGTGATTTCGATCTCGCAGCCGTTGCACGAGCCGGCATCCACTTCGCGGATATGCAGCGAACGGCCAAACATCCTCGCGGCGCTCTCCTGGATTTGACGGCCGATGGCGTCGAACGATTCGCGCTGCGTTGGGGAAGGCCCGCCGCTCTCCGGCCTTGTCGCCGCGGGCGGCGAGATCATGCGTTCGTGTGTGCCGTCGGCTTTGAGGCTGTAGCCGGCGCTGATCAGCAAATCGTCGCGGCGGCGCGCCGCGCATTCGCAAATGCCGGTCATGCGAATGGCGGGGTCCGCGTCGGCGCACAGGCCGCAGAAGATGCACTTGGCCAGGTCGAGCCGCGCGATGCGCCGGCCATTTGCGTCCTCGTGCGAGATGGCCCCGGTCGGGCAAATGGCCGCGCCGGGCCGCGCATCCTTCCAGTTCGCCCAATCAATCTCCGGTTTGCCGCGGGCGCGGCTGGAGACTTCCGGCGGCGTCCGTGGATAGCTCGTGGTGACGACGCCGGTTTTCAAACTTTGACCAAGGATTCCAAACATAATCAGCGGTCCGTTCCCGAATAGGACAAGTTGAAGCTTTTGTTCACGGCCGGGAAATCCGGGATGATGTTGCCCTGGATGGCCTCGGTCAGCGCCGGCCAGTTTTGCAGCGACGGGTCTTTGACTTTGCAACGCGCCAGCCGGTTGCCGGGCGCGGTGTGGATCCAGTGGAAGATTTCGCCGCGCCAGCCTTCGACGTAGCCCAGCGCCACCCGGTCGGGCGGCACTTCCTCCAACTTCGACTGGATGGGGCCGGCGGGCAGCTTCTCCATCACCTGCCGGATGATGCCGAAAGATTCGAAGAGTTCCTTGCTGCGCACGACCATCCGGCGCCGTACGTCGCCTTCGGTGAAAACCGGCACGACGAATTGCACTTGATCGTAGAAGTCGTGCGGGAAGTCGCGGCGAAGGTCGTGGTCGAAGCCGGAAGCCCGGCCGGCGATGCCCACGATGCCGAGGCTGCGCGCGACTTCGGGCTTGAGCACGCCCGTCGTCTCCAGCCGGTCGCGCAGGCCGGAGTTGGAGCGGATGAGTTCGACCAGGTTGGTGTACTCCTTCTCGAAATCATCCACCAACCTGGCCAGGCCGCGCAGTTGGCCGGCGTCGAAATCAAAACGCACACCGCCCGGGCAAGCCATGCCGCGCAAGAGGCGGTTGCCGGTCAGTTGCTCGTTCATCCGCAGCACGCGTTCCTTGAGGCGCAACGCGTGCATGTTCGCGGTGACAAACGCCACGTCCGTGCAGATGGCGCCGACGTCGCCCACGTGGTTGTGCAGGCGCTCCAACTCCAGGCAGAGCGTGCGCAAGGCGCGGGCGCGCGGCGGCGGCTCCACATTGGCCGCGCGCTCGATGGCATGGCAGAAGGCGGTGGCGTGGGCGAAGCCGGAATCGCCAGAGAGGCTCTCGGCCAGGCGAACGCAGTGCGGGACGGGCAGGCTCTCGAACAGTTTCTCGGCGCCTTTGTGCGTGTAGAACAAGCGCAGTTGCAGGTAGAGCACCGGCTCCCCCGCCACACTGAACAGGAAGTGCCCCGGCTCAATGATGCCGGCGTGGACCGGGCCAACCGGCACCTGAAACACCCCTTCGCCTTCGACCTCGCGAAACTTGTGCCGCGCGCCGCTGAAGGGCGGCAGCGTGGCGCGCAAGTCGAAGTCCTTGCGCAGCGGATAAACCTCCGGCCAGTCGTCGTGCAGCACGCAGCGGCGCGGGTTGGGATGCCCAAGCAATTTGATGCCGAACAAGTCCTGGATTTCACGTTCCTGCCAGTTGACAGCGTGAATGGCGTTGGTCAGCGAAGTCATCTCCGGCTTGTCCCCCGCGATGGGCACGCGCACAAAAACAAAGCCGTGCGCGGAGTCGAGCGCGTAGAGGTAATAGACGAAAAAGACGTGGTGCGTGCCGCGGGCGTCTTCGGCGAACACGCCGGCCAGCCGCCCCTGATGAATCTTGTAGAACGCGGAGCAAAACGCCCCGGCCAGTTCGAGCCGGGTGTGCAGGTAAAGCTCGTTGGGCTGCGGCGCGTGCGCGTGTTCGATCTCCGCGCCGAAACGCTCTCGCAATTCGTCGAGCACCAAACGCAATGCGGGCAGAAGATTCATTGGGTGTGTCCAATCTCGTGATTCATAGAGCCTCTGGTTGAGTGATTCCAATTCGCTCCAGCTCAGGAAAATGCCCCGATCCTCCCATTTGGTCAATTCAGGATGTGATTGATAGATTGGTCTGAAAAATCGGCAACATGGCAACAAGTCCTGATAGTCAATGACTTAACTGGCAACACCAGAAGCAACACAGCGGCAACATGTAGCTGCTTTCTGTTGCCACAGCGAGAAAATGGCCAAGTTTAGCCATTTAGCCGCTGCGGACATTTAACGTAAAGGCGCAAGGAATCAGCATATCAATCTTCCAAGTAACCATCAGGCGGTTTGGGTTTTCTGGACCATCTCGAATCCGAGTTCGTCCGCTTGTTTTTTGAGACGGGCCAGCCGCTTATCATGCAGTTTGACTTCGTAAAGCAGACGGTCC
>Ga0181532_10000559_pt1 | contig 38140 bp, 35 predicted proteins | sample PEATcosm2014_Bin_33_FD_119768 | JGI IMG/M metagenome (GOLD analysis project Ga0181532, IMG submission 119768) | Peatland microbial communities from MTU Mesocosm Facility, Houghton, MI, USA - PEATcosm2014_Bin11_30_metaG | ecosystem: Environmental > Terrestrial > Soil > Wetlands > Peat | place...
GCGCTCAACGGAGTCTTTCCCTCAAGGTAAAGTGCCATTCTTCAGCTGATTTGCCTACCTGTTCCTTCCGTTCTGTGTTGCCCCATTGCGTTTACGGGCCGCTCTCTCATAATGCATTGACCCATTGATCCTGGCGGGCAAGGGGGAACGTGCATCTGGCGGGTGCTATAGTGAATATCGATGCCTCGCCGTGCCATCAAGCCCGTCCCTGGCCAGATTGTGCACTTACAGCCATCCGCAGTAGAGCCGGGGGCAGTCCCGCCTAAAGGCGTGCGGGCTGCGCTCATTCGCAAGACCAAGCTCAGATACCCGGAGCTTAGCGACTCACAGATCGCGCGTCACGTGGGTTGCAGCCGTTCCAATGTCCACCAAGTCTTAAAGAGTTTCTTAGTGGATCGCTCAGAGGCAGAACTACGCGATTTCCAAGCGAATAAAGCGGATATTTACGATGCAGTGCAGTTGCGGGCGCTTGCATGCGTTACGCAGGAGAAATTGCGAAAAAGCTCAGCCGGGAGCTTGGTGACTATCGCCGCGATTCTGGAAGATAAGGCCAGACTCATGAATGGTCAACCTACATCATTCCACGTCACCGCACTAGTCGATCTAGTAGGTATGCTTCGACGTGAGCAGGATGCTGACTAGTGGTGCATGTACCCATATAATAAGGATAATAAGGGTGCATCGTAGCGCGATGAGCGGGATGCCGGGGACTAGGCCGTACAATCGAACAGGGGAGAGAATGGGTGCCGCATTTGCCCCCCCCAGGGCTTCAGTGTGGGGTGAAAACGCTATGGCAAACCGCTACGCCTTCGTATTTCCGCCGAGGCCGATTGCCGGGGTGAGTGGGGTTTGTGTTCCTGAAGAACGCCTTAGAGAAATGGCAAGTCTTGAAGCAGAACGAAAGGTTCAGCTATGGACTGTCAGGGCGATTATCTCCGATCATGTTCCCCTTTACGGAGAACTGGACAATGCGATTCAACGGCAGCCGCAGCATAGTCTGTTGCTCAATCAGAACCCTCTGACAATCTATCTCAGCCACAATGGTCGCAATCCAGTCTATTTTGATCTCATAGGTGGACGGGACAATCTACTATCGCACATCGAATTAAGGGTCGAGACCGATCTTCCTGACAAAGCGATTCGCCTTGCCTGGGAACCCTTTAGCACTCTGCTCGACAGCATTGTGCGCACTTACCCCTTACCTCTCATCATCAGTCGCCTTGAGTTGTTGAGCCCGACTTCTGGAGACGTTATTGCTTATAACCTCCTGCTCCCAAACTCATCTGGGCTGTCGATGGGGCCATTAGGTGGTATTGTAGTGTCACCGGAGTTTATACCAGCAGATGCGATCTGGCGCGAGGCTCTGATTTCATCCAGCCCTTTCTATCGTCTACTGTGTGGCTACAGGATGTACGATGCCTGCGACGACCTGCGTGCTTTAATGCGTGCAACTATCGAAAAGCGCGGCTTGAGTATAAAACTTCCGCCGGAACAGCAAGTCGAGCCAAAGGTGTTGATTGAGCTGGGCATGAGCAAGGAAGAAGCTGAGCCACTGAATAAGCTGCAAAAGCTACTTAAGCACTATCTTCGTTTGAGGAATGGTATAGCGCACTTTACCATCGACGATGACTCGGACTCAGGTAAGAAACTCCATGCCTTCATTTCCAATGGAGACTTGATTCGTGTTTACTCTATCGCGTCAAATGTCATTCTTCATTATGCTCACCTCAAGGTTGAAGGCTTACGTTCTTTCTTCGTAAAGAATGGGCTCGGAGAGAGTATGCGTGGAACAATTCTTCCTTTGCCCCAACGAAAGCTAGACTTCCCGGTACGCGATCCAAGTATTCACGCTGGGGGACGACCTGGGCCTTTAAGATGACGGCCCTGCCAGGGCTATGACACAGGTGAAATTGCAAAAAGCACTACCGTCAATGTGGCTTCGCCTCCACCCCATCAATGCCCTTAGCCCTAAGAATACCGTAGACAAGTCCAAAGCAGATCAGCGCGAAAGGGAGACGAAGGGCCAGGTGCGCCACAACATAGACGAGTTCCTCTAAAACGTCCCCCGCTACGCTTGGTGTGTAGACGGCCCTAATGAATAGATCAATAGCCGTCATCAGCAGATATGCTTCAGCAGCAATCAGAGCGACCTTTGTTCTCGTTAGATGCTTCTTCACTTTGGCATCTCCTTCCAGTTCGCAATACACTTTCGACGCTTTCCGTCATTGTGGCTTCGCCTGATGATCCTCAAACCACTTCCGCGCCCATCCGAGCACATATAGGTGGATTTAGCGACCAAAGACCCTGTAAGCTAGGAATAGGCCAACGATTGCACCGCCAATACTAAAGACAGTCATTCGAAGCAGATACTCTTGCACCAGTCGATATGCTGAGTGTCCGAGAGGATCGCCTTCCAAGCCAACCCTATCCGGTTGTGCCTGTTCAAAAATAGCCTTTGCGTGTTCGAATTGGGCCCTCTTAGGCACAACCATCATCACACCATGAAGCCTGCCGTATAAAGGAATATTGTGGAAATCTCCGGTGGTGACCTCTCTGAACAATTTCTCAAAATATGCAAACAATCCCATTGCTGGTAAAGCTATGCTGATGAGCAACAACCATGGACCTGTTACCTTGCCTAGTCTGGAGAAAGCATATGCCACTGATAGTGCACAGAAAGCACCTGCCAATCCACAGAGGATACCAGCTATTGAAGCATGGGCCATTCTCGATAGTCTCCTGCGTAGTAAAGCCACAAGTGCTAAGTCAATCAGGAGATAAACACCATAGGTTAGCTGATATCCCAGTAAGAACGCTAGTTCTGAAAGAATGACACACACGATAGAGGAAAGTATCATTCTCATACTCCATCAGCTAATACCGGCCCGGTGTAATGACTAAAACCATGTTCGAGCACTTAGAACCGCGCCGAACAGGCTGTCGCCCGCCAGGAGCATCATGCCCACACGGAACATCATTCCCACGACAAGGCATACTATGCAAGCGACTATCCAGTTGCACTTGCGTTCCCATTTGGACCAGAACATCATGGTGGCCAACAACAGGCCGATGATGTCCTTGATGTCAACGACGACATGGCCGAGGCCAAGAAATCGGCCAACAGTTACAATCCCCACCAGAGTCAGCCAGTTTTTGACCATCTTGCCCCAAGGGGGCCGGGGCCACTCCGGAATCCACATCTGCCATTCCGGGGTTGGATCGCTGATCCTCTTCGGGATTGCGGAGGAACTTTCTCTCGGACTTGCAGCACTGGTTCCAGTAGATGCTCCTGTTCCACCCGCTGAGGTTCTGGCCTCAGTTACCGGCCATTGCGTCTGGTGTGCTTGGCCGTTCTGCGAGCTAGTCGGTGTTTGCTTGCGGAAAAGCCAATACCCTGACCATCCGATTAAGAGAAGGCCTAGACACAGATCAATCGGTTGCCACTGTGCCCGCTGCAGACGTATTGGGAAGAACGGGTTTAAGAGAAGCGCAACCGCGACAAACGCCCATGTCCAAGGTTGCTGGCCTGCCTTGTACACTCTCCACGCCCAATAAACTGCGCCTACAGTGATGATAAGCCGGAGCACCATGTAAAAGCCGTAAGGATGTTTGCCGACCGATGCAATGAGCAGCAACACCGCGCCGAGCATCGTCAGAACTACTTCCAAGATTCGTTGACGGCTCATGATCGTTGCCCGTTGACCGGGATTCCCATTTTGCAGTCCCAAAATGAGCGTAGGATACACCTCGTGTAGCCCTTTGTCTGTGCTGTGCTTTCGCCGCTGAGGTTGCGGTAATGGTTTCCTATGCCTGATTTGCCGGAAGGCTCAGGAGTGCCTTTGCTTCTCCTCCAGAGTTGTTCGCTTGATACAAGCCGCACGTCAGCAATGTGTCTAGTGCGTGTGACTACGCATCACTGGGTGATGCTTGTCACGGGATACTGAGCGGCTTGGTAAGCTGTGACGCTTAATACAAAGAGCTGCTCGTGGCGACACATAAACCGCCCTCATGAATGGGAAGATATGTTTTGGCACTATCGGCACGTATGCCCAAATGTCTATGTAGGCATGTTGACAGCAGGGCAGGAGACTGAAGGGGCTTGGCAAGGAAGCCGCTAGTGGGTCATTATGCTAGCACCGCTCCATGGGGGACAAAAACAAACCCAGCTCCAAGAGCTGGGGGCCACAGGACGATGCCCGTGGGGATGATGTAGCAATTATCACAGTACAGGACGCAAATGTCAACCCTAAATCCCACCACAATGGTGATGAACAAGATGCCACCAAAGGTGCCCAAGAGAAGAGTTTACGCCCTTATCGACGGGTTCAACATGTACCATGCCCTTGATTGCTTTGATGCTGCGACAAACGACCAAGACAAAACCCGCTTCCAAAAATATAAGTGGCTCTGTTTCCGAACCCTGATGTCGCGATTCGTGAAGGAGGACACCGAAGAACTCGTCAAGGTGGTTTTCTTCACTGCATTTCCTTACTGGAATGAGGCCAAGCGCCTTCGGCATCAGACCTACGTTAGCGCCTTGAAGGCTAGAGGGGTTGAGTACGTTAAGGGCGAATTCAAGAGAAGCAGGATTAGATGCCGCGCCACTTGCAAGGAAGAGTTCGACAGTCCCGAAGAAAAACAGACAGATGTGAACATCGCCACTGCGATTATCCAGTTCGCGAGCGAATACGACACACTAATCCTAGTAACAGCCGATTCCGATCAGGTTCCGGCGGTTAGGCTCTTGAAGAGTCTGCACCCCGAGAAGGTCGTATATATTCTGCCGCCCATTGGACGAAACTCGAAAGAACTCGTGAAAGAAGCTGGGAGGAACAGCCGAAAGATCATGTCCGAGCAACATCTCGAAGCCTCAATCCTTCCCAACCCCGTGGACGTGGTTCGCGATGGCCGGGTCACTGCACAAATATGGAAACCAGACTCGTGGCCGCTGCCCGAGAGGTTTCAAGCTGCGCCGCCTTAGGCCGAACGAGGCGTAGCTTGTAGGAACTGACCCCATTTACCAAGCCGCCAAACCCACTGGGGGAGTGAAGCGGATCGCAGGCTATCTAGCCGAAATTGGGCACTGTGCTTAGTGCTTGGCTTGGCTTGGGGCAGGGCAATTAGCTCCTGCATATGCCTATGCAACTCACGGGCAAGATGTGCCACTGCCTATGTGCCTTACCTTTAGTGTTCATAACGTTTGCCCCATTGCTACTGCTAGGTGGCTACTGCGGTTCATGCTCTTCTGTGCTCACCCTGAGTGAAGCAAGGCCAAACGCAGCAAGCTGGATAAGGGTTTGTGCGCTCTGGTGATGCTGAGTTTGTTCACTCACTGTGGCACGGAGCTTCCAATCGGCAGGTACACCTTCCCCTGTTTCGGCTTTCAGGGTGTCAAACCGTCTGAAACCCGCGTCATTATTGGCTGAAACCGCATTTTTCAAAGTGTCGGCCGGATTTTTCTCTGACACTCTGAAATCCGCGTCAGACCCGCATGGATATTGGGATTCTGACGGTTTGACACTTTGAGGTGGGATATACAGGGAGAAAGCCTCTTCAAGCGTCCGAAGTTTGTACCCCCGAACCTTGCCGCTTGAAAGCTGCTCCGGGTAGACCTCGAACGGTTTGAGAAGCCTAGCTATCCCCGCCGGAGAGAGAGGCTTGCCCTTGTTCCACTCCCCCCATGGCGAAGTCTCAATCAGGGCCAGAGAGTCACACAGGATGGCAGATGCCATCTCGTCAACATGCTTCTCGTCGAATACGCCCTTAACGTCTCGGAGTAGCTGAACACCAACCGAACCGTCATTGGCTTGAGCACCAACACACAGCTTAACTAAAGCCTTTCGCAAAGTCTTAGGCCACTCCCCTCCTGCTGCGTCTGCAATGGCGAGCAACGGCTCACACACATCTGCCTGCCGGTCACTTAAAGCAGTAGGGATGTCCGGTCTAGCTTCTTGCAAGTCCTTAATGTGGGCCTGACACCATGCAGCGATTTGGGCTACATGTTCCTGCACTTGCCTTTTGGCGTCACGCTTGCGAAATTTTTCGACTGTGCCACGTGGTGCACGCTTCAAGCGAATCGGGATACTCCGGTCTGTTACTGTATCGGGCAGTCTGCCAATACCGGCGATTGCTTTAGGGCAGAAGGTAGAGAAGTCTTGATAGGTGATGGCCGCACCTTGCCCTATGCACATGCTGTAACAGCCTCCACGCTCGTGACCAGTGTTAAGGACACCACGCAACGCCTCTGTGTAAGTCTGATCTCCATTGAATGCTGCGTCTGACTCGTCCAATAACAAAGTAGGTGCTTTGGCATCAATCTTGCGAACAAGCACTGCCGAAGTTGCATGCCCAGTGAACCATTCTTCCTTCACCAGCAACCGCAACACCTCAAGCAGTTTGGTTTTGCCACTTTGTTTTTCGGGGGAGTTTATCGCAAGGTAGGGAGTGAAATCGGTTGCATCTATCAAGTGGGTGTGAATAACCCACAACGCCACAACACAGCCCTGCTCTGGGCTGAGTGAGATGAACCTCTTTATGTAGGCTAGTATCCAATCGAGAAGTTTCGCGCCAGTCATTGTGAGTTGCGGTTCGGGCGGCGATGGTGTCAATGGTGGCGAAGCGGTGGCCATTAAAAGCCCCTGGCCAAAATTCTTTCAACTTCAGCCCTGGGGATCATTACCGATGCTCCCAGGCGCAGGGTTGTGATTTTCCCTTCCCGGATGCGCCGGTGAATCGTTCTGTAGCACTTGCCGGTTTTTTCGCATAGCTCCCGGATGCTGTAGAGTTCTTTTCCTGTTTCGGTCTGCTGCATTGTGTCCCCTTCTGTAATCTCTGCAATTTGTCTTGACTCTGCCGTCATTGTGCGCTACATTGCTTGCTACGGTCAACTAAATTAGCCATGTAGGAGGTGGAAAACCATTGAAAAAGCGAGCCACAAAAACGAAGAAATTTCTCGCAAGCCATGGCGGGAACCCATTTCTGGACAAAGCCTTGATGCGCGAAGTTGTGGGCGATGATCCTGGCCTCGCCTCTGTCGCTCCCCTCTTCCTATATCAAGGGAGCGACCTCTACAAAATGGAGGTTCTGGCCTTTACCCTTAACAATGTTCCACCTGATTCCCCCAACCACTTCATTGCCGACCTGATCGAAAGGCTAGTCACCTATGCACCGGCAAAACAGGATTGGACTAGGCAAGAGAACCTAGCTCTGATCATCGGTCCTACTCCCTGTACTCCGGCCCCAGGGTCGCCCCTGTACTTGCTCAACGAGTATCTAGCAATGAATCCATGCTTTCTGAGGATCGAGGGGCTAGAACGGGCAGACGGCAACATCGTGGTTAAGGCCACTCACATCCCGATTCCTGTCAGTCAACTGCTAGGGATCAAAGACAAAGACATACAAGAGTGCCTAAAGCCTGACCTAACATTGGACGAGGTAGCGTGGCTCCTGTGGGAAATATTCTACCGCCACCTAGACCTAACAAGGCTTAAGAAGTGTTCCGTCTGTCATAGGTGGTTTGTTGACCATAGCAAGAATAAGAGCAAGACCCGGTGTTCCGCCCGCTGTACCTCTCTGAGATGGTCATGGGAAGCAAGAAAGAAAGCCGGTCATCATCTGACTGGCAGTAAGCACCAAGTGAAAGGGGAAAGCCATGCCAAAGCAAAGAAAGCGTGATGGACTGTACTGGCGCAAAGACAGAAAAGCATGGTGGGTGTCATTCATTGATGCATCTGGTCGCCGTGTGCGTAAGGCGGCCCCGGATGTCCAGACCCACGATGAAGCTGTAACCTTCCGCAATGATGAACGGCGTCATGTGCGCGAGCAACGCAACCTAAAACCCGGTGAGGTACTGGTGTGCCGGGATACCTTTGCAGACATTGCCAACAAGTACCTTGCCTACCAGAAGCCGCGCCTTACTCCCAAGGCTTATATCCGTGAAGCAGGCATCGTCGAACATCTCAAAGATGCCTTCACTGGCAAGCTGGTGGATGTCACCTCGTCTCAGGTCTCCGATTACGTGACGGCACGGCTTGGAAAGGTGAGCAAGGGCAGTGTGCGCAAGGAACTGGTTAGCCTTAAACATCTGTACCGGCTGGTCTGTGGCGAATGGAAGCTGTTGCCCCGCTTTGCCAATCCCTGCCTGGACGTAACTACACCCAAGTTTAGAGATGAGAGGAACCAGCACCTAAGCCCCGAGCAATTCCGCCGGGTGCTGGCAGCTTCCCCCGAACCAATGAAGCCTATCTTCGCCTTGCTCACTGCTACGGGGATGCGCCGAGGCGAACTACTGGGGTGCAAGTGGCAGTATGTCGATGGCACACGCATCCTGCTTCCCACTAGCAAGAATGATGAACCGAAGGAAGTGCACCTCAATGGCTTTGCTGAAAAGGTGCTGGCCTCCATTCCCCAAGGCCAGCCCGATGATCTGCTCTTCCCCGGTGTCACCCCGGAAGCCGTGAGCATGGCCTTCCACCGTGTCTGTGCACTGCTCAACATTTCTGACATCAGGCTCCATGATCTGCGCCATACCTTTGCAACTTGGCTTCGCCAGAGCGGAACTGAGCTAGATGTGATTGCCAGCCAGCTTGGACACCGTGACTTGCGCATGACTAAACGGTATGCCCGGATAGCGGCTTCCCAGGTGCATCAAGCTGTCGCCGGGTTGGATGCGCTTCTGTTACCGGCCACAGAAGAGAGTAAGGGGCTACAAGCTCAGTGCACCAGCAGTGGCAGTGACAATGGTACAGTGGGCAACGTCACCGTTGTAGTGGCAAAGCAATAATGACCCTGAGACTTAGTGCAAGCAGCGAAAGGGGGCTGTAAGCCCATGCTTATGGAAAAAGACAAACACGCTCTCACACTACTGGCCGCATTCGATGCCGAGACACGGCTAGAGCAACGCCGAAGAATACTGCAACAGCTTCGCACACATTTTGCCGGTAAGGGTGAGAGGCAACGAATCCTCAGACGATGCCTGCGACTGCTCACCCGAAATGAAAAGCTCAGAAACCCCGCGTAGCGGGCCGATCTCCTGCCCGGTGACCCTGTAGCACCCTCACGGCAGATCACCGCGCCCTTGGCCCTTGGAATCGCGCTAACGGGGCATTCCTGCACCTGTGGATGCCCAGCGCATGTATCCTCTACAAGCAAGCCGTGTAGAAAAAAGCGGTGACGATACGGTGACGAACGATGCGGGAAACGAGTCAATTGCTGTCTACAGGTGTCATTCTAGGTAGTCACCAAACCAGCATGGAACCTAGTGATTCTGGTAGGTTTGTCTATCGTAAGCTACGACTGTCCGTCCTTTCTTTCGGGACTTTCACGGCGGTAACGCGGGTTCAAATCCCGCCGGGGACGCCAACAAAATAAAAGACTTAGTAGTTTTCTCCTAAGTCTGGCCAAATCTTAAATCACGATAGAGTCACGATAGAACGGGCTTGCTACGCCCCAGCCTTTGCCCGTCTGGCGGGCTGTTTTCCCGGCGGCAACGCCAATTCCTTGCCGAAGACACTGTCCAGCCGCCGCCACGTGCAACGCAAGTCCGCTAGACCTTGGCGCTTCGCGTCAATGGTGATGTTTGCCGCTAGAGTGGCCACCCGAATGACCGCCTCCGCCCGAGTGCCCACCGCCAAAATGATTCCCGCCGTTGAAGCTCTTCGGAGCATGGCCTCCGCCGCCGCCAAACGGATGGAAACCGCCGGAGCGCGCCTGCTTGCCCGAAGATTCCGCAAAACCTCTGCTCCCAAATTCCGCCGAAGACCGCTGCCCGAAGTGCGAGCGTTGAAGCCTTGCCGTGGATGAGCGACTTTCAAGCGGCGGGCGGCTTACCGTTGACGGTACGTGGTTGTAAGCCAGCTGCGGTCCGCGAGCGTAGCCAGAGCCCTGGTAACCGCGGCTGGCGTTCTGCGCTGAACGGTATCCCGAATAGCTGTTCGGTGGCCGGGGAACATATCCATGCCCGACTGCCGCGCTGTATCCCCCACTCGGCCGGCCATAGCTGGTCGGTGGCCGATGGACAAATGCCTGTGCATGACCCGTGTTGTATCCACCGTTTGAGTAGCCATAGCTGTTCGGCGGCCTAGGGACGAATCCCTGTCCCGCTGTCGCGTTATATCCGCCACCGTAACCGCCATAGCTGTTGGATGGTCCGGCCATTGCTTCCGATTGCGAACCTGCGCCTGGTCCACCGCCAGAGAAGCCCCAATCGGCCACCGTGGAGCTCTGCGAATTGTAGTTCGAGTTATTGAACAGCACAGCCTGGGCCAGCCAGCTCAATCCCCATGCCAGCCAACCCCAAGGCGTATGGTTGAAGGCGGTCATCGCGATGCCCAGGCCATAACGAACCCCGGACGAACCTAGGAACGAGCCCAGCGCACCAATCAGCGAAAATCCCGGGTAAGGGGACACCGGTTGTCCGTAGACACTCCACGGGTTATAGGCTGGTACATAGACCATCTGCGGATCTACGGGGGCCAGTTGAATGTTGCCCGCGACGTAGTTGACTGCTTCGTAGGAAGTGTTTTGCAGATTTCCGGCCGCTTGCGCGCGCGCCCGCATTACCTGCACCGCCTCCAGTATTCCCGACGGCTGGTTGTAGTAGGCATTGCCCAAGTCGGTGGTCCAAGGCAGATTCCTGTCCATCTGCGCCAACACCTGCGGAAACGCCGTCAGCGCCTTCACACTCGGGTCCCAGTTCTGCGCGTCGGCTCCGGCTGCAATCTGGTCGGGAGACGCGTCGCCCTGCATCTGCCGCCAACGATTGCCGTCTGTCACTTGCGCGGGATAAGTGGAGGCGGTAAGCACCAGAGCGACAAGCGCATCTGGATAGAGCGCAATTGGCGCCACCAGTTGCTGCAGGCGCACCGCATTCAGTGGCTGAACTACCAGGCCATTACCTTGCTGCTGATACGCGTCAACAGCCTGGTAGGCCTGTTCTCCATAACCTGAGTCGTCTGACTGGAGCTGTCCGCTGTAATCTTGCTGCGCTTGTCCAAAGTGCGGCGGGGACGTTTGCTGCGCCAACAATTCCCCCTGCCACACCGGAAGCAGAAGTAATGCCATCGCCAAGGCGACCATACGTCTAAGCGCTGGTCCCACGTCTCCGCGAGAATCGTCATGCAGGATTGAGTAAAGCCGCGGGCGCGGAGACCTGGCGGTCTCCGATGCGGACAGGTGCGTTTGATGTCTCATCCGTCAGCCTCACTAGCCAATACAGGCTCGCCTGAAGGTGAAACCTATATTCCACGCCGCCACAGAATGTCTTTCTGCCGCGGGAACGTATCGTGTAGTCATGTCGTTCTCGAGCGGGGCCGGCGCCAAAGCCGTCGGTCCGTCGGCCGGGGAAGTGCTATTGGTTTGAACCCGGAACTTTGGTGTTTGTTGCGAAGCGGGCGCTCTGAGTCCGTCCCACTGAAGTTGTACGGATTGCCAAAGATTCGAGATGCTTCGTAATTGGGAGAATCTGCCGCGCGGCAGCCTTCTTACTTCGCCGGTGCGGGAGCCGGTTGCTGCGCCGGCACGCCGCCAAAATTCACTTTGGGAGCTTCTCGTGCCCCTTCCTCAGTTTTGAAGTAAGCGTCGTTGCGCGTGAATCCCGAAAGGCTTGCGACGATGTTGTTCGGGAACAGGCTGATATACGTGTTGTAATCCTGCACGGTCTCGTTGTAGCGGCGGCGTTCGATGGCTATACGATTTTCGGTGCCCGCCAGCTCATCCTGCAATCGCAGGAAGTTTTCGTTGGATCGCAGTTGGGGATAATTTTCCACGACTACCAGCAGACGGCTGAGAGCGGAATCCAGTTGACCATTAGCGGCGATCTTCTCCTGCGGCGATTTTGCTCCCATCATCGCGGCGCGGGCAGCGGCAATATCGCCGAAGACTTTTTCCTCGTGGGCTGCAAAACCCTTCACCGTCTCGACAAGGTTCGGGATGAGGTCGGACCTGCGCTGCAAAACAACATCCACCTGCGACCAGGCAGCGTTCACGGCCTCGCGCTTAGTGACCATCTGATTGCGGTGCGAGATGAACGTGCCTCCGACCCAAAACGCCAGCAACACGATCACGATCAAAACGATAATCCCGGTTTTCATGGCAATCTCTCCCTTGGCGATCCTTGGTTGTTAAGAATCACCCTACGGATGGCTCCGCAAGTGACGTTTGGGTATCCGCGCATCCAGCTCGTGAGCAACCCGCTGAATTGCAGCCATGTACGCATAGTACAGTTCACGCAAGTTCTCCGAATGCCGGTCGTCGCTCCTCAACTCCAGAATTGACCGCAGCGGCCCCACTTCAAAGCCGAAGACCTCAGCGGCGCGTTCCAGCAACTGCGGCTTGGCATGTGGCGGCTTCTCTCCCAGCGCGATCAGAGCGTGGCGGAACAGCGTCAGAACGCTGGTGATGGATTTTGCCAGCACCGCGCGAAGTTCGTCCTCGTTAGGGCTCAGCAGCAAATGATGCCGCAACCGCAGAAGCGTCGTTCGCAGCTCATGTTCCACCTCGATCCGGTGCAGATTCATGGGCACTTCAATCGTTGCCGCCACATCTTGGCCGAAAAGCGTCTTATGCGATTCCTTAATATCGAGCAGCTCGATGGCGAAGACATCGGCGGACTCCCGCAGCTCTTCAAGCGTCATGATCATCGGCGGCCGCAGTTTCTCTTCGTGACTCCACCACTGCAGCACCGTCGAGATCGATGCAAACGAACTCGGCTTCAAGTCTTGCAACACAATCAGCAGGTTCACATCCGAGAATTCCTCATGGAAGTCTTCGCGAGCCGCGGAACCGAACAGAACGACAGACAAAAGGTTGTCGCCGCAAGCCTGTTGCAATCGGCTGACGAGTTCCTGCAGTTTACTTTCCGGTTTCTTCATCGCACTTTACCTCGCGCCGTGCTCACCAACTACCGCCGGCACCACCACCGCCGCTCATGCCTCCGCCGAAGCCACCAAAGCCTCCAAATCCACCGCCGCCGCCTCCGCCTGAAAACCCTCCGGAACTGCCTCCGAAGCCGCCGCCCCAGCTACCTCCCCGGCCGCCCAAGGCGCTACCCATCAGCAACCACGGAAGAGCGGACCCTCCGCCTCCACCCGCTCGCGGACCGCGACCTCCGCCTCGCCGCGAAATAGCTCGGATGACGACGAAGAAGATCACGAAAATCAGCCACGGGATCCACCACGGTGTTTGCGATGTAGGCGCGCGCGACCTAATGGCCGGAACGCCGGTCAACTGCACACCCTTGTCGGCTGCTATGAGTTGGGCAATCCGAGTTGTACCCAGGAGCACTGCCGCACTGTAGTCTTGGCGGCGCAGATCGGGCACCATCTCCCGCCCAATGTCTCCAGCCCGGGCATCGTTGATCACGGGCTCTAACCCGTATCCGACCTCGATCTTGTACTGGCGGTCCTTGGGCGCCATCAGGAGCAGAACGCCGCGGCTATCTTTCTTTGACCCGATACCAAGATGCTTATAGAGATCGGCCGCGTAGTCTTCCCTGCTCTGGCCGTCAAGTGAATCAACGGTCACGACTGCAATTTGTGCGCCGGTCTTCTGCTCGACCTCGGCACACAGCGTCTCCAGCCTGGCTTTGGTTGCGGGATCAATGACCTGTGCGAGATCCGTGACGTAGCCCTGCGGGCGAATGTCCGCGATCTTTTCTGCCCACGCGAAGCAACGCGAAGTGAAGAGCAGCACAACCAGCAAGGCGAATTTGACGCGCGTTAGCATCAGTCACCGGTGACATTGCATCGACGTTCGTACCGTAGAGAATCTAGTACGTAGTGTCAAGGAAACGGTGGCCGCCCCGCTCCAAGGCAGCTAGCCCAGGATCAACTGTTGGTACACCAACATCATTTTATCGACCACCGGACCTGGGGAGTAACGCTCCTCAATCAAGCGTCGCGCCGTATCCCGCATCTGCTGCCGCTCGCCAGAGTTCTCCAGCAGGCGACAGGTCTTGTCGGCTAGATCCTCGTCGGTTTCGGCAACCCAGCCGTCCCGTCCATTCTCATACTCGATACCCTCGACACCTTCCCATGTAGTCACCACGGGCACACCGTAGGCCATCGACTCCATCACTTTGACTTTCATGCCGCTGCCGCGCGAAGGGGCATAAACCATGACCGCGGTCTTGGAGAAAAACTCGGACGGATGCGCCACATTCTCGGCCAGTTCAATATCCCGCTGCGACGAATATTTCTGTAAGTACTTCGCGGCATTCCATCCCGCGACAAAAAGTTTCGCCCTCGGGACACGCTGTTTCACCAGCGGCCAAATACGCGTGATCAAGCGCTCAGCTGCGGAGCGCGAAGGCTCCCAGTGCATGGAACCGATCAGCCCTACGACAGGCTCCTCCACCATCGGTGGCATGAGATACAACGACGTGTCCAAGGCGAACGGAACCACCCAGTAGCGGCCCTTGGGATTGATGGCTTCCGCGGCTTCCTTCAATCGCGGCGTCAGCAGCCGAACATTGTTGATCCCGTGCAGAAGATGTTTGGTGGCACGTTGCGCCTGCCAGAGAGCCTTGCGGTCGCCGAAAGTCATGTTCTCCCGCTCAGCCCAATCGATGACGTCAAAGTAGTGCACATTGAGCAGCGCCCGCGCCACGCTGAGCCCGAGCCAGCCGGTCGACATCTGCTCCAAGTGCAGGACGTCATAACCTTTTGCCAATTCTCGCCCCAACAGGGCGGTCAAGCCTGAGTCCTGCAGCAGTTCGCTGCGCGGCCGCATCAGGTTTTGCCACTTCCTTCGCAGCGCGACCGAATCCACCTTCAGCCGATGCAGATGTAGCGTCAATTGACCGAGGGTTTTTGAGAGCCACTGGCTCGCTGCGGCCACCAGTTCATCCGGCTCCTCTGTTGCGACCACCGCAACGACGTCATGACCGCGTGCCACCAGCTCAGTGATCAAAACGTAGAACCATCGCGCGGCGGTGTCGCCGAAGGGGTGAGGCACCGCAGGAGTCACCACAACGATTCTCACCGCCGCTGCTCCTTGCCTTCCTGGCCGCAAAACCACGTGATTTCATCACAGCGGCCCAGCAGATCAAGATACAACCCGAGGGTCTGCTTCGCCGCTTTGCGCCACGAGAAAAAGCGCGCCCGCTGCCGGCCACCTTCTATCAAGGCAGTCCGCAAGTTACCATCGCGAGCGATTCGTTCCATCTGTAGCGCGATGGAAGCCGGATATTCCGGATTGAACAACAAGCCGCGGCCGCCCAGCACCTCTGGCAGGCTGGTAGTTCGCGAAGCCAGCACCGGAATCCCCGAGGCCATCGCTTCCACCAGTTGCAGGCCGAAGCCTTCGTAGCGTGAAGGATGCACTAACGCAATCGCTCCCTGATAGAGCGCAGGCAAATCTTCGTCGGCGATAACATCGGGACACAGAATTCGTTCCGAAAACCCAAGTGCGGTGATTCGTTCGGAGATCCCCGCGAACTCCCATTTATGTTCGCCCGCCAACACCAGCGGCGGCGCTTCCCTGGGTAGTTGCGCGAAAGCTTCCACCAGCGTACCTACGTTTTTTCGTTTGTCGAAACCGCCCAAAAAAAGAAAATATTGCTCCGGCAGGCGATATTTTTCCCGGACCAGCGCAATGTGTTCGGTTGGCACACTTTCGTGAAAGCGGGAACTCGCCGCGTTGTAAACCACCTCCACTCGCTCCGCAGGCACTCCATGAAACCGGCAGATGTCCCGCTTCGAGCACTCGGAAACCGTAACGTACTTGTCGGCGCTGTGCCGGGAGACAAAATCCGCATACTTCTTACGCCAACGACCGCGCCAGTGCTCCTGCCCGCAATATTCAGGCAAGCGGTCGATAATGTCATGACAGGTCACGACGTACTTGCACACCCGGCGGTAAGGCAACCCTCGGTTCGCGGTTGTGTGGAAAACATCGATGCGCGCGCGCTGTAGGTGTCTCGGCAACTCGACCTGTTCCCACAGAATCTCTCTTCGCGCCTGGAACATTACGGGAGTGATATCAAGGGCGGCTAGAAACTCCGGCGCAATCGGTCCGGGAGAGAACGAAACCAACTCGACCTTGCTGCCCGCAATTTGTTTCATTGCACAAAACAGCTCCAGGGTGTAACGGGCGAAGCCGCGCATCTCGTAATGCATCAAGACCCGGCCGTCAATGCCGACGCGAATTGGCGTTTCCGTACTCACATCGCTCAGTCAATAAGGCCTATTGAGAGGAGGCCTTCTTTTCCAGTTCTGCCAAGCTTCCTTCGACCCTGGCAACGTCGCCGGCATATCTCCGGGGGTCCTGTCGGTACAGCTTCTGGAATATCCTCAAGTCTTCCTCGAATTGGGCGCGGGATTCTTCGATCCTGTTCTGGCTTTCATCCACGAGAGCCAGGTTGTTGAGCGTCGCTGCCACATACGGTAGGTACGTGTTCGGGTCGCGCTGCGCCAGTTGACGATAGGACTCCAATGCCTCTTGATAATGTCGGCGCGCATCATCGGTTCGGTTCTGGGTTGCATCCAGAATTCCGAGGTCATTCAGGGTCGTTGCCAGGTAAGGCAGGTATGCATCCTGGTCTTGCTGCGCCAGTTGATTTCGAATTCTTAACGCTTCTTCGTAATACTGGCGGGACTCTACCATCCGTTTCTGCTCTCTCGCTACAAACCCCAGATTATTCAGCGTCTCGGCAACCTTGGGCAGGTATGCATCCGGATTCTGCTGCGCCATTTGACGGTAAATCCCTAGAGCGCCCTCGCAGTGCTCACGAGCTTCTTCCAACCGCATGTTTGCTTTTTCCAACGACCCCAAGTTATTCAACGTAACGGCCAGGTCCGGCGGGAAAGGGTCCAGGTTATCGTGAGCGAGTTGCCGGTGGACTTTCAAGGCTTCTTCATAATGCCGGCGTGCTTCTTCCGGCTGGTTCTCGAGTCGGTCCAGATTACCCAGGTTGTTCAACGTCGTCGCTATGTCCGGCAGGTACACAGCCGGATTCTGCTCCGCCAACTGACGGCGCAGTTCTAGTGCCCGATCGAAGTGCTGGCGCGCTTCGTCCATTCGCTTCTGCCCTGTATCCAGGTTCTCCTGGTCACTCGGCGTAATTGTCAGGTTGGGATCCAGCAGCGCCGAACCCATAGCGTCATGTGCAAAGGGATTTTCCGCGACCGCCAGCGTGTGCGACCACAGGTCGTAATCGCTCTCCCAATAGCTCATCTGGCGGTGAGTGACGCAGCCCGGCGCTATCAACGCGCACAATGCCGGGACCAACCGCCAGGCGAGGCGAACATCTCGTACATCCAGCAGGTCGGCCACGCCAAAAGCCAGCATTACGAAGATTCCGATCAGCGGGAGGTAAGCATAGCGATCGGCCATGGCGCCTTGTCCGACCTGCACCAGGCCGATAACTGGAACTAAAGTACCCAGGAACCAGAACCACCCCACTAGCAAGTAGCGCTTGCTGCGAAAAATAACTACGAGTGCAGTGATGCTGATCAAAACCAGCGCGGACAGAATCCATTGCCACGCGGGGAGAGCCATTGCGGGATGGGGATAGAGCGCCAGTTGCGCCGGCCAGACAGTCTTCCAAAGATACAGCCCGTAGGCCACGATGGCATTCTCGATTCGGACGGCGAGCGGAAACTGGCTTAAGGTACGCACTGCAAATCCAGCTCGCTGCACCTTGAGAGTGATCACTGCACTTGCGGCTGAAAGAAAGAGCAACGGAATTTTCTCCAGCAGCAGCCTCGAGATTGTCCATTGCTGCGCGCCCGCAGCCGAGGGAGGACTGGCGGCGGTCCTGCCGAGCGGCCAGTAATCCAGCAGCAATAGGACAAAGGGCAAAGTGATTACCATCGGCTTCGCCATCAGTCCGGCCGCAAACAGCGCCGCGACCAAAAGATATCGACGCCAGCCCGGTTTTCGGGCGTACCAGACATACGCACCGATCGCCGACAAAAAGAAGAGTGTACTCAGTACGTTCTTGCGTTCTGCCACCCATGCCACCGACTCGACATTGATCGGATGCAAGGCGAACAGAGCTGCTACCAGCAGGCTCGGACCCCGGCGCCTTGTAGTCCACCACAACAGCAGAAATAACAAGACTGCATTTACTGCGTGTATCAGCACACTGTCTACGTGATGACCGGCTGGATTTAAGGAAAAGAGCTGGTAGTCGAGGGCATGCGACAGCCAGGTCAGAGGGTGCCAATTTGCAGCCGCGGTTGAGGTGAACGCCCATTTGACCGTGCTCCATCGCAGGCCACCATGTATATGAGAGTTTGCGGTGACGTAATCAGAATCGTCCAGGACGACGAATGAATATCCAAATACCGGGCTGTAGAGCGCGATGGTCACCGCGGCCAGTAGAACGCAGAGAATCGTATTCAGCGTTTTGCCGTTTAGGAGTAGTCCGGTTCTCGGAAGTTTTTCGGGTTTCGGACTCCTGCGACTCTGGGCGCGTGTTTTCGGAAGAGTTTTCGCGCGGCTCATTTTGGCTATCCGATTTTACACATCCGACCTATTTAGGATTCACAGCAGTGAAAGACGATGACCACTCTGCGCTTTTGAAACTTATTGCTTGATTCGGCGCAGACCTTCGGGTTGTCGCTGTTTATCGCGGACCCGGCGAGAAAGTGGTAGCACCGCCCGAACTCATAACGTTCAATTTATGTCTGTTGGGTGCGAATCCCACGCATCAGTGGAGAAATAGCTTTACGAAAACGCTCAATGAAATGTTCTTCGAGGAACACGGACTGCACTCTGGCTCTTGCAGTTTGGCCCAGACTTGCGGCCCGTTGAGGGTCTTTGAGAACCGGAATCGCGGCTTGGGCAATGCTATCGCCATCCGGGCGTTTGGCAAACACGGCTCCGGTCTCTTCCGGAAACAGTTCATCGGTCACGGTTGCGGTCAGACCCAAGACAGGAACACCGAAGCTTGCAGCTTCCACTCCCGCCAACCCGAATCCTTCTCCGCTGGACGGAAAGAAAAGCAGCCGGGAGTGTCGATACATCGCATCACGATCTGTATCACTTAACCGGCCGCAGAACTCAACCCCCTCGATACGCTCCGTGGCTACTCTTTGCCGTAACCGATGTTCGTCATCCCCAGTACCCATGATTATCAGATTCGCACCCGGGACGGCTGTCCGGATCAGGGGCCACGCATCCAGCACTGCATCGTGGCCTTTACAGCGTTCTTCCTGCAGGATACGGCCGACCATGAGGCCGATTGGAGCTGACTTACTAATATCCGCTGGCTGAGGTTGGTCGCGAACGCCGAGCCAGATCACCTCGACCTTAGGCAACCAAGGATTGAAGCTGCGGGCCTGGGCTTCGGTGGTGGCCGAATTGGCCAGAAGAAGATCTGCGCCCCGTAGCGCGTCGCGCCGCCGTCCTTGCAGCGGTAGCCATACTTCTATGCCATGCAAGAACACAACGTAGGGAACTCGCCTTAACATAGGATTGACCTGGTGCAACACGGCCAGATGCACATGGTCATAGATCACCAAATCAACATGCTTCAGGCTACCCCAGATCGTTCTCCACAGAATGATAGGAATGCGCAACGGACGAGGCCAAGAAGAGGGGTGTTTCCACACCAAGATTTCTGCATCTTGCTCCAAGGCAGAAACCATCATTTGCGAAACAACACCGATACCGCCATATTTTGTACCCAGCCCGGATGTAACCAACGCAACTCTAGGACGCAATGGATCACCATCGAGAGACCGGAAGATTCTCACCTTCGCGACATTCGAGTGATTCTTGTAAGATGTCGAGAAGCTGGTAATACTACCATTTCCGCCTTCATGAAGGTCTTGCATGTGGTTCCGTCTTTCTACCCCGCCCATATCTACGGTGGGCCGACCCGCTCTTCATACGAGCTGTGTCGAAACTTGGCGAAACTGGGCTGTGAAGTTCGCGTTCTGACCACCGATACGAATGGTTTAGAACACGTTCTGAAGGTGGAAAAGGACGACGATGTGCTATTTGAGGAAGGATTTAGCGTTCGATACTGCCGGCGTCGTTTGCGACACTCTGTTTCTCCGACACTGGTGCGATTGCTGCAGCCATACATCGCTTGGGCCGACGTGGTGCACCTCCATTACGTCTATAGCTTCCCTACTTTCCCGACGATCCTATACTGCTCCTTGTTGAATAAGACACTGATCTGGACGCCGCGAGGCGCTCTTCAGCGATGGGAACATTCCAGGCGGCGCGGGTTAAAGGCAGTTTGGGACCGCCTGTGGTATTGCGCTGCCGACCTGGATCACATGACTCTGCATCTTACGTCGGAACAGGAACGGCACGACACTCTGGCCAGGTTTCCTAAATTACGGGCCGCGGTGATCCCCAATGGGGTAGACGTTCCCGCAGAACTAACACCCATTGGGTCCGATCGAGAGCTGCGGTTGCTTTTCATCGGGCGTTTGGACCCGATCAAGGGAATTGAGAATTTACTGACGGCTTGCAGTATGCTTCCCATCTATTCAGACATGGTTTGGCGACTCACGATAGCCGGATGGGGAAAGCCTGCCTATGTCGCCGAGATCAAGAAGCAAATTGTTGCCCTCGGTCTTAATGAGCGCGTGAAAATGGTGGGAGAAGTTCTGGGCGATGCCAAAAAGAAGTTGTTCGAGAATTCAGATGTGACTCTAGTTCCTTCTTATACCGAAAACTTCGGCATCGTTGTTGCCGAGGCCCTTGCTCACGGAATTCCGGTAATCGCCGGCAAAGGCACTCCGTGGAGCGGCTTGGAACAGAAGGGCTGCGGTCTTTGGGTCGAGAACGATCCAAAGACGCTAGCCGGTGCAATTCGCAGGATTAGCCTGATGCCACTAAGGGATATGGGAGTGCGCGGACAAGAATGGATGCAAACAGAGTTCTCCTGGCGATCAGTTGCCAATAGGATGCTGGATCTGTACCGTGAATCCGTGCGCACGACCGCAGGTTGAGCAGACCACAACGTCAATCGGTCTTAGCGCTCAACATTGGAGAGGTTCGACTGCTTCTCTGCCGGCTGGACTCGCTCGAGCGGGCCGAAGGTAACACGATTGCAAATGCCAAGCCGAGGTGAATGGGCGAGCGAGTCGCCCCGAAAATGTTTCGCCGCGCAAAATCCTTGTCCCGCGAGCCCCTACGTCTTATACTGATTCGCCGCGGATGGGATCTGCGCTTATCTCCCGCCGCCGCATTCCGGACTACCCGTCTCGGGCCGCGCCCACCGTTTTGCCGCCGAGCCGCCAACAGGTCTGAGTCAAGAGCTGGTCATTTGTACATCTTGGGAATTAACGCGTATCACGGCGACGCCGCCGCGGCCATCATCAGAGACGGCGAGCTTCTGGCTGCGGTGGAAGAAGAACGCTTCAATCGAAAAAAGCATTGCGCCGGCTTTCCCGTGGAATCGGTGCGCTACTGCCTGGAAGTGGCTGGGATTCCGGTCGAGAAAATCGATCACATCGGGATTTCGCGTGACCCGTCGGCTCACTTGCATAAGAAAGTTATCTTCTCGCTGAAGCGGTTGAAGAAACTTTCCGGCCAGATCGTGGAGCGACTGGCGAACGCCGCCAAGGTCAGGGACCTGCGAAAAGAGCTGGCAGACGCGCTCGGCACCTCCTCTGAATTGCGCGCCCAGTTTCACAATGTGGAGCACCACAAAGCGCACATGGCCAGTTGTTTCTTCGTGTCGCCGTTCGACCGCGCAGCGCTGCTGTCGATTGACGGCTTTGGGGATTTCATCAGCACGATGTGGGGTAAAGGCGAGGGAAATAACATAGAGGTGCTTGGCCAGGTGGGGTACCCGCACTCCGCCGGAATTGTCTATACCGCGACCAGCCAGTACCTGGGATTTCCGCAGTACGGTGACGAAGGCAAGGTCATGGGACTTGCCCCATACGGAGCCCCGCGTTACCTGCCGCAGTTTAGAGAAATCATCCGCAGCGATAACAGCGGTTTCAAGTTGAATCTCGATTTCTTCCGGCACGATTCGGACGGCGTCGATATGACATGGGACAATGGTTCTCCCACGATTGGCCAGATTTTTTCCGACCAGTTTGTCGACGCCTTCGGCCCCGCGCGATCGAAAGGTGAGCCGCTCACATCGCGGCATGAGGATATCGCTGCTTCGCTCCAAGCTCGCCTGGAGGAGATCTGCTTCGAGATCCTGCGACGGTTGCATGACCGAACCGGGCTCGACCGGCTGTGCCTGGCCGGCGGTGTCGCATACAACTCGGTAATGAATGGAAAGATTCTGCTGAACACCCCTTTCAAGGAGATCTACATTCAGCCGGCGGCAGGAGATGCGGGCACCGCTCTTGGAGTGTGCTACTACATTCACAACTTCATGCTTCAACAGCCGCGTTCCTATATCATGGAACATCCTTACGCAGGACCAGAATTCTCCAACCGAGAAATCGCCGCAGTATTGACCAGAAATGGCCTCTCAGGGCGCGAATTGAACGATGGCGAGCTTACGCAGACGGCGGCGCAAGCCATCGCGGACGGCAAGATTGTGGGATGGTTCCAAGGACGAATGGAGTTCGGTCCACGAGCGCTTGGTAACCGCAGCATCGTTGTGGACCCAAGACGTGGTGACATGAAGGACATCTTGAACGCGCGCATCAAGAAGCGCGAACCCTTTCGGCCGTTTGCTCCCTCCATTCTTGAGGAACGAGTGGGCGAGTATTTCGAACAGACACATCCTTCGCCGGCGATGTTAATGGTTTATCAGGTAAAGGCCGAAAAGCGCGACGTGATCCCAGCAGTTACGCACGTGGATGGTTCCGGACGTTTGCAAACTGTTTCGCGTGCTGCCAATCCTCTTTATCACCGGCTGATTTCAGACTTCGAAAAGATAACCGGCGTGCCAGTGGTGTTGAACACCTCTTTCAACGAGGACGAGCCGATCGTCTGTACACCGCAAGAGGCCATCGATTGCTTCCGGCGAACGCGGATGGACGCCCTGTTTGTTGGCAACTATTTCCTGGAGCGGAAGCCTGTGGAGAAGTTCGAGGACTTGTACGCCGACGAAGGGAGCGACAAGGAACCTGCGAGTTTTTGAAGAACGCAATGAAAGTACTGATTCTGAACCAGGCGTTTTACCCAGACGTGGTTTCATCGGCACAACACGCTGCCGACTTCGCCTGTGCGCTAACCGAGGCCGGACACGAAGTTACCGTGATTTGCAGCCGTCGGGCCTACGATGAGGCTTCTACGGTTTTTCCGCGCCGCCAAGTCTGGAAGGGCATCCGAATCAAGCGCGTGGGCTCTACTGCGTTCGGCAAAGCCGCGCGGTGGCGCCGGGCCATCGATTTCGCGACCTTCAATGCCGCCTGCACCTTACGCCTGCTGTTCTCGCGTCGGGCTGACGTCATCGTCGCTCTGACGTCTCCGCCGCTGCTTGCATTTGTTGCAGCCCTGGCCGTGCCTCTCAAGGCCAAGCGGCTGGTCTTTTGGTCCATGGACCTGAATCCCGATCAAGCGATTGCCGCCCGATGGTTGCGCCAGGAATCCCGAATGGCTCGACTGTTCTCCTACCTGTCTTTGTACAGTTTGCGCAAGGCAGATCGAGTCATCGCACTTGATCGCTTCATGAAACAACGGATTCAGACGAAAGGTGTTGATGAGGCGAAGATCATCGTGATTCCGCCCTGGTCGCATGACGAGTACGTACGATTTGATCCTGCCGGACGAGAGGAATTTCGGGCACACCACGGCTTGACCGAGAAGTTCGTGGTGATGTATTCCGGCAACCACAGCCCTTGTCACCCGCTTGACACCTTGCTCCAGGCGGCGGAGCGACTGGCTAGTCGGGAGGAAATCGTTTTTTGCCTGGTCGGAGGCGGCAGCGTGTTCCGCACGATACGTCGCGAGGTAGACCTGCGCGGGATTCGCAACGTCGTCTGCATTCCCTATCAGCCGATTAGCGAACTGTCTGCATCGTTGTCTGCGGCAGATTTGCATATCGTGGTGATGGGAGATCCGTTCGTCGGTATCGTGCATCCCTGCAAGATCTATAACATTCTGTCTGTGGGAACACCATTTCTCTACGTAGGTCCGCAGGAGAGTCACGTCTCCGACATCCTTGTGCAGCAACCGCGGCTGGGGTATGCGCACCGGCACGGAGACGTGGATGATGTTGTGGACAGCATAACGACTGCGTGCGAACAGCGCAGTAGCATATCGGCAAGAACAATCGCAGAACAGTTTTCCAGCAAGCTGCTTGTGCCCGAGATGGTGTACGCCGTTGAGGAACTGGTGCGAGAGGCCCAGAGCGGGAGAACGCTCCAGACAGAGCGTGCCAGCGCGGACGGATCGGCTGTACCGTTCGGTTCTCCGACAGCGGCAATCTGCACGTCGCTACCACTCGCCGAAAGCAAGCGGCCAACCCCAGAGGGAAGCATCCCTGCGAAGAACAATCTCAGCTTGTGACTTGCAGGCTATCTGGGGAGAACCGTCCAGGCGTGCTCAAGGTATTCGATATATCGCTGCCTGGCTGGCAAGGCTGAAGATCGTCACCGGGCTGAATACGGCCTTCGCCCCACTGAGGGGAACGTAAAGGATGTCGTCGGGCTGCACCGGCATATCGCCCATCTTCCCCCGCAGCATCTTTCCCAATGGGATGTTTATGTCTTGCACCCCGTTGGGATTCCTGCGCATCAACGTCGTCTTACCCTCGGACGCTAAATAGGTCGGTCCCCCAGCGGCGGCCATGATCTGCAAAACCGTAAATCCTCCGGCCGTGGTGGAGATGTAGCCACCCGGTTTGTTCACTTGTCCCAAGACATACACAATTCCAGCTTTGGGTACGATTACCGTGTCACCAGGCTGGAGATCCACGTTGTTGCGCGCCATGGCCGCGGGATCGTTTTGGAAGTCAACCGTGGTGATGTCGTTTGTTCCCCGGTGGGAGATCGTGATCGGGTTTCCCGCTTTGTCGGTCAGACCTCCCGCATCTTGCAAAATGTCCAACAGCCGGTGGGCTCCGATAGCGGAATAGACGCCCGGCTTGTTTACTTCCCCGGCCACGGAAATCTGACCGCTCGTGTATTCCTTCACGAACACAGCAACTTGCGGGTGTGTCATGACGTTGTTCTGCTGAAGTTTTGCCGTGATTGCCTGAGCGGCCTCAGGGCTGGTCATTCCGGCAACGTGAACGCTGCCCAGAAGAGGGATGAAGATATTGCCATCGGTATCAACGCGGCCGTGGGCGGAAAGGTCGGAGGCCCCAAAAATCGTGATTTCGAGTTCGTCCCCAGACGCGATGCGGAGGTTTTGCTTTGCGCTGTCCGGAGGGGTGGTCGAGGACTGGGCTGGTCCGGTTTGCGCCCAGCAAAAAACGGTTACCACGAAAAGAGCCAGTGGCAACGCAAGGGGTAAATTTTTCCGAAAGAGTCTGATCACCGCGTAAATTCTACGCCGTTACCATTTTCATAACAACGATGATCTAGAAAATGCATTATCTTGCACGATGGAGTCGGGCTTCGTGCGCCGTGCTCAATAATTTGTTGCATGTGCCAGGATTGTCGGATATTCTTGCCCTGTTTTCGCCAAAAGATTGCATTGCTAAGCGCCGGCGGGGATCGACCATTCTCGGCAGTTCTTGCAATTCGCGATTCGCGTGGCAGGCTTGTTCTCACCGCTTCATGAGTCGACGGTAACCGCACGTGTGTGTGTCACCCTTCAAGACCCCGAGGCGACACCTTCATCTCACGGCGGCGCCGCGGTTAGACGGCAAAGCGTTCGCTCCTGATTTTTCGCGCTTGGCTGTGGCATGGAGTTTTATACCCGGGCTTCGGATCCCTCCACTTACCAGTATGAGTGTGGAACCGGGAAGTACCTTGGTTTGTCGATGATCGTTCGCGTCTTTTTGGATCTCCCGCGGAGCAGGAGCCGGTGGCGTGACGATGGACGGGTGTGCGACCCGGTCGATCGGCAACCTTAGGCCGGCAACCGCAAGAAACGGAGATCAATGTGGAACCTGATCTTGTTGTAGTGGCGGGGGCGGGTGGCTTCCTGGGTGGGAATCTGGTTGCCGAGCTTCGCAGACAAGGCCACCAGCACATCCGTGCAGTTGATATCAAACCTCAGGGTGAGTGGTGCCAGCGCTTCGGGGATGTTGAAAACCTTTCCTTGGACTTAAGTCTCAAGGGAAATTGTGAAACAGCCGCTAAGGACGCATATGAGATTTACAATTTCGCGGCGAACATGGGCGGCATGGGCTTCATCGAGCAGAACAAAGCTCTCTGTATGCTCTCGGTTTTAATTAATACGCATTTGTTACTAGCGGCTGAAAAGTTCAACGTACGAAAATACTTCTATTCCTCGTCTGCTTGTGTCTATAACGCTGATAAGCAAAAAGGTTTTGCGGCGCCTTCGCTCAAGGAGGAGGATGCTTACCCGGCTCTGCCGGAAGACGGTTACGGCTGGGAGAAACTCTTTTCCGAGCGTCTGTGCCGGCACTTCCGCGAGGATTTCAAGCTGTGCACACGGGTAGCGCGCTTTCACAACGTATACGGTCCATGGGGCACATGGTTTGGGGGACGGGAGAAAGCTCCGGCTGCGATTTGCCGTAAGGTGATTGAAGCCAAGTTGAACGGCAAGCGCGAGATTGAAATCTGGGGCTCCGGTGAGCAGACCCGCAGCTTCATGTATGTCGACGACTGCATGCAAGGTATCCAGATGATCATGCAGTCGGAGATTTGCGAACCCATCAATCTCGGATCCAGCGAAGCGGTCAGCATCAACGAACTGGTGGACATGGTCGAGGATATCGCCGGCGTCAAACTCCGCCGTAAGTATGACCTGAGTGCCCCCAAAGGGGTCAACGGCCGCAGCAGCGACAACACTCTCATAAGGAAACTCCTGAGTTGGGAACCCCTTATTCCACTACAAACCGGTCTGGAAAAGACTTATGCATGGATCTACGATCAGTACCTGGCGCGCGAGAAAGGAAAAACTGGTCGCTCTCGTCCAAATGGCCAACGTAGGACAGCGGCTGCCAACCATTTGAGCGAAAGCTCCGGCCTCTTCGCCCGACGCAATGCAGAGCTACTATAGAGGTCGAACCGAGTTGGATTCCTTCATCCGATCCAACGTGCCCAACCCATTCTTAACGTCGATGTCACTCTCGAGAAGGTTTCTAAGGACCGCGTCCAGCCCGAGGTCGAATGCTGCTCGCGGTCTGCCTTTTCCTTCTCTGGACGAAATTGTTCCACGTGGAACATTTGCGAAATATCACAAAGTGACCTCCTAAGCGCCTGAAAACAAACAGGCTTTCGCACCTTGGTGCTAATTAACGAACGTCCGTTCGGAATGCGGCCGGATCAAAATTGCCCTCATTAGGCCGTCCCTAAATGCCCGATATAAGAATGGGCTTTGGCCCCCCGACGGAAAGCATTCGCCGGAGAGTTGGAATGCGCTCAGATTGGACGTCCGCTGTTGAAAACGCGATGTGCTGGATGATCTGCTGGCATATACTTCTGAGGTCAAGGGAGTACACGTTGTGACTAGGTCCGTACGATATTGCTGTGTTGTTGTGACGCTCATGATCGCATTCGGGCTGTCCGCTATTCCCGTGGCACAAGCGCAGACGCTCACCGTACTGCACAGTTTCACCGGCGGGGGTGACGGAGGAAAACCCGGCGCCGGGATGAACATGGACCGGCACGGCGTCTTCTACGGTACAACCCAGTACGGGGGTGATTTGAATTGCGACAATGGAGGACCAGCGGGTTGTGGCGTGCTCTTCAAGTTCAAGAATGCGGGTTCGGGCTGGATCCTAACTCCGCTCCACAACTTCCACGACGGAGCTGACCCCACCTACCCCGGTGAACCGACTATCGGCCCCAACGGAACGCTCTATGGCATGACGTTCTTGGGCGGAGCCGATAGCAATGGGCTGATTTACAATGCCACTCCCTTGCCGAGTGCCACGGTCACCGGCATCACCTTTTGGAATTACAACCCGATTTATCAATTCACCGGCGGTAATGATGGCGGCAACCCTACCCGACTGGCCCCGCTTCTCTTCGACGCTGCGGGAAATATTTACGGCGCCGCCACCTATGGCGGGCCCATGAACTCGGGCGTCGTCTATGAATTGACCCCCTCGGGCGGCGACTGGACGGAAACCACCCTTTACAGCTTTACCGGAGGCAGCGACGGCTCACATCTTCGCGGCATCACGTTCGACGGCGAAGGCAACATCTATGGGGCCGCTGCCTTTAGCGGCGATCAGAATTGCGGGACAATCTACAAACTGACACCTTCGCAGTCGGGATGGACGAAGACCACCGTCCACAGCTTTCAATCGAATATTGACGGATGCTGGCCCGGGCCGCTGACCATGGACACAGCAGGTAACTCCTCGGCCTTACCGAAGATGACGGCCCCAACAATGACGGCGGCACCGTTTGGGAGATGTCGCCTACGAATGGCGGTTGGACCTTCAGTATGCTCTACGCCTTTCCTACCGCTACCGTGGGCGACTTTGGTCCTTACGCACCGACCTTGGATGCTTCCGGTAATCTCTATGGCGTGACCTGGGGCGGTGCTGATAACTATGGTTTTCTCTTCAAACTCACGCCCGCCAATGGCGGTTGGACATACACCGACCTGCACGACTTCGGCAGCGCGGCGGGCCAAACTGACGGATGTTACCCGCAGGGCGAGCCTTTGCTGGACGCCGACGGCAATGTCTACGGCACTGCAGAGGCCTGCGGGGGTTACGGTAGCGGCACGATCTGGAAGTTCACGCCATGAAGCAGTGGCCAGTGCTCAATTGAACATCCCACAAGGCGGGATTCGACGGAAATTCATACTCAGTAAATCAGAATCGCCGATTAGGCGGGCAGATTGAGAAGTCATGCTGAGGTCATAAAGGCTACAAAGCGGAAGGTCGGGAATGGGAGACTCTGTGGTTTCCGTGCTTAAACAGCCTGGCGTAGAGCAGGCGATCGGGTTCGCCGCTGAACAGCCCTATACCGTTATTCGCCCGTCTCGTGGCTGGGTCAGTTTGAATCTGACTGAACTCTGGCATTACCGTGAGCTCCTGTTTTTTCTTGCGTGGCGCGATATCAAGGTCCGCTACATGCAAACCGCACTCGGCGCCGCATGGGCCATTCTTCAACCCCTGTTAAGCATGATGGTGTTGACCATATTTTTTGGGCGTCTAGCCAAAGTCCCTTCCAACGGCATCCCCTATCCGCTCTTTGCCTATACTGCGCTCGTCCCGTGGCAGCTATTCGCGTACGCGCTCACAGAGTCCAGTAACAGCGTGGTCCTGAACGAACGCCTGATCACCAAGATTTACTTTCCCAGACTGGTGATACCTCTCGCGAGTGTGCTGACCGGATTGGTCGATTTCATGATCGCCTTTCCGCTGGTGATCGCTATGATGATCTGGTATCACATCACGCCCACATTGGCTGTTCTCACCTTGCCTCTGTTCCTGCTTTTCACAATGGCTACCGCTCTCGCGGTGGGGCTGTGGCTTTCCGCACTGAACGTGCAGTACCGCGACGTGCGCCACACCCTAACCTTCCTCGTGCAGTTTTGGATGTTCGCTTCCCCCGTCGCCTATCCGAGTACGCTGGTTCCCGCGCGCTGGCGGCCGCTTTACGGTCTGAATCCCATGGCAGGAGTGATCGAAGGCTTCCGCTGGGCTCTGCTGCGGAAATCGCCGGCCCCAGGTCCGATGCTCGCCGTTTCCATCCTGGTCACAGTCGTGATTCTGGTCGGCGGACTCTATTACTTTCGGCGCATGGAGAAGACTTTCGCCGACGTGGTCTAACCGATGAGCCACTTAGCCATCCGCTGTGACGGACTCGCCAAGCAATACCGCATCGGCGAGCGGGAGCGTTATAAGGCGCTGCGCGACGTGCTCACCGACGCGATCGCCTCGCCATTTCGCCGTGTGCGCTCCGTCCTGAGCGGCAGTTCGAACAATGGCCATCAGGAAACATCCATGATTTGGGCCATGCAGGACGTTTCGTTTGAGATCCACTGCGGAGAGGCGGTCGGTATCATCGGCCGCAACGGTGCGGGCAAGAGCACGCTGCTCAAGGTCCTTTCCCGCATCACTGAGCCCACGCGCGGCCAGGCCGAGATCTGGGGACGCGTCGGTTCTCTGCTTGAAATCGGCACTGGCTTCCATCCGGAGCTCAGTGGCCGCGACAACATTTTCCTCAACGGCGCAATCCTGGGAATGAAGAAAGCGGAGATCATCCGCAAGTTCGACGAAATCGTCGCCTTCTCCGAGATCGAGAAGTTCATCGACACTCCAGTCAAGCGGTATTCCAGTGGTATGTATGTACGGCTTGCGTTCGCCGTCGCCGCCCACATGGAGACGGAAATCCTCATCGTTGACGAAGTCCTCGCTGTCGGTGATACCCAATTCCAGAAGAAATGCCTGGGGAAGATGGGCGAGGTCGCCCGCCACGGCCGCACTGTCCTGATGGTCAGCCACAATATGGCGGCGATTCATGCTCTCTGTTCGCGGGCCATTCTCATGGAGCAGGGCCGTTTGGTCAAAGACGGCAATCCACTTGAAGCCACTCGCTTCTATCTCGACGGATTTGAGAAGCAAAGCAACAGCGGCGTCATTGATCTCCGTTCGCCGTCCGTTCCTCGATCCGGTAAGACCAGCATTTTTTCCGCTCTGCGGCTGAAGAACGGCGCCGGAGCGTCTACGACTGCCTACCTGTCCGGCGATGACATGGTGCTGGAGTTCGACCTGGATCCCCCGTTCCCGGTGCCCGATCCGATACTTTTCGTGGGAATCGACGACAACATGGGTCGCCGCATTTTTACCGCCAGCAGCCAGTATTCGCAGTCTGAGCTGCCGGCGCTGGATCGGCCCGTAACCGCAACCTGCACCATCCCCGACCTCTGTCTGCTTCCGGGACGATATTCCATGTCGATCTGCCTTGGCACTGCGTATGACTGGTCCCTCGACTTGGTCGTCAACGTTGCCTGCTTCGATGTGCATGCCTCCGACTACTTCGGCACCGGACGCATGCCGCACCAGGACTTAGGCGCGGTGCTGGTGAAATCACAGTGGCAAATGGCCACTCCGTCGCGTAAAGGCGCCAGCTTCTCGGGAAACGCATAAGAATACAACCTGTACATTAGCTCCTGCGGGGTGGGCAGACTTGGCCTCAAGTCGATCCGTGCCAAAACGTGCTCGAGTCACCGCTTATGTAGTACGTCGACTAGCGTCATTTCAGGTTGGCATACTCGGCTTTAGCTTCCCGGTAGATGGCAATGTCGGGATCCGCGTCCTTCCAGAGCGTGAGGAAATCCTGGTGTTTCTCTGGCGGCACTGGGCATGGTTTTCACTGACGAACTCCGACGGATCGTGGACGCTGACCGATGTGCACGACTTTACTGGCGGCAGTGACGGCGCCAATCCATCGGGCGGTGTCGTCCTCGACAGCAGCAGCAATCTGTACGGCACGGCAAACCTCGGATCGCGTTTATCCGGTCCTTGCACTTTGACCTACCCGGGACGTCATGGCAAAGCAAACAGAAAAACTGTCGGCGATCCGGAGTTCTTGTCAACCCAAAAGGGTGAAGGCCGCCCGGAAGTTACGGCAACATACTGTTTTCCTTTCAGCGCGTAGCTGACAATGCCTCCACCGATTGGGCCGCCCGTATTGAAGCGGTACAAAACATCTCCCGATCGCGCATCGAAGACAACAAAATCTCCGGTCAGTTCTCCACCGAAAACCAGTCCGCCCGCAGTCGTCGTAACCGCAGCGACGTTTGGACGGGACGACTGATACCGCCAGCGAACTTTTCCGCTGGCCGCGTCCACAGCCGTGATCCAACCCTGCGAAGTATCCGCTTCTTGGAGAGAACCACCCATATAATCCTTTCCCGGTATATAGCGTGCCGTCTCTGCCGAGTAGAAGGTCCAGCACCAGTCCACCGCGCCCACATAGATAAGGTTGGTGCCGGGATTGAACGCAGGTCCATTCCACTCCACGCCTCCCAGGACGCCGGGGCACACCAGAACTCCTTCCGCAGTGACCGGTTTCTCAACGTTCTTGAGCGTGGTGATCGGTGTCTCGTACAGGGTCTCGTGATTGCTACGGTCAATGGTTCGCAAGATTCCATCCTTGCCGACAGTGGCAACCAGATCCCGCTTGATCCCATTGACCTCGGTGCTGAAAACCGGACTGACCTGAGTCAGGTCCCAGTCATGTGAGTCGTTTGGTACGGTCTGTTTGTACCAGTTGAGCTTGCCGGTCCGAACATCCAGAGCGATGATCGAGTTCGAATAACGGTTGTCGCCAGGGCGAAGCCCGGCGGGCAAGTCTGGCGCCGGATTCGTCACCGCAACGTAAAGCTCACCCTTCGCCATGTCGAGCGACATTGGCGTCCAAACCGCGCCGCCGCCGAGCTTAATTCCGGTGGGATTCTTCCAGGTGTCTGAGTTGGTATCATCGACTCCCGGAACTGTCTTGAACCGCCAGACTTCACTTCCATCCGTCAACCGAAATGCGCCTACCCAACCCGAGATGGCGTTCTCGCTTCCTGCCGGGCCGATCAGAATCAGGTCGTCGTAGATCATCGGCGCCATGGTGAACGTTTCGCCCTCCGCCGGGTTGGCCACCTTCCGCGCCCAGATTAATGCCCCGGTTTCCGCATTGAGCTCCAGCAGATATCCATCCAGCGTGCCTCTGACCATCCGACCGTCTTTGATCGCAACGCCGCGGTTGTTCCACGCCCCCCACGGTTCCCGGTCCTTGGGTTCCCACTTATAACGCCACTTCGCTCGGCAATTCGAAGCATCCAGCGCTATCGTGCTGTGGGCAGTCGTCAGATACATCGTGCCCTGGTAGACGATCGGCCCGGTTTGGAAGTTGCTGATCTCTCCCACCTGAAACGCACAAACCGCCTGCAACTGTTTGGCGTTGGAGGAGTCGATCTGAGCCAGAGGGACAAACCTAGAGCCGGAATAGTCGTGGGTGTGATACAGCCAATCCTTGCCGGATTGCTGCCCGCCGCTGAGGTCCGCTTGCGTAGGTCCCTGGCCAACCGGAACGTTTTTTGCATCTCCAGGTATGAAGGCCGGGGCCGGTTGGGCGGCGGCGCTCGCGTCCAATGCTTGGCTTTGGACTGTGGTGGTCTTCAACTGCGGCGAATCCGCCCGCAGCGGCGTATTACCCGCCGGGTAGCCGTTTTGTTGCAGGATGTAGGCAAGGATGGCCACATGCTCATCAGGCGATAGCGATTTGGGATTGCCCAGTGGCATCGTGGTCTGGATGATGAACAAAACATCATCGAGCGAGGAATTCCAGGCCCCGGATGCAGCCCCCGATTTCAGAGGAGACCAGCTCTCCACGAACTTCGGCCCGGCCAGCGGTGGCGCGGTTGAAGCTCTCAGATCCTCGCCATGACAGGCGGCACAATACGACGCGTAGAGCTTTGCGCCGGCCTCCGCCTGGCTTGCGGTGTATAGCCCAACGCTTGCCTTCTGCGAACTCTCCGAGGGCGTCTGAGAAAATGCGCAAACTGAACCCACGATAATCCAAATACAGAGCATCAGCTCCCAATCAGAGGGGTTCAATCGACGGCTACTCATCTTGCAAGCCTCTAGATCGAGATTTCGATTTTTCTCTGCAATCGCCAAAGGGAAGACTTACCCGGCGGGACGGCTAAGGCGAAAGGCAAATCGCCTCGCGCTTGTAGAGTTTTTGATCAGCACCTTACTTCACAAGCATGCTGGATTATACGCTGGCGTTGTCCAACGGGCTAAACTGCCAAACAGTTCCCTTCCGCAGACTGAGCTCGTGGACGTCGGGAGGGTCATAAATCCGTCGAATTACATGGCCGGATCTTGTTGGGTTAGAAAATGGCTTTGCCGACAATCCAGCCAGAACTCATCCCGGTAACTCACCAGGGGTCTTGTTTTGGGAGGTGTGCTGCCGAGAGCTGCTTGCGCTCTGATGTCCTCGAAGCCGGCTTCCGGCCAAGCTCTGCTTGGCCGACTAACCACCCGTAATTCAGGGATCGGCTTCCGAAGACCCCTTTTCCTCGACGACGTGCCGGCAGTTCACACCTCGCATCGGTGGCCGTACTTTCTTCCTGACGGGAAGCACTTTCTTTATCTCGCTATCCATCATGACCCTTCCAAATGGTCGAATGACACCGTCTACTACGCCTCTGTGGATGCAAGGAGGACCGTTCCCTTCTCCATTCTTTATCGAACGCCATCTACGCCGGTGGATTCTTGCTGTTTGCGCGCAATGATCAACTGATGGCGCAGCCATTTGATCCGGCTTCCGGCAAGCTGAGCGGTGAGGCGGTAAGCATTGCCAAGGGTGTGATGAATGACACTACCACCTGGCACATGGATGTTTCAGCTTTCAGCGACAAGCTGCTGGTTCTGGCCAACGGAGGCAGTGGCAACTGGCAGTTGGTTTGGGTCGATCGCGGGGGAAAACAAATCAGCACCATCGCCGACAATCTCGCGAATTTGCAGAGGGCGGCACTCGCTCCGCAGGATGATCGGGTTGCTTTGGTAATCGACAATGGCCAGAACGACATAATTCGGATCACTAACAGCCGATTTTCGACTATGAACCTGCCGAAACGCCGTCATCCAATTGGAGCACAGGGGCACAAAACGCTGAACGGAAAATTGATTCAGAGAACAACCACAGAGGTGCGGACATCCGTCTCAATAAACAGGTGTTAGTTGGAACTACAAATGTGCATTCACTGTGTGCCTGTTTTCTGCGACTTGCGAATGAGCTTTTCTCGGGATTTCTTGGAACGAATCTGCACTTCCTGCCAGCCGCGCAGGTCCTCGACCAACGTCAGCCTAGAGAACTGGCTCGGCACAAACGGCAGGTCACCAGCGGAGATCATGCTCAAGTCGCGGGTCCGGTCGCGTAAGCTTCTGGAAGGGTAGCTTGCATTTGACCTTGGCGGGTGGCCCGGGCAAGCATTTTGAAAAGGCAATTTAAATAGACATTAAGGTTGTGGTGTAGTATTGCAGCCTAACTTTCTACACATTCTGGGACTCTGCGAGCCGGGTAGATCACCCTAGCTGCGCTGCGGTTGCAGAACAACCGGGGAGAATTTGTGAACTCACGAAGCGCAACCGGGCTGCTAGGCGCCGCTGTTGTCAGCCTCCTGCTGTTAACGGCGTGCGGTTCCAACTCGGGGAACTTCTCGGAGAGGTCCGCGTGTGCGCCATTGCAGCGATCCAGCGCTCCGGGATTCTTGCCTGAGCTTACCCGATTTCTCAAGGAGGGTTGCTACAAGTCCTGGCAGCACGATGCAACTGTCCGTAGCAGCCAGATGGTCCATCCCTACGTCCAGGTGTACTACTCTCCGAACATATGGAGCTGGTTGACCATCGGAGACCGCAGCGCCAGGATTATCGACGGCAGCATGATGGTGAAAGAACAATACCCCACACTGGATAGCACCGAATCAGAGTTGACCGACTGGACCATCATGATCAAGGACAGCTCGGTGTGGGATACCTGGTACTGGGCCGACATAGGCGTCAACCCGGCTCCGCCAGTGCAGGTGACCAACGGTTGCGCGGAGCCGACGCCGGTGTACACGGGATATGGCCTGTACTGCCTCAACTGTCATGCATCGGCAGCGGATGGACAAGGCACCTACGCAACCACATCGCACGTCGCGGGCATGGGAACTTCAACCACGCAAGACTTCGCCATCAGGCCAACCAACAATAGCTCTTCGGCCTCGGAGTTCAACCCGCTCGAGTATATGCATCACGCAAATTATGCGAGCCTGAAGGAGCAGTCCGGGAGCACGCGGAATCCGCTCACCTCGCCGCAGTGTTCCATGATATTTCCGCAGCAGAGGGCCCCACGCCAATCGTACTGCATGGTGTCCGAAGCCTTTGACCATGTTGTTCCGTATGGCCGCCCCGCGGGGCCACAGCAGTTCCTGACCTCTGATCAGTGTGCCAGCTGTCACGATGCAACCGGAACCATAAGCGGCACTGGCAGAGATGACATTCCTACAATGCTGTTTCCCAATGCTCTGCAGAAATGCGATCCCGGCAGCCAACCGCCGACGAACTGCAAGGTCAACGTCTCCCCCAACGGCGAATGGCGGTATTCGATGATGGGCCTGTCCGGACGGGACCCGATCTTCTTAGCCCAGCTCGAGACCGAGCGGACTACCCATCCCCAACTGAACGGGCAGCCGAACGCGGCGGATTTCATTGACGACACCTGCTTGCGCTGCCACGGAGTCATGGGAGAACGCCAGTACAAGATCGACACCAATGGCGGACTACTCACCCACGCCGACCTTTCCAACCCCAACTCGCGGTACGGCGCCCTGGCGCGCGACGGAGTTTCCTGCGACGGTTGCCACCATATCGCCGCCGACGGACTCGGCACAGAGGAAACGTACACGGGACAATTCAAAGTGGGCCCGGCTACGGAGCTCTACGGTCCGTATGCTCAAGTGGCTACGCTGCCCATGCAGAATGCGATCGGAGTGAATCCCCAGTTCGCCAGTCAGGTGCAGTCTTCGCTGCTGTGCAGTTCGTGCCACACCATTGTTCTTCCCGTGTACGACAAGAATGGCAACCAGCCGCTCGAAAATGGATCTCCAAAAGTCTCACACGAACAGACGACATTTCTGGAATGGCTGAACAGCAACTTTGCGGACAAAGGCTCCACTCCTCAGAGTTGCCAGGACTGTCACATGCCGCGGCAGTACAAGGGCCAGCCCCTCGCCTTCAACATCGCCAACATAGAAGACAACACGTTTCCGCCTGAGCTGTTCCGCGCGCCGGACGATCAGATTCAGCTGACCAAACGAACCACTTTCGCCAGGCACACCCTACTGGGAATCAATTTGTTCGCGTTGGAGATGTTTGGGGAGTATCGCAGCGAATTAGGCCTGTACGCATCGAACCCGTTGCTGCCGGGTTTCGCAGCCACCGATACCTATTCCAGCCAATACACCGCCATCAACTCGGGCTTGGAGGTGGCTAGCGCTACCGCCACCGTGAATATTCTCTGGCTGCAAAATACCGGCAGCGCCCTGCAAGCCGACGTTAAGGTGGTTAATCTGGCGGGCCACAGCTTTCCTTCCGGAGTAGGGTTTCGTCGTGCGTTCTTGGAGTTTCGAGTACTTGACGCCCTCGGCAACACGCTGTGGGTCTCGGGCCAGACATCTAACGAAGGCGTGATTCTTGATAACAGCGGGAATCCGCTCGTCACGGAGTTTTTCGCACCGAACCAGCAGGTCTATCAACCCCACTACAATCAGGCGAATCCGATCACGCGCGACGATCAGGTGCAGATCTACGAAGAACTGGCGTTAAATCCAGAAGGGCAGCTCACTACCAGCTTTCTAGCCCTTGATCAAATCGTAAAAAACAACCGCCTTCTTCCGCAGGGATGGAGTGCCACGGGGCCGTCCGCTGAGTTCACGCAACCGGAAGGGGTCAATGGTGATCCAAACTACAGCGACGGCAGCGGATCGAGCGTCGTTCGGTATGCAATACCCCTCAGCTCCCAACTGGCAAATGCGGCTAGCGTCGTTGCCACCTTGTACTACCAGTCAATTCCTCCCTATTACCTCCGGCAGCGGGGGGAGAGTGCTTCGGGAAGCGATACCGACCGATTGAAGAACATGGTGTGCTATCTGAACGTGAATGGAACCAATTCGCCCATACCGAACTGGCGGCTGGCAATCGCCAAAGCGAGCGCAGCAATCTCCGGGCCGTAATTCACCTACGTCGAAGCCCGATCACTGACAAGTGAACTTATCCACACAAGTCAGTCAGAGAGGGGGTTGACCGGTTGAATTGAGCCTGCCTCCGCTTTGCTCCGGACACTTTCGGCTTGACGATACCGAACACTTGCTCCAAAATCACCATGCCAGCGTCGCTTCGCTCCGACTGCTGTTCACCTCCGCTCCGGAACGCCGTTCGGCTTCCCTCCGGAATTGGCGTTCACCTTCACCGGAATACCCACGCAGGACCCTTCAGCGCAAAAGAGAGACCACCTTTTAAGGAACGATCTCGGTCCAGCTGTCCACCATTGTCGGCCGCTTATGCCCTCCATCGCAGCCTCACGCCCTTGGGCAACTACCTGCGTCGAATGAAAGCCAAGCTGGGCCCCCAAGCTGCCACCATGGCAACCGCCCATAAGATCGCAGTGATCTTTTA
>Ga0181532_10000560_pt1 | contig 38137 bp, 30 predicted proteins | sample PEATcosm2014_Bin_33_FD_119768 | JGI IMG/M metagenome (GOLD analysis project Ga0181532, IMG submission 119768) | Peatland microbial communities from MTU Mesocosm Facility, Houghton, MI, USA - PEATcosm2014_Bin11_30_metaG | ecosystem: Environmental > Terrestrial > Soil > Wetlands > Peat | place...
AGTGCGAAAACCAAAACCCTCTCCGCCAAGAAGGCAGGCCTGGATGCAAGCACCACCCTGGGAATCGCACGGAGAGGAGTGGAGAAGTGTTTTTGCTTGACATCCTCTCTCATAGGATGAGTGTAATGGCGATTTCACGACAGCTATTTCCGCTGCCCCGGCGAATCTGAATGTCCTTCTGAGCATTTCGGGGTTATGGGCGCCTTCGTAGAGGCATACTGCGAATCGAAACTGAACTCTGCCGTGGCGTTGTTGACAGATTTCTTCGGCTTCTGCCAGCGCCATCGTTCAAGAGCGTGAACAGCCGCTTCGTCGAGGCCGTACCCCAACCCGCGAAGCACGCGAATGTTCGCCGCACATCCATCTGTCGAGAGGCTGAACGAAAGCTGGACGGTCCCCTTGATGTGAGCCTCCTCAGCCTCCGATGTGTACTGCGGGTCAGGACCTCCGCACGGCTTCGGGCTGTTCTCAAAGGCTTCTTTCGAGCAGTCTTTCCCCTTCATATCTCTGCAAACGCCATTGTTAGTGACCGTAATCGCACGGCAATCAGACTGCGGTTGGGCTGCAGCGCAGTTCATTGCGAGGAGTGCGAAAGTTAGCGTTATTGCAGCTAGCCGTGACAAAGGTCCTCCCTGCTTAGGGCCTAGCCATTCCGATTGCAGGGCATTCGGGCTGAGTGAGTCGGGATGCCCCGATTACTTGCGCTATGGGGATTTATCGCCAAGTAGCGTTTCAGGGTTTCGGCGCCGGGATTTTGACGATCACTGTTGAGCTTTGAAAGTACCTGCTTTTCCAACTAATTCTGTACTCCCTCAGTTCAGAAAAGTATTTGGCTATTGGCAGTGCCTTGCCGAAGTTAAAGGTTGCTCCGGGTGCGAGCGTTCCGTAACCCCCGGTTGGTCCCGGGCCATTACCAAATATGTAACGTGAGTCTTCTAACTCTTTCCCGTCAATCACGAGTTCCCAAGATTCGGGCGCGGTACTTTGCGCGGTTTCTGAGTCGTTCAACAACAGGAATGCAATCATCACGCTGGGCTCGCTGTATCCCTGCGTTAATTGAGCAGTAATGCCTGCATGAAGCCCGGTGCAGTTGCGTGGAGACTTGGACTCTTGAGCCCTCGTGACCTGCCACATAACCAAGACGAGACAGGTCAGGGCCACACTTCTTCGCAGCGTGAAGGCAATTCTCATCGTGGAATGCACCCCCGTAGCGACAGGATATAACGCAGGCGAGTTAACTGGCGATAACAGGCCATAGCGTACGCTTGCGCCGTCTGTTCGCCCACGCGCAACAACCGATTAGACCCAAAAGCCCCCGCGACCGATCAACCGCGTGGCGAGTTGACAGATCAGGAGTGTCACGACATAGCAGAAGCAGGGACATTAGCTGGATTGAGAAGTCTTTGCCGCCCTCCTTACAGTAGCAGCCGCCAAAGGCAAGCGCTTTTTAGCGAAAAATTGCCGGAGCGAGATGGTACGCGACGCACGGGGGTGGCGCTCATGGGGGGGCATGGGGTGGCTGGAAAAGAATGCTTTGACCGCGCGAGTCGCCCGCACCCGACCGGCGGGTGCTTTTTGCAATTTCACCCCCGTGTCATAGACGTAAGCCCAGCCCGTCGCCACACTGTCGAACGCCGCATTTTTACCCTGGAAACTTGCAACTCGGCCTTGGCGCAGCCTGCTGATGAAAATGATGACGTTCGCAGGACTTTGTTACTACCTTTTTTGGCGAAAATTGCCGGAGCCAGATGTATGACGCGCGGGCGGGGTGGGTGGAAAAGGGGGGCATGGGCTGGCAAAAAAGAATGCTTCCCCCACGGCGTTGTGGCGCTCAACGCGCAGCCGAATCTCCGCCGCGTGGCGTGGTTCCTGAGGCTTACCGCAAGCGGAAATCCCGTCCTAGTCACCCATTCGTCACCGGAAGAGGGGAAACAGACAGAGGGAATCCTGTAACTGCTTTGGAATCTTGGCGTCCCCGGCGGGATTCGAACCCGCGTTACCGCCGTGAAAGGGCGATGTCCTAGGCCGGGCTAGACGACGGGGACGTTGGCATGGCGGGAGATACAGTTCATAGTAGCAGTCGCTTGGAAACAGTGTCAAAGCTCGCTACTTCGGTAGTGGTAGTTAGTAGCTCGCTGCACGCTGCTCATAGTGCGCTCAATCGGGAATTGATACACCGCCCGCTCCTACGCTAATTGCGGGCAAATTTGGGCGGTGTTACACTTTGCTCACCACGCGCTGAGCGGGAGTAACTTGAGCCGCTTTGCGGGCGTCTGAGCCCGCAGGCGAAATCCCGAGCGGCCGCGAGGGATCTCAAAGGCGTTTTTGAGCGGGAGTAACTCAGTGGTAGAGTCACGGCTTCCCAAGCCGTTGGTCGCGGGTTCGATCCCCGTCTCCCGCTCCAAGCATCTTGGAATCATATTCCTCCAGGAAGACAAAAGCCGCCGTCCGACTCGGCATTCCCGGCTATCACATCCCGAAGCGGCAAGGGTCACTGACAAGCTGCCCGCCAGCGGCGTGAAATTCTGGTGGGTGTACCGGTAGACTTTGCTCCGGCGGTCTTTCACATATCCCGAATCGCGCAGCCAGAAATAAGAAGCGCCGACCGTTTTTCTCCCCGGCATCTGCGTGCGCCCATCCTAATTGGCCAGTTTCCGTTCCGCCACATGGCGAGGAGGCAAATCCCATGCAATGCAAACAGCAATTCCGCAATTTGCTTTTGAACATCATCTCGCGCGCGGCCACGGCCGCATTGGCGATAGCAGTGGTATTTGCGCTGACGGTTGTCTTGAGCCAATCAGCGCAAGCGCAGACGCCGGCAACCACGGGCATTTGGACGGCTAGGGCCCTGCATAGCTTCAACTTCAACGGCACGGATGGAGCTAACCCCTATGCCGGCCTGATCTTCGATGCCGCCGGCAATCTCTACGGCACGACGGAAGAGGGCGGCAACATCGGCTGGGGTACTGTGTTCGAGTTGACGCCCGCCAGGGGCGGAAACTGGACGGAAGAGGTACTGTATAACTTCAGCGGTAGCCCGGACGCGGGCTATTCCACGGCAGGCCTGATCTTCGATGCCGCCGGCAATCTCTACGGCACCACCCAAGATGGCGGCACGTACTGCCTTCCCAGCGATGGATGTGGCACGGTGTTCGAGTTGTCGCCCACAGCGGGCGGGGGCTGGACGGAGACGGTGCTGTGTGTTTCGGTTAGCTGGCGTTCCGTTATTGTGTCTGGCGTCATAGCAGTGCCGCCGCTCTGCGGCTCGATTGTTTTTCTCACTTCACCGCGGGCTCACGCCCGCGGCTAACACAAGTGTCGCCGCTGCGCGGCTGACACCATGTCTCCCGCTCAGGTCTAATTCGTCGTTATATAGCTGGAACTACGCTGCCACATCTTGCGGCTCGTGCAGGAAGCTGCGGCCCCGCTTCTCTGGGCCGAAGACCAATATCAGCGACAGAGCGGCGATCACCACCAACTCGAACGCAGTCAGCGCCCAGGCATATCCGAGATGGTCGCGCAGCATGAACTCGACGGTTGGGGTGGAGGCGGCAAACAGTATTCCCACCTGATACGTGAATCCGGGCAACAGGCCACGCACCGAGGGCGGCGACAGCTCGTTGAGATGTACCGGAATGATTCCCCATGCGCCCTGCACGCCCATCTGCATGACGAACGCGCCGACGGCCAGGATGAGCATGGTACTGCCGAAAGCCCATACCGGGATGATCGCAAGCGCGACCGCCAATGCTGCCAACATGCTGCAGCGGCGTCCAATGCGCTCTGAGAGCAGACCGAAGATGATGGCGCCCGTCACCGCGCCGATGTTGTAGAAGATCGTGATGTAGGCGACGGTGTTGGGCGCGATGCCGTGACCGTGTTTCAGGAAATCGGGATAGAGGTCTTGTGTGCCGTGCGAGAGGCAATTCATCAGGAACATCAGCGCGATGAGATACAGAGACAGCCATTTGTGCTGCCATGCGATGCGCGGCCCGTCGATGGTTCGGGTTACGCGGTTCTGCTGCCAGGCTTCGGATTCCGGGACCTTGGTGCGAATGTAGAGCGCCAGCAGCGCGGGAATGCCGCCCACCCAGAACATGGCGCGCCAGCCCCAATTCGGCAGCACCAGTCGCGCTGCCATTGCGGCCAGCAGGTAGCCGATGGAATAGCCGCTCTGCAGGATTCCGGAGAGCACGCCGCGCCAGCGCACCGGAGCGGTCTCCATGACCAGCGACGCGCCCACGCCCCACTCGCCGCCCATGCCAATGCCGAACAGCATTCGCAGGATCAGAAACACGGTGAAGTTGGGCGCGAAGCCGCACAGCACCTCGATGGTCGCGAAGAACACGACGTTGACCATCAGCGGACGGCGGCGCCCATAACGGTCGGCCATCATGCCAAATAGCAGAGCACCGAAAGGCCGCATAACCAGGGTAAGCGTGACGCTGAGTATGATGTCGCGCTTGGGGACGTGGAAGTGCGCGGCCAGCGTGTCGAAGAGGAAGATGACGACGAAGAAGTCGAAGGCATCCAGCGTCCAGCCGAGGAAGCCCGCGGACATGGCATGCCAGCGATCGGACTGCGGAGAGTCGGTCCGAAGTTCACTCATGGTTCGAGCGAAAATAACAGACAGTCAGGAGAAGAGCAACAGGATTCAATCCATCTGCTGTTTGACGATGTGGACATCCACTGCGGGTGCGTCGCGCAGGAAGCGATGCACCGCCGAGAGAAACAAATATCTACGCCAGCCACTGGTGGCCGAGTGTCCGAAGATCACCTGCGTGATGTGCTTTTCGCGGACAAATTCCGCCATCGCCGAGGCGACATCTTTGCCCTTTAGCTTGACGACCTCCGCGCCCAGGTTCTCCGCAAACTGAAAGTTGGCCTGCAACGAACGCTGCCGCTCGGGCTCGCTGTCACCGCCGATATCGACGTAGACGACGAATAATTCACCATTTCCCGCCTGCGCCATGCGGGCCGCACGCGCCACCAGGTATTGCGCTGCCGGATTGGAGCTGACGCCGACGGCGATGCGCTCCCGCACTTGTAGTTCGCGGCCGGGATCAATCTCGGACTGGATGTAGGGTTCCAGGCTGCGGTCAACCACCTGCGCTACCTGACGCAGGGCAATCTCACGCAGGGCTATCAGGTTGCTTGGCCGAAAGAAACTGCCCAGCGCGCGGTCAACCCGCTCCATGGGATAAACATCGCCACGGCGCATGCGCGTCGCGAGCGCCTCCGGTGTCACGTCGGACAACACGATCTCATCGACGCGCTTCAACACCCAGTCGGGAACGGTCTCACGCACCACGATGCCGGTGATCTTATGCACCAGCGGGGTCACGCTCTCCAGGTGCTGCACGTTCATGGTGGAGAGAACATCGGTCTTATTGTCGAGCAACTCGAAGACATCCTCGTAGCGTTTGTGGTGTTTGCTGCCTTCAATGTTGGTATGCGCCAGTTCGTCCACCAGCACCACCTGCGGATGGCGCGCCAGAATGGCGTCCACATCCATCTCTTCAAACATCGTGCCTTTGTAGTTGAGCTGCTTACGTGGGACGGTTTCCAGCCGTCCGGCCAGCTCCTTCGTGGCCAGGCGGCCATGGCTTTCGACCACTCCAATCACCACATCTTCGCCGCGGCTCTTGCGGCGGATGGCTTCGCTCAGCATGGAATAGGTCTTGCCAACGCCCGGCGCGTATCCCAGAAAGAGCTTGAAGACACCAGTCTTTTTCTCCGGAGCGGTTACCTCAAGCCATTGCTCGGGCGTCTTTTGCATGAGCAGTCCATTCTGCGTCACCGCGCGGAAAAAGTCGATTCTGTACAATCGTGCCGTGAGTGCGCAACACGAGTCGGGACGGGAAGGGAAACAGCGGGCGCGGTTCGCGATCTCGCCGAAGCGTCTGCAGTCCCTGCTCTACCGTTACGCGGCCGCCATGGTGACAGTCGCGATCGTGGTCGTTGCCTACACTCGGCTGCCGGTCAACCCGACCACGGTAGCGCTGACGTTCCTGTTGGTGGTGCTGGGCGTTGCCAGCCGCTGGGGATTGACGCTTGCCACTACCACGGCGGTTGTGGCCACGCTGGCATTCAACTATTACTTTCTGCCTCCCATCCACACCTTCACGGTTGCCGATCCTCAGAACTGGATTGCGCTGTTGGCATTTCTCGTCACCGCAATTGTTGCCAGCCGGCTTTCCGAGCGCGCCCGCCGCGAGGCGGAGAACGCCCACCGCCGCCGCAAAGAGGTGGAGCGGCTTTACTTTCTGAGCCAGCAGTTGCTAGCTACGGAAAATGTAATGGAGTTGCTCAACAGCATCCCGCAGTTCGTGCGCGACGCCTTTGGACTGAAGGCAGCGGCCATGTATCTGCCCAAGCGCAGAGAGGTCTATCGGACCGGCTTCGACCATCCGGAGCTCAGCGAGGAACAACTGGAATCGGTGAGCTGCCGCGGTGAGCTGGTGGTGGATGAGGAACAGCAGTTGTGCTTCGTGCCGTTGCGCATCGGCGTTAGACCTGTGGGCAGTCTTGGGCTGGAAGGCGCCATACTCTCGCGCGAGACATTGGAAGCGGTCGGCAGCTTAGTCGCCATTTCCATTGAGCGCGCTGGCGCCGTGGAAACCCTGACACGCAATGAGGCGTCACGCGAGAGCGAGAAATTGCGCTCGGCTCTGCTGGATAGCGTCACGCACGAATTTCGCACGCCGCTGACCGCGATCAAACTCTCGGTTACCACGCTGCTCGCTTCTGATCCCGTCAGTGCTGAAGCCAGGCAAGAACTGCTCACAGTGATCAACGAGGAAACCGATCGTCTGAACCGACTGGTTGGCGAAGCGGCGGAAATGGCGCAGCTCGACGCGCAGCAGGTGGAACTGCGCCGCGAGTCTCATCCTGTTCGCGAAGTGATTGAAGCCGCGCTAGAACGGGCAAAGCAAGTCTTGGCGTGCCGTGAGGTCAAGCTGCAAATCCCCGACGGGTTGCCGCCAGTCTCGGTTGATCTGGAACGCCTTGCAGAGGTGCTGGTGCAGCTTCTGGAAAATGCAGCCAAGTACTCGCCTGCGGATACGCCCATCACCATTACCGCTGAGCCGGCAGGCAAGATGGTGAGTATCAGCGTGGCAGACCGCGGTCCGGGGATCGACGACATGGAGCAGTCGCTGATCTTCGAGAAATTCTATCGCGGCCGCGACCAGCGCTATCGAATTCAAGGCACCGGGATGGGACTGGCTATCGCCAAAGCCATTGTCGAAGCCCACGGTGGAACCATCGGCGTGACTTCACAACAGGGCAGCGGTTCGGTGTTTTACTTCACGGTGCCGAGTAGCAGTTAGCATCAGGCCGAATCTGCTTTATCGTTAAGTGCCTGAGTTGAGGCAAGCCACGCAACGTATGAGGGAGATTCGCCCGACCCTAGAGAGCCGCGGTTCACTTATTTTGCATTGAGGGAAGTATTTCGGAACTGGGATGCAAGCCCGTCGTTGGCATCCCAGAGTCAAAAGTAAGTTAGTCCCTACGGGGTAATCTCCCAGACCGTACCGCAGCCGTCGTTGTTACAGCGTCCTGCAGCGCCGCCTTCGGACGCGGTGCCGTAGAGATTACCGGCAGAATCCAAGAAAACACCGTCGGGATATCTGCCATCGGTTGTACCCATAAAATCGTAGAGATCGGTGAGTGTCCAGGAGCCATCTGACAAAGACAACTTGAAAACCATGCCGGCTCCGGAAGCGCCGTCGCCGCTCGCCGCTCCGTACAAATTACCAGCTGAGTCCATGATGAGGCTTCCCCCGACCGGTCCCAGTCTTCCGTGGAAACTGTACAGCACGGAGTAAACCCACTGGCCGCCAGACGAGGTCAATTGGAAGACTGTGCCACCGCCGCCGCTACCACCCAGGCTCGTAGTGCCATACAGGTTTCCATGTGCATCGATGACAAGGCCCGTCAATCGAAGACACCACCTGATCCGCCATTCGCGCTCCCATATAAAGCGCCACTCGAACCTATGGTTATTCCCCCTACAGGACCGTAGCCGTCGCTTCTATCGGTGAATTCGTAGATAGGACTGAAAAGCCAGTTCGAGTTGCGGAGTGACAGCTTGAACACCACTCCATTGTTGCCGCTTCCCCCAGTACCACCCGAGGAGGCTGTACCATAAAAAGTTCCTGCTCCACCCATGGTGACGCCGCCTGTGGGATCGCCTCCATCGCTGGCGCCAGTGAATGTATGCAGCACGGTGAAGGTCTGTGCTCGCGCTGGGTGTAACGCAGCGAACAACAATGTACAAAGCAGCAAGGCCAGCAAGATTGTGCGGCGCGACATACTAATAGGGGGTGGTGTTAACAGTTGGGATGGCTTCGTCATAGGATCTCCTATCAGGAATCTCCTTTTCGACCTCGAAAACGGCTAGCATCTTACCTCATTTCGCCCGCTCGACGACGTTGTGAAACGATTTTCATCTGGAGCGCCCTGAATCGATATGCGATCCGAGCCACATTGCCGAAATTGCCCCTTCTGTGGCCTAGGCTCCTTCAAAAGCCGCATGAATACTGGCGTTGGCGCGATCGTATCACCACTTACTCAGGGTTTAAAAAGGAAATGTGAGTTAGCACATAGCCAAAAGCTAAGAGCTAGGAGCCCTGGTCACTAGTCGCTAGCCACCCGCGATTTAGCGTATTACCAGCACTTCCCGGATGTTGTCCCGACCCAGAAAAAACTTCTTGGAGGCGTATTCGCGGAAGAGGTTTTCCACGTGCCGGTTATTAAAGACGCGCTGCAGCCGGAAGCCGTGGACCGGTTGCAGCTCCAGAGTGTCCTTCGACATGATGTTGTATCGGTAAAACGGCGCCTCGGGACCGGCATCTTTGGTGTGGAAGAAAGCCAGCATGATGCCTCCCGGCTTCATGGCGACCTGAATGCGCTCAATCACCGGTTTGACCAGCGGCTCCGCCAGGAAATCGGCGAGGTCCCAGAACATCACGGCATCGAATTCCTCACGGGAAAAGCATAAATTCTCGCGCAGAAACCGCTCCTCGTCGATGACCGAGCCTCCATCACCATTGGGAACCAGCAGGGACTTGTCGCTGGACAGGCGCAAAACATCTTCCTGATGGAAGCGGTGTCCAAGTCCTGTCATAAAGGTGATGTTGGCGGGCGAGGTTGAACCCAGATCCAGGATCTTCAGCCCCTCTTCGCGCGAGATGGCACGAATGAACTCGCTGAAACCGGTGGAGCGACGACTTATTTTCTGGCCAGGGACGGCGTCCTCGTCCTCTGACTGCCGGCCAAAGCCGAATAATTTATGAAAGATGCCTGGGGCCACAAGGCACCATTGTAGGGGCTGGCTGCCGAAGCAGCAATCTTTCCGGACAGAGGCAGAGAGCACGTCTGCCTCTGCCGTCGGATTAGAGCGCGCTCATTCCGCGGGTTGAGCCTTACAGCTTCTTGGACTCCAGCAGCGATCCCTGTGTTGAAATCGGTGTGGTGACCGGGGCCGTGGTGACCGAAGCTTGTGGCTTAGCTTCGATCCTTGGAGTGGTCTCCGGCTTCTGAATATCGATGCCGCCTTTGAAGAACGCCCCATCTTCGATGGAGATGCGCGCGGTTGCAATATCGCCCGTGAGGGAAGCGCTCTTGCGCAGCTCAACCCGCTCGGTGGCATGGATATCGCCGTCTACCCGGCCATGCACAATCACATTCCGCGCTTCAATATGGGCGCGCACGCGGCCGTTCGGGCCCACCGTCAGGCTCTGGCCGCGCAGGGTAATGGAGCCTTCCACCTCGCCATCGACAATCAAGTCCTCGCTACCCGAAAGCTCGCCCTTTACCACGACGGACTTCCCGATGGTGGCGACCTCGCTACCGCGCGGACTATCGCTGCGCAGAGGTTCGGCGGGACGTGAAGGCGCAGGAGGGGCGACCGGCATCGATGAGGAGCCGGCAATGCCGGACTCGTGGAGACTGGTGTACTCGTCTTCCTTCCGCTTCCACATATTATTTTGTTAGCTCCGTAAGGCGCCGCGCCAGCCAGCAGGCGCAGGGCGGTAACGTCCCAATTATAGTGCAGTAACCACTCCGGAAGAGCATACTCAACCGCTCGCAACGCCGCAAACGATTTTCTGCATGAAATGTGGATTTTGGGATGACTTTCGAGGTCACCGGGGGCGTCCAAAAGCCCAGAAACGGATGTCCAGCCGTCACAGATGCCGCCCGCTGCCTCCCGTATAATTGGCTGGTTTCATATCGCTCGCGCCTCGCATCCGCGAATCCCATGGGCGGCAGAGCAGGACTTTTATGACTGACATTGAACTGATTCTTGGCCGCGAGGTTCTTGATTCTCGCGGAAATCCTACCGTTGAAGCTGACGTGATTTTATCCAGCGGAGCCCGCGGCCGCGCCGCCGTTCCCAGTGGGGCCTCAACCGGCGAACACGAAGCCCTGGAGCTGCGCGACGGCGATAAGGGCCGCTACGCGGGCAAGGGCGTGCTCAAGGCGGTCAATAACATCAACGAAGTTATCGCCCCCGAACTGGAAGGCATCGACGCCAGCGAGCAGCGTGAACTGGACAATGCCATGCTTGCCCTGGACGGCACCCCTACGAAAAGCAAGCTGGGCGCGAACGCGATCCTGGCCGTCTCGATGGCTGCTGCCCGTGCGATGGCCGACCATCTGGGCATCGAGCTATATCAGTATCTCGGAGGATTCACCGCCAGCCTGCTGCCCACGCCGATGATGAACATCCTGAACGGCGGAGCCCACGCTGACAACAACGTCGACTTCCAGGAATTCATGGTGATGCCGGTGGGCGCGACATCGTTCAGCGAGGCGCTGCGCTGGGGTGTCGAGACGTTTCACGTGTTGAAGGGTGTGCTGAAGAAGCGCGGCTACAACACCTCGGTCGGCGACGAAGGCGGATTTGCACCTTCGCTCAAGTCGAATGTCGAAGCAATCGAGGCGATACTGGAAGCCATCACAAAGGCGGGCTACAAGCCGGGCGAACAGATCGCGATAGCACTCGATCCCGCGGCCAGCGAGTTCTACGACAGCGCGAAGAAGAAGTACGTCTTCAAGAAGTCCGACAAGAACGAGCACTCCAGCGAAGACATGGTGAAATTCTGGGCGGACTGGGTGCGGCAATATCCCATCGTGTCTCTGGAAGATGCCTTTGCGGAAGACGATTGGGACGGCTGGAAGCTGCAGACGGACGAGTTGGGCGGCAAAATCCAACTTGTCGGCGACGATATCTTTGTCACCAACATCGATATCTTCCAGCGTGGGATTGACGCCGGCGTGGCGAATTCGATCCTGATCAAGCTGAACCAGATTGGCTCGGTCAGCGAGACCCTTGACGCCATCAATCTGGCACGCCAGAACGGCTACACCACGGTCATCTCGCATCGCTCGGGCGAGACCGAAGATGCATTCATCGCTGATTTCGCTGTCGCCACCGGCGCAGGGCAGATCAAGACAGGCTCGGCCTCACGCAGCGATCGCATCGCCAAGTACAACCAGTTGCTGCGGATTGAAGAAGAGCTCGGCCCGGCATCGAGGTTCCTGGGGTTGAAGGCGTTGAATTATCACGGCGAGCTGGCGAAGAAGGCAAAAAGAATAATAGGGGCTGGGGGTTAGGGATTAGGATCAGTTCCTGGTCTTGCAATCGGCGCGCCTCTGATGCTGTCATCTGGAACTGTCCTCCCGACCGAGGACTTCAGTCCGAGCGGAGGGATCTACGGTTCGTTGCAAGGCCGAGCCTCGGAACGAGGCGAAAGCTGATAGCCCCGCCCTTTCAGGACGGGGTTGCGATATCAAAGGAGGCTGAGTCCCTCGGGGACGGCACTTGACGTCTGCCGTGCCCGAGGCACTCGAAACGCATAACGGCTCCTACCCACCGCTGAAGCGGTGGGCTATCATCTTGCGTCCCGCGTTGCGGGACTGGTTCGTTCGCCATCGAAAGTCCGTCGCGAAGCGTGAGAATGCTAATCGCTAATCGCTAAGAGCTAATGGCTAATCCGCCCAAACCGCTCATCCTCATCATCCTCGATGGCTGGGGCTATGCTCCGCCGTCGGGGGCCAACGCCATCTCGCTGGCGCGCAAGCCCAACTACGATCGCCTGCTCGCCGAATATCCCAACACGCTGATCCACACCAGCGGCCGCTACGTCGGCCTGCCGAGTGGGCAGATGGGCAACAGCGAGGTCGGACACCTCAACATCGGCTCCGGGCGCGTGGTCTACATGGACATCACCAAGATCGATCTCATGATCGAGAATGGTGAGTTCTTCACCAATCAAGTTCTGCTCAATGCGATGACGGCAGCCCGCACGGGCGAACGGCGTTTGCACCTGTTCGGGCTGCTCTCCGATGGCGGCGTGCACTCGCAGCAGAACCATCTCTACGCGCTGCTGCGCATGGCCAAACAGAACGGAGTGGAGCGCGTATTCGTGCATTGTTTCATGGACGGCCGCGATACGCTGCCCACCAACGGTGCCGGCTACATTGAGCAGTTGCAGCAGAAGATGCGCGAGTACGGCGTCGGCAAGATTGCCACCGTCAGCGGGCGTTGCTACGCGATGGACCGCGACCGCCGCTGGGAGCGCGAGAAGAAGGCTTTCGACGCGATGGTCTATGGCGATGCCGAGGGCGGGCGGTACACCGACCCGGTGCAGGGCGTGAAGGACTCCTACAACCGTGGAGTTACCGACGAGTTCGTCATCCCATTCGTGCTGACCGGCGACCGGGGCGAGCCGCTGGGGAACATTCGCGACGGCGATGTCTGCCTCAACTTCAACTTCCGCGCCGACCGCGCGCGGCAGATCACGCGCTGTCTCGGGCGCAACAGCCACTTCACGCCGCAGGATGGCCGCGAATTGGAAGGCGCCGAAGATCTTGACACCGCGATTCCGCGCAGCCGCGTGCCCAAAGATCTCACCTACATCTGCATGACGCAGTACGACAAACATTTCACGCTGCCGGTCGTCTCGCCGCCGGTGTCGCTGGCCAACATCCTGGCGAATGTCATGGCCGACCGCACCATGCGTAATCTGCGCGTCGCCGAGACCGAGAAGTACGCGCACGTCACCTACTTTTTCAACGGCGGCGTGGAGAAGCCGTTTCCCGGTGAAGATCGCGTGCTGGTACCGTCGCCCAGAGTTGCTACCTACGATCTGAAGCCGGAGATGTCGGCGCAGGGAATTGCCGACGCGGTGGTGAAGGCGATCAGCGAAAACACCTTCGACGTGATGGTGGTGAACTTTGCCAACGCCGACATGGTGGGACACTCCGGCAAGATTCCGCCGACCATAACGGCAGTCGAGACGGTCGATGGCTGTCTGGGGCAGGTCTACAGTGCATTGCGCCAGAGTGGTGGAGCGATGATCGTTACCGCCGACCACGGCAATGCCGAGCAGATGATCGATCCCGAGACCGGCGGCCCGCACACGGCGCACACGACCAATCCTGTCCCGTTCATCGTCGCCGCCAAGCACGCCGTGACGATCCCCAACCTGAAGGGTGATCCGCGGCGCTTTACGCTGCGTCCGGATGGTGCTCTGCAAGACATCGCGCCGACGATGTTAGGGATTCTGGGCATTCCGCAGCCCAAGGAGATGACCGGGCGGGATCTGCGAATATTCGCGGAGCCGGCGAAAAGCTAAGTCAGCAATTAGCAATTAGCATTTGGCACTTAGCGCTCGGTCTTGAGCTAAACGACAGTTGCTAATTGCTAATTGCTAACGGGAGTAGGTACTTGTTGAAACACATCTCAAAAATCAAGTTCTGCCTGTAGCGAGTGGACGGAAATTATGTCTATGCGTTGAATAACTCCGTTCTGATCGAACTCCGCTTTGCACTGAACCCGGACTGGGCCTTTTCTCGCAAATTCGGCATGAAACAAATCTACTGGGTGCTCTCCCATGTAACGGTACTGAACGTTTCCACCAGTCAGCTTAAATGTGCCGCGATTAGATTCCTTATTGAGCGAGACAAATGTGCCGACAAGTTCTAGCTCTCTAATTTGAAACATTGCGGAATCGGGCCTGAAATACTCGCGGTCAGAACTTAGAATCGAGGATTCCATCTGATCCGGTTTTCCCTCTTCCGCGATAAGGCGAGCTTCCTCAATTCTGTCCTCGTGCAAGGGGGAAGCGATTTTGTTTAGGTCGCCATCAATCAGCTTCTCTCTGAACAATTCCAGCGATTGAACCGGAACGCTCAGTTCTATCTTCTCCGCATTCAATACAACGACCGTGTTGTTATTACCGGAGACTGATACATCGTAGGGTTTCCCCTTCGTGTGATTTTTGAGATTAATCACGTCCATGATGGTGCGAACTACGACCTTTCCCGCGTCAACTATGGTTCCCAAATCCTTGATTTTGTCAGCGGCGAACATCCCGGCCAGCAGCAGAACGTCGAATGAATGCTGCTTGATCGCCGTCACCTTAATTTGGTGCAAGTGGCTGGGGTCAACCTGAGCGGCGACCTTGCTATATGCACCCGCAAAACCTTGAAGGGCGTCCACTACGTCGTCAACGGGCATGGTGCCGTCATCGACATCTCGCCCACGGTAACGGAGCGTTATCGTTAGTGGTTCTGCCATAATGAAGTGCGAAGATACCATACTAAGCCTCAGAACGGTGCTTCCATTTGTTCCGGCTTTGGCTCGGAAGGCTTCGGCAAATACGGTGGATTCTCTACCGACTCCCGGTCCTCCAACCGCTTGCCGTCAATCTGCTTGATTGCCCGCGCCACTCGCTGCCCATCGTCCATCTTGCGAGTGTTCCAGCGGAACTGAAACTCATTTAGATAATTCGGCAAGTGCTTCCGGCTGACGCTGTGAAACGTGCCCATGACGCCGCGCCGAATCAGCGAAAACACACCTTCGATGCTGTTTGAATGTATGTCGGTTCCGGGTCGCACATATTCCCCGGCGCTGTGTCTCACAACTTCGTGACCGCCTTCAAACTTGCGACCAACCTTGCGATACAGGTTGAAATCGTCCGTGATAATGCGGCACGTCAGGTCGGCATTCTCTGCAATGAAGTTGCTCAGATTTTCGGCGGTGACGCGCTCTAGCATCTGGAAACGTACATCGCCGTCGCGTTGAACCATGCCGACAACGGGAACCTTGAGTGTTCCGCGCCCCTGCTTCGATATTCCCTTCTGGCGCGGACGGCGAGGCCCAACATAAAGCTCATCTACTTCGACGGTGCCCGTCAGTTTCTCTGGGAGTGCTTCGCCCATGCCGTGACGAATGCGACGAAGAACAAACAGCGCCGACTTGTGTGTAATCTCCATCTCTCGCGATAACTGCAACGCCGATATGCCTTTCTTGCTGCTACATGCTTTCCAGATCGCGTAGACCCAAACGCGCAATGGCAGTCTCGTTTCCTCAAGTGGCGTAGCAGTACGGACAGTGAAGAACTGACGGCAATCACGGCAGCGCCAGCGATAGTCCTTGTTGCGCTCTCCGTTGCGTCCCTTCATCGCATACACCTCAACGCTTCCGCATTTAACGCACGCTGGCGAATCTCCCCAGCGCTGCCGTTCCAAGAATGCGGCCGCCAATGGTTCGCTGACCGCCGCATTTCGTAGTGCTTCCAGTACCGCTGATTTCGTGCGTTTCATAAGAGAAACATAGCACGATTTTCAATAGGTATCAAGATAAATCTTTAAGAAATTACACTTGATTCCATATCAGCAAGTCGGACGGGCTTCCGCGACTCAAGATACACGTTTGTTTTGTTACAGTTACGGCACAAAATTTCAGCAGTAAATGGTTTACCGCAAAGCGTCAATCTATGGCCGCAACTTATACACAGACCTATACAACCAGCATCCACAATCGCCGCATGTCGTCTTGTGGAGGCTCTAAGCAATTTAGTGCTTGACGCAGACATATATCCCTCCATTAGAATAGGTTTGTTTCAGGGAGGTTGGTTCCCTATGGATGACTCCTACCGAATGCGACTCAAGATCGGGGCGCATGAGTTCGAAGCCGAAGGGCCGGTCGCTGTTGTGCAAGAGCAAGTAAAGCGCTTCATGGAATTGATTGCGTCTCTTCCGGTCGAGTACGTCAAAGACCCCTACGCCTACAACGAAAAGCAGATGCGCGAGCAAAGCCCGCCTGACATTTTGCCCACCAGCGCCAGCTCTCTTTTGCAGCCCCCACCAGCCGCAAGTCCTGATGCTCATCTTGACAAGATCATGCGGCTCGACAATCGAGTGGTTAGCCTTACTGTGCGTCCGGATTCCGCAGAGACGGCGGTACTTCTGCTGCTCTATGGGCAGAAGGTCATGCGCCAGAATGACGGTGTGACTGGTGCGGAGGTGATGGACGGCATCACCGCCACCGGAGGTTTGTCCGTCGCCCGAGTTGACCGCCTGCTTGAAAAACTCGGGCGCGATGGTGACGTGATCGTGATCGGTGAGCATCGCGGCAAGCGCTACCGACTGACGAACTCTGGACTCGCCAAAGCTAGGGGAGCAGCGAACGTTCTGCTGGCGATTGTGGCGTGACAAGGATTTTGGAGGATGCCATGAGGAGGGTAGCAGGGCCGCGCTAGACGGCCCGAGGAACCAAGCAAAAGCGGGAGTGCCTGCTAAGACTCCTCCCGCCGTAGCATCTAGCTCGCTTTTATGTGCCCCAGTGCTGGAAGTGGTAGACAGGCGCGGTTTGCAACCGCGTGCCGCTTCGCGGCTTCCGGGTCCGAGTCCCGGCTGGGGCATCACATATCCCACAGCGGGGTACGACTGAGATAATAGTACACTATGCCCAAGAAACCCAAGCCTAAACGTAAGAAATCCAAACCCGGGCCGGAAGCAGAGCGGCTCGTCATTAGCGACCCGCAGCGAGCCATAGACGCGCTTCTCAAGAAGAAACCGGAGTCGCGCTAGATCGCCAGACGCGGTAGACGCACGTCGATGCTTGGGAGTAAGTTTCAACAGATACCTACTCCCGATTGCTAATTGCTAATTGCTTCCTCTCTCGCCTTTCGGGTCTTGCGAATCACAAACGGCATCACGCCGGGGAGCCGCAGCATTTCGAATGCGACGGCCTGGGCGAGGCCCGGCAGTGACAGCAGCGAGCGCATTCGCGACGCAGCCGACAATAACGGCGCGAATTGCCGCGTGTATTCATCCTCATACAGCCTGACCGATTCTCTCAATTCAATTTCGCCTGAAAGAAATCTGCAGACGCATTGCGCAGCCAGTCGCCCGCTGCGCAGTGCAATGGAGATGCCGTCGCCCACGAAGGGATCGATGAAGGCGGCGGCATCGCCCGCAAACATGACGTTGCCGCGCACCGGCTGCGGGATGCGGTAAATCAATGGAGCGGTGCTGACCGGCTGCGTCACCGGAGTCCAACCGGCCGCTCGTTCCGCCAGCTTCGCGTGCAGCGCGAAGACCTCCGGCAGCGATGTGGCGCGGTCAGAGCGCACCATGGCGCAGGCATTGATTACATCTTTTGCAACGGGTTGAGCGCCGCAATATCCGTTTGCGAAAAAATAAAGGTCCGTTGATGGACTCGGATTGAGCTCCCGAAAATGCCCCTTCACACCAATCCATCTGGAACCGGCTGGAACGGTCCGGTCGGGCGTGAATTGCGACCACCGGCCTGCTGCGATGATCAGCGCCTTTGTGAAATAGTTTCCGCCAGACGTCGTCAGGCGGAACGGCCCGCTGCCTTCAGCGGCTGTGACCTCGCAGTCGGGCCGCGTCTCAACACCGGCAGCTTGTGCCGCCATCCATAGCTGAAAGTCGAGATCGTAGCGAGTGATGCTGAGCGCCGGTGGCGACACGGGGGCCTCGATCATTCGCGTGCCCAGGAACAGGCGTGTGCGATCAATATCCGGCGCTGCGTCGAGGAGCGTCCGGCCTGTAGGCAAGTTCTGCAGCAGGCTGGCAAGCACATCCAGAGCTTCGGCCGATACGAACTCTCCGCATACCTTGTGACGCGGAAAGCCCCGAGCCTCGAGCAGTACAACGCTTGCCCCCAGGCGCGCAGCCACGACGGCAGCCGAGCTTCCCGCCGGGCCGCCGCCAATGATTGCGAGATCGAATTGGGAAGCGGCAGTTAGCATTTAGCACTTGGCATTTAGCACTTGGCACTTAGCGTTTGGCCTGCACTGCTGCGCCCATCGTCACAGCTCCTGATGTCGCCGCCAAGTGCCGACTACCAACTGCTAAATGCTAAATGCCAAATGCTAGTTGCTAATTGCTAATTGCTCTCCTTCCACACCAACACTCCCATCCGATATAGATAGTGCCTGGAGATTGCGATGCTCCGTGCCGGTAATCCTTCCAGCAGGCGCCGCATTTCGTGGACCGTGTACGCGTTCTTCACGGACGCCGGGGCGTCGTGCCAGGTGATGCGGCTGCGGAAGAGCGGCAATCCGGCATAGACCAGCCCCAGATGCAGACGACTGCGAATCAGGTCGTTAATCAAGAGCGCGCGCCGGCATACGCGCAAACCTTCGCCGGCAAAGAGGCGCAGCGAGTCAGGCTCCAGGTGGTGCGCGAACAGAGAGCAGCTCACCACGTCGAAAGCATCGTCGCGAAAGGGCAGGTGGAGCGCGTCGCCGCAAACGGAGGCCACGCCGTTGCCTGGCAGATGCGACGGTATGCGATCCAGCAGCGTCACGCGCAGCTCCGTTCCGTCGCCGGCGAGCACGCGTTGCGCGGCCAGAGGTACGTCGCCGGCCCCGGCGGCAACTTCCAGCAGCGACAGCTTGCGGCACTTGCCCTCAGCAGCGATGCGCCGCAGTTGAGCAATAGTTGTCTGCGTGCCGCCAAACCAGTCATTGATGTGACGCAGGTCCGTCAACGACGATGCCACTTCCGCGGGCGTCCCCAGATCCTGGTCAAGCAGTTCGGAAATGACCTTGCGTTGCATAGTCGTTGCAGTTTCCGCCAGACTGCCGGCAAGCGCTCTTCTGACGGCCTCCCTCCGATGGTAGCAAGGCGCAGCTGACCCCGCGCCCCTTCAAAGCACGACGACACGAATTTTCTCGCAGCTTGTTAAGACTCGCCTGGCCGATCAGCAAGCCGCTGTGACGATTGCTTTTCCCTCTAAGGATGTTCGCCGTGCCTTGCAAAAACGTCTCCTTGGCAGCATCATCCTTGTGTGGCGTCAAGAAAATACACCGCGCGACCGCCTTCCTGGGGCCCCGAAAACGATTTTCAGAAAAGCGACGAATAGCGCGTTCCACTCGTCTAACTAAGAGGTAAGTTAAACTCCGAAGGGACTTTGTGGAATCACGTCGCAATAATGTCTCGCGGGTCTTGGCGGCAACATTGGCTGTCCTTCTGGCTAATGGGATCATCTCCGCGCAGCAAAAAGCCGTTGCCACGCAGCAAGCAACTGTTTCCGCGCAGCAAAAACCAGAGATCGATCCGCTCGAGTTGGTGCGGCGCGCGTCGCGGAACGAGATCAAGGCCAGTGACGTGCAGTATTACTGCATGTTCAAGGACACCACCGAGTACAAAGACCATTCCATCGCGAAAGAATTTCTTCGTACTCCACAGGGCGGATTGTCCACTACATTGCTGATCAATGGCCATCCACTGACCGCTGAAGAGCGCCAGAAGGAAGACGAAAAGCTTCAGAAGTTCGCAAATAATCCGGACGCGCGGCGGAAGCGGCGCGAGGCCAGCGCTGCCGACGATAAACGCTCCGAGGCGATGTTGACCAGCCTTCCTGACGCCTTTCTCTATACCTACGCCGGCACCGACCACGGCCCTAACGGCGAGGAACTGGTTCGTTTGAAGTTCCGGCCCAATCCTGGCTTTAATCCTCCGAACCACGAGACCATGGTGTACCTGGGAATGCAGGGCGACATGATCATCGATCGCAAGGCCATGCGTATCGCCAAGATCGACGGGACTCTCTTTAAGGACGTCGACTTTGGTTGGGGAATCCTGGGCAAACTGTATACGGGCGGCAAGTTCATCATTGTGCAGCAGGACGTCGGTGGCGGCGATTGGGAAGAAGTACAGGAGACCCTGCAATTCTATGGCAAGATACTCCTGGTGAAATCGCTTACGATTTGGTCAACGGAGACCATGACTGATTTTCGCCCTGTGCCCTCCAACCTGACCACGGCCCAGGCCCTCGATCTTCTGCATAAAAGCGCCGATGTAGTCGCGGCAAACGGCACCGCAGTGAAGCAAGCGCAGAACAATCACAAATAGCTGCCGATTGGGTTTGAAAGGGCACGCCTTCAGGCGTGCCGCTAAAGCAGCAAGAAAATTCGGCTTTAGCCGCTGAGGGAGGGGCCCTCAGGGCCTAAAGGCCAAGTTCCTTATGCGCACCCTGACGGCACGGCTAAAGCCGTGCCCCTTCAAGGCCGAATGAAGTGCTACCTAAGCTCTTCCGTTCGCACCGTGAGCGCCTCGATCAAATCTTTCCGCACCTCATAGCCCCGGCCCGGCTTATTCGCGATCGCGATCGTTCCTTGAGGTGAGACCTCGACCTCCGGCTCGATGATGTCTTCCTTCCAATAGCGTTTGGACGCGGAGACATCGCCCGGCAGCTTGAAATTGGCCAAGGTCGAAAGTGCCACATTGTGGGAGCGCCCAATACCTGACTCCAGCATTCCTCCACACCACACGGGGACACCGAAGCGCTGCGCGATATCGTGAATGGCAATCGCCTCGGAAAATCCGCCGACGCGCCCGACTTTGATGTTGACGATGCGACACGCACCCAGCTCCAGTGCGGCTTCGGCGTCGCGGGCGCTGCGAATGGCTTCATCGAGGCAGAGCGCTGTCCGCAGTTCTTTTTGCAGGCGAGCATGGAAGTAGAAATCGTCGCTCCACAGGGGCTGCTCGATCATCAGCAGCTTGAAGCGGTCGAAGCGCTGCAGATGCTGTTTGTCGGCCAACGTGTATGCGGAATTTGCGTCGCAGCTCAGAAGAATGTCGGGCCAGCGCGCCCGAATCTTCTCCAGTACCTCGACATCCCATCCCGGCTTTACCTTGATCTTGATGCGCTGATAGCCGGCCGCCAGCTCAGTCTCGACTTTCTGTAACAGCTGTTCGTGGGAATCCTGAATGCCGATGCTGACGCCGCAGGCGATTTCGCGCCGCGTCCCGCCCAGCAGCTTCCACAGAGGAATGTCTTTCTCCTGCGCTTCAGCGTCCCACACGGCATTCTCCAGAGCGGCTTTGGCCATGCGATGCTCGCGCACCTGCGACAGCAGCGCGGGAACTTCGCGTCCGGATTGCAATGTTTTGCCCAGCATCCCCGGGCCCAGATAGCGCACGATGACATCCCACGCGCCGTCGATGTACTCCTCGCTGTAGTACGGGTTCTCGCCGGCCACGCACTCGCCCCAACCCTCCAAGCCATCACAATGCAATGTGACCAGCAGAACGCGACGCGTGTACGTGCGTCCAAAGCTCGTTTCAAAAAAATGGACGAGAGGAATTTTCAGCTCGCGCAGGGTGATAGCGTCAATTCGCATGTGATCCACGACCAGTTATACTGCCCTGCATGCATGAACTCCAGCCTGAAATCGAGCGGTTGTACGCGATGGGCGCTGACGCATCGCAGGATCCCAAGGCGTTCGAAGTCTTTGTGCGCTTCCGCGATGCCCTGACCGCAGGCGAGATTCGCGCCGCCGAGAAGATCGACAGTCATTGGCAAACCAACGCGTGGGTGAAGCAGGGCATTCTGCTCGGCTTCCGCATCGGCAAGCTGGTGGAGAGCGGCGATCGGAAGGTGCTCTCGTTCGTCGACAAGGGCACCTATCCGACGCGTCACTTCGCCGCCCGCGAAGAGGTGCGCGTCATTCCCGGCGGCTCGTCGGTGCGCAGCGGAGCTCATGTTGCGAAGTCCGTGGTCTGCATGCCGCCAATGTTCATCAACGTGGGCGCGTATGTTGACGAAGGCACGATGGTCGATTCGCACGCGCTGGTGGGCTCGTGCGCGCAGGTGGGCAAGCGGGTGCACATTAGTGCCGCGGCGCAGGTCGGCGGCGTACTGGAGCCGATCAACGCCTCGCCGGTCATCATCGAAGACGACGCGCTGATCGGCGGCAATTGCGGCGTATACGAAGGAACGCAGGTGGGCGCGCGCGCGGTGCTGGGCGCCGGCGTGATCCTGACGCGATCCACGCCGCTGTTCGATACCGTGAAGGGCGAGATCTATCGCGCCACCGCAACTGAAGGGCTTCGCGTTCCGGAGGACGCAGTGGTTGTGCCGGGCGCACGCTCCATCACCAAGGGCAAAACTGTGGATTGGGGACTGTCGCTGTACACGCCGGTCATCATCAAGTATCGCGACGAGCGGACCGACCGGAGCGTGGAGCTTGAGGATTGGCTCAGGTGATGACAGTGTCGTTTGCCTCGGCTGTTTCAGAGCAAGGGTTATGGGACGCGACATTGAAGGGAACAGCTTTAGCTGTGCCGTTGAAGCCCGAGTGAGATTGTGCTTCAGCCACTGAGGGACTTGGGGCTTTCTGTCGTCCGGGAATTACCTCAGCGGCTAAAGCCTATCTCTTTTATGGCGTCTGCGGCACGCCTGAAGGCGTGCCCTTGCAAGACGGGCGGCTCTCTATGAACTCAGTCGATCATCACGGCCAGAACGCCGCGCTGCTGATCGCCGCCATTGCCGCGGCCGCGGCGCTCATTTGCTCGCGCTTCGACGGACAAGTGATCGCGATGCTTTTCCCCGCTCTGCGCTGGATTGCCCTGGCCGCCCTCGTCATTTACGGATGCTTGCGCCGCACCCTCACCACCTGGATCTTCATCGCCATGCTGCTGGGCGCGGAGATCGGGCACGACCTCCCCAACGCCTCTGTCCACCTGCGTGTCCTGGCGCTCATCTTTCTGCGGCTGATCAAGACCATCATTGCGCCGCTGCTGTTCGGAACGCTGGTGGTCGGCATCGCCGGGCATTCCAACTTGCGGCAGGTTGGGCGGCTGGGACTGCGCTCCATCGTCTATTTCGAAATCATCACCACCATCGCGATATTTCTTGGACTCGCGACCATCAACCTCAGCAAAGCCGGGGTCGGGGTCCGAGCGTCCGACATCGCGAGTAGCAGCGACCTGACGTCGCTCGGCAAGCTCAGTCTGGAAGACACGATTTTGCATGTCTTCCCGGAGAACATTGCCAAGGCGGTGGCCGACAATGCAGTGCTACAGGTCGTCATCTTCAGTCTCATCTTCGCCATTGCGCTGGCCATGCTCACAGAAGAGAAGCGCCGCCCCATCCTGGTTTTCTGCGAGAGCCTGACCGAGACGATGTTTAAGTTCACAAACATTGTGATGTACGTAGCGCCGGTGGGCGTAGGCGCGGCGGTGGCCTACACTGTGGGACACACTGGGATGGCCGTGCTCGGCAGCCTGGCGAAGCTCTTGCTCACCTTTTACGCCGCGCTGCTCGCGTTCATTTTCGCAGCCCTGCTTCCGGTGGCGACGATCTTCCGCGTCCCCTTGCGTGCCTTCGTGCAGGCGGTCGCCGAGCCGGTCACCATCGCTTTCGCCACCACCAGTTCGGAGGCCGCGCTGCCTCGCGCCATGGAAGCCATGGAAGCGCTCGGCGTTCCGCGCCAAATTGTGGCCTTCGTTATTCCCACGGGCTACAGCTTCAACATGGATGGAGGCTCACTCTATCTCTCGGTGGGGGCAATCTTCGTCGCTCAAGTCGCAGGCATTCATTTGTCCATCGCACAGCAACTCATGATCATGCTGACGCTCATGTTCACGAGTAAAGGAATTGCAGGGGTCTCCCGAGGTGGGCTGGTCGTATTGATGGCGACTGCGGCTTCCATCGGACTGCCCAGCGAGCCGTTGTTTTTGCTGCTGGGAGTCGACCCATTGCTGGATATGGGACGAACCGCTGTGAACGTGCTGGGAAATTGTCTGGCAGCTGTAGTCATGGCGAAGTGGGAGGGTGACTTTCAGACGGAAGCGGCTTCGCCGGTTGTGGCCGACGCAGTGCGGAGAAGTGTCTGGGACGTCCCGGTAAAAGCCAGAAGATAACATTCAACTGGCTACCCTTCCCGGTTTGTAACAGGGCACGACTTTTAGTCGTGCCGAATATCGCGCCCGCAAAACATAAGGGCTTGAGCCGCTGCTTTGAAGCGGCTCAAGCCCAATTCACCGTGAGATCTTTTACGGCACGGCTGAAGGCGTGCCCTGATACAAAACAGAATTCGAGATGCGTTGCAAAACGCATGTTCTAACCATCAAGTCTGGCCGGCTGGTAGTCGGATCGCGTTTCTTGTCTGGCGTATTTGCAGGTGTCTCTGGCGGAAGTGTCCCAGGGCGCGCTCACCCCAGATCTTGACGAAGTAGTAGTTCAGGCTGCCGCCGATCACCCCGCTGACCACCGGAATTAGGCGCGCCGCCCACTTCTCCACAATCTCGGCGCTGGCGCTGACCGCAATTCGCTGGATGACCCGCGGCACGAAGCGGCGGACAAGCTGCTTTTCCATCAGCTCGCGGCTGATGTCCACGCCGGCAGCACTGGCGGCGGCGGTCCACAGCTCGGCTTCTTCCTCTTCGGTGTTGTAGGGGAAGCCGTATAACAGGCTGAGCTTTTGAATCATGCGCAAGGTGATGGCGGCCAGGATGCCGAGGTCGGGCAACATGGTGAACAGCCCTCCCATGCCGAGCCCCGCGCCTTCGGCGGCAGCCATGCGCGTGTGAGCGCGAATCGTCTCCTCGGCGATGTGATCGAGCAGTTCCGGGTCAACCGAGTACACGCCTTCATAGGTCAGCGCCGGAAGATCGTAGGCCATCCGCAAATGTTGGAGATAATTTTCGGGGTCGACCTTGATGGTATCGTAGGCCTTCAGGAAGGCGTTGCGGACCGCAAGTTCCACGCCGCGGCGGACCCAGGATTTGTGATTGTTGCCTGCCATGATCGCTTCCTCCAGTATAAACACGCTGAAGGCGGCGCGCGGGCCTAAGTCACGCGCCTTACCCTGTGCTAGCATCGAAATTGCAGATGCCAACTGGAAAGCTACAGGTTATTCCCCTCGGCGGGCTTGGCGAATTCGGCATGAATTGCATGGCCATTCGCTGGGCTGACGACATTATCGTCATCGACGCCGGATTGATGTTTCCCGAGACCGAACTCCTCGGCGTCGACATTGTCGTACCCGATCTCAGCTACCTCATCGAGAATCGCCAACACGTCCGCGCCGTGGTGCTGACGCACGGCCACGAAGACCACATCGGCGCGTTGCCGTGGCTGCTGTCGGAACTCAATGTGCCGGTGTACGCAACCGAGTTCACGCTGGCCTACATCGAAGGCAAGCTGGAAGAGCACGCTCTGCTCGATGACGCCGAGCTCAACGAGATCAGGCCCGGCGAGAATTTCAAGATCGGCCCTTTCACCATCAATCCCATTCATGTGACGCACAGCCTGGTGGACTGCGTGGCGCTGGCGATTCACACACCCATGGGCGTCCTGATTCACACCGGCGACTTCAAGGTCGATCCCACGCCCACCGACAACCGGCTCTTCGACCTGCACGCCTTCGCCGAGTACGGCAAGCAGGGCGTGCTGGCGCTGTTCCAGGATTCCACCAACGTCGAGCGCAAGGGCTACACGCCCAGCGAACGCGCGGTGCGCGCACGCTTCCAGGAAATCTTCTCCCGCGCCGAACGCAAGCTCTTCATTTCCTGCTTCTCGTCGTCAATCCATCGCATGAAGCTGGCGGTGGAGCAGGCCTTCGAGAACGGCCGCAAGGTTGCCCTGGTGGGCCGCTCGATGATGGAGTCGTTCGAGATCGCGCAAGACCTTGGCTACATCGATGTCCCCGATGGGCTGCTAATTCATCCAGCTCAGATGCGCGACTTCCCGCCGGAAAAAGTTTGCGTGCTTATCAGCGGAACGCAAGGCGAACCGATGTCGGCGCTGTCGCGCGCCGCAGTGGACAATCACAAGCACGCGCGCATTCAGCCGGGCGACACAGTGGTGCTGTCGTCGCGCATCATTCCGGGCAACGAGAAGGCGATCTATCGCGTGGTGGATCATCTGTTCCGCCGCGACGCACACGTCATCTACGACGACGGCTCATCGCCGCCGGTGCATGTCAGCGGACACGCCAGCCAGGAAGAGCTAAAGCTCATCATCAACTTGGTGAAGCCGCAGTATTTCATTCCGATTCACGGCGAATACCGCCAGCTCAAACTGCACGCCGAGATGGCTGCGGCCATGCACGGCTCGGTCGGCAAAGTCATGATGATCGAGAGCGGCGACATTCTGGAATTCGACGAGCTGGGCGCGCGCAAGGCCGGCAAGATCAACGTTGGCCGCGTCTGCATCGACTCCAACTCCATGGGTGATGTGGTGGAAGACCTCATCATTCGCGACCGTCGTCACCTCAGCGAAGACGGCATTGTGCTGCCGATCATTGCCATCAACAAGCTGACGGGGAAGGTGGAGACTTCGCCGGAGATCGTGATGCGCGGCTTCGGCGCCAGCATGAGCGAGGAAGACGGCTTCCTCGACCAGGCGCGGCAGACCGTGATGCGCACGCTGGAAGCGTCTAGCGATGAAGAGAAGGGCGACTACGGCATGATCAAGGAAAAAATCCGCCAGGACCTGAAGCGCTTCATCGTGAAGAACACCTCGCGCCGCCCGCTGATCATGCCGGTAATACTGGAAGTGTGACCACCGTAGCCTGGCAAGACCGCCCGTCGCACAAGGCACGGCTGCTTGCGTGGCTCCTGTTGTTAATCCCGGTTGTCGTGGCGCTTCTCTATCCCCTTGCGCAGGATTACCTGCGGGCCGCATCGGTGCTGGATCGCATCTCCGATCCGCACGCGACAGGCTGGATCGCCAACTACGATGTGCACCCGGTTGATGTGCGCGACACCACCTTCGACTTCCGCGGCAAATCCATTCTCGCCCGCATTTACCTGCCACGCGGCGTCGGCCTTGCGCCCGGCATCCTGGTCCTCCACGGCATGCACGAGCTTGGCATCGACGAGCCTCGCCTGGTGGGCTTCGCGCGCTCGCTGGCTGCCAGCGGCTTCTTCGTGATGACGCCGCTCGTTCCCGGCATCGCGGACTATCGCGTCCAAGCTGAGTCGGCTGACCTGATCGGCACGGCGGCGCAAAGTTTCGCGCAGCAGCTCAGCGTGCCCAAAGTCGGCATCTTCGCCATCAGCTTTTCGGGAGGGCTGGCGCTGCTGGCCGCGAGCGATCCACAGTATTCGCCGTCGATTGCCTGGGTCGCTTCCGTCGGCGGGTATTACGATCTGGCACACGTGCTGCGCTTCTTTGCCACCGGCGAGGCGGTTCGCCCGGATGGAACTATCGAGCAACTGTCTCCGCACGAGTATGGTCCGCTGATCGTTGTGTATGACGAGCCAGGAGATTTCTTCTCACCCAACGACGCGCCAATCGCACACGATGCGCTCAAGCTGCTGCTCTCCGGCAACGGCAAAGCTTCCGAAGCGCTGACCCAGACGATGACACCCGCCGGTCAGCAGATCATGCAGGACATTTACCATAAGTGTCGGGAAAACCTGACGCCGGCCATTCTCGCGGAGATCGACCAGCGCCGCGAGGAGTTGGCGGCAGCTTCGCAAGCAGGCCATCTTCGCCTACTTCATGTCCCTGTCCTGTTGCTGCACGGCTCTGACGACACGATCATCCCGCCGACTGAGCTGTTGTGGTTCCTGCGCGACATCCCGAAAAAATATTTGGTCAGTGCAATCATCAGTCCCGCTATCAGTCACGTCGAGGTTGGCAGCAAAGCCAGCCTTTGGGACAAACTGGCGCTTGTACACTGGATGGCGATGTTGATTCACCAGGCGCGAAGCACTGCCGGAGGCACTGGCCCGAAATTGCCGGTGGGAATGTGGATTGCTTCAGCCGTCGCTGGATGGTCGGATTGGCGTCAGGTTTTGGGTGGAAGAGCCGGCCTTTAGGCCGGCGTTACGGCCGACGATGACGGGCTTTAGCCCTGGATGCCGCAGGTCAAGCCGCGGTCAGGGATGCTCTATCTCGCCGGGCTGAAGCCTGGCGCTTCCACCGGAAAAAGATCATGGTCACCCTCGAAGACATCAAACGCGCGCAGCAACGGTTGCGCGGCATCGCCGTCCGCACACCGCTGATCGCTTACTTCCCGCCCCCGAAGAGGGCCGATGCGAATCCTGGAGACGACGCCGACCGCGGCCAACTCTGGCTCAAGCCGGAGAATCTGCAGCCGGTCGGCTCCTTCAAGGTACGCGGCGCTTACAACAAAATTGCGTCGCTCAGCGACGAGGAGCGTAAGCGCGGCGTCATCTCATACTCCAGCGGCAATCACGCGCAAGGCGTGGCCTACGCCGCGCGCGCGCTGGGCGTGAAGGCCGTCATCGTGATGCCGCGCAACGCGCCCAGGCTCAAAGTTGACAGCACCGCTGCGCTCGGCGCCGAGATCGTTACTGTCGGTCCTACCTCCACCGAACGCCTGCAGAAGGCGGAAGAACTCGCTCGGCAGCACGGCTACGTCATCGTGCCGCCTTACAACGACGAGCAGATCATCGCGGGGCAGGGAACTACTGGCCTCGAAATTCTGGAGGACTGTCCCGATGTCGATCTCGTTCTCGTGCCCAGCGGCGGCGGTGGATTGATCAGCGGCATTTCAGCTGCGCTCAAGCTGAGTGGTTCCCACGCGAAGATCGTCGGCGTGGAACCGGAGTTGGCGAACGACGCGCAGCAGAGCTTCCGCAAAGGCGAGATCGTCGAACTGCCGGCCGAGCGCGTTTCCAGCACCCTAGCCGACGGCCTGCGCACGCAATCGATCGGCCCCATCAACTTCGAGCACATCCGCCGCTTCGTCGACGACATAATCACCGTGACCGAGGACGAGATCCGTTCCGCCATGCGGCGAATGATGACCAACGCTCGCATCGTTGCCGAGCCCAGTGGGGCCGTGACTTTCGCGGCCTGGTTATTTCACGCCCAGGGATTGCCTAAATCGAAGAAGACGGTCGCGGTGGTTAGCGGCGGCAATGTCGATCCGCACTTGCTGGCGCAGGTTCTGAGCGAGCCGGAAGAGCAATAGATCGCGATACTCACGCGGATTTCATGGAGAGCCGCGCACCTCAAAGCCTTGCTGCTTACGTCGCTCTTGTAGCGCCATGCTAAGGCACTTTGCCGAATTCGTTTCGTCGCCAATGGTGTCGTATGCGGTGTACATACGTACCAGCGTGTCGGCCCGCAGGCTCGCCATCACTCCCATATCGCCTTGCGTCAGCTCAATCACTTTCTTGAACTGCTCAATCGCCCCCCGCGGATCCCCATGCTGTTGCTCGTATACCCCAATGTGGTAGTAGGGATACGGAAGCAGCGGATCCATCGCGGCTGCGGCGCGAAAGTGGAACATCGCGTCGTCCGCACGCCCTTGCTTCTGCAAAGCCTCGCCGAGCACATTCTCCGCCCCTGAGTTGTTATTTGTGACCTGTACCGTGTGCGACCAGAGAGCTACATCGTCAGACCAATAGCTGAGTTGGCGATGAGTGGCGAACGCCAATAACAACAGTGTCGCGGCGCTGGCGCCAGCCAGCCAGACTTCGGCAATGTGCCATTGCTCTGCCCAATCCGCCACGCCCCAGCAGACAGCGATGAACAATCCGACGAACGGCAGATACGCGTAGCGATCGGCCATGGCCTGGCCGCCAACTTGGAGCAGCCCGATCATGGGGACCAGCGTGCCCAGGAACCAAAGCCATCCGACGGCGAGATAGCGGCGATTTCGGCTGGCAATGGCTAACACAGTGATCGCGAGCAGGAGAAGAGATTCCAGCCACACGTGCTGGAAGCGGCTTGTATGGGGATAGAAGAACGCCAGGTGCGTTGGCCAGACAGCTTTGCTCAGGTATTGCGCGTACGCAACCACGGCGTTCTCCACGCGCACCGCAAACGAATACGATCTCTGGGCGCCGCCCATGGCGCCGCCCGCTCGCTGCGCGGCGACGGTGAGGAACGCACTAACGGCGGACAATACCAGCAGCGGCAGCTTCTCCAACACAAGCCACGAAAAGCTTCTCGCCGGGATGATTGCGTCTGATGTTGTTTGGGAAGAGGGCTGATCCCCACTGGCGAACATTCGCCCCAGCGGCCAGTAGTCCCACAACAGAAAAATGAAGGGCAGCGTGACGACCTGGGGTTTGGACATCAGGCCCAGCGCAAACAATACTGCGACGACAAAGCAGCGGCCCAGGCGCGGCTTACTCGCGTACCACCGGTAAGCGCCCAATGCCAGCAGCAGAAAAAACATGCTCAGCAGGTTCTTGCGTTCGGCAATCCAGGCGACGGACTCGACGTTCATGGGATGCAACGCAAACAATGCAGCCACCATGAAGCTGCGCCCGGCGCTGGCTGTAGCTCGCCAAAGTATCCAGAACAGCAATACGGTATTCAGCACGTGCAGCAGAAGGTTGGAATCGTGGTGCAGGCCGGAGTCGAGGGAAAACAGTTGCCGGTCCAGGGCGTGCGAAAGCCAGGTCAGCGGATGCCAGTTGGCCGCATAGAAACTGGTGAACGACCACTTCAACATCTCCCAGTTCAGTTGAGTGATGTGGACATTGTGGGTTACGTACTCGCCGTCATTGAGCGAGATAAACGGATACTGGTTCACCTGGAAATACACCGCGAGGATGGCAACTACCAGGACCAGGCCAAGGCCCAGAATAACGCTTCGCCTCACGGGCCAGCCCAAGAGGCTCGCGCTGTGCCGCGACTGGACCTCATGTTCTGGTTCCAACCGAACGGACATCATCTCTTCCTTCCGCGGTTAACCATCTGCCGAGTGCTGGTGTGCCATATTCCGTTCGCTGAAGCCAGGCCGGGACGGCAATGACCTGCCTCCCTCGCGAGCACATCGTAGGTCTGCTGAGTATATAGGGCAACGATTTGCGCGCGAAACCGGTAACTCGCCGAATTGAAGCCCTCTTCGCCTCAGTTTTGAGGTTGGGTAATAGACCACACACTAAACTTCCCCTTGTTCGTAATTTGGGAGGAATCCGACCGCTAAGGGTTCTCGCTCGGTATCGCTATTTCGGCGTTCATCCGAAGAGGGCATTTCGCCAACTGAAGAATGTAGACCCAAATTAACTTCGGGTTTGCCGGCCATCTTGCGGCTATTATGGTGGCTCGGATGGCGTCCTGAAGACTTGGGAACGCGGAGGTCCCTCTCCCATGACTCCTCTAGTTCGTCCAATCGCAGCCCTATGCCTTGTATTGCTTATCACCAGCAGTTCATCCAGAAGCCAGGATGGATCGCAACCACAGCCCGCAGCTGCGGCAGCGCCTGCAAGTAGGCCAGGTTCACCTCTGAGTGCGGTAGGCAAGACCGGGAATCCCAGCCAGCCTCCTGCCAAGCTGCCGGCAACCAGCATCAACGTCAGTGTGGATGTTCTGAGCAACCGCCATGTGCTTAGCTCCTACGTTTATGGAGGAGCCTATCCCAATAACGCTGCCACGATCACCGATAGCGGAACAACCCTGGTGCGATGGGGCGGGGATGCGACTTCGCGCTACAACTGGCAGGCGGGCACGTACAACGCGGCGAATGACTGGTACTTTGCGGACTACGGTTACAGCGAAATCGGCGATAGCAGTTCGACCCAATTCATTACAGACGTCGAAGCAGCGGGAAGCAATCCGTTAATGACGATGGTGATGTTGGGTTGGGTTGCGCAAGGCGTCACGGATGGCAGTGCCTACAGTTTTTCGGTCGCGAAGTACGGAGCACAATGTGCCGTGAATCCCTACAATTCTGACGACGGCGACGGAGTGGAGACCGACTGTCAGACGGACATCACGGGAAACGATCCCACCGATGCCAATGTCGAACTGAAGGACTCTCCGCAGTCGGGAGATCCGCCCGGAACGGTTTATCGCGACCAATGGGCCCCGGCCTTGGCGACGGCGTTCGGCAGCGCGCCCCATTTCTATGACATGGACAATGAAATCGACATTTGGGGCAGTACCCATCGCGATGTGCATCCGAATCCGTCCGCCTACAACGAGATGCGCGATATCTACCTTGCCGAAGCGCGCGCTCTGAAGGGATGGGATCCGAGTGCGATCCGGCTGGGCGCAGTCAGCTGCTGCTGGTGGTTCTACTGGAATGGGGCCAATAACAACGACAAAGGCGCCCATGCCGGAAACGATTTCCTGCCCTGGTGGCTGAACGAACTCTATTGGCAGGACGAACTGGCCGGTGCCCGGTCGCTGGATGTCTTTGACATTCACGCGTACCCGGATGGGCCAGATACTTCGCAATACACGCTGGCGCAAAAGCAGGCGCTTTCGTTGCGCATCTACCGCGACTATTGGGACCCGACGTATGTGAGTGAATCGGGAGTTATCAACCAGCAATGGGTTACGCAAATCCAACCCAAAAAGACTATTCCGTTCCGCATCCCGCGCTTGCGTGCGACGGCGAATATGATTTATCCCGGAACTCCGTTCAGTATCACGGAATGGAGCGCTAACTTTGCCGGCGAATCGGATTACTCGACGGCCTTAGCCGACGCCGATGCTTACGGCATTCTAGGACGCGAGCGCGTCTATCTGGCGTCGCGTTGGACCGCCCCGAGTCCGACGAATCCTAACTATCTGGCGCTGAAGCTATACCGCAATTACGATGGACAGCACCACACGTTCGCAACCACATCCGTATCCGACACCAACAATGGCAGTGCGAATTTATTCAGCAGCTATGCTGCGCTGAATTCCACCGGTACATCCTTGACCGTGATGGTGTTGAACAAGGACCCAGCCAATTCGGTGCAAGCGCAGTTTGCCATCAACGGATTTACGCCCCGGCAAGTGACCACCTATACGCTTTCGCCGAATAACCCCACAAGGATCGTGGCGTTCCCGCCGAGGCCATGGACTTCTGTCATGCCGTTCGCTCCCTACACTGCCACCTTGCTGGTAGTGAGCGGCACCGCCCAGATGCCGAGCGCGGAGTGGGACCTTAACCCAGACACGACCATGGTGGCGGCGGGCGGCAGGGTGGTGCTTCAGCCGAAGATCCTGTCGGGATCGGGAACGGTGACCCTTGGCACTCCACAGTCAGATCCCGGAATTGTAGTCTTGGTTACACAACCCCATCTCAACTCGGGCCAAAACGGAAGCATCACCGTGATTGCCGGCATCAATCCCGGCTTTTATCATTTCACGGTTCCCAGCACGGACAACGCGGGCGTAGAGCAGAAGCAGAGCGGTTGGATTGTGGTGGGAAATCCGCCCGCGTCGTTGACCAAAACTGGCGACAATCAATCAGGACCGCCCGGCGGCCAGTTGAATCTTGCCGTGACGCTCAACCCCGGCAGTTCGGGCGGGAGTGCGCCTGGCGCGACGATTCTGTTCACCACCAGTGCGGGTTCGCTGTCGAGTCGCACCGTGGTCACCGATTCGTCCGGCAATGCGCCTGTCGTGCTGGCGTTGCCTTCAAGTCCTGGAACCGTCCACGTCACCGCCGAAGGTCCTTATGGACTGGGTCACCCGGACGTAACCTTTACGGAAACGGTGCAGTAGGGGAAGCAGTAATTCGGTTTTCAGATAATCCGGCTTGGCACGTTTGCGGTGTGATCTGGGATCCGAACCCTGAGAACGTCGGCTCTGACCCGAAGTGGGCCAGATTGTTGAAGGTAGTACAACTACTGTCGCATATTAGCGTGTACTCTTTGCATGTCAATATGGCGAAACACAACAACAAGCCGTAACCTCCTCATTTCGCCGGAAATATAAAGTTGGCAAAACGGGAACAAATCTACCATAAAATCGGTATAATCGAATTAGAATTGAAGTTGAGAGATCCCAGCCAATCCGGCTGGGTTTCGTGTTTTGCCCGACTCCAATCGCCGGCGCGGTTATCCGTTTCTTCCCCCATCAGTTAGGCCAGGCCCGGTGATATGGTGATGTGTCACCTGTATCGCGGCGGCCGCAGTTGGCCGATGACTTCCATTAGGCGACTACTACTACTCAGCCAAGGTCGCCATTGAGACCACTGGACCAGCGATGCACCAGCATAGTTCATCAGTGAGACGCCGGCGAGCAAGTCCCGTTTGCCAGACCGTTGGAATCTCAAGTCCGGGAGCCATTGGTCCCTTTACATGTTTCCTGCCACCCGAAACCTCCTTCTGATCACCGCTTGTTCCGCCGAGATTCTCCGCGTGCGACGCACTCGGGTGCTGAATTTTCAGCAAGTCACAATGCCATACCTGGCGGCCTTTGTACCTCGCCGTTGGAATGTGCAGCATGTGGATGAAGCCGTGAGCCCCATCGATCTTGATATGCCGGCCGATGTAGTGGCGATCACCTTTCACACGCCGAGCGCGCAGCACGCCTATGACATTGCAGACCGCTTCCGGCGACGCGGCGCTACGGTAGTGCTGGGCGGACCGCACGTGGCCCTGATGCCGGATGAAGCTCAGGAACACGCGGATGTCATCTTCATCGGAGAAGCCGAATCGGACTGGCCGCGATTTCTTGCGGAGTTCGAAACTAGGCGTTACCGCAAGCGCTATGGTTGCGATGAGGCGCCCGCGCTCGATCACGTTCCCGCGTCACGGCATGATCTGCTTTATCGGCACGACCACACGGCTGGGGCGCTCTTCGCGACTCGCGGCTGCGTCCATCGATGCGATTTCTGCACCCTGGCGGTGATGTACAAGAGCAACTTCCGCAAGCGAAGGGTGGAAGCGGTCGCAGCGGAGTACGGCTCCTTTCCGGGTAAAGTCGTCATCCTGTGGGACGACAACATTGCTGGTGACATTCCCTACGCCAAGGCGCTGTTTCGGGCCCTCGCTCCTCATCGCAAATGGTGGAGCGCCCAGGCTAGCATCGATGCCGCCGCCGATGACGAGTTCCTGGAACTGGCTGCGCGCAGCGGTTGTAAGCAATTGTTCATCGGGCTCGAATCCATCTCGCAAGCCAGCGTCAATGGAGTCTCGAAGGGCTTCAATCGCGTGGAAGAATACGCACCTGCCATTGCGCGAATCCATTCGCACGGCATCGCCGTGCAGCCAGGTATCGTTTTCGGCTTCGATCACGATACGCTGAGCGTATTCGACGACACTGTAGACTTCCTGGAGAAGACAGGCGTGCAAAATGCGACGTTCAACATCTTGACGCCCTTTCCCGGCACTCGACTGCATCGGCAACTGGAGGCTGAGGACAGAATTCTTACCCGCAACTGGAGCAGGTACAACGGCCGGGACGACGTAGTGTTTACGCCGCGGTTGATGAGCGCCGCGGAGCTGTTGAGCGGCTATCGGTATGCCAACGCGCGCTTCTACTCCGCGCGCAGTATGTGCACTCGTCTGGCGCACTCCCCGGTCCAGTTATTTTGGACATTGCCATTGAATGTTTCCTATGCCTTAGCGCTTCGCTATCGCGCGAAAGTCCCATGTTAGTTGCACGGCCGTGTCAATAAATTCTTGACACACCAGGCGCCCGTCCCGTATCTTCTCAACATGGTGTCAGCGACTCAACGAATGACCATGGCCATGTGCACCCTAGGCGGTGCCGTGTCCACGTTCGGAGCCTGATAGCCCAAGCAGAAAACTCCAATCGTGACTGGCCGCCTAGGATGACAGGCGGTCTTGCTGTTTCTGGGCAATTCTCGATTGGAGCTTTCGATGACTTTCTCGGCTGAGCTTTTTGCAACAACTGCGGTACGCGGCGGCCTTGCGCCCGATCCGGCGACCGGCGCTGTCCTCACCCCCATCTATCAATCCACTACCTACCATCAGGAAGCCGTCGGCGTTCACAAGGGCTTTACCTATTCGCGCGCCGCCAACCCGACGGTCTCGGCGCTCGAAGTCGCCCTCGGCGCTCTGGAAGACACGCCTCCGGCTGTGTGCTTCGCCACCGGCATGGCCGCCATCTCGACTTTGTTTCTCGCGATCCTGAAGTCGGGCGGTCACGTTGTCGTCTCCGACGTGGTTTACGGCGGCACGGTGCGGTTGTTCCAGCAGGTGCTGGCGAACTTCGGCGTTGAAGCTTCGTTCGTCGACACATCGGATCCGACGGCCGTCGCGCAGGCGATCCAGCCCGACACGAAGCTGGTGTTCATCGAGACGCCTGCGAATCCGACGCTCAAGCTGACCGACATCGCGGCAATCGCGAAGATCGCGCACGCGGCCGGCATAAGGCTTGCAGTCGACAATACGTTCCTCACGCCGGTGCTGCAGCGGCCGTTAGAGTTAGGCGCGGACATCACCCTGCTCTCGACCACCAAGTACATCGAAGGCCACAACTCAACTGTCGGCGGATCAATTGCCACACACGACCAAGCTCTGCTGGAGCGCCTGCGCATCGTTCGCAAGACGCTGGGCTGTATCCAGTCTCCGCAGGAAGCCTGGCTGACGCTGCGGGGACTCAAGACGCTTCCGTTACGGCTGCAACAGCACTGCGCCAATGCTCGGAAGGTTGCCGAATGGCTGGAGCAACATCCCAAAGTCGCGCGTGTGCATTATCCCGGTCTTGCTTCCTTCCCGCAGGTCGCTCTCGCTGAAAAACAACAGTCGCTGCCCGGTGGAATGCTGGCCTTCGAGCTGAAGGGCGGCGCTGACGCCGGCATTCAACTGATGAACACCGTCCGCCTCTGCCTGCTGGCGGAAAACCTGGGCGCGGTCGAGACGCTGATCACGCATCCCGTTTCGATGACGCACGGCGATGTGCCGCGTGAGATTCGCGAGCGCACCGGCATCAGCGATGGCCTGGTGCGGCTCTCGGTTGGGCTGGAAAATCCCGCCGACATCATCGCCGATCTGGAAAGCGCGCTGGCTGGCATTGCCGTTACCGCCGAAACGCAGGAGGTGGAAGCATGTCTCGCAAAGTAATCGTCCTCAAGTTTGGAAGCTCGGTATTGCAATCGCGCGCGGAACTGCCTCATGCCGTGCACGAGGTCTATCGCTGGATTCGCCGGCAGTACAACGTGGTTGCCGTGGTCTCCGCCTTTGCGGGCGAGACCGACCGGCTGCTGGGAACGGTCGCGGACTATCGCGACGCCAATCCGGAAGCGATCGCCCGCGTCGTCGCGACCGGCGAAGAAGTCGCGACGGCGTTTCTGGCGCTTGAACTCGACCGCTTCGGCATTCCCGCGCAGGTACTCGATCCCAGCCAGATTCAGCTCATCGCCGAAACCAACTCCAACGACACTGAGCCGGTCAGCGCCGACATAACCGCCATCGAGAATGCATTTAAGCTAGGCCGGGTCGCGGTCATTCCCGGCTTCGTCGCGCGCGATCGTTGCGGACGTGTTGCCCTGTTCGAGCGCGGCGGCTCCGATCTGTCGGCGCTGTTCTTGGCCAAGCAGCTCGGAGCGCGTTGCCGCCTCATCAAGGACGTCGACGGCATCTACAACAGCGATCCCGCAACCTGCTCCAGCGCGCAGCGCTTCGACGAGATCAATTTCTCCGACGCTCTGGCCATCGCCGGCAAAATCGTCCAGAAGAAGGCGATCGCTTTCGGAAGAAAGACGGGGATCCCGTTTGAAGTTGCGGCGCTCGGCGAGAACTACGCAACGGTCGTTGGCAGTCACCGTTCGGTTTTGGCTGCCAGAAACCATGCGCAGGCGCCGCTCAAAGTCGGGCTGCTCGGACTCGGCACGGTCGGCTTGGGAGTGTTTCAAGAGCTGTGGAAGCATCCTCACCTGTTCGAGGTGACCGGCATCGCCGTTCGGCGTCCCGAGCTGCACCTCGATCACGCCCCTAATGACCTCTTGACTCGCGACTGCTGGGACGCGATCGACGATGTTGATGTCGTGATCGAGTTGATCGGCGGAACCGACCCGGCCGGCGACCTGATACACGCCGCGCTGCTGGCGGGCAAGCCAGTGGTTACGGCCAACAAGCTTCTCATCGCCAAGGATGCACGGCTCGACGGACATCGCGGGCTGCGTTACTCGGCGGCCGTCGGCGGTGCGGTCCCCGCGCTGGAAGCGGTACGTGCGCTGGCCCATTCTCATTCCCATTCCAACGCCGGACGCATCGTCTCAGTCTCCGGCGTTCTGAACGGAACTTGCAATTACATTCTCGATCGCATCGGCGCGGGATGCTCGTGGGAGCAAGCTGTTGCCGAGGCGCAGGCACACGGCTTCGCCGAGCAGGATCCCAGCGCCGACCTGTCCGGCTCGGACACGGTTTGCAAGCTGCGGCTGCTGGCACG